>JAAUYE010052465.1_pt1 | contig 10069 bp, 6 predicted proteins | sample 7278081 | NCBI WGS metagenome assembly JAAUYE01 (sample SAMN14350131, study PRJNA611818) | marine sediment metagenome | isolation source: surface marine sediment (0.6m) | place: French Polynesia: Moorea | collected 2018-08
GCGGAGATAATCGTTTTCGGCGAGGTCAGCTCCGGCGCCGAGGACGATTTGAAACAGGCCACCCGGCTCGCGCGCCACATGGTGACGCACTGGGGCATGAGCGAAAAACTCGGGCCGGTCGCGTTTCGCCGCGGCGAGGAACACATCTTCCTCGGCCGTGAAATGACCCAGCAGCGCGACTTCAGCGAGCATACCGCGCAGATTATCGACGACGAAATCCGCTCGCTGATCCAGGAGATAGAGCAGAAAACCAGGGAAATGCTCGAGCAGCATCGAACCGATCTCGAATCGCTGGCCCAGGCGCTGCTCGAAAAGGAAACCCTCGAGGCCGATGAAATCCAGGCGCTACTCGGTCACTGATCGCGAGCGACAAACCTCGAATCGTTCCAGGATAAAATCTACGATTAAAATATGGCTCGACGCGGCGTCGAAGCGTCATTCGGCATCGAATAAATCGACGCAGCGCTCGATTTCCGTTGCAGACATGAATTGCCCGCGCTCGTACTTTTTCGGCTTGCCCAGCTTTGCCGCCTTGTCGGTCCACAGCGGATTGTAAGGCAGCAGCGTCGCCGCATCGACGCCGTTTTGCTTAAGAAACCGGGCGATACCCCCGAGGTTGCGCTCGGTCGTGGTTATCCCCGGAATCAACGGCACCCGCGGAACCACGGGCACCTTGGATTCCCGCACCAGCCTGACGAAATTATCCAGAATCAGTCGATTCGTCTGCCCGGTATATTTGCGGCTTTCCGCTTCGTCGATCAGCTTCAGGTCGAAGTAAACCAGATCGAGCCACGGCAGCATCAGCTCGGCAAAGCGGCGGTAATTGAAAAAGCCGCTGGTTTCGATCGCGGTGTCGATACCCTCCTGTTGCAACGCTTGCAGCAAGCGGCCCGCGAATTCCATTTGCTGGGTAACCTCGCCACCCGACAGGGTTACGCCGCCGCCGCTCGAGTCGTAAAACGGTTTATCGATCAGCAGCCGGTACATCAGGTCGTCGAAATCGATCCAGTAGCCGGTGGCTTCGAGCGCGCCGGTCGGGCAAACCCCGGTGCAGCGATTACACCCGGTGCAGCTTGCGCGATCGATCGAAAGCTCGCCGCGCCGCAGCGAAAGGCTGTTTTCCGGGCAAACCTCGATACAGGGTGTCTTGCATTCCGACGGGTAACAGCTGCGTTTTTCGAACGACAGCTCGGGGCATTGTTCGCGGCCCTCGGGATTCTGGCACCAGACGCAGGCCAGCGGGCAGCCCTTGAAAAACACCGTCGTGCGAATGCCCGGCCCGTCCTCGCTGCAGTCGCGTTTGAGGTCGAAGATCAGCGCCCGCTCGGACGACATCTCAGGCCGCCTGCACCAGGCCCAGCTCGATTTCGATATTGGTCGCGATCGCGCCGAGCTTGAACAAGTGACCGACGTTACCGGTGAGCTGCACCACGTTTTTCAGCAACAGGTCGACGATATCGACATCCTCGTTGCCGACCAGTCCCAGGATCGCATCGATATCCCTGAAGCGGATCACGAGGTCGACCTTGTCGGGGTCGGACTCGAGACGCCCGGCCTCGGCTTCGTCGACGACATCGGCCTGCACCACCTTGAGCGAATCGATGCCGCGCCCGAACGGGCCGTCGACGAACAGTTCATCGGGTTCGGGACAGAATCGCAGCCACACGTTCATGTTGTCGCCCGGCTTGCGCGTGCGCAACAAAAAGCGCCCCTGGTAATAGCGCTGACCGCCAGGCGCGTTGGGATCTCGAATCACGAAGTTTTCGTCGAAAAAGGCCAGCGCCTTCTCGGCCTGTTCCCGGTCGAGCAGGCAATCGCGCATGATGTAGCCGAAACCGAGCTTGAGCAGCAGCGCCATGCCGCCGGCGAGCACCGGGCCGCCGACGCCGTCGACGAGGCTGGAACCGGCGATCCTGTGATCCAGGCCGAGATCGATAACCCGCTGGATGTCCCTGGTAAAACATGGAAAACCTGCATGCATGATTTTTCTCCTCTTAAACCGGTGTTAAATCGCCACGACCGTGTGCTGCTCGACGCCGTTTTCGAGCGCGAAGTTGGAGCGGTCGATAATTTCCTTGCGCATTTGCGGACTCAGGGTAACGAAGTAAGCCGAGTACCCGGCTACCCGAATCATCAGGTCCTTGTACGGCTCGAGCGCCTCGAGCGCCTTTTCGTCGGCGCCCGCCCGGGTCGCCGCGGTAGCCGCGCGGTCGGCCGCGACCAGGTCGTCGATCGCGGATACGCATAACTGCACCAGCACGCCGTCATGATCCATGAAGGATTTCATGTAACGCGCGAACAGCTCGGTATCCGCCGGAAAATGCTGCCGATCGCGCGTGGTCAGGCTGAGATTGTAGGTATAACCGTTTTGCACCGTATCGCCCTCGACCTCGGCCACCGACAGGATATGATCCAGCGCCAGCACCGGGTCGCCGTTGGCCTTGACCACGCCGGGACAGGGGGTGATGCCGCTGGCGAAGGCCAGTCCCGCCTTGCGTCCGTTCGGCGTGGCCCGGGCCAGCATGCCGAAACCGGCGTGATTGGTCATGCTCCAGTAGCCGGCGAGGTAGCGGCCGCCGCGGTGGGTGCGGTACTTGTAAAAAACTTCCTGCACGATGCGGGTGATCAGTTTGGTGTAGTGCAGCGCGGTGCTGTTGTCGTAAACGCCGCCCGGGGTCCGATCGACGCCGGCGCCGTATTTCGGCGCGAGGCGGATCATTTCCCGGATTTCGCCCATGCGCTCGGGCGTGAGCGCGGGCAGCTCGCTGCTGTCCGGCCGTTCGCCGAACAAGCGGCGCATGCGGGTGAGCAGGCGCACAGCGAGGTTTTGCTGCGGCGGCGCGAGCCCGGCATCCTCGAAATCGGCTTCCATCGCCGCGAGCAGCTCGGCCACGCTCATCTTGCCGCCGAAGACCAGCGCATCGATGACGCAAAACGAGTCGATGACGTCGGCGACACCGATGATCGCGACCCCCGACGAATTGTAGCGGGCGCCGCCCGCGGTCAGGTCGCTCAGGACCGCGCCCGTTTCTCCGGGCCGATTCGTCGGCCCTTCGTAAATACCGGACAAAAACGGTACCTGGCGCATTTTTTCCATCGCGCGGCCGAGGTAGTTGTTGCACTGCACCGCGTGGCGCGCCATCTCGTCGAGCTGAAAGCGGAACGCGTCGACGAAATCGTCCATCGACGTCATCTCGAGCAGCGGCTTGCTGGTGTACTCGGGCCGGTCGTAAAACAGGTTGGGATCGTCTTTGCCGACCCCGTTGCTGCGATGCTTGCCGCCGAAGATTGCCAGCTCGAGCACCGCCGGCAGTACCAGCAGGGTCGAGCCGGTGTTGCCGTAATGGCGCCCGGCCGAGTTTTCCTCGATACAGCCGATCGACGCATAGTCGTAGGCATCGGCCAGCGCCTGTTCGCGGCTGACGCCGTCGAACGCGCCGTAATAATTCGCCATCGCCTGCACTACCGGTACGTCGCCGTGAATCGCCGGCGTCGCCCTGGTCAGGATATTGACCTGGCTGATGCGCTTCAGGTACGGATCGTGCACCCCGTCCGGCAGCGGATTGCCGTCGGCGTTGCGGTGATGCACCTCCTTGTGGTAGCGCGCATGCACGTTGGGATCGCGAATGCCGAGAATCTCGGTGGCCTTCAAAATCACGTAGGTCATGTCGTTGACCGCATCGACGACCTCGCCGTTGTCGAAGCGGGTGCCGCCGACGGTTAGCGCCTGGTTGGAACCGCTGCCGGCAAACAGGGTTTCCGAGCCCTCGGTCGACAGCGGCACGTGATCGGAGCAGCGCAGGAAAAAGTGGCATACCAGTTCGACGGCTTTCTCGACGTATGCGGTGCGCTCGGCCTCGGTGCCCAGTTTTTCCCAGTCGCCCAGGTAATACTCGTTGACCAGCTGGTCCAGCCGGCCGATGGAAAATCCGAAGTTGGTGTTTTCCTGCAGCAGCAGGTGATAACAAATCCAGATCGAGACCAGCGCCTCGTGCAAGCTACCGGCGGGTTCGGCCGGCACCTTGCTGCAGATCCGCGCCAGTTCCGGATTGCCGTTGGCCGCCGCGGCCGCGGCCAGGTTTCGCGCGTAAACCCTGGCCGCGTCGAAAACGGTGATAACGCCTTCGAGGAATTCGCGCTGCGCCGCGTCCGGATCGCCGTTTTCCAGGTCGAGTTGCGCCTGCGCGATCAGGCCATCGAGGCCGTACTTCAGTACCCGTTCGAAATCGGGCACCGTGTGCGACACGCAGGTCGCCTTGTCGGACAGGAAAAACGCGACCCGCTCCATCAACTCGAGCGCCTTCGGCGTCTCGCCCGCGCGCGTGGTCAGTTCAGGATCGATCGAATCGCCCGCCACCCGGTCGCGGTTCGGGTAGTCACGGCTGTCGTAATCGCTGTATCGCGCGACTTCCTGCACCGGCCTGCGTTCGAGCCAGTACGGGAAAATCTCCTTGTTCAGGCGCTCGGCCACCTCGGGGCGAATCCGAAACGGGTTTTGCGCGCGCTGACTCATGGTTTTGATTTCGGGCCAGATGCCGTAGCCGATCGTATCGGCGTAGACCACCGGGCCGACGAAACTGGTCGTGGTCTGTCCCGGCAGCAGGTCGGTATCGCGCACCAGCGGCGTTTTATTGACGAACACGTGCGCGATCGCCCGCGCGCGGCGCGTGTAGGCCGACATCGCTGCAGCCTCGGGGCTGCGCAGAAACTCGGTCAGCAGCCGCGGTAATTCGTCGCAGACCTCGGGCAGCCCCTCGGGCGCGAACAGTTTGTCCCGCCAGTCCCTGACCACCGGATACAGCTCGAGGTCGATATGGCTTAGCGCGAGATCCCCGAGGGTCCTGATGCGCTCCGGCGTTTCGTTGGCAATCGGAAAACTGCGCGTCTTGCCGCGCACCGGACGCTGGAAATCGCGGTCTTCGCTCAGGCTGACGCGAATGCCGCCGCTGTGCTGTGCTTGATCGCTCATAATCTCTTACCCCGTTTCATCTTGATGTTGAGTTCCTGTCAATCGAGCGTGTCCAGCCCGATCGCCTGGCGATGACGTTCCCAGTCGTCGTCCAGCAGCAGAAAGTAACCGAACAGCTGGTACCTGAAATCGTCCGGATCCCGCGACGAGTGAAAAAACTCGCCGATCGCGGTCGAATAAATCAGCTGGCCGAGGAAAAGACCGTCGGCTATCTCGACCAGTTCGTCGAGGCAGAAGCCGATCGGTACCGGACCGCCAATCATCGGGAAGCGGTAATGGAACTGGAACACGCGCTTGCGCCCGCGATCGCCGTTGTTCAGCGGCAGAATCGACTGCTCGTCGGCAACCCCGAGGAAACAGTAACCCTGGCGCGCGAACGGCGAACCGCTCTCGTCGGAAGCCTGCTGCAGGCGGCCCTCGGGGATCCGGTAGTTCAGGTCCGAGGCACGCATCAGCGCGTCGGCGGCGACGATGCGCTGGTCCTGAAGGTTGTATCCCATCAGCCATTTTTCGGCGGCCTGCCGGGTCCAGAAGTCCTTGTCCGCGGCGGACATGCCCTGGTCCCAGCTGCCGCCCGCAAGGTGTTCGGTGTACACACTGCCGCCCTGGCAAAATCCCTTGCTGTTTTGCAGCACCAGCGCATAGTGCGGGAAACCGGCCAGGTGCCGTTTCAGCTCGCGCACCCGTTCGGGATAGCGCTGCTCGAGATCGGCGCTCTCGTCGAGCAGCATGCTCAGCTTGCGCGGACTGATTTTTTCGAACGACTTGCCGGCCCACGGAAAAATATACTTGCCGATACTGTGCCAGATCATGTTCATCAAATTGGGGCCGCGCGGGGCCTCGTCGCTCAGCAGCTGCGCAAGCACTGCCGGGAACACCGGCATTTCCGCCTCCAGGCCGTCGCGATCCGGGCAAAAGGTTTCGGCGAATCCCCAGTGCAGGTTCAGGTTGGCGCCATGGTAATAGTCGAACCCGCGGCTGATTTCGCTTTCGCCGTACCAGTCGCGCTGCTCGGCGCCGTCGAGTCGGACGTTGAAGCCGCGCTCCCCCGAGCCGCGAAACAAACCGTGGTCGACGCCGGGGGCGACGCCTCGGCGAAACAGCCGGTGCAGCGCTTCGAAATGCCCGAGGTGGTCTTCGTGCCGGGTTTGCGCCGAAATATCGTCGCTTATCCGCTTGAGCATTTGCAGCACCGATTCGCCGGCCAGCAGCAGGTCACCCGCATCGCCATCATCCGATCGCGTCGAGTCCTCGGTAATCAGCTCGGTGAATTTTCGTTTCAACGCCGGGTCGTCGCGCCAGCCGTCAGCCCAGTCGAAACCGTCGCCGGCAGCGGATATGGGCGCACCTTCACTGGCGTAGCCAAGCTCTTCGTACCCGATTTCGCCGCGGCGCGGGCGTAACTGCGGGAACGCATCGTCGGCGTAGACCCGGCGCGCGATCGCCGGATCCAGCATCAAGAAATAGCCATTGTTCTGGTAGCCGTAATCGGGTGCAGCAGACCCGTGCGGCGCGTAGGCTTCGCCGAGTTCGACCCCCGGGCCCGGCACCAGCGGCAGATCGATGCGGCCGAGACTGAAATGCCGGGTTGCGTAAACCAGCTGACCGAGGTAGATGCCGTCGCCGAGCTGCACGATCTCGTCGACCAGCAGCGTCATCGGGAATACCGGGTCGAGGCGCGGCCAGCGGTAGTTGAGCTGATAGACCTGTTTGCCGTGCATTTCCGGCACCACCGATTGCCCCGGGCCTGCCAGGTAAATACCGCCGGTTTTGCTATAGGGTATGACCTTTTCCTGTTCCAGGTTGTGCGCGAGCAGTTCACCCGGAAACCCCGGCGCATCGACCGCCAGCGGCCGCTCCCTGAGCTTCCAGGCTTTTTCCAGCACCGGCAGGGCAAGACCCTGCAGCAGGTTCGGATCCGGCGGTTCGCGAAAGAAGTTTCTGCCGATGCGGCTGGCCTTCGGATCATAGGCCGCCAGCGCGTCCGGATCGTTATCGGTTTTATCGCGGACCACGGCCTCGGCCACCGGCTCGAAGGTTTTGCCCATCCACAAACCGGTATCCGCAAGCGTGGCGTTCCACGCGGTAGCCATGACTTCGACCGAGGCCAGCAACGAACGATCCCGGCCCGAAAAACGCGCGCTGTCGGCGAAAAAATCGCTGTCGCGTATTGCCACCGGAATCCCGATCTTCGGCCCGTCCAGCACCGCGAAGCGGCCGCACAGGAACAGGGTTTTCAGTTTGTCGTGAATTGCCGGCCACTGCTGGCGCCGCTGATTATCGGCCAGGATGCGCTGGTATCCCGCCAGCATGACCAGCAGGTCGTCATTGTAATCGTCCTGCAGAATCGAGCGTAAGTCAGACTCGAGACACCGCTGCTGCTCGCCGGACGCGGCGGTATAGTTTTCACTACTCAGGGTTAATTCCATGAATCCTTCCCCGGCAAAGCGAATACCGTGCTGCTCGGACTATCTCCCCACTAAGTCCCTAAAATCCAGTAACACGATCATCGATGTTCAATGGGAGCATCTTTAAAATTCGAACCAGTTCGAATTTATCCTTATAGAATACAGGGTTTACCGCGCGCACTATTGACCGCGGTCAAAACCAGCCGCCTTACCCCGACGCCATGGCCGAATCGGGTTTAAAGATTCTCCGAATTTATCCGAAACATAGGGGACAGGCACCTGAAACAACCGGGGGATAATTCCCGATGGCGGAAAACCTGCAGCTCGATGGATATACCGATCTGACCCGCATCGGCCGCGGCGGCATGGCCACGATTTACCGCGGCCACCAGACTTCGCTCAACCGCACCGTCGCGATCAAGTTCCTGTCCGCGGAACACCTCTGGGATCACCAGGCGCAGCAGCTGTTCGACCAGGAATCGCTGGTCATCGCCCAGCTCAACCACCCCAATATCATCCATATCATCGACCGCGGTTTCACCAATGGCGGGCGGCCCTACTTCGTCATGGAGTACGTCGAGGGCGAGACGCTCGCGCAAAAAATGGAAAAAACCACGATGACGCCGCTTTCCAGGGTTATGCTGTCGATGCAGATCTGCAGCGGCCTCGCCTACGCGCACAAAAACGGCGTCATCCACCGCGACATCAAACCCGCGAACCTGCTGATCGACGCCGAGGGCCACTTGCGCATTCTCGATTTCGGTATCGCCTGGCTCAACGCCAGGGGCAATCCCGATGGCGAGTCGGTCCTCGGCACGCCCGACTACATGTCGCCCGAACAGTTCAGCGCCCCCGACCAGGTTAGCCCGCTGAGCGATATCTACGCGCTCGGCGCGGTGATGTACCAGCTGTTCGTCGGTAAAAAACACGTCGACGACATCAAAAACTGGCAGGCGCCGCTGGCCGCGCTGCAGCCGCGGCTGGCCGCGCTGATTGCGCAATGTCTCGAATCCGATCCCGCCGGCCGTCCGGGTTCGGCCGAGGAAGTGCGCCTGCGCCTGCTGCGCCTGCTACAGGGCGCGCATCTCGCCGACTCGCAGAAACAGGAAGCCCGCAGCGTGGTCGGCAAGGCGATCGAAAATTTCGTTCTGCTCGACGTGATACAGCGCAATCGTCACGGCGCCACCTACCTGTTCGAGGACAAGACCCGCAACCGCCTGATGGTGATCAAGAAACGGCTGCAATCCGATGCCGGACTGAAGCAGGCCAGACGTTTGCTGGAACTCGAGCATCCGCAGCTGATCGAGGTGCTCGGCACGTCTACAAACCGCCATGCATTCATCGTCGTCATGCGGCACATGCCCGGCGGCAGCCTGCAGGAGCGCCTGTCACGGCCCTACAGCGGCGATCGTTTCGTCGATACCGCGCTGCAGCTGTGCCGCGGTATGCGGGCGGCGCACGACCACGACATCCTGCACGGCAACCTGCGCCCGAGTAATATTCTGTTCGATAAAAAAGAGCGTATCCGTATCAGCGATTTCGGCTTCGAGGAACACTACCGCGCCGACCGCAAGGACTGGTACCAGCCGGCGCTGAAGGCCGGACCGTCGATCGAGCGCGACATTTATTCGATGGCGGCGATTTTTCACCACATGCTAACCGGCGAGCCGCTGCGCTTCGCGCACCGCCGGGTGCAGTCCTGCCCGGCATTCGATAACCTGGACGCGCGGCTGCAGGTGCTGTTGCGCGACATGCTGGAAACCGATTCGCGCGATTACCTCGATCGCTTCGATAAGGTGATTGCCCGGCTCGAAGCGCTGAAGGGAAAATTGCCCGAGGCGGCTCGCGCGCGCCGGCGGCGCAATCGCCGCATCGCCTGGATAGCGCTCACGGCGCTGGGCCTGCTCGGCGCGGCGGCGGCGATTGTGCATTTTTATCCGCGGCTCTGATCCGGCCACAAGCGTTTCTTCCCGCGGCACCCCGGCGGCAGAAAAACTCAGACCGGCCGCGATAGCGGCTGAAATCGAAACAGGCTTATCCGGAGACGGCCGTCATGCCTTGCGCCGCTGACCCGTTTCCTCGACGATTTCGACCAGCGTTCGGGTCGTGTCGACAGAGGCGACGAAATCGTTCGCGATTTCCAGCAGCTTGTTGACGACATAAGTCTGCCCGCCGATTACGATGGGCTGCAGCGGATTCACGAAACCTTCCTCGAAGCGAACCAGCGTCTTGTTCTTGCGCAAAAACGTGCCATTGGTGGAACCCAGGTCGCGCAGGTAAATCTTGCCGTCGATAATTTTTATTTCAGCGTGGTGCTTGCTCGCAGTGGTCGAGTCGATGTAAATATGCCCTTCACGTCCCAGGATAAACGTTCGGCCTTCCATGAGCTCTAGATTGAGGCTCTGGTTGCTCTTCATGGTTGTTACTCTAGTTGTGTCAATCTGGCAGCAGGGCGGTTACGCGCCTTACTCGCGGACGCATGCCCCGATCCACAGGCCAGTCGAACAATACTAGAATAATTCCGCCAATTTTAAAGTAAATACAGCACTAAACTCGGAATTTCGCCGGATTATCGCGCCGCTGGCGGCACTCAGGACTCGGCCCTGCAGGCCTCGATGGCCTGCGGCCAGGGGTTATCGCGGTCGATTGCGTCGCTGAAACAATCGATGGTTGCAGCGGCATCGCGGGTGCC
>JAAUYE010111710.1_pt1 | contig 10063 bp, 22 predicted proteins | sample 7278081 | NCBI WGS metagenome assembly JAAUYE01 (sample SAMN14350131, study PRJNA611818) | marine sediment metagenome | isolation source: surface marine sediment (0.6m) | place: French Polynesia: Moorea | collected 2018-08
GACTTCGCCGCACTTGATGCACGGTTTCATTGGCGTGTCTCCATGTGTTGGGTACGGCGAAGATCCTACCTCCTTTTACCTCTGATGTCATATCCCGTTAGAAGGGAATATCTTGGTCGAAGTCTCCGTATCCATCATCACTTGCGGGCTCCTGAGAGCCGCTCTGAGGCGCTGAGTCACCCGACCCGCTACTACCCCTAGCCTCAAACCCGGATAGCAGGGTGACGCCACCTTCATAGGGCCGGATGATGACTTCCGTGGTGTAGTGTGAGGTGCCGTCCCGCTCCCACTTCCGTGTCTCGAGGGAGCCCTCGATGAAACACCGGGTCCCCTTCTTGATCATGTCCCCCATGGTCTCGGCCAGCTTGCCGAAGATGACAATACGGTGCCAGTTGGTCTGCTGTCGCTTCTCACCGTTTTGCTTCCAGGTTCGATTAGTAGCAACAGACATGTTGAGGATGGCCGACCCGCTTTGGGTGTAGCGGATCTCCGGGTCTTGTCCGACCCGGGCGAGTAGTTGCACGCGGTTGAGATCATTGGGCATTGCTTACTCCTTACCGTTGGACCCGGCCCCCTTCGCAGCCTCCTTGGCCAGAAAGACAGCCTTCGCCTTGTAAATATCTCGGAGCACTTGGGCCTCCGAGTCGTTGATGTTGCCTGCTTCCTGCTCGGTCTTGACGTCAGCCCCGCAGGCCTTGAGGGCTTTGTCATTTTCTGCTCTGTTGATGGCCTCCTCGAGGGAGCGGAACACCTGGTTCTTCTCGGCCTCGGTCTTGGCTTGCTCCTTCTGCTCCTTGGTCTTCTGCGCCGACTCCTTCTTAGCCTCCTGCGCCCGCTGCTGGACGTACTTGTTGTCGTCGAACATGCCCTGGAAGATGTCGGCGTTCATCCCCAGGTAGCTCATGGCCTTGGTCAGCGCATCGGTGAGCGCCTTCTTGTAGGCCTCGTCGGGGTCGAAGTCCTTGCCCTCCTTGGTCTGCCACCGGGCACCACCGTAAGTCTGGTAGCTGTTCTGACTTAACGGGTCGGAGCTGTCGGGCAGCGTCCACCAGAACAGGATGCGGACCCACACGGCAGAGCCCAGGGTGCTTTGCTCCTGCACGGTCCACCCCCACCCCTCGCCGACCGGCCCGAACTTCTCGGTCATGCGCTGGAACTGGTGGTAAGCGTCGACCGTAGTGAACTGCCGCCCGCCCTGGCTCACCTTCTTGGTGTGAGCCGGGTCGGTCTTCATCAGGTCCAGCCAGATGGCATCGTTCATACGCTTTGCTGGCGCGCTGTCGTTACTTCGATTTGTCATCCTCATCCTCCTGGAGCTGCAGCGCACGGTTATGGATGCAGCTCTGCAACTGTGCAGCAAACTTGCTGGCATCCTCGTAGGCCTCATTGATGGGTACGGTTGTCGTGAACCGGACCCACATTCCACCATCGATAAGCAGCCGGCCCTCGACCTGGATCCACGGCTGACCCATCGAATAACTGAACGCTTCAACCTGAATGTCGGTGCAGACTTGGGCTATCTCAGGCATCGCTTATCCCCTTCATGCGTTTGTATTGCGAACAGAAGTCACGCACGGCGCAGTAGTCCTCGCACCGCGTCGACTCCCCCTGGCGGAACTCGATAACGAAGTCAGTCTCCTTGAGCTTCGTACCCTTGGCGCCGGCCCTGGCTTTGATGAAGGCCTCGGCCTGGTCGTGCGTGGGATGCAGGCCACCCCGTTCCGCAGACTTGTTGCCCTTCTTCTTGACCGCATACACGTCATCCTTGGCCCACCGCTCTTCCTTGGTGCAGGGCCTCGGGACCGGGTTCATCTGGTCGGCGAACCGGGCGCTGATGAAACCCATGTACTCCTCCCTTGACCAGCGAGTCACCGGGATTTTGACGCATTGGGTCAGTGGATACTTGGGCGCCGGCCGGTTGTGCCGCTCGAATGAGTTGAGCCGCTGCAATTCCTGCTTGGCCTCGCGCTTCTTCCAGTCCCGAAAGATGAACACCAGCTCGGCGCGGTCGATCTGATAGGCAAGCTCCTGCAGAAGATGGTCGTACATCCTGAGCTGCCACTTCTTCTCGTCGGCCACACCCATGATGAACTCCCACACGGAGGCGATCTTGTAGTCCTGCAAGGTGTACCGCTTCGTGCGCTTCCTGCTGCTCGGTGGGTAGGTGGGGGCCAGGCGCTCGCTGACAATGGCCAGCCGGTCAGGCGTGCCGGTCAGCTGGACCTTGCCGACACCGGGCAAGTCATACCACTGGCTTAAGCCCTTCTCGCTGATGCCCGTCTGCTCTGCCTGCTCGAGCACCTTATGGATGGCGGTGCCCATGAGGGCCCAGATGCGGTCGGCCGCATCCTCGACAAGCTCATCCCAGTGCAGCTCCATCAAGTACCGCTGCTGCGGTGGCTGGAGCAGCTCGGTGACACTGCGGGCGCAGGGTTTGAAAGGCCGATGCGGGTGCGCCATGACGGCGCTGACGATCGGTTGCGGTAGGCCAGTCACGTTGGTCGTCTTGCTCAAAAGATTTCTCCTTTCATCAGGCTGATGAGTTTCTGTGTGCACGCGATCTCCCTGGCAGCCTCGTCGATGGACATGCGCTCATCGTTTACGAGGCGCAGGTAGACGCGCTTGCGGTACCCGAGCTCGCGTTCCAGGGAAGCGATGAGCATGGCTGTGTCAGGCTTGCAGAGCGCAGCGTAGCGCAGCAGCTCCTTGGTGCTTACTCGCATTGACGGTCTCCATGGGAATGTTTAACAATGTTAACACTCTTCAAGGGGCGTTAACATGAATGAACTGATGGAACCGAACCAGGCGGCAGAGTACCTGGGCGTGACCGAGGGTACGTTGCGAGTGTGGCGGTCGACCAAGAAGGGACCGGCCTACATCAAGCAGGGGCACCGGGTCTACTACGAGCCGGCGGCACTCAAGGAATTTCAAGAGGCCAGGATGACACGGCATGAAGGCCACGGATAAAGCCTGGCTGGAGCACGCCAGGAAGAAAGGCACCGGCCCCCAGGGACGGGCTAGGATTACGCACAAGAAGGTCCATTACGAGGGCTACGTCTTCGACTCACCCCTCGAGAAGGACCGCTATGTGCAGCTCAAGATCCTGGCGGACAAGGGACTCATCCGTGACCTGGTGGTGCACCCCCGGTTCTTCTTCAAGCACCCGGAGACCGGGGAGTATCTGAAGATCCGCAGCCAGGGCTACCCGAAAGGGCGCAAGGTCTGGTACGAGGGAGACTTCAAGTACAACACCGGGCAGGAGATCGTGGTCGAGGACACAAAGGGCTACGACACCCAGGAGGCCCGCCTCAAGCGGGCCATGGTGGAGCTGTTCCACGGGTTCAAGGTGCGCGTGCTCTCGAGGGACGACCTCAAGTTCCGTCTGGTGCGGGGGCGGGGGGAGCAGGAGTTTGCTCGGAATCGTTCGGCTAAGAAGTTTGCTGATTGAAGTTCACGATTTCGACCAGGCGCTCGTCGCTGTCCTTTTCGTGTAGCTGCCCGCCGTCCCTGAGTATCAGCTCAAGCAGCTCCCACTCGTCCGGTTGCACGGTAATGAACCCGCAGTGGTTCATACCGTTATCGTCGAGCGTCTGGATCCGGGCATTGATGAGGCCGTCTTTGGCCCGTGTGTGGCTGACGATGAATTTCACTTTTTGCCCTCGTCGCTGGTGGTCATTGCTGACGAACCGCGAGCTGCGCCCTCGGTGTCTGTGCCGTTCAATGGTCTGTCCACCTCGCGCACCGCCGGCAGACTTTGCCGAACGTTACCTGTCGTCGGGTGGTCCCGGGGCCGACGAGCGCCATGTCAGAGTTGCACATGGCAACGTATCGGCCGTCCCATTTGATGGAGGCGTGAAATTTTTTGCCTCCTTTCTTGGCCATCGACCAGCCTTGAACTCTCTTGTCAACGGCGTCTGTCATAGAACATCCTCCGCGCTCATGTTGTGGAGCTCCCCGTCCTGGGCAAAGTCCTCCATCTCCTGCCGTTCGAGTACTGCGTCCGCTGCGCGCTCGTAGTCGTACTCCCCCCGGTCGTCGGTGTCGTCATCCACGAACGGGGAGAGCTCGTCCGACTGGTGCCCGCACTCGTTGCAGTAGTAGTTATGGATGAGCTCGTCGGGGATCTGACACACCTCCTCCTCGACGACGTCGTAGTTGACCCAGGCGATCTGGGTCAATCCATCGGCTGCGCCATAGTCTCGGAGCTCGAGCGAGCCCTCGGTGGTGAACGTCATCTTGATTGTTTCGTGCCCGCACTCGGGGCAGCGCAGCAGCTTGCTCATGTCACGGGCCCTCGTCGTAATCGCCCTTGTCGATTTCCTCGAAGAGCTGAAGCAGATGTGTGGCCATGCCAGGCAACAGTTTGCAGAGATCTTCAACTCGTACAGACGGACGCCCGTCGAGGGTTTCAACCGGCAACGTCTCGCTGATGACGTAGATAACCGCTTCATGGCGGAGCGCAGCGTGCCGATTCTCGTAGCTCTCGTTGTCGGTGGCGATGTACTTACGCTTTTCGCGCAGCCTTGTTGACCAGTGTCCGCTCACGGTGATACCTCCGCAGGCATTTTTTACAGTAGATGTGGTGCCCATCGGGAAGACGGGCGCACTTGTTGAACTTCTCAATCGGCAGCAGCAGGCCGCACCGACTGCAGTTCTTGTGAGTCCTGGTCCTGTCGTTTCGGAACGAGACCATCGTTGCCATATCCGCTCTCCTTCAATAAGAAGTCCGCGGCCTTCCTGGCCTGGGTCGCCGCGCGGTAGACGATCTTGGTATCGCCCTCCATTGCGCGGAGCCAGTGGTCGATGTAGCCGGCGTGGCTGATGAAGTTCTCCATCCCGAAGTAGGTCGAGAGGAACATGGCACCGAGCTCGGCGACAAGCTCCTCCTCGGCGTAGCCTGGAGACCCGAATTTGTGGTCGCTTACCTCACGGCCGACGTCAGCCTGGGTGAAGTGCGTCCACTCATGGAACACGGTATTCCAAAACTCGACCTCGGTCCTGAACGTCTCTCGTGGCGGGACACGCACCAGGCGGGAGCCGGGAGCGTGGAAAGCCCGCTCTCCTACCTCCTGGTAGGCGTGAGGCCAGCGCGTGCGGAGCTTGTCGAGGAAGGCTATGGCCTTGGCCTGGGTTTCTATCCACGGCGGCGCTGGCGGGGCCTGGAGAGCTCTCAGGTCTATCCCTGTCATCTGGCTGACGTTGAAGACACGGTAGGCCTTCATCGTGACAGTTTTCGCCCGTTGCTTGCTGACTACCTCGCCGGTCTCGGTGTCCAGGTAGTCGTTCTCCCCGAGCTGCTTATATTTTTTGGGCACCCAATCGACGAAGCGCAGCACCATCGTGCTGACCTCGCCCTTGTTGACCCGGATGGTGGACCCCTCCCTCGCCTCGAGGAGGCACTTCTGCTTGAAGGTCATCCAGTAGTGCGAGGGGTAGAGGCTCATCTCTGCCTCGAGCCACAGCAGCCAGGCGTTGATGCCGCTGTAGGGAGACCGGGTCCAGTAGTTGCGGGGGAACTGAGGAAGCACCCCGGTAGCCCAGGGCTTGGCCCATCGTGGTATCTGCCCATGCTGGGCATCCTCACGCGCTCGGCGCAAGGTCTCCATCATTTTCAGGGTGAGTTGATCGAAGACATCAGGCTTGCTCGCCGACATGCTATGATCCTCCATGCACTGCGGTGCACTGTCAGACACGCTGGTTAATGGTTACCCCGCCCTGCTCGGCGGGGTTCTTTTTGCCTACCGTTTTGGCATGTCTGCGCGGCGCTCGACATGCACCCACCCGCAAAGGACCGAGACGTGAAACCGTGGCCCTTCCTTGGGCCTATGGACATGGTCAGCTTGACCTTGTCACGTCCTTAGTCGGTGCCGGCGCAGGGCCGGTGTTTTTGAGGCAGGCGACAAGCTCCTCGAGGTCGGCCAGCCGACGCTCAGCGTCTTCGGCCTTGGTCACGAGCTCCTTGGTCTTCTCCTGCTCCTTCCAGTACTTCGAGCGGTATTCCTCGCTCTGCTTCTTGGCTGCCTTGATAGCTGTCCAGGATTCATCGTCGGGCCGCTCGATGTGGTTCTCGTTCACCAACTCGTAGCGGATATCGAGCTCGTCCTCACCGTCCTGCTTGACCGTGATGCGCCTGTCGCTGCCGTAGCCATTGCTCTCGACCCTGCGAAGCAGGCCGCAGAGCGTGATGAACTGAAGCAGCTGCGCCTGGCTACCCTCGAACAGGTAGTCGTCGTACTTCACTGTGATCACTGGCAGTTTTGCCATGTCAGATCTCCTTGCTGGTTGTTGTCAGCCCCACACAGGGCCCATCCGAAAGTAGCACTGGAAGATGGACTCCTCCAATGCCTCGTAAAGAACCGGGTTGCGTCGCCACAGGTGGTCGAGCACCACCCGATCCTCACGAGTCAGGGTCCACTCTTTCGAGTGTGTCTTGCGAGTTTCCATTGTACCCCCCTTTGCTAACGTTTGTTAACGCAGCGAGGGGTCATGGCTCCCAAGAACGTAGAACGTATTGCGAGTCTGGGCCCACCCGCTGCCGTGGCTTCTCACCCGTGTTGTGGTGATGAGCTTGCCGTCCTCGAGGTGGAGGTGGCCATACACGACACCGTAAAGCGAACCCGGTCGGTGCGGGTGCCATCTCCAGGGGTCAAGGCGTGGCGCTGGTTCTTTGTGCTCGCATTCTTCGTGCGAGTCCTGAAGGTCAACGACTTGCATTCTACTCCTCCCTTTTGCGGTTGCGGTACTCGACCTGGAGATGGGTGATGAGCCGGTCGACCTCGTCGATGCCGTAGTAGTGGCGCCACACGTTGCCGTCCTGCTCCATCCGATAGCCGGTCTCGTTCAAGAACAGGTTGTATTTGAACCGATACTTCACCCGCCCCCGGTGGTCGGAGAGTCGGATAGACCGGCAGTCGTGGCAACCGCGAATGCGGAAGTAGCAGCTACCGGTCGCTGCCGTGTTGTAGATGTAGGCCGGGACGCCCTGGGAGTTGAGCAGATCGCAGAGGTTGTGAGCCGCTGCGATCAGCCGGTCCTTGGTAGTCCCGTTCATGCTGAACGAGAGTCCCATCAGTCCCCCTCATAATCGGCGGTGCCGTCCTCGTCCTGGGCCTTGGCCTGTTTGTAGGGCTGAGCCTCGCTCACGGTAGCGGTGAGGGCCTCGACCTGCTGGGCCTTGGCCTTTTGATACAACCGCTTCAGCGTGCCCTGCCGCACATCCTCGACGTGCTGACGGATGAGGCCCATCAGAATGAGGCATCCGTCCTTGTCGAGCAGCGGCATACGGAGTTTCCACAGATCGTGGTAGCTGTCTCCGCTGGCGAGCTGCATGTCAGCGCTTTGCCTCACCAGTTGTGCCCGGGCGAGGGTGAAAGCGGTCTGGTCGGTCAGGGTTCTTGCATCTTTCTGTGCCATATCACATCTCCGTGGGTGAAAAGTTGGAAATTCGGGTGGTGAATTAGGGTGAAATCTCTAATGAAACCACCATAGTTTTGTGTTACCGGCTGTGCTACAGGCCCTTCGGCTGCACGTCCACAAGCTCGGCGTGCTCGGTGATGCCGTACTCGTAGTCGACGAAGGACAGCTCCTCGGTCTTGAGTACACCTTCGGCTGTGGCTGCGGCCTGGTTGTGGGCCTCGACCTCGAACGTGAACTGCCCTCGGCCATGGTTGGACACGGTCATCACCGTGCAGATCCAGAACTGTGTCATCGATCCTTCCTCCAGGGGTCGAATTCTGTTTTTACATGGCTGGCACAGTCGGGACAAACATATGCAACTGTGCGCCAGCGGTGTGCAAAGCGAGGTGGACGGATAGCGATGCGAAAGTGCGTACGTTCTGTGTTAATGGCAAGCCATTCCAAACAGAAAAGGCACGTTTCTTGATTATGTAGTCTCACTGCAGTGGTCCTCCGGTGGCAGCGATTGGACTTTCATTGAAGCGGCCCCTCCATGGCTCGGAACAGCATGGCGATGAACCAGATGACGGCGATTAGAAAAGTTGTCCCTGCCGTCGCGAGGACGCCGTCGACGAGGGCGTTGAGGAACTCCCGTAGGGGGTGCTGGTTTTGCATTCTCCGTCTCCTGTTCGGTCGTAGTGGAACCCGGTGACCTCGATGTGCACGCGGTACTCGGCGTTGCACTCGAGGCACCAGACGGGAAGGAGGCCCTGGAGCTGGTTGTTCGGAAAGTTGGAGAGATCTGCGCAGCCCCACATCACCTCCGGTGCCCCGCACCAGGGACAGGCGTTAAGCGGACCCGGCAGGGTGGTTTTTGATGACATTGTTTAGCCTTTCGTATGCGTTGATGTGCTCTTGGTACTGCTCGGGAGAGAGCACGGACTGAGCCTCGTCCTTGAGGTAGTCACGGATGGCGTTGTAGAGCTCGTGACCGGTGGCAAAGGTGCGGCGCTCGGTCGAGAAGATGAGCGCGACCCGGATGATCTGGAGCTGCGGGATGCACTGCTTGATGGTCAGCCCTCGCTTGGACTGAGTGTCCATCAGATCCTCGACCATGGCGTGGATGATCTTGATAGCGACGGTGGGTGTGTCTTGTCGCAGACCGAGGGCCTGGGCAGCGGTGAGGTACTGCTGGAGCGCGTCGATCTGAGCCAGGGAGGCGGCGAGGCCTGAGGTGTGGACGTCGGCGAAGTTGAGATCGATGCTGCCGCCGAGCAGGGGTTCACGAGTTTTCATGATTCCTCCTTCTGTCATGGTAGTACTGGATGAGAAGCGCCTGGTATTCGGTGTCCTCGTCGGTGAGCTCGGCGCCCATGAGCTCGTCGAGGCGATCGATGTCGGCCTGGTCGTCCACAATGCACGCTCTCGCGGACATGAGCGCCCCTCGCAGGCGATTAACGGGCGCAGCCCTATCCAGGCCCTTGATATAGGGCTTGGTGGCCTCCAGGGCCCGGTCAATCTCCTCGAGGACCGCTTCGATGCGCTCGTGGGTGGTCAGCAGTATCTCTGCCATGGTCGGCCTCCGTGGGTAAGAAGTTGAGGAGATCCTTGAGGAGCTCGGCCGAACCAACGCAGAGCTGACGCATGGCGCGGAACTGAGGGTTCTCGATGCGCGCCGGCTGCTTGGCCGTGGTCTCCCTCAGTGTGTCGATGAGTGCGCGGGTGCGTGTGGCGAGAAGCGCGCTCGGGGGCTGTGGGAGTGGCAGTGTTTCGTCGGCAACGAGCCAGGAGGAGCAGTCCTCGAGCTGTCCCTTGATATCCTGCAGGCTGATGCGAGTCATGGCGCTGGGGTAATCGGTCGAGAGGTAGCGCTCGAGCATGTCAGCGAGGCTGGCCATTGTGCCCGCGACAGCGGCTTCGTAGTGGCGGGCGAGTTTACGGGTGTCTTTCATGGGTGGCTCCCTTAGTGTGTGGCTCCCTTAGTATCGCGCTCTCCCCCACCGCTTCCCGCCCCGCGCGTAGCGGGAGAATTATTTGATGAGCGGAGCGAATCGGGTCTTTCATCCTCTTTTCATCCTTTTTCGGGTTGGGTGCCGGGGGTTGCGGAGCAAGGGCCGGCGGACCGGGTCTCCCCGGGGCGTTTGAGGCCACGAAAAAAGGGCCGGCCCCGAAGGACCGACCCTGGCGGGTGACTAGATGTGCCACCAGCGCTTCTTACGCTTCGGAGGCTGGTTTGCCTCCTGCGGCGGTGCTGTGTCGAGTGGCGGCAAGCCTGCGGCCTCTCTCAGCTTCTCCGCGCGCTTGCGCGCGTCTGCGGCGATGGTCGCCCGGTCACGTTTCTCGGGCACCTTGTTGATGTGGTCGCCCGTGAGCTCGTAGAAGGCCACCTCGGCCATCGCCATCTCTTCCTTGCGGAGCTGGATGCTCAGCCAGTACCCGCTCATGCGCTCCTCGGCTCGGCGAACCCGCTGCTGGACCACCTCCGACGGGTGGTTCTCGGGCAACGTCGCCATCTCTCGGGACTGGTTGTCCACCAGGCGCGTGAGGAAGGCAACGGAGCTGCGTGCTCCGTAGAACATCGAGCGGGCGGCGTTCGCCTGGTCCGCCTCCGTGTCTCCTCGCGTAGCGAGATAGGCGCGCAGCGCCGTCATGCTGTCGTTGATGTCGA
>JAAUYE010134505.1_pt1 | contig 10062 bp, 4 predicted proteins | sample 7278081 | NCBI WGS metagenome assembly JAAUYE01 (sample SAMN14350131, study PRJNA611818) | marine sediment metagenome | isolation source: surface marine sediment (0.6m) | place: French Polynesia: Moorea | collected 2018-08
GCAGCAGGAATTTGACCGATTCGGGGACTCCCGATCAACACGTATAGCATTGATATTTATACTCATTGACTCGCCCCTTACCCGGTGCAATAAACAGCCCATGAACACAAAAGGTACAGCTTTCTGAAAGCAGGTACATCGGGGAACAAGGCATGTCAGACGTTAACGCAACGGGCGATACCAAGTACCTGTTTAGACGGGACAAAACATGGTGGGTGAAGCTGGCCGTCCCGCGCCCCTTAAGGGACAGGCTGGGGTACGACCTCAGGCGGTCCCTGCACACGCATGACCTCGAGGCGGCGCGCGAGGCGCGCTGGGCCGCGATCGAGGAATTTCGTGACAAGATCGAGCAGGCCGCGGAGGCAACGACCCCCGATGCCGGGGACAGTGCCCCGTCCTCCGAGCCTCAGAGCATTGGCAAGTCGGCCGAGGGCCCTCTCGAGGTCAGCCAGCACATTGTCGAGATCGTAAGCGACTCCGGTGAGGGCGCGCAGAAATGCGGACAGATTCTCGGGCTCGTCAGCGGCAAGATGGGCAATGGCGTCTGGACCGTCGAGATCATCCCGGCCGAAATCCAGCCGCCTGCAAGGGAACGCCAGGGCGCCAGCGGCATTCGCGTGCGCATGGGGTCGAAGTACGTGACCAACATGGGCAACGAGGCCGACATGGTCGTCGCGTTCAACGAACAGGTCCTCTATTCGCGCATCATGAACCGCGCTTACAAGAAAGGCACGGTCGTCCTGCTCGAGAATATGTGGGCCGACGATCCCGACGAGAAGATCCGCAAGCAGTATGCCGAAGCGCTCGAGGACTTCGAGAAACAGGGCCTGGTCGTTCACGAGCTGCCGATCCAGCAGGAATGCCTGAAGCTCGTCAAGGATCCGCGCAAGGGCAAGAACATGTTCGTGCTCGGGATGCTGTGCAGCATCTACAACCGTGACACGGACAAGGCGAAGGAGGAGATTGCCAAGACCTTCCGGCGCAAGGGCGACAAGGTCATCAAGATCAACCACGACCTGTTCGATGCGGGTTATGCGTTCGCCCGCGCGAACATCGAGTACCAGTTCCGCATCGAGACGGCCGAGGAAGATCGACTCAGCTCCGCCGTCGTCATGAACGGCAACCAGGCCGCCGGCCTGGGTGTCATGGCCGCGGGCATCGAACTCGTCGCGATGTACCCGATTACACCCGCGACCTCGGCTTCGCATTATCTCGCCGACGACTTTCACCTGACGGGCGGTTTCGTGCACCAGGCCGAAGACGAGATCGCGGCGATCGGCTTCGCGATTGGTGCATCCTATGCGGGCAAGACGGCCTGCACGATCACCTCAGGCCCGGGCATGGCGCTGAAGACCGAGATGATGGGTCTCGCCTCGATGGCTGAAGTCCCGCTCGTAATCATCGACGTGCAGCGGGGTGGCCCGTCAACGGGACTGCCGACCAAGGTCGAACAGGGCGACCTGCTCTCCAGCCTGTACGGCATGCCGGGCGACTCACCGAAGATCGTTCTGGCGGCCACCACGATCTCCGATTGTTTCCACTTCGTGATCATGGCGCGTGAGCTGGCCGAGGCCTTCCGCACGCCCGTCATCATCCTGACCGACGCTAACCTCGCCACGGGCGTGCAGGCGATAGAGCGACCCGCCGTCACTGACGAGTGGTTCGCGCCGCCCGTTGACCAGTCGACCTGGGATAAGGAAGTAGAGCCATACGCATGGGACGAAAAGACCGGGCTTTCAGAGCGGCCGATTCCCGGCATGCGAGGCGGCGAGTACATCCTCACGGGCCTCGCGCACAATCGCAACAGCAAGATCGCGTATGACACGGCGTCCAACCAGGAAGGCATGAACATGCGCAGCCGCAAGCTGGCGGCACTGGCGGACACGATGAAACCGCCCGAGATTCACGGCGATGCAACGGGCGACCTGCTGATCGTCGGCTGGGGCTCGACCCTCGGCGCCATCGAGGAAGCCGTCGATCTCGCGAGAGCCGAGGGCAAAAAGGTATCGTCGCTCCACCTGCGCTTCCTGTCGCCGCTCGAGCCGGGGCTCCGTGAGATCTTCTCCGGGTTCAGCAAGGTCAAGACGATCGAGCTCAACTACAGCGACGCCCCCGACGCGCCGTTGATCACCCCCGAGACGCGGCGCTATTCACAGCTCGCGCTCGTGTTGCGCGCGCACACGCTCATGGACGTGGACTGCTGGTCCGTCGTCCCCGGACACCCATTGTCGCCGGCCACGATCGGCCAGGTTATCGATGCAACCCTCGAAGAGATGGAAGGAGCAGTAGCATGTTCGGCCTGAAAGGTGACTGGTCTCTCGACGTAAAGGAACGCTATTTCACGCTCGATGACTATTGCGGCGCCGAGCCGCGCTGGTGCACGGGCTGCGGTGACCACGGCATCCTCGCGGCCGTCCACCGCGTGTGCCGCGACTCGCAGGTGAAACCCGAGAAGACCGTTGCCGTCTCCGGCATCGGTTGCTCGAGCCGCCTGCCCCACTACATGAATACCTACGGCTTTCACGGTTTGCACGGACGCGCACTGCCGGTCGCCTGCGGCGTCAAATCGCGGCGCCCGGACCTGGACGTCTGGGTGGCGACCGGCGACGGTGACTGCTTCTCGATCGGCTGCGCTCACTGGATCCACGCGATGCGTTACAACATGGACCTGACGATGCTCGTGTTCGACAACGGCATTTACGGCCTGACCAAGAAGCAGACCTCACCCACCACGCCGCTCAACGTGCCGACCAACACGCACCCGTCGGGCGCACTGCTGCCGCCGCTGAACCCGCTGACCGTGACGCTCGGCATCACGAATGTCTCGTTCGTCGCGCAGATCGTCGACTGGAACGCGCAGCTCAGGCACGAAGTCATCAAGATGGCGCATGAGCACAAGGGCACGAGTTTCGTGCGCATCATCCAGCGCTGCCCGGTCTATGTCGAGGCGATCGGCAAAACCCTGCAGGACGAACCCGAGCGCATGAAGCTGCTCACGCACGAGAAGGGCGTGCAGGTCGACGACTCGGTCAAACGGCTGTTCCCGAACCATGCCGAGCACGACCCGTCGGATCTCGCGGCGGCCAGGGAACTGGCGCAGCTCGAGGGCGTCTTGCCGCTCGGGATCCTGTATCACAACCCGGATGCGCCGCGCTACGACATGATTTCCTCCGTCGGCCTCGACATGAGCGTCGACGAAAAACTCGCCGGCCTCAACACAGCGCTCGATCATTTCGCCATTTAGACCGGAGCAACAATGAACTCCGCAACGGGAAGCAAGCTCGACGGAACCGCGGACAGCGGCGGCGGACAAGAACTCATCGACGTGCTGCGCCGTTTCCATTACGGCGAACCGGCGGCGGCGGCGCGCACGACACTGCCGGACAAGGGCGTGCTGCCGGCACTGCTCAACCCCTACCGCGATGCGTCGGCGATTCGCTACCAGTACCCGCTCTACCTGTTTCCCCCGGAGGGCGCGACCGTACTTTCGCAGGCGCTCGGCGAATTCCTGTCCGCATCGGTCGACGCCTTTGCGCTCGGCGCCGAGGACGCGCGGATACTCAGGGACAACCTGCCATGGATCGAGCGCTACATCCGTCAGCACCTCGAAGAACCCTACCCCGTCGATGCCCCGGCATTGTTCGACAAGGCGGCAGCGGCGTTGCAGGATCACCTGGGGCTCGACGCGAGCAACCGCGAGAAACTCTCGGCGGACCTGGGCCGTCTCAGGGACAGCATCGCCGACGGCGGCCAATTCCTGGGCTACGGGCCCTACGTATCCCTGCACCTGTTGCTGCATGCTGTGAGTCATCGGCAGGGCCGGGAGCAGTTTCGCCGTGACGTAGCAAAACGGATCCAGGGCCTGCAAGCGCTTCTCGATGTAGAGAAAGCAAAATCCAGCGGCGCCGAGGAACCGGCGAAAAACACCGCAGGGCCCGGAGCGAAGTTCTTCGACACACGTGCCGTGTCCGGGATGCTCGAGAAGCGCGCCCAGGGTTCGGTCGCCATGCCGCCCGAACGCCGCACCAGGATAGAGGCGGCGTTGGCCACACTGCAGCAGTGGCAGGACGACGCCGTCCTTGTCCGCTTCGTTGGCCACCTGGAGGACCCGTGGTTTGACGAGTTGGCAATGCTCGAGGTCGTCGACAGCGACGAGCCTTGCGCAGGCGCCGGCGACGTCTTCAGCCGCGACGCCGAGCGCTACGCGGCGCTGTTTGCCGCGGCCAGGATCGCGGCGCTCGAGATCGACGACAACTACCAGCCCGCGGTTCACGACTCGTGGTTTGCGAACTTCGACTGGCAGGCGTTCTCGCACGACGAGCTGCAACTCCTGCCCAGAGTGGTGGCGCTGGTCTCTGCCGACTACCTTGCCGGCGACGGCCTGCCGTCTTTCTCGCGTCTCCTGGGTTCGCGCCTGCCGGTACACGTGCTCAGCTGGGTTCGTGCCTACGACAACCCGGCGGCACGGAGTGGCGAAGACCCGTTCGATTCCTACCGCTTCGAACTGGCTTACTTCGGCATCGGCCACCGCCAGGTCGTGGTCGCACAGACCTCGGCGGCCCGGCACGAAGACCTGCTGGCGGGGTACCTGTGCGCCCTGGACAGCGACCGCGCCAGCCTGCACCTGGTCAATCGCGGTACCCAGACGCACACGCAGCAACCGATACTGGACCCCTGGTTCGTCGCGAGCGCGGCGCTCGAGAGCCGGGCGCATCCCTTCGTGCTCGTCAACCCCGATGCCGGCGACCGTGCGGCGCAACGCGTCAGCTTCGGCGGCAACCCGCAGGCCGGGGACGACTGGCCCGTGGAAAAACTCGAGTATCGCGGTGCCGACGGTGAAATCACCGAGATGAAACTCGCGTTTACGTTTGCCGACTACGCGCTGCTGATGCCGGCGCTGCATAGCCACTTCCGCGTGGTGCCGAAGGGATTCGAGTCGGCCGATCTCATGCCCGTCGATCGCTACCTCGAACTCGAGGAAGAACAGGCGGACCGTCCCGTGCCGTTCGTCTGGGGAATCGATGCAACGGGCGAACTGGTGCGCCTGGCTGTCTCCCGCGCCCTCGTCTTCGCGTGCCGCGATCGCCTGAACTACTGGCGTACGCTGCAGGAACTCGCCGGCGTCCACAACTTCTATGTCGAGGAAGCGATTGACCGCGTCGTTGCCGAACAACAGGCTGCTCTCGAGGCCGAACGCAAGCAGCTCAAGCAGGCGCACGAAGAGGAACTCGAGAGCGTAAGGACGGAAGCGGCTGGCGAAGCGATGGGACAGCTCGTCGACGTGCTGATGGGCGCCGACCTGTCCGACATGCTCGACCAGGGCGGCACCGTCGCGAGCATGCCGGCTGGCGAAACGGCGCCGGTCGACGAGCCCGCGGCCACGGAGCCGGAACCCGAGCCCGAGCCCGAAGCCGAGGAAGAACTGAGCTTCGACGAACCCTGGCTCGACACGGCGTCCTGCACGACCTGCGACGACTGCATGGGCGTCAACAAGATGATGTTCGCGTACAACGACGACAAGCAGGCCATCATCCGCGACCCGCGGGCCGGCACTTACGCCGATCTCGTCGAGGCCGCCGAGATCTGTCCCGCGAAATGCATCCACCCGGGCAAACCCCTCAATCCCGACGAGCCCGGCCTTGAAGAGTTGATAGCCCGCGCCGCGCCGTTCAACTGATGAGCAACGTCCTGACAGCGCCCGCGATCATGACCGGAATCGGATTGTTCTTCGGCGCCGTTCTCGCGATCGCGCAGCGTTTCCTGAAGGTCGAGGAAGACCCCCGCATCGAGGCCACCAACGAGATGTTGCCGGGCACCAACTGTGGCGCCTGCGGGCAACCGGGTTGCCTGCCGTTTGCCGAGAAACTGGTCAGCGGCGATGTCGATCCGGGGCAGTGTACTGTCAGCACGGACGACACGATCGAGCAAATCGCCGAGTTTCTCGAGGTGGACGCGGGTCGCCAGGAAAAGCTCGTCTCGAGGCTGCGCTGCGCAGGCGGCGGCTTGCAGGCTCACCAGATCGCGGAATACCGGGGTTTCGAGGGTTGCCGCGCTGCCGCTGTCGTCTCGGGCGGCGGCAAGGGCTGCGCCTGGGGATGCCTGGGCCTCGGGGATTGCGAAGTGGCTTGCACGTTCGACGCTATTCACATGAACGCAAACGGGCTGCCACAGGTCGACACCGACAAGTGCCGCGCCTGCCCCGATTGTATCGCCGCCTGTCCCAGGGACCTGTTCGAACTCGTGCCGATCCGGCAGAACCTGTTCGTGCAGTGCAACATTCCGCTGGCGGGCGAGGCTGCCACCAAGCTCTGCTCCGTGGCCTGCGACGCCTGTGGCAAGTGCGTTGCCGATGCCGCGCCGGGGCTGATTCGCATGGAGAATAATCTACCGGTCATCGACTATTCGGCGGGCGGCCCGGCGAGGCCCGAGGCCGTATTTCGTTGCGCCACGCACTCGATCGTCTGGCTGGAAAAGGAACAGTTCCAGGACCAGGAAGCCCGACAGGCGAGGACAGGCTGATGGCGGGACTGAGAGATTTTGCCGTACGCTGGTACCGCAAGGCCTTTGGCGCACCGCCCGGCTCCGATATTCGCGAGCAAGGCCTGGTTACCGTGCTCGACGGCAATTCGGCCGTGGCCCTGTCAGAAGCCGGCATAGCCAGTCATGCCGTTCTCGGTGGCTCAATGCCGGCCGACTCGGCGGACGCGGTATGGCTGGCCGAACAGGGCAACACCAACCTCTACGGCGAAGCGCTGGCGGCGCAGACGGCCGAGGGTCCGCGCGGCATCGTCGCCGCCGCGACAGGACTGGCGCTGGCCGGACGCCGCGCGACGGCGTTCATCTCCGGGCCCGATATCGCTGCGGCACAGGATCTGCTCTTGTCGGCGGCCGGCAAACATGCGCCGCTCGTGTTGCACCTCGCGACGCGCGCCATCACGGCACACGGCTCGACGCCGGGCAGCGGTCACGACAGCGTTCACCTGAGCGCGGATTCGGGCTGCTTCGTGCTGTTTGCCGCAAACGTTCAGCAAGCCGTGGATTTCACCTACATCGCGCGGCGCGTGGCCGAGGATGCGCTTGTGCCCGGCATCGTCGTCATGGATGGCGAGCAGACCGCGCTCGCCGCGCAAGACGTGCACCTGCTGTCGCCGGCACAGGTCAACAGCATTCTCGGCCCGTCACGGCAACTCATTGAGGCGCCAACCCAGGCGCAGAAACTCCTGTTCGGCGAAACACGGCGCCGCGTACCCGCCTGGCACGATCTCGACGAGCCCGTCTTGACGGGCGCACTGTTCGAACCAGCGAATTTCGCGCTCGGAGCGCTGGCGCGCGGGCCCTACTTCGATGCTTTCGTGCAGGAATCGCTGGCCGCAACCTGCGCGCAATTCGAACGTAGTACGGGCCGGCGCTACGAAGCGCTTTCCGAATACGAGATGGACGACGCGCGCGTCGTTCTGGTGGCGCAAGGAGCCGCTATTGAAACTGCGCGTGTCGCGGCTGCTCACCTGCGCAAACATCGCAAGATACGCGCGGGTGTACTCGGCGTACATACGCTGCGGCCGTTCCCCGGCGCAGCGCTGGCCACGGCGCTCGCCGGGCGAGAGAAAGTATTTGTGCTCGAACGGCTGGACGCGCCGATGTCCGGCGAGTCACCGTTGACACGTGACGCGCGCGCAAGCCTGGCGAAATACGACAGCGGCAGGCAACCCGAGTGCACGAGCGTCATCTATGGTGTGGGTGGTCTGCCGCTGCGAGTTACCGATATCGTCGAGCTATGCACTCGCGATACGCAGCAAACGCCGCTTTACCTGGGACTCGCATTCGACGACCCGTCGGACGAGCAGCCGAAACGCGAGGTGTTGCTCGATGCGCTGCGTCGAGCCTACCCCGACGTCGCCCGGATGGGCGTCCGTGCGGAAACAGGAACCCCGGAGGTACGTCAACCCAACACGCTCACGATAGCGATTCAACGCCCGCGCCCGGGAGACAGCATCGTCGGCGCAGCGGGCGCCCTGCTCCACCAGGTCGACGGCGGTCGCGTGCGCAGCCGCCCGGCACTGGGCTGGCAGCAGTGGGCCGGTACCTGCGTCGACTGGATCACTCACGGTAACGACTCGCTCGAGGATCCCGGTGACGGGCTAGGCGCCGATGTCAGGGTGGAATCCTCGAGCGGCGATATTCTCGTGGCCGGTTCATCGCAACGCTACCGGGTACCGCAGGGCGACGATGCAGCGGAGATCCTGCTTGGCGGACTGTTCGGCGTGCTGATCGGCGAGGGATTGCTGGACGCCAAGGCCCGCCGGGTCATGGCATCGAGGCAGGAAATGCTCGACGGCATGGACGAGGCCAGGCGCGACGCCTTGATGACCGCGTTTCGCACCGGCATCGAACAGGTCGCTGAGGTCGAAGAAGAGCCCGCGGACGTTGATAGCGCCTGGGAGGGCGATGTACCTGAGACCGTGCGTCACCTCGGACGAGATGACGATCATTACGCGAGCCTGCCGCGCTTCTGGGACCAGCTCGGCGTGCCTTACCGCGAGGGCAAGTCGGAGCGCCTGACGGCCGGCCCTTACCTCGCGACCGGTACGATGCCGCCCCTCAGTTCGACCTTCAGCGACTACAGCCATTCACGTGAGACCTTGCCGGTCCTCGAGCCTTCGCTCTGCACAGGCTGCGGCAATTGCTGGACGCACTGCCCCGACAGCGCCATCGGCGTCGTTGCGTCGTCGCCGGCGGCACTGATCGATGCGGGCATAGGCGCGACGGGGGCAGACGCCGTCAGACAGGTCGCGTCGAAACTGGCGTCACGCATCATAGCCAGCAACAAAGCGACGGAAGAAGCGCCCGCATCGTTCGGCAAGATGCTGGACGAGGCTTTCTCGTGGCTCGAAGAAAGAATGCCCTTGCCGGCCGAGCGCCAGCAGGCGATTCGCGACGGCGTCGAGAGAATACGTAACACGTTCGCGGCGCTCCCCGTAGCGGTCACGAAGCCCTTTTTCCACGATGCCGAGGCAGCGAAGAAAGACAGCGCCGAGCTGCTGTCCCTGGCGATCAACCCGGATGCTTGCAAAGCGTGTGGCGTGTGCGTGAGCAGCTGCGAACCGGGCGCGCTTGGCCTTGCCGACCAGGACGAGAAACTGCTTGGCAACGCGCGCGAGGTCTGGTCGACCTGGGCCCGCACGCCCGATACGAGCTCGGAGACGCTCGAGCGTGTCACCGGCGAAGTGGGTTCGATGGCGTCATTGTTGCTGTCGCGTTATTGCCAGTTCGCGCTTGCCGGCGGCGATCCGGCCGAAGCCGGTTCGGGCGAGAAGATGGCGGTCCGACTGCTGCTTGCGGCAACCGAGTACCACCAGCAACCGCTCGTGCAGGGCTTTGCGAAAGAGCTGCACGACGCCGGAGAGGCGCTCGCCAACCTGACCCGGGAGCTGCTCTCCGGCACGGTTGACGATCTCGACGCCATATCCGAGAAACTCAAGCGAACGACGAGCCCGCGCGTCGATCTGCAGACGCTGGCCGAGGGTGGGCAGTCGGTCGACACCGAGCAACTCCTGCGGCTGATCGAGCTGTCGAACGAGATCGAGTCGGCGCATCATCGCCTGGTCGAAGGTGCACACGGCCTCGGCCGGGCCCGCTATGGCCTGGCCATCGCGGGCGGCAGCACGGCAAGCTGGGCGGGTGCATTCCCGCAGAATCCGTTCCAGGCACCCGTACTCATTGACATGAGCGGCGACGCCGCGCAACTGGCCGCCGGACTCATCGAAGGACACCTCGATGAGACGACCGAACTTGCACGTTTGTTGCGACAGGCCCATATCGAAGTCGAACAGCCCGATGGTGCCGACTGGAAACGCGAGGAACTTGCCAGCCTGCGCTGGCAGGACCTCAGCGACGCCGAATTCGAGCTCTGCCCACCGCTCGTGCTCGTCGGCAGCGATGAAATGCTCGCCGTGCGCGGCATCGGCCAGCTAATCGGCCTGTTGAATACGGGCTTGCCAATCAAGGTTCTCGTATTGCACGCGCTCGACTTCGGTCTTTGTGGCGGGCCTGCCGGTCGGGCAA
>JAAUYE010053519.1_pt1 | contig 10054 bp, 6 predicted proteins | sample 7278081 | NCBI WGS metagenome assembly JAAUYE01 (sample SAMN14350131, study PRJNA611818) | marine sediment metagenome | isolation source: surface marine sediment (0.6m) | place: French Polynesia: Moorea | collected 2018-08
ACATCGTGCGTGACGAGGAAAGCCGTGCCGAAGCAGCGTTCCTCCGGCGACTCGATCAGCGTGACAACCCGGCCCGGCGCATCGGCCCGGCCGCGGTGGTCGTGCGACCCCTGCCAGAACCGCCTGCCGAAGCCCGCGATCCACGCACGCCGGCTGTCCAGAAACGGAAAATCCTGCCGCCAGATCAGTGACCCGTAGCCGAAAACCCAGGTCGCCGGGTCATGGCAAGGATCGAATCCGGGCGGGGCGTCGTTCATGGCGACGACCCTAACACGGCCGTTCGCGCGCGCGAATGCCGTTCGCTGGCTATACTGGTCGGGCAAGCGATCGGGGAGTGGGCGCTATGCGACCTCGAGTTCGACAACTGGCGTTTGTCCTGGCGGCCACCCTGCTATTGGGTGTGGCGTCGGCGCAATCGGAGCAAGCCGCGGCAGGAACTTCCGGCCCGGCACTCTTCGAGGACAGCTCGGTTCTCGAGATCGAACTCATTGGGCCCTTCGGGGCCGTGCTCGCCGACACGAAGGAACGCGAGCGCCGCCCGATGGTGCTGCGCATCGGCGACAGGACACTCGACGTCAAGGTTCGTGTCCGAGGCAACAGTCGCCTGCGCGTCTGCAAGTTCGCGCCCCTGCGCGTCTACTTCGGCGACGACACGGCGGGCACACCCTTCGAAGGCCTCAAATCGCTCAAGCTCGTCACCCATTGTTTCGACAGCGAACGCGGCGACAAGAACGTTGCCGACGAATACGCGCCGTACCGGATCTTCAACGTACTGACGCCGACCGGCTACCGAACCCGGCCCTTGCGCGTGAGCTACCGAGCCACGGACGGCAAGCGGGCGAATTCCGCGGTCGTTCGCTACGCCTTCTTCCTCGAGTCGCGGCCGCTGCTCGCCGAGCGAATCGGCGGTGAGCGTGCGAACGTAACCGGGCTGCGCCTGGGCGAACTGCAGAAAGAACAGTCGGCCACGATGTATGTCTTCCAGTACCTGATCGGCAACACGGACTGGTCCCTGGTCACCTCGGACAACGACGAGCACTGCTGTCATAACGTGGATCTCGTTCGTCGTGACGGCTTGATCTACCCCATCCCCTACGACTTCGATCTTTCCGGGATCGTCAACGCACCGTATGCAAAGCCTGACCCGTCGTTGCGGATCAAGCGCGTGACGACGCGTCGCTATCGGGGTTATTGCATCGAGTCGGAGTACCTGCGGAACGCGCTGTCCCACGTCCGTGGCCAGCGCGACGCGATCGCGGCCGAGCTTCGGCAAATACCGATCGCCGGCGAGGACCAGATCGAGGATATTCTCGCTTACCTGGAGCCGTTCTTCAGGCGTGCAGAAGAGGAAGACAAGCTGGTCACCCGCTTCGAGAATCGCTGCCTCTGACGCCAATCACCGCTACGCGGCGAGGACGCACCCGACCATGGAACACGCCCACCACTGCTGCCACAGCGCCGCCGAGACCGCGGCATTTCCGAAACCCGGCAAGCGCATGCTCGTGACAGGTGGGATCTTCCTCGCCCTGCTACTCGTCTCCTTTCTCGAGCCGCTGGCCGCCCTGAACGAGAGCCTGCTCGACTACCTCGGCATTATCTGGTGGGCGGTGCTGCTCGGGCTCGCCGTGGGCGGGATCATCGACTACTTCGTGCCGGACGGTTTCATCATCCGCTTCCTCGGCGGGCGCGGGCTGAAGACGCTGCCGAATGCCGTCGTCGCGGGGCTGCTCATGTCAGCCTGCTCGCACGGCATCCTCGCGATCTCGATGCAGCTCTACAAGAAAGGTGCGAGCGTCCCGGCGGTCATCACGTTCCTGCTGGCGTCGCCGTGGGCGAACCTGCCGATGACAGTCCTCTTGTTCGGCTTCTTCGGCTGGCAGGCACTCCTGTTCGTCGGCGGCGCAATGCTGATTGCCCTCGTGACGGGCGCCGTCTACACCCTGCTCGACCGTCTCGCGATGATCGAGGGGCCATCGCCGGCGGCGGAACCCGGGAATGTCAGCTGGGACCGTGTCCGGCACTTCGACGGCCGCGACGCCGTCCGCGGCGTGCTGGCCGGCGCCGTCAACCTCGCGAACATGGTGCTCTGGTGGATACTGATTGGCATCATGGCCGCGGCGCTGATCGGCGCATACGTCCCCGAACACTGGTTCATGGAATACCTGGGCCCGCACTTCACCGGCCTGCTCCTGACCCTGCTCGTGGCGACGGTACTCGAGGTGTGCAGCGAGGGCACCTCGCCAATCGCGTTCGAGATCTACGCGAAGACGGGCGCGCTGGGGAACCCGTTTGCGTTCCTCGTTGCGGGTGTCGCCACCGATTACACCGAGATCGGGCTGATCTGGTCCAACATCGGGCGCAGGGCGGCGATCTGGCTGCCGGTGGTCACGGTGCCGCAGATTCTCCTGCTGGCTTGGTTCTTCAACACCCTCTAGCAGAAATCGCCCGTCAGGACGGGCTCCAACAACACCGCCCGTCAGAGCCCGCGCTCGCGGGCGATCCCGCTTCGAACGTGGCGCCGGTCGCCCGTCAGGACGGGCTCCGACAACACCGCCCGTTGGAGCCCGCGCTCGCGGGCGATCCCGCTTCGAACGTGGCGCAGGTCGCCCGTCAGGACGGGCTCCAACAACACCGCCCGTTGGACCCCGTCCCGACGGGCGATCACGATGCAGCGTAATACCGCGGTCGGCGCCTGGAAAGCGCCTGCTGCAGCACTCCTTTATAATCGGCGCATCGCGCAGAAGAGCAACAAGCATCCCGTGACGCAAGCTACTCACCTCGCACGCAAGGGCCCGGCAATCGCCTTCGCCTGTCTAGCCCTGATGGCCTTGCCCGGTGCTCCGGCCGCGTATGGGCAGGACGACTCGCCGATCCCGACGGTGCCCGCAGAGGGCGTGCTCAAGACCGAAGAGATCGAGACCGCGATCGAGACTATCGAGACCCGGGATGGCCTCGATGACGAGACCCGTAGCGCTATCATCGAACAGCTGCGCGCTGCGCAGTCGCAGCTGCAAAACCGGGCATCGCACGAGGCGGCCGCCCTGGCCTTTACCGAATCGCTGGCGATCGCGCCGGACGAGACGGCCAAGCTCAACGAGCAGCTCCAGCGTCCGGCGCCACCGCCGCCGACGATCGAATCACTCGGGGTCAGCGACCGAACGTCGTCGACGGATCTTGCGCAGATGCTCGCGAGGGCCCGCGCGGGGCTTGCGGCTGCCGAGTCCACGCTGGATGGCCTCGAGGCAAAGATAAGCGCCGAGCGGGAACGGCCCGCTCAGGCACGAAGCCGCATCGAGGAACTCCGCGCGACCCGCGGACAGATTGAACAATTACTGACCGCAGACCCCGCCCCGGGCAGTAACGCGATACTCGTCGATGCCCGGCGGCTCGCGGCCGAGCTCAGGCTCGACTCACGGGCGGCCGAGCTGAACAAGCTGGAGCAGGAACTGCTGAGCCACAGCGTGCGGCTGGATTTCCTGCGCGCACAACGCGATGTCGCGGCACGCGAGGCTGCCGCGGTCCGCCGGGAATCAGCCCTGTTGCAGGAACTCGTGAACGCCGCACGCCAGGACGACGCGACGCGCCTGCTGCAGGAAACCGCGCTCGCGCAGCTCGAGGTCGGGGACAAGCACCCGATTATTCAAGAGCTGGCCGATGAGACACTCGGGTTCGGCGCCGAACTGCCCACGGTCGTCGCCGACATCGAGCGGGTCACCACCGAGCTCGAGGCCGTCGAGACGCAAGCCGGCGAGATCGAGAACATGCTCAATGTCTCGCGCCAGCGGCTCGAGGTCGGCGGCGTCAGCCAGGCGATCGGCAGGCTGTTCGCGGAAGAGCGGCGTAACCTGCCGCAGGTCTCGCAGTATCGGCAGCAGGTGCGCGAGAGGCGCCGCACGCTGGCCGAGATCGGCCTTGCCCAGGTGCGTATCGAGGAAGAGCGGCGCTCGCTCACGCCAATGGGCGAGCGCGTCGATGCCCTCATGGCGGACGTTGCCGAGGACATTACCGACGAGGAAGAACTGGCAGAGATACGCGCGGACATCCAGCAGCTGCTGAACCTCCGCAGAGCGCTACTGAACCAGATGGCGACGACGTACACGACGTACCTGCGCGCACTGAGCGATCTCGATGTTGCCCAGCGCCGCCTGCTCGACACCGCCGGCGAGTACAAGGCCTTCCTGGATCAACACCTGCTGTGGATTCCGAATGCGTCGATCTTCGGCTTCGAGACCGTCAAGGACCTCGGGCCGTCCATTGCCTGGGCGCTGTCGCCGGAAGCCTGGCGTGACGTCGGCGTCGAATTCATCCAATCAGGACGGGGTCACCCGTTCAGGACCGTGCTGGCCGGCCTCCTGGTCGGGCTGTCCATGCTGTTGCGCCGGAAGATGATCAAGCGGAACCGCCTTATCAACCAGCAGGTCGGTCGGCTTTCGACCGACAGCATACTCCTGACCTTGCAGGCGCTCGGGATTGCGATGGTAATGGCGCTACCGCTGCCACTCGCCTTGTGGACCATCGGCTGGCTCCTGCAGCAGTCATCCATCACGACCGAATTCACCGTTGCGGTCGCGGCAGGCCTGCTTGCCGTGGGACCGTTCTTTTACAACGTGCGACTGTTCCGCGTCCTCTGTGGGCCGAATGGCGTCCTGCGAACGCACTTCGTCTGGAGTGACCGTGTGCTGCAGACGCTCCGCCGCCAACTCGACTTCCTGATCGCATTCGGCATCCCGCTCGGCTTCGCTGCCGTACTCGGTTACGAGTCCCCTGTGCCGAGTATTCGCGACAGCCTTGGTCGGTTGGCGTTCGTGGGCCTCATGGTCGTGTTGTCGATGGTCCTGTTCGGCATCGCCAACCCGCGATCGGGTGTAGCCAGCGGCTACTACGCGGCCCAGTCCCGCGCGTGGGCGAGCCGGCTGCGCTGGTTATGGTACATCCTGTCGGTGGGCGCACCGCTATCGCTCGCGATACTGGCGCTGCTGGGCTTCGTGTACACGGCAGCGATCCTGACCGGCAGGGTCGTCGACACGATCTGGCTCGTGCTCGCGATCATCATCCTGAACCTGGTTGTGCTGCGCTGGCTGTCGCTGACGCGCCGCAAGATCGCCCTTGAGCGCGCGCTCGAGGCACGCGCCGCCAAGAAGGCCGAGCAAGAGAAAGACGAGATAGCGGAGTCCGAGACCGGCGACGAGGACGGCGACGGGCCTGTCGCCGTCGAGAGCACGCCCCTGGACCTCGACGTCGTCGACCAGCAAACGAGACGCCTGCTGCAATCCGGCCTGCTCGTGCTCGCCGTCATCGGCTGCTGGGGGATATGGTCCGACGTACTCCCGGCACTCGGCATTCTCGAGGACGTCGCGCTTTGGACCGAAACGGCGATGATCGACGGACAGCAGGTGGCACAGCCGGTAACGCTCGCGGACCTGCTCCTGGGAGTCGTCATCCTCGCCGTCACCTGGGTCGCGTCGCGCAACCTGCCGGGCCTGATGGAGATCGCGATCCTGCAGCATCTCGACCTGCAGCCCGGCGGGCGCTACACGATCAATACGCTCGTCCGCTACGTCGTGGTCACCATCGGTGCCATCACCGTGCTGAATATCATCGGCTGGAACTGGTCCCGAATACAGTGGCTCGTCGCCGCGCTCAGTGTCGGTCTCGGTTTCGGCCTGCAGGAGATCGTCGCCAACTTCGTCTCGGGCCTCATCATCCTCTTCGAACGACCGGTGCGCGTCGGCGATACCGTCACCGTGGGCGACCTGACCGGTACCGTCACCAAGGTGCGCATCCGGGCGACGACCATCACGGACTGGGACCGCAAGGAAATCATCGTACCCAACAAGGCGTTCATAACCGACCAGGTGGTCAACTGGACCTTGTCCGATCCGATCACCCGGATCGTCATCCCGGTGGGCATCTCCTACGGCTCCGACGTCGAGCGGGCCCATCGCGTCATGGAGGACGCGCTGAAGAAGGAACCCCTGATCCTGAGCGAGCCGGAGCCGCGGGCCTATTTCATGGGCTTCGGCGACAGCTCGCTCGACTTCAAGCTGTACGTGTTCGCCCGCCAGCTCGGTGACCGCTTCCCGATCATGCACGCGGTTCACCAGAACGTCCTGAAAGCCCTTCGCGAGAACGACATCGAGATCCCGTTCCCGCAACGCGACCTGCACGTGAGGTCCGTCGCGCCGGAAACGACGTGGAACGTCGAGCAATCCAGCAGGGACGACAAGGACAAACCGGGAGACTGACCGGGATCAAGGCGCTGAGCGGATTGCACATGGCAGGCGCCTTCCCGGTGACATTCACGATCGCGAATCCGGCAGAGGCCGGCCTGCAGATCGAAAAGCAGTTGCAGCTGTAACGCCCCGTCCTGGTGCCACCCGCTGATTGACTGCACCCTGGTTGCGCATGGCCTTTTGGCGTCCTTGCTCAAACACCTGTTTTTAAAGCCTAAATCGATTCTGGCACGGATTCTGCCTTGTGCTTGTCAGGGCCGGGCGCGCAGCGCACCGGTCCGGGGAAGACACGTTTATCCGGTAGACCAGTAAGGAATCGACAACCATGAAAGCAATACGATACGCGTGCGTCGCAGGCGCACTGGCAATGCTGAGCGGGCCTGCAGTGGCAGAGATCACGGGCAACGCAACTGTCACCAACAACTATCTCTGGCGAGGCCTGACGCAGACCTCGAACAATGCAGCCGTTCAGGGTGGACTCGACTACAACCATGAAAGCGGCTTCTATGTCGGCACCTGGGCGTCGAATGTCAATTACGGGCCAGGGGACATCTATTCCTACGAGCACGACATCTACCTGGGCTTCGCAGGCGGTGACGAGCTCTCGTGGGACGTCGGCGCGCTTTACTACAACTACGATAACGAAGCAAAGTTCGACTTTCTTGAGCTCTACGGATCGCTTGGCTACAAGGGCTTCAGTGCAACCGCGTTCATCCTGGCCGACTCGGAAGCCGACGAGGGACCGGGCCAGGACTTCGGCTTCGGCAGCACCTACTACCTGTCGCTGGACTACGGCTTCGAACTTAGCAACGGACTGGGCATCGGCTTGCACGTCGGCCAACATTCCGGTGACTTCAGTGAGGCGTTCAACGGTGTGCCAGGTGACTACATCGACTACAACGTCAGTTTTGCCGTCAAGGATTTCACCTTCACAGTCTCGAATACTGACCTCAGCGACCCCGGTCCGGATGGCCTCGACAACGACTCAGTCAAGTTCGTCGTCGCCTACAGCTTCGCGTTCGGACTCGACTAAGGCAACTCCTCAACCGGGACTACCGGGAGTCAGCGCCGGGTCGGCGAGTGTCGAAAGATATTCGTCGATCCGGCAGTTGGCAGGACGACCCGGGTTACACGAACGAACCGGTTACCTTGAAGACGACGTAGCCGGCATACAGTGCCAGTATGACCGCGGCTTCCCAGCGCTGAATTCCGCGGACCCTGAGAAAGAAGAACAGGGCAGTGAACGTGACGAAGAACAGGTATGGCACCTCCAAGCGCAGCATGCCCTCGTCGAACGCCAGCGGCGCAATCACCGCAGCGACCCCGATCGGCACCAGGGTATCGAACACGTTGCTGCCGATCAGGTTCCCGACCGACATCTGCTGATGCCCCCTCAGGACGGCCGCAACCGAGATGGACAGTTCCGGGAGGCTGCTGCCGAGGCCAATGAGCACGATAGCAACGACCGCATCGCTGATGCCGAAGCGGACAGCGACGTCGACAGCGGATGAGACCGTCAGTTCGGCGCTGCCGACCACGAGCACGAGTCCAACGGCCAGGTACACGAGCGAACGCACGAGCGGCATGTCGCCCACCTGCTCGGCACCGGGATCGCCGTTGATCTCGTTGATCAGGGCGACCAGGTAGATCACGTAGACGAGGATCAGCGCCATGCCCTCGTTGAAGGTCACCGTGCCGTCGTAACCGAACAGGGCGACCAGCAGCAGCGAACCCAGCAGCGTGGCCCCGTGACGATAGATAACGCCGCGTGGCAAGGTGAGCAGCGACAGGAGCCCGGCAACGCCGAGCACCATGCCGATCTGGCCGAGCGAACTGCCGAGCGCGCTGCCGACGACCACATTTGAGAAGTCGCCGCCGGCGAGGTTCTTGAAACCGGCATCGACCGCGATGGCCAGTTCCGGCAGGTCACTCCCGATAGACAGTATGACGACACCGATGATGAACTCGGACACGCCGTAGCGGTTGGCAAGGCAGACGGCTCCCTTGATCGTCACCTCGGTGCCGAACCACAGGCCGGCCAATCCGGCTATCAGGAGAACGATATCCATTCGGTAGCGATTCGTGTTGTTCTGATAGCCGTAAAGTTTACATGCTGCCGGGTGGATTTGCGGCGTGAATAACGCCGGGATGCGACGGAGAAATCGTGCCCGGCAGCGGAAATCGCGAAGCGTGACTTTGTCTGGCGGGCCCTGCCGGTTAAACGATGACCGTGACCAGGATGATCAGTACGTAAGCCAGCGGGAAGGCAATCCGCGTGTGACGAGACAGGCGATTGGCCTCCTCGATGCGGTCATGAGTCGCCCAGCTTGATGCGAGTATCGTCACCGCCAGGGAGACGGCAACGAGCATGGTTGACAGAACCGCGAAGCGGTCCGCTCGCGTCAGGTAGTCGATGGCCGGCAACGTCAGGCGGAAACTCACGCCGAACGCAATCAGCGAGAACACCGTTGCACTCGACATTCCGACCCGCGGCGGTATGACCGACGGCGGCAGCCAGTGCACCAGCCAGGCAAGGAACAGGATCAGTGTCATGGGCAACGCGAGGGTCAGCGCGTAGTAAACCGACTTGCGCTCGGCGCGAACCGTGTACCGCAGCAGGGAGGTACCGGTCCCGTCTTCGGACAGGCGATAGACGGAGAACTCCGGCTCGAGCACGTCGAACCGCCAACCCTTGCTTCGGAAGGTCTCGGGCTTCGCAATGATCTCGCTGTCTGTCGAGAAGACCAGCTCATCGGGCGCGTACTGGTACGAGACGACATCAATCGTCAGCGCCTGGGTATCGAAAGGGAACTCCTGCAGCTTGAGATCCGCCGCTACAGGCCCGACCAGCCGCTGCCGCAGGACGACATGGCCTTCGCGGTCGACCGTCACCACGTCCGGCAGTTGACGCTCCAGACCGCGGCCGTTCAGGACGGCGAGCCGCGGTGTCCAGATCGCGTCGCGCGGCAGGGTCCGATGCCGAGACGCCGCGACGGCTTCATCCGCGAGCCGCGGATCGTCCCAATGCACTTCAACAAATGCATCAATACTGAACTGCTGGCGCCGGTCCTCGATACCGACGATATCGATCAGCCCGAAGCGGACAGTGACGACGTCGGCGGTACCGCCCGCGTTGGGCCGGGTGCTGATGTCGTCTGCCGGAGCGGCTTGTGGCCAGGCGAGTGCCGGCAGGCAGGTTACTGCGATCAGTAACGCGAGGGGTAGAAGAAGTTGCCGGCGAAATGGAGCGGGTGAAGGGAATCGAACCCTCATTCTCAGCTTGGGAAGCTGATGTTCTACCATTGAACTACACCCGCAAATCAGGGAGTTAGCTCTCATCTAGCTCCTTGTGAGCATAAAAGTGAGCGTACTGGGATTCTAAGCGATTCTGGGGCCCGCAGAGAAGAGATTGGTGATTTGCCGTGAATTGGGATCGATTCAATTCGGACAAACCGTCGAGCCTGCAATATTGCCGCTGACTATGGATGTATAGGCCTTGTCGCGTCGTTAATCAGATTTTTGGCATTGAGCTTGCTTGCTGGTTAGATTTCTTTATAAACCACATATGGCAAGAAAACTCTCTCCAGGTAAGCCTGCACAATTTCGCCATAGCGGCGTGCACTACTTTCCATTCGGCGCGCCGCCAGCGTCTGCGTTGGTGCTCACCTCTGATCCCTGGTCCTACCTGCGAGCATTTCTAAAAGGAAAAGTCACCAAGAGCAGGGGCGAAAACAAAATACGCTTTGAGCGAGCGCTGTACTACTCAAATCTTGCCGAGGAATTTTACAGGTCGGCCGAGTCGGCTCAGCTACCCGCGAAAG
>JAAUYE010104113.1_pt1 | contig 10054 bp, 4 predicted proteins | sample 7278081 | NCBI WGS metagenome assembly JAAUYE01 (sample SAMN14350131, study PRJNA611818) | marine sediment metagenome | isolation source: surface marine sediment (0.6m) | place: French Polynesia: Moorea | collected 2018-08
TAACCTCAAGAACGGGAGAAACGGACTCCCGCCAGCTCCGTACATTGAGGGGGAAAGCAATAATGAAGCTTCGCTCGCGAAGGGCTCTGTCGACCGCGTCTGCCCTGGCGCTCGCCTTTTTTATCACCGCCTGTTCCGATAACGGCCGAGACCCGATTCTTTCCGATGTCGAGACGTTGCCGCCGGGCCCGACCGGACCCCAGAACAACCAGAACATCACCAATCCCACGCTGACCATCGCGGAGAATAACGAGGTCGCGCCGGGAGATACGCTGACCCTGGTCTGGAGTGACGAGTTCGATGGCGCGGCCATCGACCCGGAAACCTGGTTCTTCGCCACGGGCGACGGCAGCGAAGTCGGTCTGCCCGGCGGCTGGGGCAACGCCGAGTTGCAGTGGTACCTGCCGGACAACGCGCAGATCGAAGAAGGCATTCTCAAGATCACGGCACGCCAGGAGCAGGTCGAAGGGCGCATCTATACATCGGCGCGTCTCAACACCGAGGATCGCTTCGCGTTCAAGTACGGCCGCATCGAGGCCCGCATCAAGCTGCCGGCCGGCCAGGGCCTGTGGCCGGCGTTCTGGATGTTGCCCCAGGACAGCCCCTACGGTGAGTGGGCCGCCAAAGGCGAGATCGACATCCTGGAGGCCATCAATCTCGGCGGCACCGGCGGCAACGAGATTCTCGGCACGATCCACTTCGGCGGCGAATTCCCCGCCAACGTGTTCAGTTCGATCTACTACACGCCGGGCCCCAACGTAACGGAGGACTTCCACGTGTACGCGCTGGAGTGGGACGCGACCGAAATTCGCTGGTATTTCGATGACACGCTCTACGGGGTACAGAACAACTGGAATTCGACCGCGGCGCCATATCCTGCGCCGTTCGACCAGCCATTCCATATTCTGCTGAACATGGCGGTCGGCGGCGGCCTCCCGGGCTACGACATCGACCCCACAGCGTTCCCGGCGACGATGGAGGTCGACTGGGTCAGAGTCTATTCGGGTGAGGACGATGCCGGGCCACCTGCAGACCCGGGAATTACGCCCGATGCCGTCGTCTATGCGACTGACCCCAACGTGGTCGAAGACCTTGCGCCCCCGGGCGTCGACAACTTCGGTTCCGACGCCGCGTTCGATTTCGACTTTGCCGGCGACGCCGACTTCAATCCTTCCCTGCAGGTGACAAGTGGTGAAGGCTACGGCGCTGGCGTCCATGTCGGTTTTGTCGCGTTTACCGGCTACGCGGATGGTTTCGCTGCCGGTTACGAAAACGTGGTCTTCAAGGTCAAGGGCGATGCAGCCAATCTCGCCTCGTTCGAGGTCAAGTTTATTGGTGGCACCGACACAAGCGTCCTGTATGACATTCCAAACTACGGTGGCACCCAAGACCTCGGCAACGGCTGGTACCAGGTGTCGATTCCGATGACGGACTTCGCTGCCAACATTGCCGTCAACAACGGTTTCCTGCTGGGTCCGGCCGGCGACCAGGGCGCGGCTTTCTCGTTCCTGATGACGGATATCGGCTTTACGGACGCTGGCGGCGACGCGGGAATTACTCCCGAAAACGTCGTGTATGCGACCGACCCCAACGTCGTCGAAGACCTGGCGCCCCCCGGTGTTGATAATTTCGGCTCGAACGCTGTGTTCGATTTCGCCTACGCCGGAGATGCGACCTTCAACCCGGCCATCCAGGCGGTGAGCGGCGAGGGCTACGGCATGGGCGTGCACGTGGCGTTCGTTGCCTTTACGGGCTACGCGGCTGGTTTTGCCGCCGGTTACGACAATTTCGTGTTCAAGGTGAAAAACGGCCCCGGCGACGTGGCGGATATGACCAACTTCGAGGTCAAGTTCATCGGCGGTACCGATACCAGCGTCGTTTACGACGTGACCAGCTATGCCGACCTTGGCGACGGCTGGTACCAGGTCTCGATCCCGATGACAGATTTTGCCGCCAACATCGCGGTTAACGACGGCTTCCTGCTGGGGCCGCTGGGCGGCCAGGCCGGTGCGTTCGAGTTCTATATGACCGACATCGGCTTCGTCAGCGACCCGTAGCCGACGTCCGTAAGTACACCCAACAACAGAACAAGACAAACAGACAATCATCCAGAGACAAGACTCATGCATGCAAAAGCACCCAAGCGCATTGCTCGCACACTGACTGCCTTCTTCACGGCCGCAATCCTGGCCGCCTGCGGGCAGGGTGACGGCCCGGAGCGAATCGCAAACGAGCCGGCGACGCCATTGCCACCGCTACCGGAAGGTTTCTGCGACCCGATCAACTTCGAGATCTTCTGCGAGCTGCCCGCCATTAATAACTTCAATGGCGGTGCGACGACGGTCATCGACAATCCGGACCAGGGCGGCCTCAACGACACCGACAAGGTCGCGCAGATGCAGAAGTTCCCCGACGACCCGGCACTGTTGTTTGGCGGCACCAACCTGCAGCGCGCCGACAACATCGACTTCTCCGAGGGCGAATCGTTCACGATGCTGGTGTGGTCGCCGCGCAGCGTACGGGTAACGTTCAAGCTCGAGGAGCAGGGCAATCCTGGCGGTGGTCGTGAGGTCGAGCTCACCCACACGGGCAGCAGCAGCTGGGAATTGCTTTGCTATGACTTCACGGGGCAGACAGGCGGCATACCGACCCCGGTGAACGCCGTTACGGTCATCTTCGACAACGGTGTGCGCGGCGGAGCTGATACGGACCCGGCTAACTGGACGTTCTTCTACGACGAGATCACCCAGGTCGCCGACTGCGGTGGCGCAGGTGGTCCGGGACCGCTCGACCTGCCGCAGGATTTCGAGAACGCCGAGAATTCGCAGTTCAACAATTTCGACGGTGGCGAGATCGACATCATCCCGAACCCGGATATGAGCGGCATCAACCTCAGCAACACGGTTGCGCGCATGCAGAAGTTCGATGGTGCAGTCTTCGGCGGTAGCACGATGCCTCTCGCCAATCCCATCGATTTCGGCAATGGCGAGGCGTTCCTGGTCAAGGTCTGGGCCTCACGCCAGGTTCCGGTGCTGTTCAAGCTCGAAGGGCTCAACCAGGAGCTGGAGATCAACCACACGGGCAGCGGCTCCTGGGAGGAGATTTGCTACGATTTCACAGGGCTGACAGCCGGTCCGGCTTCACAAGGGATAACCTTCATCTTTGATCTCGGCACGGTGGGCGATGCGGCCGGCGATCCCGATAACTGGACCTTCTACATCGACGATGTCGTCCAGGCGGCCGACTGCGCTGGCGGCGGCCCGCCGCCGGCCGACCCCGGGACTATTCCCGACGTCGTGATTTACGCCACGGACCCGGCCGTACCGGTAGACCTGGTGTTCGGCGTTGACTACACGGGCTTCGAGGCGTTCGGCTCGGGTTCGACGTTCGATAACAACGTCGTTACGGACGCGGATTTCAACCCGTCCTTCGGTGTTACCACCGGCGACGGCTACGGCGCCCAGGTGGGCCAGTTCGCGATCATCGGTTTTGCGGCCGGCTTCGCCACGGGCTACCAGACACTGGACTTCAAGGCCAAGGGCCTCAACAATAACCTGGTTCGCGTGAAGTTCCTCGATGCCGGTGACTACATCGACATCGATCTGGCGAGTTCGGGATACTCGACGGCGCTCGGCAACGGCTGGTACCAGGTTTCGGTGCCGATTGCCGACTTCACGGGTGTCGATACGGCCACCGGCTTGCTGTTCGAGACGGACAATACCGCAGCGGCGGCCTTCCAGTTCCTGCTGACCGACTTCGGCTTCAGCGGCACGTCCGGCGCGGCTCCAGGCACGATTCCCGATGTCGTTATCTACGCCACGGACCCGGCTGTACCGGTCGACCTGGTATTCGGCGTCGACTACACGGGCTTCGAGCCGTTCGGTTCGGGTTCGGCCTTCGACAACAACGTCATGACGGACGCCGACTTCAACCCGTCCTTCGGAGTGACGACCGGCGATGGCTACGGCGCCCAGGTGGGCCAGTTCGGGATCGTCGGCTTTGCGGCCGGGTTTGCGACGGGATACCGGACGCTGGACTTCAAGGCCAAGGGCCTCAACAACGATCTGATTCGCGTGAAGTTCCTGGATGCCGGTGATTACATCGACATTACGCTGACCACGTCCGGTTACTCGACGGCGCTCGGCAACGACTGGTACCAGGTATCGGTGCCGATTGCCGACTTCACAGGCGTCGATACTGCCACCGGCTTGCTGTTCGAGACGGACAACACCGCGGCGGCGGCCTTCCAGTTCCTGCTGACCGACTTCGGCTTCAGCGGCACGGCTGGCGGCGGTGGCGCCCTCGTGACCAACGGCGATTTCGAAGCTGGCAACCTGGACGACTGGGAGACCTTCGACAACGGCGGCACGATTACGCTGGTGTCGCCGGGCGCCGGCGGTGGTGGCTCCGCGGTCAACCTGAACGTTATTGCGCCTGGCAACCCGACGCTCAAGCAGACGGGCATCGGCGTTGGCACGCTCGGGCCTAACGAGCCGTTCGCGATTTCGTTCGACTGGAGAGGGTCTGCTGCGAACGGCGGCGTCATCGACTTCCAGGTCTTCTCCGAGCAGGCCGGCGGTGGCGTAACCAAGGCCGACCTGGTGCAGGGCGGCGACGCGTTCCCGGCTGACTGGACGACTGTGGGTCCGCTGAACTTCACGACGGCCGCCGATGTCAGCGGCGGGCTGACCGTGCAGATCACGGCGATCTGCGGCGGCGCGGCGGGATGCGTGTCGGACCTGTTCATCGACAACATCGTTATTACGACACCATGAGCGGCCGGACACAGACGATGCAGACTTTCGACATTTCTCAAAAATTCCAATTCAGAAAAAGAGTAGTCGCTATGGCGAATCTGGATATTCTTAAACGCGTGACGGGTGCGAGCACTTTGCTTGCTGCCGTCTTGATCTTCGCGGCACCGATGGCCGCCCAGGCCCAGGTGCACGATGTGCAGGCGGTCAGGGACGAGACCGGCTGGCGCCTGAAGGTTGACGGCGAGGACTTCTTCGTCAAGGGCGTGGTCTGGGGCTATTCGCCGCGTGGCCAGAACTACAGCTACAACCTGTGGGGACAGGGCGACGATTACATCCGCAAGGTGCTGGACTACGACTTCGGCATGATGCGGGCTGCCGGCGTCAATGCGGTCCGCAGCTTCGCGATGATCCCGCCGAAGTGGGTCGAGTACATTTACAAAGAGCACGACATCATGTTCGTGGTCAACCCGCTCATGGGCCGTTACGGCGCCACGATCGGCGGCCGCTGGGTGCCGTTCACCGACTACTCGGACGAACTCACGCGCCAGACACTCAAGACTGACGTGATGAATATCGTCGAGCAGTACAAGAACACGCCGGGCGTATTGATGTTTGCGCTCGGCAACGAGAGCAATTACGGCCTGTCATGGTCGAGCTTCGAGATCGAGAACCTGCCCGAGGGCGAGCAGAACACGGCCAAGGCGCGCTACCTGTACAGCCTGTACGAGGAAATAATCACGGCTGGCAAGGGCATCGCGCCGGATCACCTGTTCACGATCGTCAACGGCGATATCCAGTACATCGACCTGATTGCCGAGCTCGTTCCGTCGCTCGACATCCTGGGCAGCAATGCCTACCGCGGCCCGAGCTTCACGAGCCTGTGGGCAGACGTCGACGAAAAACTGGACCTGCCGGTGTTGTTCTTCGAGTTCGGCTCGGACGCGTTCAACGCGCGCGAGTACCGCGAGGACCAGGTCAATCAGGCACTCATCCTGCGCGACCAGTGGCTCGAGATGTACAACAAGTCGGCCGGTAACGGCGAGGAAGGCAACGCCATCGGTGGCTTCGTCTTCGAATGGCGCGACGAATGGTGGAAGTACCTGCAGGAGGAAAACCTCGACACGCAGGACAACAACGCGTCGTGGTCGAACCAGGCCTACCTGTTCGACTGGGCCGAAGGCCAGAACAACATGAACGAGGAGTGGTTCGGCATCGCCGCGCTGGGCCCGGCTAACTCCGATGGTGTCTACACGGCACGCCCGAGGATGGCCGTTGACGTCCTGACCGAGGTCTGGGCGCTGGATCCCTACACGAACAAGAAAGCCGCGTTCAACCAGGGCATCAACGACATCGACATGGACTACATGGAGCTCAAGGGTGAGGTCCGCTTCCTCAAGAGCGAAAACGAGGAAGACAAGCAGAAGCTGAGATTCTCCGGCGGCAGCATTCGCGGCGAGTTTGCGTGGCTTGGAACCGAGGCGGAGATTGACCGGGATGGTGAGCGAGCCGTGGAATTCTCCGACGGCCAGATGATATTCCTCGATATGGAATTCCAGCCGACCGAGAATCTTTCGGGCCAGATGTCCCTGAACATCCTGGGCAACACCGCCAACAAGCGGCCGCTCGAGTTCACTTACCAGGACCGCGGCCTGCAGCTGCAGATCGACAATGCGACGACGGAGATCGGGGGATTCGACGTCGAACCGGTATTCGTCGAGGCCGATCGGGTCGAGATCTATGACTTCAATGCCAAGTACGAAGGCGAGAACGTCGATGTCGAGGCCTTCTACCACACGCCGCGCTTCCACTGGGGCTACGAAGGCGACTTCTTCGGCCTCGTGTGGGAAGCGACCGATATCTACGGCATGGATATCTGGAACGCCAAGGCCCCCCAGGGCATCGAGTTTGCGGGCAAGAACGACTGGGAAAACGTCAAGCTCGTGGTCGGACCCGAGATCTACTGGGGCGCCAACCCGAAGGGCGTGTTCAAGTACGACTTCGACCTCTTCGGCGGGGAATGGACGTTCATCCACTCCGAGGACTTCAGCCGCCAGGGTGAGGGCACCGGCTTTACCCAGGCCACGGAACGCGAGTCTCGCGCAACCACGCTCTACTTCAACAAGGCGTTCAACGACGAGTGGGAGCTGGAAGTCGGCGGCATCATGGCGGCCACCGAGAAGGTCGACGAGGTCTTCACCTACGTTGACCGGGCCGGCACTGTCAGGGCGGACGAGATCGAGTGGGAGGACACGCTGGGCGCCAAGGCGAAGCTGTCGTTCCCGCTGTTCGGCGCCCAGAGCTACGTCTCGGCGCATTACGCCGGTCTCGTCGCCGACGGCGGCCAGTACCACAAGATGTTCGGCGTGACCGATCCGAGCCGCCTGCCCAACTCGGGCCTGGGCAACAAGGAAGAGTACGAGTTCGGCATGCTGATGAACTTCGGCAACGTCATGGTCTTTCCGCGGTTCATGTACCGCGACAACCTCGTTGATGCGAACCCGTTCATCGAGCCGGTCACCGTCGGCGGCGTCCTGTTCCCCGGAGTAGCGCCACGCGATCGTGATAGCGACCCGTTTGCGGTACTGGGCAACCGCGAGGCGCGGTCCGCCGAGCTGTTCATCGCCTATGACCCGACCGGCGACTCGCATTTCTGGGCGTGGGACAACGACTGGAAGGAAAACGCCAAGGTCGCGTTCGACTTCGGCGGAACCTATACCGAGTTCCCGACGTTTACGGACGCCAACCTGTTCTATTCCGAGGTGGCGCGCGGCAACGCTTCGTTCGGCCAGGGCCTGCCGGCCGAGGACGTGTGGGCCGTGTCGAGTCGCTGGGTCTTCAACCCCAGGCCGGGCCAGAAGTACATCACCAAGATCGTACGCGGTTTCGACCAGCCGACGGGCCAGCCCGAGGGCGGTACCCGCGATTTCTGGGAGTTCCACTACAAGGCCTACCTGGGGCGCCACAAGATCGAGGGCTTCTTCCTGCAGGACGCCTGGGGTCCGTACGACTTCTATCGCCAGTTCAACGTTACGTATCCCGAGCAGTTCAAGATCGACTACTCGATCCTGCTGGGCGGCAGCACGGGCGGCTTCATCGATGCCCGGAGTGAAGATCGTGCAACCCGGGTCGGAATTCGCGGCATCTACCGGTCCACGGACGAGAACTCTCCAGACCCTGAGTACCTGGATGGCGAGAACGACTACCTGTTCCTGGTCGTGCTCTATTTCGCTTACGAGTTTTAACAGCTGGACCTTGCTGGCTAAGGAAATCTAGAAATGAAACATCAAAAATCTTTGAAGTCGCGCCAGGTTCGTAACAGGAGCTCGTTCCTGGCGTTGCTGGGTATGGCTACCCTGATCGTCACCGGCTGCAGTGACAAAACCGAAGACAGGGACGGCGAGGACATTACCCGGATCGTGCTGCCGACCGACGTCGTTCTGGACCTGCACTGCGAGAACGTCGGCGTCTTCCCGGAGAATTGTATCCTGGAGGATCCGTCCAACCCGTTCGCCACGGTGCCGATCACCGAGTTCGACGTCAATAATCCCGACGCGCCGTTCAACAAGCTGGTTCTGGATGCGGGTCTCCCGTCCGGACCTTCGGGAGCAAAGTCGCGCTTCTATCTCTGGGCAACGGCGCTAGCGAGGTTCCCGTCCGGCGAGAACCAGTATCGTACGGCACTCGCGTTGCACGAGCTGTTCGACGCCAACAGCAACGTTATCTCCGAGGACGAGCTCGTCCGTGATCAGGCCCTGAAGGCTTACCAGTCGGTACTGGATAATTTCTTCGGTTCGGCCGAGATCCGGACCTGTCGCGTAGTCGATGGCTGTGATCCGCCCGTGAACTTCTTCACCCTTCTCAACGAGAAGGTCGCGGATAATCTCTACCGGACGGAAGCGACGGATTTTCGCCGGCTCGTGCCCGGGCTCCCGAACCAGGTCATCGATCTGCTGCTTTCCTGGGGTTACGCCTACGATCCCTGCACCGATCTTCCGGAGTGCACGAACGGTGTATTATCGGTAATCACCGGTTGACGGCTCGAGGAGCGGAATGTCGAAACTGACACTGAAGAAAGCCCTGTACCTCACAGGGCTTTCGCTTATGGGAACGACGACGATGGCTGAGCCTATACCGGTCGAGTTACAGAAGACCGATGCGGGCTGGCAGTTACTGCGCGGCGGCGAGCCGTACTTCATCCACGGTGCGGGCGGCGACGGGCCGCTCGACGAGCTCGCGGCTGCCGGCGCCAACTCTATCCGGACCTGGGGTGGCGACGTCGGCACGCTGATGGACGACGCTCACGCGCTCGGGATGACCGTGACCGTCGGAATCTGGCTCGGCCATGAGCGTCATGGCTTCGACTACAGCGACGCGGCCCAGGTGGCAGCGCAGCTCGAACGGGCGCGCGAGATGGTGCTGAAGTACAAGGACCATCCGGCGCTGCTGATGTGGGGTGTGGGTAACGAGGCGGAAGGCTTCGGCGATGGCGATGACCCCGTGGTCTGGAAGGGAATCAATGACGTTGCGGCGCTGGTCAAAGAGCTCGATCCTCACCACCCGACGATGACCGTGACGACGTTCGTGCACGGCGAGCGCATCGAGTTCCTGCACAATCGCAGCCCGGACATCGACATTCATGGCGTCAATGCCTACGGCGGCGCGCAGGTCATCCCGCAGTTCATGCGGGATGGCGGCGCCACCAAGCCCTTCGTGTTGACGGAGTTTGGCCCCGTCGGCCCCTGGGAGATGCCGAAAACGGATTGGGGCGCGCCCTACGAGCAGACCAGCACGGCGAAAGCTGACTTTTACCGTGAGAGTTACGAGAAGGCTGTCGAGGCCTCGCCGGGAATGGCCCTGGGAGCCTATGCATTCCTGTGGGGCAGCAAGGTGGAGGCCACCGAGACCTGGTTCGGCATGTTGCTCGGCGACGGCTCGCAGACCGGCGCGGTCGATGCGATGGCCGAGATCTGGTCGGGCGAGAAGCCTGTCGATCTCGCGCCAACCGTCGAGCCGCTGGAAGTCGCCGGTTCCACCCAGCTGGAGCCCGGCGACACGGTCGACGTTTCGACCGTGCTCGCGGACCCCGAGGGCGGCGACCTGCGCGTCGAATGGGTCCTGCGCGCCGACTCCGGCGACTACCTGACCGGCGGCGACTACCGGCCGGCGATGCCCGACATCGACGGCGCGGTGCTCGAAGGTCGTGCCGATGGCGCGCAGGTGCGCATGCCGGAAGACCCTGGCGCCTACCGGCTATTCGTCTACGCCTGGGACGAGGGCGGCAAGGCGGCCACGGCCAA
>JAAUYE010036779.1_pt1 | contig 10053 bp, 9 predicted proteins | sample 7278081 | NCBI WGS metagenome assembly JAAUYE01 (sample SAMN14350131, study PRJNA611818) | marine sediment metagenome | isolation source: surface marine sediment (0.6m) | place: French Polynesia: Moorea | collected 2018-08
CTCGACGCCCAGGTCCTTCAGCAGGAAGGGCACGCCATCGAAGGGCGATTCGCTCGGCGGCGCATCGTCGCGCGCCTTGGTCTGGGCCATCACCTCTTCGTACGGCGCGTGACAGATCGCGTTGATCTGCGGGTTGCGCCGCTCGGCAATCTCGATCGCGGCGGCCAGGACTTCACTGCGCTTGACTTCGCGTTTCCGGACTCTGTCCGCCAACGCAGTTGCATCGTGGTCGACGTACTCCTCGGGCTTCATGCTCGGCTCCTCGTGTCGGCTTGGTTCAATCGACGGCGTCGCAGAAGCGGAAGTCGCAGTGACTGGCGCACTGCATCTTCGTATGTGTCCGCTCGAGTCGGGTGCCCGCCCCCGCGACGACGGCCGCGTCTTCTCCGCAGAGGAGCAATTCACCGAGGTCCCGCGCTTCGAGCTCCTCCATGAGGTCCGCGTAGCGACACCCCGTCACGTCGATCGCGAGGCCGCCATCTTCCGTGCGACGCGCCTCGTACTCGAGGACATCGCCCTCCCCGTACGCGGCGAAGTCGCGCTCGATCCGACGGACGCGTTTCTCGAAGGCAACGTCCCTGCGCGCCCTCGAGCGCGCTGCGGCGATCCGTCGCCGCAATCGTTCCCGGAGAGCCTCCATCACCACGTCCTCGCCGAGGATGGCCTGCAGGTCGCGAATCAGCGGAACGACCATCCTCATCTGGATCTCCGTCGTCTCGAATATCGTCAGGTTGCTCATCGGAGATCTCCTCGTTCAGTTCGAGAGCCCGTCGCTCTGCGGGCGTGCGATCGCGTGGGCAGCCTTTCCGACGGCGTCGAGGTAGCTCTTCATCGGACCGACGCTGAGCTGCATGGCGGCGCCATCCATCAGCGCATTCAGCAGGCGGGCGCGGATCTCGTAGACCCGGGGCGCGTGCCCCGGGTCCGCCTCCTCGAGCGCGCACTGCAGCTCTGCGTAGAAGGCCTCGTAGTAGTCCCGGTAGGCTCGTTGCAGGGCCGGGTTGTGCCTCGAGAGGAAGCAGAGCGTGGCGTGCACGATGCCAGCGTCGCCGCGCCGCCTACGGACGAAGGTGCCCATCAGCGCCCGCAGACTCCGCTGTGAGTCGAGGCCTCCGGCCACGCTCTTGCGAAGGGTCTCGAGGTCGGACCGCGTCTCCGCGAGCAGGACCTCGAGCACGAGCGACTCACGGTTGGGGAAGTAGTACTGGAGGTTCCCGAGCTGGATGCCGACGGCGGAGGCAACCCGGCGCAGGACGAGGCCGTCGTAACCCTCGTCGATCAGGACCCGGCGGGCCTCCGCCAGGATGCGGGCCCGGGTCGCGGCCCCTTTCGGTCGTCTGGCGATCGGGCTGCTCATCGCTCCGCATTTTAGGTCGCTGACCTGAATAGGTCAACGACCGGGCCTTGGTCGACCCGACGGCGTGCGCAGACCCGGAATCGCCGATCGTCGCGACGGTTCGCGTCGACCCGTCCGGGGCTACTGCGTTCTAGATCCGTGAGAAGTCGCCGTGGCGGCCGGCACCGTCGCGGAATCGGGCGGCGCCGGCACTGCCTTCCTTGCGAACGGCGTCCACTCCGTTGACCCACTCGAGCTCCAGGGCTTGTCGAGTCGGCATCCCGCGCGTCTCGATGATCGAGCGCCGGTCAGCGAGCACGGCCTCCTGCGGAAAGCGTGCGATCTCGCGCGCCATCTCCTCGGCCACCTCGCGCGCCGTGCCCTGTGGAACCACGCGCTCGCACAAGCCGATGCGATAGCACTCTTCGGCGGGGACCTTTCGGCCGGTCAGGGTGATCTCGAGCGCCTTGCCCTGGCCGACGAGCCGCGGCAGCCGGACGGTGCCTCCGTCGAGGAGCGGAATTCCCCAGCGGCGACAATAGACACCGAGATAGGCCGTCTCGGCCATGACGCGGAAGTCGCACCACAGGGCGAGCTCCATCCCTCCCGCGACGGCCGGCCCCTCGACGGCGGCGATCACCGGCTTCGAGAGCTCCATCCGCGAGGGCCCGAGCGGGCCGCGGGGTGCCGGAGCCGCACCGATCGGAAACGCGAGCGCCTTCTCGATGTCCCGCTCGTAGCGGCCATCCTCATTCAGGCTCGCCGCGTACTTCAGGTCCCAGCCCGCGCAGAAGGCGCCACCGCCGCCAGTGAAGACCGCCACCTTCGCGTCGCTGGCGTCGAAGGCGGTGAAGGCCTCGACCAGGGCGTCGGCCGTAGCGGGATCGACGGCGTTGCGCGCTTCGGGGCGGTCGTTGACGATCGTCCAGACTTCACCCTGCTCATGTGTGCTCACTGCCATGGAATCAACCTCCCTTCGGATCTAGAGCGGCGTGGCGTTCTCGCCGACGCGACCGCTGTCGGTCTTCGCGTAGAACTTGTCGAGAAGGCCGGGGACTGTCGGGTTGTCGGACATGAGCGTGTACGCGGCGATGCACTCGCGATAGAGCTGGTCGTCGAGATTGCGTCCGATCATGTCGAGCACGGTGGCCTTGGCCGAGCGGATCGCCTCCTGGTCGTTTCGCAGGATCGAGGCGGCGACGCGCTCCGCCTCGCTCATGAGCTCGTCATGCGCGACGACGCGCGAGACCAGGTTGATGCCGAGCGCGCGCTGCGCGTCGATCGGTTCCGCCGTGAGCAGCAGCTCGAGGGCGACGCCGACGCCGCAGAGGTTGACGAGCCGGGCGACGCCACCGTCACCGTGGTGAAAGCCGCGGCGGGCCTCGAAGGAGCCGAAGCGGGCCCGCTCCGACGCGATGCGGATGTCGGCGGCCATCGCGACCTCGAAGCCGCCGGCCAGCGCCCAGCCGTTGACCGCCGCGATCACCGGCTTCCTCATGCGGTGGAAACCGCGGGGCAGGCCTCCCAGCCCGAGCGCCGCCCAGTCCTGGATCTTCTTCGGAGTGGCTCCCACGTACTTGGTGACGTGGGTCTTGAGGTCCATGCCCGCGCAGAAGGCGTCACCGGTCCCCGTCAGGATCGCGACGTCGAGCCCGTCGTCTCCGGAGAGCTCCTCCCACGCAGCGCACAGCCCCAGGTGGACGTCTCGATCGATGGCGTTCTTTGCCTCGGGACGGTTGATCGTCACGTAAGCGATGCGTCCTCGCTTCTCGAACTCGACCTTGGCCAATGCAGAACCTCCCCTTGAATGCGATGACATTATTTCTAACTTAGTTCAAATTAATTGTCAAAAGTTCGCCTGGGGCCCGCGAGGTGCTACCCGTCAGGCCATGCCGCCGGCCCGAAAGAGCAAGGAAGCCCCGCAGCCCGAGCAGGGCACGGAAGCCCGCGCCCGGCGCAAGGCCGCGCTCGCGGGGCAGCGCCGCGAGCACATCGTCGCCGCTGCCCGAACGGTCTTCGCCGAGGAGGGCCTCGAGCGGGCGACGATGCGGCGGATCGCCGACGCCTGCGGCTACACCCCCGCGGCGATCTACTTCTACTTCGAGGGCAAGGAGGAGATCTACGCCGCGATCCTTCAGCAGGTGCTCGAGGAGCTTCGAGCGCACATCAGCGCGGCCATCGACGCCGGCGGCGAGGCCGAAGACATTGCACGACGCGCCCTCATCACCTTCTTCGAGTACTACCGGGCGCGGCCGCGAGAGTTCGAGCTCTCGTACTACCTGTTCGGTGGAGTCCAGCCCCGCGGCCTGACCGCCTCGCTCAACCGCAAGCTCAACGATCTACTCAAGGAGATGCTCGAATCCCTCGCGGATGCTCTCGCGGCACTAGGACCAGCGCCCCGCGAACGCCTCTGGCAGGAAGCGGTCGCCGCCCTCGCCCACCTCTCTGGCATCGTCCTTCTGGCGAACTCCGGCCGCCTCAAGATCCTCGAGCTCGATGCCGCCGCCCTGCAGTCCGCCTACATCGATGACCTGATCGCGCGCCTGGAACGGGCCTGAGCAGCACCCACCGGGTCGCGCCCGAATCTGTCCCCGGGCATCGACGCGCCGCCCTACGTCCTCTGGTCCCCGGCGAGCTCGGCCTTGCGTCGTTCCTCCGCAACACTCACCTCCGCGATCTGGTCTCGCAGTGCGTTCGAGAAGGCCCTGGACACAGGCGACACGGCCTTCTCTTTGCGTTGCACGTGTTCTCCAGCCAGCTGCGCGGGACCTGGTCGACACGGCGAGCCGGCATGACCGGCCGGCCAAGGGGAGGTTCGACGATGAAGGTCATCATGGTCCGCGGAGGCTGCATCATGGCAGGCGTGCGCATCGACAGCGCGACGCGCGCGAGTTCAGCGCTTGATGCTCGAGTCGGTGCTGGATACTTGCTGGATAGGCGGAGACCGGGATACGCTCCAACTACCCGGTTTCATTGCGTGGAGAGGTGGCCGAGCGGTCGAAGGCAGCGGTCTTGAAAGTCGTTTCGGGGCGGGGCATGACTCTTGAACGATATCGGTTGTTCAATGCCGATTTCTGGTGCCCCTGATGCAAGCAGACTTGATCCCGCATGATCCCCGGTGATCCGCATTCTCATCGCGAGCAGCTCTACTTCTTGATTGCCGGCGACGAGCTCGGCACGAAGTCGACCTTCCTCCTCCTCGAAGATCTCTTCGCGCTCCAGGCGGGCGATGTGGAAGGAGTAGGATGACGGGCGAAGCGACGTACGTGTTCGGCGTTCTCGTTGCGGCGATCGTGCTGTTCGCCAGTGGCCGCGCACGCGCCGACGTAGTGGCTCTTCTCGTCGTCCTGGCGCTGGTCCTGAGCGACGTGCTGACCCTGCGCGAAGGGCTGGCCGGGTTCGGAGACCCGGTGATCGTCACCATGGCGGGTCTGTTCGTGGTCGGCGAGGCACTGGTGGTCACCGGTGTGGCGCTCTCCGTCGGCGAGTGGCTGGTGCGTGCCGGACGCGGGAGCGAGACACGCCTGCTGATCCTGCTGATGCTGGTGACCGGCGGCGTGGGATCGCTGGTGGGCTCGACGGGCGTCGTCGCTCTGTTCCTACCGATCGTCCTCGGCTTCGCCAACAAGACCGCATACGCGCCCAGGCGCCTGCTGATGCCGCTCTCCTTCGCAGGCCTCATCGGCGGCATGCTCACCCTGATCGGAGCACCGGCCAACCTGGTGATCAACGCGGAGCTGCGCCGGTACGGCCTCGAGCCCTTCGCGTTCTTCGATTTCACTCCGATTGGCGCCACGATCCTGCTCGTCGGCACGGCGTACATGCTCGTGATCGGGCGGCGGGTCCTGACGACCACGCAAAGAGACGACGAAACGGGGGAGAAGCCGCTGACGCTGGCGGAGCTGACCGAGCGCTATGGGCTCGGCGACCGATTGTATCGCCTGGGCGTGCCGGCCAGCTCGGACCTCGTGGGCCAATCGGTCGGTACGGCGAAGCTGCGCTCGGGCTTCGGCGTCGCCTCCGTGTGCACCGAACGGCGCGTGCGCCAGCGCCTGAGCCTGCGACCCGCACTCTCCGACAGCACCTTCGCGGCGGGAGACGTTCTCTACGCGGTCGGCTCGGAGGAGGCCGCATCGCGTCTCATCGAGAGCAAGGGGCTCGAACGGCTGGACCCGGCAGCGACTCCAGAGAAGCAGCTCTTCGAAGAAGTGGGTCTGGTCGAGCTGCTGCTGCCGCCGGGTTCGGGCCTGGTCGGCAAGACCGTCGCCGAGGCAGACTTCCGCCGCCGCTACCGCGTCAGCGTGCTCGCGGTCCGCCGTCGGGCCGAGGCGCTCGAGGAACTCCCATCCGAGACGACGCTGGAGGCTGGCGATACCTTGCTGGTGAGCGGTAGCTGGAAGGACATCGGGCTGCTGGCGGAGCACAAGAGCGACCTGATCGTCCTGACGCTGCCAAGGGAGATGGAGGACTTTGCACCGGAGCGCGACAAGGCGGCCCGGGCACTCGTCATCGTGGCCGCCATGGTCGGCTCGATGGTGCTCGGGCTCGTACCGAACGCCATCTCCGTACTCCTCGCCTCCCTGGCCCTGATCGCCGCGGGATGCCTGACCATGGAGGCCAGCTACCAGATCATCCGGTGGTCGAGCCTGGTCCTCGTCGCCGGCATGCTGCCGCTGGCGACGGCGCTGCAGAAGACGGGCGGAACCGAGGTCATCGTCGCCCTGCTCGCCGCGGGCTTCGGGGAGCTCAGCCCCACGGCGGTGATGGCGGCGCTATTCGTGCTGACGGCGCTTCTCACCACCTTCGTCTCCAGCGCCGCGTCCGCGCTCCTGCTGGCGCCCATCGCCATCAGCATCGCGCAGGACATGGGCATCGGGCCCCGGGCCTTCGCCATGGCCGTGGCGATCGCCGCGTCGACCGGCTTCATGACGCCCGTGTCCAGCACGGCAAACGCTTTGGTGACGGGGCCGGGCAGCTACACGTTCGGCGATTTCGTCAGGAATGGCCTGCCCCTGGTCGCCCTGGCAATGGTCGTCACCCTCCTCCTGGCTCCGCTGCTGTTTCCGTTCCGGTGATTCGACTCGCTTGCCCATCGCAGACCGCCATCCTGGCGATTCCGATGTGGCCAGGACTCAGGCGGCTCTGGGGTAGGATAGGGGCGGCGCATCCGGCGCCCCGACATCTGCTTCGATGCGTCGACACCCTCCTGGGTGTCGGCCGCGGCGACGGAGGCCAGCATGGGCATCATTCTCTCGATCGTGGTCATCGCGACGGTGGTCGCGCTCCTCTACGTGGGGCGCGGCTTCGCGGCCTGGACCCTCGGCGGGGCGCTCGCGCTCATCGCCTGGGCGCTGACCGGGATCGACTCGCCGTGGCTCTTCGCGGCCTCGGCGGTGGCGCTGGGTGGGCTCGGCCTGGTGTTCGGTCGGCCCGAGCTGCGGCGACGGCTCGTCACCGCACACGTGATGCCGATCGTTGCCGGGCTCCTGCCGCGCCTGGGCGATACGGAGCGCATCGCGCTCGAGGCCGGCACGGTCTGGTGGGACGGCGACCTGTTCTCCGGAAACCCGGACTGGCAGAAGCTCCTCGCCTTCCGTCTGAAGCCGCTCTCGCCTGCGGAGCAGGCCTTCCTCGACGGCCCCGTCGAGGAGCTGTGCGCAAGGCTCGACGATTGGGACGTTTCGCAGCGAGGCGACCTGCCGGAAGAGATCTGGGACTTCCTGCGCGAGCAACGCTTCTTCGGGATGATCATCCCCGAGGAGCACGGTGGCCTCGGCTTCTCGGCCATCGCCCACTCCGCCGTCGTCACGAAGATCGCGAGCCGCAGCATCACCGCCGCGGTGACCGTGATGGTCCCCAACTCGCTCGGGCCGGGGGAGCTCATCCTCCACTACGGCACCGAAGAGCAGAAGCGCCACTACCTGCCGCGACTCGCGCGCGGCGAGGAGATGCCGTGCTTCGCGCTGACGGGTCCGGAGGCCGGGAGCGACGCGGCCGCGATGCAGAGCGAAGGGGTGGTGTGCCGCGGCAAGTTCGAGGGCGAGGAGGTGCTCGGCGTGCGCCTCCGCTGGCGCAAGCGCTACATCACGCTCGGTCCCGTCGCGACGGTGATCGGCCTCGCCTTCAAGCTGCGCGACCCGGACCACCTGATCGGCGACGTCGAGGACCGCGGCATCACCTGCGCGCTCGTTCCCGCGGGTCTCCCCGGCATCGACATCGGCAAGCGCCACGATCCGCTGGGCGTGCCCTTCCAGAACGGGCCCACCGAGGGTCGCGATGTCTTCGTGCCCCTCGACTTCCTCATCGGCGGATCCGACATGGCGGGTCAGGGCTGGCGCATGCTCATGGAGAGTCTCGCCGCCGGGCGCTCGATCTCGCTGCCGGCGCTCTCGGTGGGCGGCTCGCAGCTCGCCGCCCGTGTGGTGAGCGCCTACGGCATGGTGCGCGAGCAGTTCGACACGCCGATCGGCCGCTTCGAGGGGATCGAGGAGCCGCTCGCGCGCATCGGCGGGCTCACCTACCTGATGGGCGCCGCGCGCACGCTCACCGCCGGCGCCGTCGACGCGGGCGAGAAGCCGGCGGTCCTCTCCGCGGTGGTGAAGGCATATCTCACCGATGGAATGCGCGCGGTCGTGAACGACGCCATGGACATCCGCGCCGGCGCGGCCATCTGCCGCGGCCCGAGCAACATCCTCGCGCGCGCGTACACGGCGGCCCCCATCGGCATCACGGTCGAGGGCTCGAACATCCTCACCCGCTCGATGATCATCTACGGCCAGGGCGCGATCCGCTGCCATCCGTTCGCCCTCGAGGAGATCGAGGCCGTCGCGGCCGGGGACCTCGAACGCCTCGACCGCGCCTTCTTCGGGCACGTGGGCTTCGTGTTCTCCAGCGCTGCGCGGACGCTGGTGCTCGGGCTCACGAACGGTCGCTTCGCGCGGCCGTCGGTCCAAGGCCCCGCGGCGGCGTGGTTCGGACGCCTCACGCGCACGAGCGCGGCCTTCGCCCTCGTATCGGACGCCTGCATGGCTACGCTCGGCGGCAAGCTCAAGCGGTGCGAGAAGATCACGGGCCGCCTCGCAGACGCCCTCGCGTGGATGTACCTGGCCTCCGCCACGCTCCGCCGCTTCTGCGACGAGGGCCAGTCCGAGCGCGACCGCCCCTTCGTGGACTGGGCGTGCACACACGCGCTCTTCCAGTGCCAGGAAGCCCTGGCCGGTGTGCTCGACAACCTGCCGGCCCGCGCGGCGGCCTGGTCGCTCCGTCCGCTCGTCTTCCCGACGGGTCGCAGGCTGCGGCCGCCGACGGACGCGCAGGGCGCCGCGGTGGCGCGCGCCCTCCTCGACGATCCCGAGGCGCGCGACGCGCTCACGCGCGACATCTATCGGCCGCCGGCGGAGGAGCCCGGGCTCGGGCGCCTGGAGGCCGCGCTCGCGAAGGCCGTCGCGGCGCTCGCCGTCGAGGTGAAGATCCGCGAGGCGCTGCGCGCGGGCGACCTCGACCGCGCTCCCGGCGACGTGCTGGCCGACCACGCCCTGGAAGCGGGGGTGATCGACGCCGATGAGCGCAAGTGCATCCAGGACGCGGCGCAGGCGCGCGATGAGGTGATCCAAGTGGATGCGTTCGAAGCGAAGGACTACCTCGGGCTGCGTCGCTGACGCGGGAGGGTGCGCCGGTCGAGGTGACCCAGGGCGCGAGATGCCCTCGGCGTGAGTCCGTACCGGTACTTCTCGGCGAAGAAGCTGCACGCCGTGCGCCGACGATTGAGGGTCGGCGAACTTTCGGTCACCGAAGCCAGCACCCTGCACGGCTTCAACACGCCCAGCTGATTCACACGGAACTGATCCCTCGTGATCCCGCATGAGGGCGGTCGATCGAGCACCTCGCGAAGACGACGAGGTCAGCGACTCAGACGGAAATGCAGCTTCAGGGTGACCGTCGACGCCACTGGCTTCCCGCGCAGGAGGCCCGGGGCGAAGCGGGCCTCGTCGAGCGCCGCTCGGACCGCCTTCGTGAACTCCGGGTGGTCGCTCGCGATCAGCTCCCGGCCACTGACCGAGCCGTCCGGCCACACGATGACCCGGGCTTCGACGGTTCCCTCCACGCCGAACTCCCGCAAGCGCGCGGGGTAGCGGGGTCGAATCGGTTCCAGCGGCCGGGCGGCGACGTCCACCTCCTGCTCCGCATAGACCGTAGGGACGGCGTCCTCGACCACTGCCGGGGCCACCGCGTCCACCGGGGCAGGTGCCGGAGGCTCCGGGGACGCGCAGGCCGCGAAGCCCAAGAGCGCCAGAAGCCGGCTGGCCGTACGGGGCTGCATCTCGAACCGCGTCTCAGTAGCGCAGCGCGATCCAGCCACGGACGTTGCGCGGGTTGCCAGGCGTGAAGTGGAAATCGTCTCTGCCCTCCTCGCGCTCGCCCATCACCCGCGATGTGTAGAAGAACTCGGAGCTCCGCCAGTTCGTATCCGTGAGGTTCTCCACGGTGAGCCCCACCTCGAGAAAGCGCCAACGATACCGCACGCCCAGGTCCACCACGGTGTAGCCCGAGAGCTTCGGGTTGAAGAACTCCTCGCTCGCGTAGCGGTCGCCGAGGTGACGCACGCCCACCTCCGCGGCCAGCCCCTCCCAGCGCACTCCGACCGCTCCCCGCGCCACGAAGCGGGGCGCCTGCGGCACCGGCCGGTCACTCTCCAGGAGCGTCGCGTCCGTGTACGC
>JAAUYE010038884.1_pt1 | contig 10052 bp, 11 predicted proteins | sample 7278081 | NCBI WGS metagenome assembly JAAUYE01 (sample SAMN14350131, study PRJNA611818) | marine sediment metagenome | isolation source: surface marine sediment (0.6m) | place: French Polynesia: Moorea | collected 2018-08
CAGCGGCTCGTCCGGCACGGCGCCTGCCATCGTCAAGAGCAGGCGCGCCGTGTCTTCAGTGTTGCGCCCCATTGGACCGCTAACGGCAAGTTGCTGATAAAAGAGATCGCCATCGCCATTCTCCGGCACGCGGCCGAACGATGGCCGGAAGCCGATCACGTTGTTGAAGGCGCCCGGATTCCGGAGCGAGCCCATCATGTCGCTGCCGTCAGCGACCGGCAGCATGCGTGTGCCGAGGCCGGAGGCCGCACCGCCGCTGCTGCCGCCCGCGGTCAGTGCCGGATTCCACGCACTGCCCGTAGTACCGAAAACAGGGTTGTAGGATTGCGAACCCATGCCGAATTCAGGCGTATTCGTTTTGCCGATGAAGATCGCGCCGGCGTCGCGCATGCGGCGCACCATCACGCCCTCGGACCCGGGAAGCTCACCCGCAAAGATCGGCGACCCGTAACTGCTCGGTATTCCCTTCACGTCTTCCAGGTCCTTCACTGCCTGCGGCATGCCGTGCATCCAGCCGCGGCAGCGGCCCTGATCGAGCTCCCTGTCGGCCGCGGCGGCTTCCGCGAGCAGTTCGTCGCGCTCTCTGAGACTGACGATCGCGTTGTAGACCGGGTTGTATCGTTGGATGCGGTCGAGATACGCACTCATGACCTCACGACACGAGACATGGCGTCCAGCGATGACCGCGGAAAGCTCGGAGGCGCTGAGCTCGGTGAGATCCGCCGGGAGCTCTTCAGCGCTGATGCGCCTCGGCTTCAGTGCCGGTAGTGCTGCCAGCATTCCAGTCGCCGCCGCAGAATTCAGAAACTGTCGTCTGTCCATCTCACTCTCCGCGTGTGCGCCTGCGCTTTGTCATCTATGCATTGTCCCGCGGCGCCGCCGCCCGGCGCAGGCGATCATTGATTGCTTCACCGAGGCCCTCGTCGGGTATCGGCATCACGGCAATCGTCTCCGCGCCCGTCGCATCGATGTCGCGCAGCATGCGATAAAGCTTCGCCGCCGCTTCAGTCGGATCACCGGATGGCGACAGGTTCGGTACACCTTCTGGCGCGTCGGGACCGAAGGCGAGCAGGACTTCATCGTCGCGCGCCTCGATCGCATCGAGACGAATACTTGCCCGCGGCGCATAGTGCGACGCGAGCTGGCCGGGTGCCGTTACGCTGCTGTCTTTCCGACCGGCTAGCGGGCCTACCAGCGCTTCGATCTGCTCACGGCCAATGGCCCCCGGCCGTAGCAGGCGAGCAGGCTCGCCTGGCAGCAGGGACACGATAGTCGACTCGATCCCGGCCGGGCACTCGCCGCCGTCCAGGATGACCGCGACGGCATCGCCGAGCTCCTCGGCGACGTCGGCAGCCCGCGTAGGGCTCAGGCGGCCGGACGGATTGGCAGAGGGTGCCGAGACAGGCCCGCCAAATGCGCCGAGCAGCGCCCGCGTCAGCGGGTGGCTCGGTATCCGGAGGCCAATCGTGCCCAGACCGGCGCGGGCAAGTTCGGAGGTTCGCGCGGTCGTCGCCACTGGAACGACGATCGTCAACGGTCCCGGCCAGAATTCGTCGATCAGCCTGAGCGCCCGCTCATCGAGCTCACCTTCCTGGCAAGCCATCGCCGGTGACGCGACGTGGGAGATCAGCGGATTGAAGGTCGGCCGGCCTTTTGCCGCGAAGACTCGCGCGACGGCCTCGGGGTTGCTCGCATCGGCGGCGAGGCCGTACACCGTTTCGGTGGGAATGCCGACGAGTTCGCCACGCCGAAGGGCGCGAGCGGCTTCTTCAACGGCAGCCGGACCATCGGCGACAAGCGTTGCGGGACACATAACAGGCGGACAGGCTGAACGAAAACAGAGCCGTCACGGTACCCGCAATCCTGCTCTCGCTGCAATGAATGAGATGGTGCTCAGGCCTCGACTTCGTTAAGCCGTCCCGTATCGACATCGTAAATGAAGCCGCGCACCTGGTCCTTACTCGGCACGCACGGACTGGCCCGGATACGGCGAATCGACTGGCGAATACCGGCTTCGAGGTCGGACAACGCTTCCAGCGCGAAACCGGGCCGCAAGCCCGTTTCCTTGTCGACGTCAGCTTTCGTAGGTGAGTTGATGCACTAGCGCCCTGGAACAGGCCACGATGGCGGGCGCCTACCGGCCGCTCCTCGTCTTGTTTGCTCGAAATCAACCCTGAGATGAATCCGGAAATGTATCGTACTTTGGTACGCCTTCCGGATAGACGGCCCAGTCTGGCGCGGAGGCTGTGTAGATCGCCATTTTGGGGGTGAAATAATTCTTCTGTTTCAGAATAGATGCGGCCACTGAATAGAATCCGCCCGCTGTAAAGTCACTACACAGCGTCGTACCGCAGCTGCCGCAAAACTTTTTGTGTACCGGCATTCCGGAGCTGCCGCTTCGCGTGAATGTCTGTGGCTCGCCTTTGGTGAACTCCAGATTTTCCGTAGCTACCCATAGACCAAACCACTTATCCGAACCGGTATCGCTCCGACAGTCTGTGCAATAGCAGAAAACAGCGTTCATAGGATCACCTTCAAAAGCCAGTTCGATTTCGCCGCAGCTACATTTTCCGGTATAGCTCTTATTCATTTGTGAGTTGTTCTCGATCCTGGATCGGGTGATCGGCTTCACGCCCGCAAAGGGTCGAAAGCGGGAATTATAACTAACGCTGCGCAACGGGCGCCTTCAGTCCACAATCGGTCGCCGGACGTGCCGCGGATCCAGTAGATCGTCTGCCTTCTCCAGCCTGATTACTATGCTCGGATATTCCTGCTGAATATCTTCACTGCGCCGGGTCAGTCCCTTGTAGAGGTCGGTGCGCGTGTACCTTCTGTGCCACAACGCACCGCCCAACACCGACGCCAATGCGCTACCGAACGCAAGAGCCGGTGATCGAAAAAGCACGATCATCAGAGTTGGCGCAATCAGGACGAGTCCGACGATTATCATGATGATTGTGCCTGCGAAATCCAGCTTCCGTACTCCGTTTGCGCCAATTGCGCTCTCAATTGCGTCTTCAATCAGGTCGTCCGGATAGTCAGTGTGGTACGCGGTTGCACTGTAGCGACCGGGCGGAATCCGAGTGTCCGATCGAATGTTCGGGTTAGGCTTGTAATCGGAGAAAGCGGACTCGGCTCCACCGAAGGCAATGTGCCCTGACACAGTCTCGAAGTCCGACGTCATTGCGTCACCGTCTACGCAATACTCTTTGATACCTGCCGGAATGGGTTCCTCAACGTGTAAGTGAAGCAGATATCCGCCATCGCCTCCGGTAGGCAGTCGAATGGCTCTGTGCCGATCCTCGAGTTCGGCGAGTGCCGCTTTGGAATCACCCATACGAGGTAGGCCATCGACGCTGAACAGTGCAACTTCAGCGACATCGGTTCCTCCCTCCAGTATCAGTTTCGACACAGTTGCGGCCTCATCTAGGCGTCAATCGGATCGTGGTTCCTGTCCAGAAGGGCTTCGGCAATATCGCCATCAACCCAGCCTTCGAGTTCTTTCCGCACCCTCATCTTGAGGACCCCCAACTCATCGGAGTCCTCAACGCGATAGCCGAGGATAGATCGCTTGACTTGAGAGGTGAGAAATACGCGAAACTCGGCCGAGGTCGGGTCGTCGCAGAAAACGTCCACAGCGAGCTTCGTGCCGCCGTCCCTGAACCAGATAAACCAGCCCCAGTCTTCCTGATCGTTCCGGATACTCTCGTAGTTTTCGCGAATCATCGGCAGGAGCCGGGCGGACACATGGTCGCCGCCCCAGCAACACTCGTTGAAGTAGACCTCGGGATCGTCAACAGAGATTCGTTTGGTGAAGCTGAGCTCGAACGGCATATGCGACCCCAACGGTTCCAGGCGAAGGGAACGGCTGCAACGGGCAAGAAGGGGTCAGTTTACATCAGCGAGCATGGGATCAGGCCGCTGGCAGCGTGCCCTCTGGGAAAAGGCCACGAACATTGCGTGATCCCAGTCGATGTTGCAGCCGGCGTCCCATTGTGCGGCACAGGCCTCGCTGTCGAGCTGGTACTTGTCGAAACGGCGATACATCCAGGCGAGCGATTCCTCGATGGTCACGGGTTTCGCTCGTTCATACTCCCGGATGCGCTGCTGCCGCTGGTCGACAAAGTAAATCTCGCCGTTCTCAGACTTCCGACAGTCGAAGCCACCCTCATGGACGAGCCTGTGGTGGTGCCGGCATAGCAACACGAGGTTATCGAGGCGGGTTTCACCGCCGTTACACCAGTGCTCGATGTGGTGACCATCGCAGAATCGATGTCGCGTGCAGCCCGGGAAGCGGCAACCGCCGTCCCGGGCGATGAGTGCCCGGCGCATAGGCGGCGGAATGGTGCGGGAACGCCGGCCGATGTTGAGCGGTTCGCCGAAGCTGTCCTCCTCGATCTTCGTAAGGCTGCAGTCGCAGCTGATCCTTTCCGACGTTTCAGCGGAAACGCAGGGGCCATTCTCGAGGTGTGGGACTGACCTCTGCTCGCCGGGCGCCTCGTTCGCCGCGACGTGCACGACGACCTGGTAGCGATCGGCGGTCGAGCCCGCGTTCTCGGGGTGGTTCAGGTAGGTCTCCGCAACCTCGCACAACGCATCGGCCCGGCGTGCGGCAATGGGCTCTCGCTCCTGTGTGTCGTCCTCCGAACGAACGGCTTCCTGCTCAATCGCCCGTTCGAGGGCTTTGACCACCAGTTCGCCTTGCTCGGCAGGGAGTTTGGCCTTGATCACCAGGCACCCGTCACCGTCGTAGTAGTAGTCCACTTCACGCCGCTCGTGCAGGTCTTGTGCGAACCCCGGCTGCTGGAGCTTCTCGATACGCCGGTAGTGCGACACGAAGCGCTCGACGTGATAAGCGGCGCCATGATGGGCAATGTTGAGCAGCAGGTCTTCGTTCTCGGGCGTTGCCACCCGCGTCATGGCGCGCACCTTTGAGAAGCTCAGGGTCCCTTCGGCAAACCCCGCCCGGATCTTCGGCAGCTCAACCAGCGCGTGCGCCATGCGCAGACGCTCGCGTGCGGCGTTGAAACCAATGCCGCATTTGAAATTCAGCCAGCTGGCGCAGGAGGTGAAGCCCAGGTCCTCCCAGTAACGCTGATCATCGAACTCTCGCAGGAGCTCCAGGAACTCGGCCTGGGCGACGTTGAGGTAGGCATTGAGTTCGGCGATGCGATCGCCGAGCTGCTCGCCCGTGGACAGGTCGGAGACGGTATCGAACGGGACGACGGCGGCCATGATTCCCTCCATGGATAAGCACTGTTTTAAAATACAGTATTATAGCCCTAAGCCACTGAATAAGATAGGAAAAGAGAGGGAGAAATCTCGTGTTTTCCACGCCAACACACGCCGCGACGGCGCGTTCAGCCGACACCCGGCCAGAATAACTTCACCAGGCTCTTTCCTGGCATTACGGCCTGCAATCTACGCAGTTTTTTCGAAGCGTGGATAGCGCTGGGGCCAAAGCCAAGGACGCCCCTCCTATTCCCCAAGTTCCTTCTTGAGCGCCTTGATCGCTCGCGGAAGGTGCCGGATGACATAGACCAGGAGCACAGCGACAAAGGCCAGGATGCCGATGAGTTCCCAGCTCATTGCATTACTGCCCCTCGTGGCAGTCAGGCCACTGTTTCTTGAGTTCCACCAACGTCTCCGTGAACATACACGGCTGCTCGAAATGCGGGAAGTGCGACGTCTCGTCGAACACGTACCAGGCTTTCGCCGGCGCCTCGATGCGATCGTAGTATTCCTTCGCTAGCTCGGTCGGAGTCACCATGTCGTGTCGGCCCATGATCATCGCAACAGGTACGTCGAACTGCCATTCGTTCGTCAAAAGGTCACGTGGCATATCGTAAACCATGGACCGCGACGAAAACGAGGAGCCGCTGGCGATGTTCAGCGCGTCAAACAGGCTGTACTCCGGTGCCATCAGCCCGGACTTCAATAGTGGGCTGAATGACGTTTCGCCGTAAAGCTCACTGCCGGTCAGGAACAGCAATTCCTCCAGGTTCGCGTCGGTGATTTCCGTATCGGGAGCGAGGCCGAGTTCCTCCAGCCGGCCTCCGAGATACTTCTCCTGCAAAGCTCGCGTGCGCCCGGATTCGCTCTCGTCCGCTACCTGGCCCAAGCCCACGAACGCACAGACCTTTTCCGGGTGGCGGCGAGCATACAGCGCCCCCAGGTATGAACCGTGGGAGTGCCCGACTATCCACACTTTCCGTGTGCCGAGCGTGTCGCGCAGGTGATCTACGACGACGTTCATGTCGCTCAGGAGCAAGCTCGTGCTCAGTTGCGGCTGGTCCGTGGAGGTTTTGAAGGACTTGCCGGACGCGCGCTGGTCCCAGTGAACGAAGACGAATTCACTTTCGAGATCTCGCTGGAAATCATGGGCGAGATACATTGCCGGCATCCCGGGCCCGCCATGGACGAAGAGGATTACGGGTTGCTTCCGGTCGACACCTCGGGCGAGGAGGTACTGGAGGTCAGCATTGACCTCGAGCCCGTACAGATCGGCAATCGATCCTCGAGCAAGGATAGGCGTGGTAAACGACTTGAAGGTATACGCAGCCGAAAGCACCAGGAAGAGCGCGACTATGACCATCGGCCACCGCCATTTCCAGGGCCGGGAGTTCATCTAGCCCAACCCGATAACGACGAATGTTGTTTCGGCTTTCTTCCGTTCATTGAGCCTGGTCGACAGGAGAATCAAAAGGAGAAGCGAGACGGTCAAAACAGCGCAGAGCTGGCCGTCGCGTTCTCGAAACGATCGTTGAGGTCAGTAAGTGCACGGCCTGAAACGTCATGCCGTTTGGCGAACTGGTCGAGTATTCGCATTCCTCCCGTACGATCTCCGAGCACTTGCAGCGTAAATGCATGCGCGACCGGAATATTCGTGTAGTTCCAATAGCCGAGCCCGCTGCCTTTATAGCGCTGAAGGCGGTCGAAGAGTGGCGGAAGGTCATCAATGGACTGATGGCTGTTGAAGAACTTCCTCCCAAGCTCGACAGCATTGCTCAGGACAGATTCGACGGCAGCCGCGTGATTTTCGGGCGTCCCAAAACGGGAGAGCCCCTGTGTCTTCTCGATATCGTCGAATGGAAATACGTCAATACGAGCGGACTTGATGGTTCGATGCCAGGACAGCTTCGTGCAGGCGTTATTGAAGTGCGGAACATAGTTCAGTGCCAGCCCCCAGACCACGGCCGATTGAGCGCCCTTGTAGTGCCGAAGAACAAACATCGGGCGACCGGACAGGCAGTCTTCTTTAACCCAGACGCCCTGCCTGGGGCCAAGGAAACCCGGCCCGACGAGAGCTTCATCCATGAATGCCTTGATCGGTCCATGGAAGTCCTCCGCCGACAGAAAAACAAAAGACGAGCTACGCTTTTCGAAGAATCTCCGGATCATCGATTTGCTGACTGTCGGGCTGGTCTGGTCCGCACATTTGCTTCTTCGCGGCCGTCCGGAAAAGGGCAGGAGTCGAGTGTAACCCAGATAAGCTGCTCGGCGTCCTCCAGCCAATAGCTGTCCCTTCGCACCCTGTCCGTTCGCCGAGAAGGTTCGGCTTGTGCAGCCCGCAACGGGCGACCTCTACCTTACGCAATTCTACGAATTGAAGCCCAAATCCGGCTGAGGCATTAAAGAGCTTCACCTGAAATCTCACATCGGACCTGGGGCTCGACGTAATGGCGCTAAGCGAATTTGTACCCGACCAGGTGTGGTTGCAGGAATACCCGATTCATTACGCAGGCTGTGACTTCAATGCCCGCATGACCGTGGTAAGGGTCTCCGACACCGAGCTTCTTCTCCACTCCCCGTGCGAGATTGACTCGGCCAAAAGGGCCGCAATTTCGGAGCTGGGAGACGTTGCATACATCGTTGCGCCCGGCTCATATCACTATTTCCACGTGCCGTCTGCGCAAGCCGCCTTCCCCAATGCAGACACTTACATCTGCCCGGGCGTCGAAAGAAAGCGGCCTGACCTGGACTTTGACTGGTTCCTGGGAGACCGGCCTCCCGAGGCCTGGGCGGGGATCCTCGATCAGGTCCTGGTTCGGGGCAACAAACACATCTGGGAAGTCGCGTTTCTTCACCGCCCGAGCAAGACGCTGCTATTGGTCGATCTTATCGAGAATTTCACTGACCAGACTCCGAATGTGAATTGGCTGCTGAAGCTATGGTGGAAAGCGGTATTTCATATGTGGGACAACCCAAAGCCAGCGCCCGAGTATCAGATGGGATGGAAAGACAAAGAAGCAGCACGCAAGTCGCTACAAAAAATTCTCGATTGGGATTTCGACAGGATCGTCATGGCCCACGGGGATCTGATAGAGACAGACGCGAAGGAACGGGCATTGGAGGCCTGGAAAAAGCCGCTCAGCGATTCCTGAACCATCGGCCTGTAGCCATAGGCAGCCGGCCGAGCCCCGCGCGACGTCCGCTTCGGCGCTAATCGGCCGTCTGCCACACGTTTAGGTGGCTGACTGCAATCGGCCAACAGCGGCCCCCGCAGAGCACCGCGATCGATCACATTGCCCTTCCTGTTACGAGGACGAACAAAGCCTGCAATATGATGGCGCAGCAGAATACGAAAAAGACTCGGGCTCCGTAGATATTGAGTCTGGTTCGGGCTGGCGGCTCAAATAAGAAGCCTTCCGTGAAACAGAAAGTGCCTAACGATCCGAACAAGAGAAGCGAGACGATCAAGTACGCTACCGGCCGGTCTTCTCCAAATGTCAGAGGGAACAGAAGCACAGAAACGAGAAACAATGATATCGATGCGATTCGCGCGAACTTCATAGCAATCTAGAGCAGCAATGCGACCGGCCGGAAGTGGGCAACGGCTGCCAGTTTACCGCAGAACGCCTGGGCTACCGGAGTCGGGCGATTGCTGCCTCCCAGCGAAGCACCTCGCAGCGTCGTTCACTGTTGAGCGTGAGGATTTAGATCTCGCACCATTCGAAAGAAAGCGAAGTTACTGCCGAGCGGGCGTATAGTGTCGTCATGACCAATGTGAAATTTAAGCTCAGTCTGCCGCAGTTGATTTTTCCGTTGGCGTTTGGGGTACCCCTGATCGCCTTTGGTTTGAAGATATACGGATCCAATGGCGATCCGTTTGCCTATCCTCTTTTCGTATTGGCCTTTGTGGCATTCACACCGATGACGATAAGGAAAGTCTTTGCTTTTGATCTTCAAAGAAAACAGATTCTCTGCAGCTCCAAGTATTTGGGAATGACTTTTTTCAAGAGCCTGGTGCAGATTACTGACCGCAGCGAGTTTGTTTTAACGGATCAAAGTGCTGCAGGGCCAGGTAACCAAAAGGCGGTGACGATTAACCTGGCGGTCATCGGAAGGCTCTTGGGTCCAGCTGACCAAAAGATTGCGAAGCACGATCTTTTGAGTCACCACAGTAAATACAACAAGACTGCCATGCTGGATGCAGTTCTCTATCTTGCTGAACAGTGGAATGTCCCCGTAAGCGACCGCAGGAGCTTTAGGTAGCATTGCCCAACTGCATACACCTAAAGGTGCGTTCTTAACGATTATCGAATTCGAGTACAGTCTCTGGTTTCTGGTAATCAAGAGTGTCAGATCGCAATCAAAAGCGCCGGAGATCGACAGGGTTGGCTGCTCTCGATCCAATACCGGTCGCACGGGAGTATCAGGGTGGAATGATGGCTTCTGACCCAAACTCGCCTCTGACGCGACCGCCCGGTAAGGGCACATTGCAGTCATTTATCGGTAGGAGCAAAATATCGCATAACAAGCGCATGCAGTCGGACCAGCCCACTCGCTACGCTCGCGGTCTGGCCGCTGATGCGAGGCGTTATGTGGCATTTACCTATATCTAGTATTAGCTATGTTCAAGTTTGATCCAAAAAATTGGCTCCTTGTGGTTGATCCAAAGGAAGTTCGGCCTGACGGAACGCTAGTTATAGATGCGGTTAAAGATGTATACAGCGAATCGAGAGAATGGGAAGCAAGTTTTCAGGGTATTACATTTGACGAAGTAGTAACTGGAACAGGTGGCGTAGTTCTACCTTCAGGTATACGTACAG
>JAAUYE010101605.1_pt1 | contig 10040 bp, 6 predicted proteins | sample 7278081 | NCBI WGS metagenome assembly JAAUYE01 (sample SAMN14350131, study PRJNA611818) | marine sediment metagenome | isolation source: surface marine sediment (0.6m) | place: French Polynesia: Moorea | collected 2018-08
CGCTTGCTGATGTATTTCTCCACGAACACGAACATCGCCGGCACGACGAGCACGCCGATCACGGTCGCGGCCAGCATGCCGCTGAAGACGGTCATGCCCATGACTTTGCGCGCCTCGGCGCCGGCGCCCGACGCGATCAGCAGCGGCACCACGCCGAGGATGAAGGAGAAGGCGGTCATCAGGATCGGCCGGAAGCGTGACTTCGCGGCGTCCATCGCGGCCTGCACGGCGTCCTTGCCTTTCTGCATTTCCTGGCTGGCGAATTCGACGATCAGGATGGCGTTCTTGGCCGACATGCCGATCAGCATGACGAGCCCGATCTGGGCGAAGACATTGTTGACGTAGCTCTCGCTGAACAGTCGGGCAATCCACAGGCCGCCGATGGCGCCGAACACGGCGATCGGTGTGCCGAGCATGACGCTCAGCGGCAGCGACCAACTCTCGTATTGCGCCGCGAGGATCAGGAACACGAATACGAGCGCCATGACGAACACGACGCTGCCGGTGCCTTCGGCCGCCTTCTCCTGGAAGGACATGTTCGCCCAGGCGTAGCCCATGTCGCCCGGCAGGGTTTGCTCCGCGACCTGCTCGAGCGCCGCGAGCGCCTGCGCCGAGCTGTAGCCGGCTGCGGGCTGGCCGGTCAGTTCGGCGGCGCGGAACAGGTTGAAGCGATTGGTGAACTCCGCGCCCTGTGTCCGTTCGGTCGTGACCAGCGTCGCCAGCGGCACCATCTCGCCTTCGGCGTTGCGCACGTGGAACATGCGGATGCCGTCCTCGGTGGCGCGGTACTCGGGCTCGGCCTGGACGTAGACTTTGTACAGGCGGCCGAAACGATTGAAATCGTTGACGTAGGCGCCGCCGAGGAACGCCCCGATCGAGGTGTTGATGTCGGACAGCGCGACGCCCATCTTCAACGCTTTCGCCTGGTCGATATCGACAAACATCTGCGGCACGCTGGCGCGATACAGCGTCCCGATATTGGCGATCTCGGGACGCTGCTGTGCCGCTGCAATGAAGTTTCCGGTCTGCTCGGCAAGGTACCCGGGGCTGCTGCCGCGCAGATCCTGGAGCATCATCGTGAAACCGGAGCCGGTGCCCAGGCCGGGTATGGCAGGCGGTCCGAAGGCGAACACGACCGCCTCGTTGATTCGTGTGGCAAAGTTGTAGTTCAGGCGCCGGATCAGGTTGTTGGCATGATCCCTCGGGTGCGGCCGCTCGTCCCAGTCCCTGAGCTGCAGGAAGATGAACCCGGCGTTGGGCTGCGTCGTGCCGGTCAGGAGGCTGAAGCCGCTGATGGTCGTGTAGCTTTCGATCGCGTCGAACTCCGCCAGTACCTCCTCGATCTCGGACATCACGACGTCGGTGCGCTGCAGGGAAGCCGCGTCCGGAAGCTGCATCGCGGCCATCAGGTAGCCCTGGTCTTCTTCCGGCACGAAGCCGGCGGGAACGGCCCGGAACAGCAGCACGAGCGCAACAATCAGCACCACAAGCAGGGCGCCGGCCCGTACCAGCTTGTGGGTGAAGAAGCCGGTGAAGACCATGAACCTATCGGTCGCGATTTCGAAGTTGCGGTTGAACGCATCGAAGAACTTGTGAGACGAACCCTTGCTTTCGCCGGGTGGCTTCAGCAACGAGGCCGACAGGGCGGGGCTCAGCGTCAGCGCGTTGATCGACGAGATCGCGACGGAGATGGCAATCGTGATGGCAAACTGCTGATACAGGCTGCCGGTAATGCCGCCCATCGTTGCGACCGGAACGAAGACCGCGATCAGCGACAGGGATGTCGCCACGATCGGCGCGGACACTTCGCGCATTGCCTCGACCGTCGCTTCCTTCGCTGACATGCCTTTTTCCATCTTCTGGGCGACGGCCTCGACGACGACAATGGCGTCGTCTACGACGATGCCGATCGCGAGCACGAGTCCGAGCAGCGACAGCGTATTGATGGAAAATCCGAGCAGCGGGAACACCGCAAACGTGCCGATCAGCGACACGGGCACGGCAAGCGTGGGAATCAGCGTCGAGCGGACATTCTGCAGGAAGATAAAGACGACGAGAATGACCAGCGCGACCGCCTGGAACAGGGTGATGACGATCTCGCGGATGCCGGCCTCGATCGGCCGCGTCGTGTCCAGCGAGATCTGGTAGTCGATGTCGTCGGGAAACCGCTGCTTGAGGCGCTCCAGCGTATCGAAGATCTCGCCCGCGACCTCGAGCCCGTTCGCATCGGGCAACTGGTAAACGAGCAGCGCCGCCGACGGTGCGGAGTCCAGTCTCGCGGTGACCAGGTAGTTCTGCGTGCCGAGTTCGATACGCGCAACGTCTTTCAGGAAGACCTGCGAGCCGTCGGGGTTCGAACGAACGACGACCTCGCCGAACTCTTCGGCGGTGACGAGGCGGCCGGGCGTCTGCACGGTATAGGTAAATTCCGTCCCGGGCGGCGCCGGCGGGCCACCGATCTGCCCGGCCGGGATCAATACGTTCTGCTGGCGGATGGCGCTGGTGATGTCCGGCACGGTGAGGCCGAGTTTGGCCAGCTGGTCCGGCTTGATCCAGACGCGCATCGCGTATTCGAACGCGGAACCGCCGGCAACCTGTGCCTGGCCGACGCCGCGGATGCGGGCCAGTTCATCGAGCACGTTGATCGTCGCGTAGTTGGTCAGGAACTGCTCGTCGTAGGTGCCGTTCGGTGAGATCAGCGAAATGAGCAGGAGCGGGAACGACAGCTGCTTCTTGACGGTGACGCCGAGGCGTTTGACCTCCTCGGGCAGCAGGGCCTGCGCCTCCGACACGCGGTTCTGCGTGAGCACGTTGGCCATGTCGAGGTCGGTCCCTACCTCGAAGGACACCTGCAGCTGCATGAAGCCGCTGCTGGCATTCGTCGACTTCATGTAGATCATGTTCTCGACGCCGTTGACCTTCTGCTCGATAGGTGTTGCGACGGACTCTTCCACGGCCACGGCATTCGCGCCGGTGTAGTTCGCGGTAACCGAGACCTGCGGCGGCGTGATTTCGGGGTACTGGGCGATCGGCAGCGCCGACATGGCGACGAAGCCCACGATCACCGTGATGATCGCGATGACCATGGCCACGATGGGCCGGCGGACGAAAAACTCAGCCACGGATCAACCGTCCCCGGCGGGCTCGGCTGGCGCGTCCTTCGCGACGACCTGCATCCCGGAGCGCATGCGCTGGAGGCCTTCGAGCGCGACGCGTTCGCCGGGCTCGAGGCCCGAATCGACGATCCACTGGTCATCGATGCGCGGCCCCATCTGGACCTGGCGCAGGTCAACGGTGCCGCCATCCCCGACGACGGCCAGCTGGAAGATGCCCTGGGTTTCCATCACCGCTCTCTGCGGCACGGCAAGCGCATCGCCGCGCTCCTCCAGGACCCCGCGTACCCGTGCGAACTGGCCGGGGAGGACGATTCGCTCGGGATTCGGAAAGTCGGCTTCCAGGGTCAGCGTGCCCGTCGTAGCATCGATGGCGGCGTCGAAGCTGACGACGTTGCCTCGATGATCGTGGATCGAGCCGTCCGACAGGATGAGCTGAAGGCCCGGCGTGTCCGGGGCCTCTTCCCTTATGGCGCGTATCTCCTCCGCGAACTTCCGACGGAATCTCAGGTACTCGCGCTCGCTGATGGAAAAGCGCACCCGGATCGGGTCGGTCTGCGACACGACATTGAGCACCACCGGGTTGGGTGACCGGCCGACGTATTCGCCGACCTTGGCCTGGGTGATGCCGATTAGGCCAGATACCGGCGCCGTGATGCGCGTGTAGCCGAGCTGGATCTCCGCCTGCTCGACCTGGGCGCTCGCGGCCTGCAGCGAGCCCTCGGCCGCCTCGAACTGGGCGACGGCGGCATCCAGGTCCTGCTTGCTGACGGCATCCATCTCGGCCAGCGGCCGGATGCGCTCGAGGTCGCTCGCCGCCTTGGCAAGCCGCGTTTCCGCTTCGGCGAGCCGGCCTTTGGCTTCGACGACCTTCGCCCTGAACGGCGTCGGGTCGATGACGTACAGCAGCTGTCCTTTCGTGACGTCACGGCCCTCGAGGAAATGGATCTCCTCGAGCACGCCGTCGACTCGAGCGCGGATCGGGATGTCGACCGATCCCAGGGTCTGCCCGATCATGTCGAGGTAGATCGGAATATCGCGCGGCTGCACCGTTACCACGGCGACCGTCATCGGTGGCATGGCGGGCGGCTCCGGCTTGCCGCAGGCTGCGACGAACAAGGCCGCTGCCAGGAAGACCACGCTACGCGTGCTCACGGGAGTCGGGAAATGGAATCGGGCCATCGGATCAGTCCTGCGGTGCGCCGCCGGGAGAGCGGGGATCTTTTTGAATTATTAGAAACCGCCGGCAACAGGGCGGCCCCGATTGCGAAATCATGCATCCCCGTCGGCCCGACTTCAACCGCTGGTGTTCGCTGGCCCTCATTCTGATATAAGGTTGCGCCATGACTACCAAGCATCCGAGCCGCGGCAGGACGGTCTTCCTGCTGATTACGGCATGCATTTCGCTGTACGCCTGCACAAAAACCATAGTGACCGGCTCGTTCAACCGGGTGCCGAACACCGCGGTCGAGTATGCGTACATCAACGAGCAGGCCGATTTCAGCCAGTACACGAAGCTCATGAACGGCGGCCTCGAGATCTACTACCCTGAAAGCGAAACGGCACCCGACCCCGCCGACATCGAGCGCATCCGCAGCTACTTTCGCGATGCATTCGCGGCGGCCATCGGCGACGACTACGAGGTGGTTGCCGAACCGGGCCCGGGCGTCCTCAAGGTCAGCGGCCAGGTCATCGACATGAAGATGACCAGCGGCGGCGCCACCTTCGATCCCAGCGGGCGCCTGCGCGACGTCGTCGCGCACGGCGAGTTGACGTTCCTGATGGAGATGAGCGACTCGGTGTCGGGCCAGGTGCTGGCGCGCGCGGGCGACAAGTCCTCCGACATCTCGGCCGAGGAGGACGATGCGACCTGGGATGACGTGCGGCGTGCGGCAGAATACTGGGCCGGCCTGTTCCGCAACTGGCTCGATAATTCCCTGGGGACGCCGAAGTGACTGAAGGAGCTGCCGTGTCGATTCAGAAATATGCCAGGTTCGCTGCGGTCCTGGCGACGGTGGCGGCGGTCGTCGCCTGTACCGGTCCTGCGTCGCAGACCTATGTCGATCGCGTTGCCCGGGCGACAGAACTTCCCAATGCCCCGTACAAGAGAGTGCTGATCGTCGTGACCGCGGAGCGGGCGGCGACCGCGCGGGAGTTCGAAGAGGTGCTGGCGAAGGAACTCACCAACAAGAACACCTACGCTTACGGCTATCACCGTGCGGCCTCGCGCGCGGACGTCAAGGAGGATGTCGTACGCTCGCTGGCGGAACTGCAGAACGCGGACGCGATCCTGATGGTCACGGGGCGACTGGTTAACGCCACGAGAAAGCCGAGCGACGAGAGGACCGACGTGCAGGCGCGGGTGAGGGGCGGCAGTAGCCTGGTCGACTACTTCCGCTACGACTACAAGGAATACACGGCGCCGCCGTCCGCGGGCTACCGGGTTAATGTACAGGTCCACTCCGACCTGTTCGACGCCGCGAGCGAGCAGCGGGTCTACACGGTCGAGTCGCGCACCGATTTCGCGGAGACGACGTCCGAGATCGTCCTCAGTGAAGCGCGGGAGCTGGCTAAACGTATGCGCAAGGACAAGATCGTCCGCTAGGGGTGAGCTCCTGCGGTGTACCAGTCCGGCAGCCGCAGGCCCTTCGACTCGAGGAACTCGCGATTGAACAGGCGCTCCTGGTAGCGAAGCGCCGAGTCGCACAGGATCGTCACGATCGTGTGGCCGGGCCCGAGTTCCCGCGCCAGGCGCATCGCCCCGGCGACGTTGATGCCGCTCGACCCGCCGAGCACCAGTCCTTCCTCGCGGATCATCTCGTACACGAGCGGAATGGCCTCATCGTCGGGTATCTGCCAGCTCAGGTCGATCGGCGTGTCCTCGAGGTTCGCCGTGATGCGACTGTTGCCGATGCCTTCCGTGATCGAGCTGCCCTCGATATTGATTTCCCCGTGAGCGAAGTAGTTGTGCAGGCCCGAGCCGCCAGGGTCGGAGAGGGCGATGACGACATCGGGGTTTCGCGACCGCAGCGCCCGGGCGACGCCGGCCAGCGTGCCGCCCGTGCCGACCGCGCAGACGAAGCCGTCTACCTTGCCGGCCGTCTGCTCCCAGATCTCCGGTCCGGTCGTGCGCTCGTGGAACGCCCGGTTGGCCAGGTTCTCGAACTGGTTGGCCCAGAAGGCGCCGTGCTCCTGCGTCTCGTCGAGTTCGGCGGCCAGCCGGCCCGAGGTGTGCACGAAATGCTCCGGGTTTTTGTACGGCACGGCGGGGATCAGTCGCACTTCCGCCCCGTAGGCCCTGAGCGTTTCGATCTTGGACGCGCTCTGGTTGTCCGGCATCACGATGACGCTGCGGTGGCCGAGCGCGCTGCCGACCATCGCGAGGCCGATGCCGGTATTCCCGGCCGTGCCCTCGACGATGACACCGCCGGGGCGCAGCTCACCGGATTCGCGTGCAGCCAGGATCATGCCGAGGGCTGCGCGGTCCTTCGCCGAGCCGCCGGGATTCAGGAACTCGGCCTTGCCGAGAATCTCGCACCCGGTCAGCTCGGATGCCTGATTGAGGCGGACGAGCGGCGTGTTGCCGATACAGTCGACGAGTTGCCTGGTGTCACTCATTGTTGCGGCCTTTCGTGATACCGAATCCGGGGTTCGCGCGATCGGGCTATGGTAAGGCGACGGCTGCGGCAAGTCGAAAAAAGCGCCCGTTTGTCGATCGCCGGCAATGCGATCAAACCACCATGTCGCGGCAAACACCGCCTGTGATATCGTTGCCGCTTGTCCGGTTTGGCAGCCCGGTCTTTCCCGGTGACCGCAATGACGCAAGTAATCGCTACGTCGTCGATCGAAGCGCTGATCGCGGCACAGAAACCCGGGTACGCCCTCGACCAGCGCTTCTATACCGACCCCGATATCTACGAGCTCGAGCTCGAAAAAGTCATCGCGCGCAACTGGTTCCTCGCCGGGCACGTCTCCGAGCTTGCCGAGCCCGGCGACTTCAAGGTGATGGAGGTCGCGCGCGAGTCGGCGATCATCGTTCGCAGCCAGGACGGCTCGATAAAGGCGTTCGCCAACGTCTGCCGCCACCGCGGCTCGCTGGTTTGCCTGGAGTCGAAGGGCAACACGCGCAAGTTCTCATGCCCTTACCACGGCTGGGTCTACGACACGGACGGCCAGCTCACGGCCGCGCGCAGCATGCCCGGGGACTTCGACAAGTCCGAGTATTCGCTGCGGCCGGTATCGTACGGTGAGGTTCACGGCCTGATGTTCGTCTGTTTCTGCGACGATCCGCCGTCACTGGAGGGCGCGATACGCGATCTCGAAGAGCCGATGGCGTTGTTCGATTTCCCGAACCTGAAGGTCGCCGCGAACAGGACCTACGACATCCCGGCCAACTGGAAGCTCTCGATCGAGAACTACCAGGAGTGCTACCACTGCGCGACGGCCCACCCGGAGTATGCGCGCATGCATACCCTGATGCTCGACCCGGCGAAGCGGCCGCGCGTGCAGGCGGGTATGCGCGAGAAGCTGGAGGCCTGCGGCCTGAAGGAGATCTTCGTCGATTTCCTCGATACCAAGGCACGCCCGGGGGAAATCGGCTACGGCTACAGCCGTACGGCCCTGTTCGACGGTTACCTGACCGGCAGCCGGGACGGCAAGCCGCTGGCGCCCCTGCTCGGTAAGCTTACCGACTACGACGGCGGGGCATCCGACTTCTCCTTCGGCGCGTTCTCGTTCCTCCTTGCATACAGCGACCACGTGGTTTGCTACGTGTTTAGCCCCGTCGATCACCTGAATTCGCGTTGCGAGATCTACTGGTTAGTGCGGGGCGACGCCGAGGCGGCCAGGGACTACGATGTCGACGAGCTCACCTGGCTCTGGGACGTCACGACGGAGGCGGACAAGACGATCATCGTCAATAACTGGAAAGGCGTGCGCTCGCGCTATTACAGGCCGGGGCCGTTCTCAGACATGGAGCAGGCGGAGCGCGTATACATCGAATGGATCCTGCAGGAGCTGGTGAGACCTTAGCGCGGTGTTTGAAAGGGGTGTATGAAGACTTATGACGCCATCGTGGTCGGCGCAGGGCACAACGGCCTGACGACCGCCGCATTCCTCGCCAAGGCCGGCCTCGACGTCGTCTGCGTCGAGAAGAACGACTACATCGGCGGTGCGGCGGTCAGCCGCAACCTGCACGAGGACTGGATCTATTCGAACTGCTCCTATGTCTGCAGCCTGCTGCGCCCGGAAATCTATCGCGCGCTCGAGCTGCACCGGCACGGTCTGCAGGTAACCCCGTACGGCGGGTCACTGACGTTCATGCAGAACGGCGACTATTACGGCTCCTACCAGGATCCCGAGGTTGCCTACCGCGAGCGCGCGCGGTTCTCCCGGCGCGACGCCGACGCGTACGAACGCTACCGGGCAGACACGATGCGCCAGTGCCGCATCATCCGCGACTTCCTGCTATCCACGCCGCCCGACCCGACCTCGTTCAGGCCGAAGGACCTGCTGGGCCTCCTGCAGATCGGCAGGAAGTTCCTGGAAGTCGGCGAAGACCGCATCTACGAAACGATTCGGTTTTGGACCATGAGCGTCGCCGAGTACCTCGACGAGTACTTCGAGACGGACGTGATCAAGGCGGCAATGTCCGGCAGCGGCATCATCGGCACGGCGCTCGGGATCCACTCGCCGGGCACGGCCTACGTGCTCCTGCACCACTACATGGGTGACGTCGACGGTAACGTCGGCAGCTGGGGTTTTGCGCGCGGCGGCATGGGTGCCGTCTCCAACGCAATCGCCGGCGCGTTCAAGTCCTGCGGTGGCGAGCTCCGCACCGAGGCCGGCGTCGACAGGATCATCGTCAGGGACGGCAAGGCGCAGGGCGTTGGCCTGGAGAACGGCGACGAGCTCTCGGCGAAGGTCGTCGTGTCGGCGATGGACGTCAAACGCACGTTTCTCGACTGCATGGACAGCGGCGACCTCGACGACGGCTTCCGAACCCGCGTCGAGAACTTCAAGAGCCGCGGCTCGTCGGGGAAACTCAACATCGCCCTCGACGGCCTGCCGACGTTCCCGGCGCTGCCCGAAGGCAACAGCCTGCAGATCAGCGACATGCACTTCGTCGATTCCATGGAGCGCATGGAGCGCGCCTACGACGACTGGAAAGCGGGCACCTGGTCGAAGGACCCGTATATCGACATGGTCATCCCGACGACAGTCGATCCGACCATGGCGCCGCCGGGCAAGCACTTCATGAGCTGTTTCATCCAGTACTGCCCGCACAAGGTGGAAGGGCGCGACTGGACGGACCGGGAGCGCGAGGCCTTCGCGAAGACGGTCATCGACCAGATCGCGAACTACAGCCCGGACTTCAAGAAGCTGATCGTGCACTACGAGGTCCGCACACCCGCGGATATCGAAGCGCAGATCGGTATCACCGAGGGCAACATCTTCCATGGCGAGCTGACGATGGACCAGCTGCTGTTCAACCGGCCCGTGCCGGGGTATGCGCAGTACCGCGCGCCGGTGGCCGGCCTCTACATGTGCGGCTCGAGCACCCATCCCGGCGGCGGCGTCATGGCCGCCCCGGGCGCGAACGCGGCGCGAGAGATCCTCGCCGACCTGAAGCGGCCGAACACCGTGCCGGAGAACTTCGGCGATGACTGAGCGCTACGATGCCATCGTTATCGGCGCCGGCCACAACGGGCTGGTGTGCGCAGCGCTGCTTGCCCGGGGAGGCAAAAAGGTCCTCGTGCTGGAAGCGAACGAGCGCGTCGGCGGCGCGGCGATCACACGCGAGTTTGCAGACGGCTACTCCGTCTCGGCCTGCGCGCACCTGCTGTACCAGCTGCAGCCAAAGGTGCGCAAGGAGCTCGGCCTGTCCGCGAAGCCGGCGAGCGACGCGATGCAGACCGTCGCGCTGTC
>JAAUYE010208370.1_pt1 | contig 10035 bp, 4 predicted proteins | sample 7278081 | NCBI WGS metagenome assembly JAAUYE01 (sample SAMN14350131, study PRJNA611818) | marine sediment metagenome | isolation source: surface marine sediment (0.6m) | place: French Polynesia: Moorea | collected 2018-08
CGGGGAGCTTCTGGAAGCCGTAGAAGACCGAGAGCGAGAAGGCGATCGAGGGGTCCGGCGTGCGGAACTCGACGCGCATGCCCGGCTGGGTGTTGGTGAACTTCCAGTCCCTGCGGTCGACTCCCGAGAGCGCGAAGTTGAAGAGCTGATGGCCGCCGGCGTCCGCACGCGCCTGGCAGGCCGCCGTGAAGGACCAGGGCTCGCCGCACTGGCCGAACTGGTCCGGGATGAAGCGATCCCACACCCAGGCGAACTCGAGCGACACGTCCTCCAGCGGGCCCACGTTGCCGAAGCTGTGGATCACGTCGAGGGCCAGCACGGGAATGCGCCGCTCCTCGAGGTCGGGGAACACGTTGTGGAAGGAGAAGTCGACCGGGTTGACCACGTCCTGGAGCCGGAAGGCGTCCGTCTTGCCCCACACGATCTGCTGCCGCCCGAAGCGCAGGAACGTGTCCTCGTACTCGATGTCGAGGTAGAACTCGCGGGCCCAGCAGTAGGGATGCGCGTTGTCCTGGCAATCGAACTGCAGCTGGAACTGCTTGCGGTTGATGTCGAAGGGCGAGTCCTCCAGCGAGCCGCGGTTGCCGATGCCGCCGTTGTAGTAGTAGTTCAGCGGCGTATCCAGACCGGCGGGAGCGCCGAGCCCGCCCTCGGTGCCGGCGTTGACGGTCAGCGACGCGTCCAGGCCCGTGCCGGGGGGCAGGCCTCCGTTCGGCTGGGGGATCGAGACACCGGGCAACAGGAGGGAGAAGTTGTCGCGCAGGTCCTCGTAGGTGACGCCGTCGGCGTTCCCTCCGATGTGCCTCTGCCGGTTGCCGCGGGCGGCCCACGGCGCGGTGACGCGGCCGAAGAAGACGATGTCATCGATGGCGACGGCGGCGACCTGATCGCCGCTGAAGAGCGTCGCGGTGTCCGAGTTGATGAGCGTGAACTCGCCCCGGATCTGGCCGCCCTGGTTGTCGGCCGTGAGGCCGATATTCGGATTGAAGAGGTTGTCACCCTTCCCCGACTGTATCGCCGAGATGTTGTTGGGGATCTCCGGGAACGGGTTCGCGGGCGAGAGGCCGAAGGCGGGCCCCGTTCCGACGTCGGCCTGATCGAGCCGTCTGCCGTAGACGTCCTTCTCGTAGTCGTAGATACCCTCGTAGACCGGCCGGAGGACGCCGTAGAAGCTGATGTTCCAGCTCTCGTTCGACCAGATGCGCAGCTCCGGCTCGAGGTTCAGCTCGGTGCGCAGCGAGCTCGGCACCGGCCTGTTCTGCCAGTCGGGAACCCGGGTGTAGAAGCGCGTGCGCAGGAAGCCGTGTGCCTCGAAGTTCTCGGAGAACCAGTCGAGCACGTCGCTGCCCCACCCGGGCTCGGGCGGCGGCTCGGCGCGCACGCCCCGAGCCGGAATGAGCAGCGTGAGCGTCCCCAGAACGAGGACGAACGACCGAGAGCGACAGCCGAGACCCGGCGCCATGTGCGCTTCCCCCTGCGAAACTGCGTCCGTCGCATTCTCGCACGAACCCCCGCTCTTTACGCAAGTGCCTTCGAGCCTTCGCAGGGGCGCGCCGCGGCACCACGCGGTGTCGTTCGCCTCCCTCACGATTTGCTTGACGCCGTGCGCCAAGGCGGGTTAGGTCTGTCGAGAGTCACGGCGCGACCGGCTCAGCCCATCCGCTTGGCCGCCTCCACCAGGAGGTTCGCCTGGCTCTGGTTGAGGTTCCGGTAGAGCCGGGCGGCGATGCGGGGATGCCGCTCAACGAGGTACTCGAAGTCGGAGTCCTCGAAACGGAGCAGCCTCGCGTCCCGCGTCGCCACGACGTGGGCCGGGCTCGCCGGGGCGAAGAAGCCCACCTCGCCCACCACGTCGCCCCGCTCGGCCCGGTAGAGATCGACGCGCCTGCCGTCTCGCTCGGTCCAGACCGCCAGCTCGCCCTCGATCACCACGAAGACGTCCGGAACGGCCTCTCCCTGCCGGATCAGGGACTCACCCGCCTCCAGCTCGCGCATGTCGAGGATCAGGGCCACGGTGCGGGCCTCGCGGCGGCTCAGGTCCCGCATCAGCGGGATCGAGTGCTGCGGATCGGGTCCCAGGTCCACCCGGAGCACGTCCCAGAAGGTCACGATCCGGATCCCCGCGCAGAGGGCCGGGGTGAGGGTCACGTCGACGATCCAGGCCAGCCCCACGGTGAGGGCGGCGAGCGCCCCGAATTGCACCTGGTTGCGCAGCTCGCTGGCCGTCAGCATCAGGAAGGACGCGCAGAGCAGGAGCGTCGTGAAGCTGATGGGGCGGATCACCGCGCGCAGCGCGCGGCGCGTGGCCCTCTCCTCGCTGGCGTGGCGGCGCGCCTCTTCCTGGAAGCGCACCAGGTAGTGGATCGTATCGTCCACCGCGATGCCCAGGGCGATGCAGGCGATCACGCTGCTCGACGGATCGAGGGGCAGGCCGGCGACCCCCAGGAGCCCGAAGTAGATCGCCAGTGGAACGGCGTTCGGCAGCAGCGCCAGGAAGCCGACGCGCAGCGAGGTGAAGAGCGCCGCCAGGATCCCGTAGATCGCCAGCAGGGCCAGACCCAGGCTCAGGATCTGGCCCCGGGCGATCCGATCGACCGTTCGCGACAGGAGGACCGTGTCGCCGGTGGCCCTGGCTCGGAGGGGAGACGGCAGGTCGGCCAGGCGCGCCTCGATCCGCGCGAGCAGGTCGGCCACGGCTTCCGAGCTCTCGATGTGGCTGCGTACGGCGACCCGCGTGGTCCGGAAGCGCAGGTCGGCATAGCCCTCGATGGCCTCCCCGCCGCCGAAGACCAGCAGCTGCTTGGCGAGGGCCTGGGTGTCCGGGAAGAGCCCGGCGTCCATCATGCTGCGATGGATGACCTCCAGGTGGTCCACCAGGGAGGTCGTGCCGCCGACCTCGGGCTGGGCCTCGAGCCAGTCCTGGAGGGACGCCACCGCCCGCAGCATCTCCGGCCTGGTGAAGGTGTCGTCGACGTCGCTCTCGATCACGATCGACAGGGGGCTGGCGCCGCCGAAGGCGGCGTCGATGGCCTCGTGGTGGACGCGCGCCGGGTGATCGGGGGGGAAGTCGCGGATGTAGCTGGCATCCACGCGGATGCGGGTGGCGCTCGAGGCCCCGAGCACCAGGACGACGACGCCGACCGAGACCACCGCGCGGCGGTGGTGCAGGTCGAAGGCCGCGAGGCCGCCCGCCAGCCGGCGAAAGAGCCTCTCGCCGGGCGGAGCGCGGAGGCGGTGCACGCGTCCAGAGAGCCGGAGCCCGGCGGGCACGAAGGTGAGGCAGAGGACGACCGTATAGACCACTCCCAGCGCCGCCAGCAGGCCGAACTCCCGCACCGCCGAGAGCGGGCTCAGCGCCAGGGCGAGCAGCCCCACCGCCGTGGTCGCCCCGGCCACGACGAGCGGCGCGGACACCCCCGCCAGCCCGAGGCGCACGCGGCGGCTCTCGACCTCCCGAGCGCTGCCCTCCCCGGCCGGCGTGCGGTAGTACTCCGCCAGCACGTGCATCGCATAGGCCAGGCCGATGGCCACCACGAAGACGGGCACGATCACCGTCACCAGGTTGAGGGGCCGACCCCACCAGGCCAGCGTCCCCAGCGTCCAGATCGCGGCGAGCACGATGGTGGCGACGGGAACGGCGACCCCGCGCAGGCTGCCGAAGGCGAGGGCCAGGATGAGCGCGCCGGCCCCGAGTGCGCCCGGAACCACGACCGAGAGCTCGCGGAGCAGCATCCGCGCCGTGGCCGCCTGCAGGATCGGGGCGCCCGTCACCCACACCTCGTCGGGCGCGGCCGCCTCGGCGATCAGGCGGCGGTAGTCCCGCGCCATCAGCTCCGCCTCCTCCTGGCGCGCGAAGAAGACCAGGAAGGCGGCCACGCGTTCGTCCCGCGAGACCAGGACGCCGCGGTAGACCGCGTTCTCGCGCACGTCCCGGCGCAAGCGTTCCAGGGCCTCGGGCCCCCGCGCTTCGGAGCCGACGCGTCCGACCAGCGCGCCCTCCGCGTCCTTCCCCAGGTGGGACGCGTTCGCGATCGACACCACGCGCCGCACGCCGGGCAGCTTCTCGATGGAGCGGGTGATGCGGTCGATCCGGTCGAGGCTCTCGGCGCGGAAGACGTCCTCCGTGGGCAGCGCCACCAGGACCGTCTTGTGCTCCCCGAACAGGGTGCGCGCCTCCGCCCAGAAGCTGCGCTCGGGGTCGTCCGCGGGGAGCAGCCGCGCAACGGAGGGATCGACCTCCAGGCGCAGGCTCCGGGTCTCGGGATCCACCAGCCCCGCGAGCGCCAGGGCGGTCGGCACGGCGAGCGCCAGCAGCACGACCCCCGGCCTCTCGGACACCAGATCGAGGAGATGGCTCAGGCTCACGCCGGGGCCCCGCTCCCGCCCCCCTGGTCAGCGACCGCGATCCAGGAAGGTCGGGTTGAAGACGCGGTCGCGGATCTCCACGTCGAACTCGATCTCGTCGATGTGGAGCCGGGTCGAGGTCTCGTCGCGCAGGTCGGACATCGTGACGTCCCGCGTGAGCCAGTGCTCCTCCTGCTGGAAGAGGCCCTCGGCGTCGGCCAGCAGCACCTTGCGCGGGGTGTCGCCCGATTCGAAGAACTCGAGCTTCAGGCTGACGCAGGTGGCCTGGTCGACGAAGGCCACGATCCGCTCGTAGCTCGACGCCTCGCCGGGAGGGAGCCGCAGGGAGAGGACGTAGGTGGGGCGGCCGGCCACGGTCTGGTCGGGGAGCCGCTCGTGTCCCCCCTCGGAGGCGATCCACTGGAGCTGGCGGATGTCGTCGTAGCTGAAGTCGGTTCCCCAGAGCTGGTCGGACATGGTGCGGGCCGCGATGCGGCGGATCCGCTCCGCCGCCGGGAGGTAGACGTACATGTCGCTCTCGCGGCCCTTCTCGCGCTCGATCAGCAGATAGCCCGCGCCCCGCATGTCGGGGGGCGCCTTCAGCCGGATGCGAACCCGGGGCACGTCGCGCCGGAAGAGCTTCCAGTGCATCTCGGCCTCGAGGACGCGCTCGCCCCCCGCGCGGTCTCGCGCGGTCAGCACGACCTGCTGGCGGCTGGTGCGCTCGGGGAGGTTCGAGCGCATGCACGCGCGGATCTCCTCCACGCTCTCGAGAGGCGCAGCGGAAGCCGCTCGCAGCAGCAGCAGGGCGCTCGCCGCGACCACGACCCGCGTGACGCCGCGCGACATGGGAGCAATCTACCCTACACGGAAGGGGGCCGCGACGGCTAGGATGGTGCCGCGCCCCGACGCTGGGGCGACACGAAGGAGACCTCGATGCGCAAGGTGATCCCCGCCGCAGCCCTGCTGCTGGCCGCCCTGCTGGCGAGCCCTGCCGGCTTCGCCCAGCGGGAGCCCCAGAAAATCGAGCCGAAGGCCTGGGACCAGGCCGAGGTCACCGCCGCCGCCGCCCGGCTCGTGCCCGCCGTGCAGGTGCTCCACGACGACGTCGCGGCCCGGTCCGGCGAGGTCGCCACCTGGGGCCGCGACCGCTACTGGACCTTCCGCAACGACCTGCGGGTGCTCCAGCACCAGACCCACACGCTGCACGCCGCCCTCGATGCGGGCCAGGGCATGGACGAGACGAAGCCGATCTGGTTCAGGATCCGCAAGCTCGTACGGGAGGCGCGCCAGGCCCTCACGAAGGGCGCCGTGCCCATGGACCTGGAGCCCAAGCTCGAGGCCGCGCGCAAGGAGGTGCTGCTGCTGGCCGCCTACTACGGCCAGAAGACCTTCTGAGCCGGCCCGTAGCCCGTCCGCCTCGCGGGCCGGGCTCGTCCGAGGGCCTGCCGGGTCGGATCGGGGTCGGATCGGGATCAGATCAGGCTCTCGTCCCGGACGGCCTGGGCGAACTTCGGCTTGAAGAGCGTCACGAAGGCGGGCACCAGCAGGATCGCTCCGAACATGTTCGCCACCAGCAGGATCGAGAGCAGCAGGCTCATGTCCGCGGCGAAGCGCAGGCTGCTGATGAAGTACCAGAAGATGATGCCGCCCACGAGACAGGAGCCCGTGAAGAAGACCGCCATGCCGGTGGTCCGGATCGCGATCTGTACCGAATCGACCAGGTCGTTCCCGCGGCGTCGCTCGCGAACCACGCGGTCCATGATGTAGATGGCGTAGTCGACCCCGATGCCCACGCCGAGGGCCTGCACCGGGAGCGTGTTCACGTCGAAGCCGATGTTGGCCGCCCACATGTAGCCCAGCGAGACGAGGGCCGCGGTTCCAAGGGAGACGATCAGCAGCACGGCGACCGCCAGGGAGCGATAGGAGATCAGGATCACCATGAAGACGGTGGCGAAGCTGGCGATCAGGGTGGCGTTGTTGCTTCCCTCCACCTCGTCGTTGCTCGCCCCGAGCACGCCCATGATCCCCGAGGCCAGGGCGAAGCTCGGACCCTCCGACCAGGTGTTCGACTCGCGGCGCTCCCAGTCTCCCCCCTGGTACCGGACCCAGAGCTCGTAGTTCTCGTAGAGGCCGCGCTTGCGGACCTGGGCGTGCACGTCCCCCGAGGGATCCTTCCACTCCGCCACGACCTCGTAGTCCCGGCGGTCGAGCTCGGCCGCCTGCTGGAGGGCGTAGGCCGTCACCAGATCGAAGCCCTCCACGGCCGCCAGCTTCTCGAGGTCGGCATCGGCGATCTTCTGCACGTTGTCGAAGCCCTCGTCGATGAGCGCGAGGCGGAGCTCCTTGGTGGTGCGAGGCAGCGTGAGGATCCAATCCGACGAGTCCTCGGGCGGCGGCTCGCGGCGCCCGGGGTGATCCACCTCCTGCTTCGCGTACTGCCGACCTCCGTCGCGCACCATCACGACCATTTCGGGCTCGCGAGGCGGGGCCAGGGGGCCCAGCCACCACAGGATGCGGCCGAGCAGGTCGTCCCTCTCGGTGTCGAGCCGGATCGCCACCCTGCCGGTGGGGCGTCCGAGGATGTAGCCCTCGGCGCGCTCCACGGCGTGCCGAATCGTCTCGCCCTGGTGATCGCCGTAGAAGACCCGCACCGCGGCCGTCTTCGCCTCCTGGTCGCGGTACGGGTTCAGGATCTTCGGGTCGGGGGAGCCGGCCTCGTAGAGGTAGAGCAGGCCGCCGATCTCCTCCTTGCTGGGCGGGATGATGTACCAGCGCGGATCGCCGTTGTGGAAGGTGCGCGTGATCGCCTTCAGGAAGTCCACGATGGAGAGCGATCCGCCGACCTTGTCGTCCTGCTCCATGTAGCGCTGGAAGGCCTCGATCTCGTGCATCACTTCCGGGCTGTGCACGCCTCCGAGCTTCGCGGTCTCGACCATGACCATCAGGTCGTCGGCCCCGAAGAACTTCGAGCTGATGGCGCGCGCGGACTGGTTGAACTCGCTGTCCTCCCACAGGATCGGCGTGCCCGGCCGCGCCTCGCCGACCTTCACGTCGAGGGCGACGGTGGCGCAGAGCGCGACGAGCACGAGCCACACGGCGAAGATCACCTTCGACGAGCGCGGACCGGTGGCGACGAGGGCGATCCGGCGCAGGAAGGCGTTCACGACGGGGGGCGTGTAGTGCTGCGTGCTCGAGGGGGCCGGGAAGTAGGCGATCATCAGCCGGTTGAGCAGCATCTCGGTGACCGCGATGGAGAGCGCCCAGAAGGCGCCGAAGCTGGCCACCTTCTGCATCAAGGCGATGGAGGAGACTCCGATCACGAAGATGCCGAATGCGTCGGTGATGATCGCGAGCGTCCCGGGCAGCAGAAGCTCGGCCATCGAGGAGATGACCGCCTCGTGCTTGTCTTCCAGGCGCTCGTACTCCTCGTAGAAGCGCTCGACGAACTGGACCGAGTGGCTCACCGCCCGCGCCGTGATCAGCATGGGGATCACCAGCACGAGTGGTTCCAGCTGGTAGCCCATCAGCGAGATGAAGCCGAGCCCCCAGATGGCGGAGACCAGGGCGCCGCTGAAGGGCATCACCACGCCGTACCAGTGCCGGAAGTAGATCCCGAGCAGGACGACCAGGACCAGCACGGAGAGGGCGAGGATGTACACGATCTCCCACTTGTAGTGGAAGGTCCAGCCCAGCAGCACGGGCTGCCCGGTGAGGTGGACGGTGACGGTGCCGTCCTTCTCGAGCTCCTCCTTGAGCGAGTAGATGTCGTCGAAGATGCGCTCGTAGTCGAGGCGGCCCTCGAGGAAGCCGGCCACCACGAGTGCCGCGGTGTCGTCGAGCGAGACCAGACGGCCGTAGACCTGGGTGTTCTGGTGCACCCGATCCGGAAGCGTGTCGATGATGCGGCCGGGCAGCAGCTGCCGCTCGGGGCCGACCAGGGTGTCGCCATCGAGGGAGAAGCCCTCGGGCAGCTCCTCGAGCCGCAGGGCCAGGAACTCCAGCTCGGCGCGCTCCTCGCGCAGCTCCTCGATGCGACGCGCCTCCTCGCGGTCCTCCAGCGTGTCGAGGCGCAGGGCCGCGGTGGGCGCCAGGGTCTGCTCGAGCTCGCCTTTCTGGTCGGCGACGTAGCGGCGTAGCTCCTCGAGCGTCCCCGCCGGACGGCCGGCGGCCTCGGCCCTGCGGACGGCCCGGCGCGCGAAGAACTGCGCCTCGAGCAGCGCGATCGCCTCCTCGCCGATGATCTGCGTGGAGCGCAGGACCCCGTCCTTGTCGACCTGCTGGTCGCGGATCCGGATGCTCGTGATGGACGACACCTGGTCGTGGTCGACGCCCTCGACCTTGTCCACCTGGTCGGTGAATCCGTACACCTTCTCGAGGAAGAGCTCGTCGTAGATGGTGCCGTCGTTGGCCACGATGGCCGCGGTGACGATGTTCGCGCTGCCGAACTGGCGGTTGTACTTCTCGTAGACCTGGATGAAGGAGTGGTCGCGAGGCAGCAGGTCGATGAACTGGCTGAAGACCTGGAGCTGCAGCGCCTGATACGCGAAGAAGACGGTCGCCGCGCCGATGATCATCAGGTTGACGAAGCGGTGCCGGATGAAGAAGCGGGAGAACCGCAGCATCAGCTCGTCCATGGGAGCTCCTCGAAGCTTCGCGCCGGTGGGCGCGGCGTGTCAGTCGCGGGTGGAATCCCGGGTCGCTGGCTTGGTGCGCGGGGGCTCGGGAACCGAGACCGCGCTCGTCGGAGGCGGCGCGCGCCCCATGGCGCGCTCCCAGCTGTCCCCGGAGTCGGTGGAGACGAGGATCAGCCCGCCCTCCCCCACCACCAGGGCCCCGCCGTTGCCGTCGAAGGCGGCGCCCCGCAGCCAGTTGAAGGAGCGCGGGCGCTCGGGCTCCCGCCACGAGCGTCCGGAGTCGGCGCTCAGGAGCAGGACTCCGCGGTCGCCAACGAGGATGCCGCGCTCGCCGTGCACGGCGGCCCCGAACAGGCCGGCGGTGGTGGGAACCTCCAGGGCCCTCCAGGCGAAGCCTCCGTCCGCGCTGCCGAGGGCGACGCCGCCCACTCCCCCGGCCAGGGCCCAGCCCGCGCCGTTCGGCGCGAGGTCGAACAGGTAGATGTCGAAGATGGCCCCCTCGATCTCCCGTTCCCCCTCCCACGTTTCGCCGCCGTCGGAGGTTCGCAGGATCGTGCCGAACTCCCCGCCGATCCAGCCCCGGTTCCGGTCGGTGAAGACCACGCTGTTGAAGATCCGGTCCGGAATCTCGTCGTCGGCCAGGGACTCGGGCGGAATCGCGACCGGCGACCAGCGCGAGCCGTCCCGCGTGCGGATCACGACGCCGAAGTCGCCCACCGCCCAGGCTTCGGAGGCCGAGACGGCCGAGACCCCGAAGAGGTTCGCCTCCAGGGGCCGCTCGCTGCCGTCGAAGGGGTCGAGCTGGGTCGCCTCGGCCGTCTGCCAGGTCTTGCCGCCATCGCGGGTCTGGAGCAGGGCTCCCAGGGCCCCGACCGCCCAGCCGTGCTTCTCGTCGGCGAAGTCCACGTCGTAGAGCGACGCGTCGGTGGGGGTCGTCGAGTACGACCACGTGCGTCCCCCATCCTCCGATCGGAGCACCGCTCCCCAGTAGCCGACCGCCCAGGCGTTCTTCCCGACCACGTCGACCGCGTACAGGTCGGGCTCCGGAATCGCC
>JAAUYE010070957.1_pt1 | contig 10033 bp, 6 predicted proteins | sample 7278081 | NCBI WGS metagenome assembly JAAUYE01 (sample SAMN14350131, study PRJNA611818) | marine sediment metagenome | isolation source: surface marine sediment (0.6m) | place: French Polynesia: Moorea | collected 2018-08
AAAGCACGGTGAAATCACCAAGATTCCGGGCGTCGGATGGTCTCGTGATCACCTGTTTACGGTACTGAACAGAACAAGCGGCGATTGAATCCGGCTGACTGCGAACGACTGATTCTATGCAACCGACGCTCTACGACATGAATATAATGCTGGCATGAGTACAGAACGTGTTCATGTAGTGATCCCTGTATTCAACCGCTGGGAACAGACTCGCAAGTGTCTCGCCCATCTCGAGGACAGCAGTTTCACGAATCTGCAAATCATTGTCGTCGATCACGGATCAACGGACGGCACAGCCGAAGGGCTGAAGAACGAATTTCCCGATGTATTGCGAGTTGAGGGTAGCAGTGAACTCTGGTGGAGCGGAGCAACCAATCTGGGGGTCACGACGGCACTGGAGCACGGCGCGTCGTTAATCATGCTGCTAAATAACGACTGTTATGTTGCTCGCGACACTGTCGAGGTTCTCGTCAATCACAGTACTGAACATCCGAAAGCAGTCATTGCTCCCGTACACAGGAATCTGCATTCCGGCGAGGTCATCACCAAGCGTGGCGGAACGCTCTTCTTGCTGGGCTTCCCCACGCTAATGATTCCCGGTAAATCGCTGTACAAACCTGGAACTGCCAATCTCAGGCCTACGTCGCTTATCATGGGCGGGCGGGGCACGCTAATTCCTGCCAGTATTTTCGAGAGGATCGGCCTGTTCAACGATGTCGATCTTCCGCACTACTGGGCCGATCACGATTTCTTTCTGCGCTGCAAAAAGAGCGGCGTCGCTCAGTACATTGCGCAGGGAACAGTAGTAGATATAGACGAGAGCACAACTTCTACGGCCACCCAGCTCAATAACATGACGCTGCCCCAGTTTGCCGACACTTTCAGGAATCGTCGCTCACATCGCAACATCAAAGATCTGCGTTCCCTGTTCCGGCTGCACTACCCGATACCAGGCCTTTACCCGGTAGGTGTATTCCTGAATATGGCGAGATACACGCTGGTATATGTGTCAGTCAGAGCCCGCGCCCTTTTGACCCGCCATTGAGCGCATCGGTGGTGATAGTACCGCTCGATTTGAGCGCTTATTGATGATGCAACTCGGCTTTTGATATTGCGCTCAATGGTGCCTCCAAACCACCAGGTTGAGCACGATACGCTGTACCAACGTAAGCTGCTGCATGAGTTGTGGAATGTACTTCAATAGTTCCTTGATGATTTCTCCGGCGAGCCGGTCCGCGTGTTCGATATTCTCGCCGCGCTTCTGGACCCAGCCGAGGTAATTCAGGCTGCATAACATCAGGAATGCAGGCAGGGCCTCTTCGTCTTCGGTACTGAACGCTCGTTCACTGCGATAACCCTCGAGGTAAGCAGCGACGATATCGTCGAAGAAAGCTTGCTTGATCTGCGGCAACAGCGCCGTGCCCATCTCGTACAAGTGCCAGCCGTAGCCGCTGTCGTCGAAGTCGATCAGCGTCAGCTTGTCCTCGTTGACGATGATGTTGTCGGGCAGGAAGTCAGCGTGAATCAAGCCGTAGTTCGATTCGTGCTTGCCCAGCTTCGCGAGCATTTCCCGCAACACAATGCGCGCTTTGAGGAATTCCCTCCGCTGCCGCGGCGTCAGCGCAGGATGGTCCCAGAATCTGCCCATGCGAGGCTCATCTCCGAGCAGACCATCCTCGTCCCAGCAATGGCGGACAAAGCCCGGCGGCGGACTCCACGACTGCGACTGCTTGTGCAGGCGCGCCGCCAGCGCACCGAGGCGCCGGTAGCGATCGCAGAGTTCGGCCTGCATGCCCTTCTCGACGCGACCGAGATCGTTCATCAGCTTGCCATCGACCCACTCGAGCAATGAGCATCGTCGCGCATCGGTACCCTCGCCGACGACTGCGAACAGTTCGCCATCGTTCGTTGGCAAGACCCGGGGAACGGAGAACCCGTCGTCTCTGAGCGCCCGCATCCAGGTCAGCTCCGACCACAGGGCGTGGTCGTCACGCAGGCCGGCCTGGTGCACGCGCAACGCGAAACAGCGCCCGTCGGCGGCGGTCACCTTGAAAACGGTGTTTTCGCGGTGCTTGATGAGCTGGAGCTCGCCATCGGCAATATCCCAGCGCTCAAGAGCGCGCCCGGCCACGCTCCTGACCGGCTCGATGAGGCCCTCGTCGGGCGGCCCCGAGCCGCCACTCAGCACGTCGCTCATCGCCCGAACAAACCAGATACACGCATCTTCCACGCGTTTCAGCAGTTCGTCGCAGTACTCCTTGTCGACGAGCAGCCCTGGCTTGAACTGCACGACCGACTGGTCGAACCCGGCGACGAACGCCCATACGCCGTTTTCGTAGAGGGCGCGCATCATACCGAGGCCCGTGCTTTCGTCGGCAAACTTCAGGCCCATGACGAGCCCCTTGTGGCGAATAGCCTCGAGAAACGGAAAGCGCGCCGAAAGTGACTGAAGTCCTGCGACGAGATAACGCGCCTGCTCATTTACGTTCTCGAGCGTTGCGGGATTCGAGCAAATCTCAACCACGCGCTTCGCGACGAGGCAACCGAGGTCGCTGCCGCCGAACGTCGAGACGTGTCCCCAGCCATTATCCTCGAGCCACGCGCCCGCTCGGGCGTTGAGCACCGTGGCGGATACGGGGTACAAGCCGCCGGACAAGCCTTTGCCGGTGACGAGGATGTCCGGTTCGATGCCCCATTGGTCTACACCCCACAGCGTTCCGGTGCGTCCCAGTCCCGTCTGCACTTCATCCGCGATATAGAGCGTGTCGAGTTCGTCGCACAGCGCACGAACACCGGGCAAATAGTCGTCATCGGGCAATGGAAATCCATAGGTGGCCGGGATGGTCTCCATCAACACAGCGGCTACGTCACTGCCTTGCAGGGCCGCCCGCATTGCGTCCAGGTCGTTGAACGGCACCTTGATGAATTCATCAGGATTGTCACTCAGGAAATATCGCGCAACTTCGTCGTCGCCGGCCGCGCCGGCAAGGCCCGTGCGGCCGTGGTATCCAGCCTCGATACCAACGATGCGCCTTCTGCCGGTCGCACGACGGGCCGACTTGATCGCGACATCAACCGCCTCGCTGCCGCCACAGGTGAGCACAACGTACTTCATATCGCCGGCTGCGGATTCGACGAGTGCCCGCGCCAGCTCGGCCTTCGGACCCGACCCGAAGTGATGATTGCCGACATCCCACTCGGCCAGCCCGTCGGCGAGAATACGCGTCAACTCGGGGTTGCGGTGACCGAGACTGAAGGTGCCGCCATTGAGGTGCAGGTCGAGCAGCTCGCGTCCGTCGACGTCCCAGTATCGATAGCCCTCGCGCCGCCCGGGGACGAAATCGATGCCGCCATCCAGCAGACGCTCCACCCGGCCCGGGTAGAGATAGTCGTGTGTTCGCCTGAGGATCTCTTCCTTCGCAGCCGAAATGTCTTTCGGAAATGTCAGCGTCATGGCCGGCATTGTACTATCTGGCGAATGTGTGACACCTTCGTCATCGTCAGGCCGGGCCGCGTGCTGTTCGGCAAGAACAGCGACCGGGATCCGAACGAAGCCCAGGTCCTGAGCTGGGTTCCTGCGAGTGACCACGCGCCGGGCAGTCAGCTCGCGTGCACGTGGCGCAGCGTTCCCCAGGTCGAACGCACGCACGCCGTGTTCCTTTCGCGTCCCTTCTGGATGTGGGGCGCCGAGATGGGCGCCAACGAGCATGGCGTCGTCGTCGGCAACGAGGCGATTTTCACGAGGGAATCGATGCAACGCGACGGTCTGCTCGGCATGGACCTCGTCCGTCTCGGGCTCGAGCGTGGTGCCAGTGCCGCCGAGTCAGCCGACGTCATCTGCGAGCTCGTCGAGACGTTCGGCCAGGGAGGGCGCTGCAGTTACGAAGACGCAGGCTTCAGTTACCACAACAGCTTTCTCATCGCCGATCACCGGGAAGCCTGGATCGTCGAAGCCGCAGGTAAACGGATCGCGAGGAAGCGTCTCGACGAGGGGGTCTACGCAATCTCGAACGATGTCACGCTTCCCGAGCTTCGTTCAATCCGCGATCGCATCCGTCCGTGGGTTGCGAGAGCACACCTGCGGCAGGAACGTGTGCGATGCCTTGCTACAAACGTGGACAGCGTCGAAGACGCGATGGCGGTTCTGCGCGATCACGGCGGCGAGAACGCCCTGCCTCGTTACTCGAGACACACGGGCGCGATGAGTGCCCCCTGCATGCATGCGGGCGGCTGGCTGGTCGGCGCCCAGACCACGGGCAGCATGGTCAGCGAGCTACGGCCAATCGGCGTTACACACTGGGCCACGGGCACGTCGGCGCCCTGCCTGAGCGTCTTCAGGCCGGTCAGCGTCGATAATCCGAGAGACGTCGGCTCGCCGACCGGTACGCCCGGCGACAGCCTGTGGTGGCGGTTCGAGCAAGTTCATCGCTTGCTACTCCGGGCAGACACAGCGCGTCGCGAAGAGTACTTCGCCGATCGTGATGCGGTGCAGGCGCAGATACTCAGTCGTCCCGGGGACGATGGCTGGCGCATCGCCGACGAGTGGCTCAGCCGCATCGCGCAGCCGAGCAATGCCGGTGCCGGCCGCGACGCCCGACCCCGGTTCCTGCGCCGTTACTGGAAAAGTATGGAATCACAGGCAAACTACAGCATGATGCCGTGGCGCGAAGCATGAATTCGAGGCGCAAGTTTCAAACTGCGCGACGTAAGACGGCCATTGGGGATGTTCTCTAGGACTATTATTTTTATGAATTACAATAAGATGCAGGGTTCTTCTCTCACTTTTTTTATACTGCTTTTCACTCTTGCCGGGTGCTCGAAGCCGGAATCACCGGCCCCTGAGACCATCGCAACAGCCGTCGAGCCGCCCGTCGGCGAGCTCAACGAAGACGTTGCACCGGTCCATTACCGGCTGGAACTCCGCATCGACCCGCGCGAGCAGCGCTTCTCGGGCCGCACGGGCATCGACATCACGATCGACTCTCCGACGGACGCGATCTGGCTGCACGGGAATGGCCTGGACGTCACGGAAGTCGGGCTAACAGATAGCAATGGAAATACCGTCGGAGCAAGCTACTCACAGGAGCTCGATTCGGGCGTCGCGCTGGTAACGCTGGCGGAACCCGTCGTCGGCAGCGCCACGCTCGACTTCACCTACTCCGCCCCGTTCAACACGGGTGCCAACGCACTCTTCCGCATTGAACGCGGCGATGATCGCTACGCAGCCACACAATTCGAGGCTACGGCGGCCCGCGAAGTCTTCCCGGGATTCGACGACCCCGGTTTCAAGGTCACGTTCGACCTCACGCTGGTCACGCGTAGCGAAGACGTGGCGATTACGACGACGCCGGAGTCCTCGGCGGAGGACGCAGGCGACGGATTCACGCGCCGGGTCTTCGAGACCACGCGTCCGATGCCGACGTACCTGTTGGCATTTGCCGTTGGTCCGTATGACGTCGTCGACTACGGCATGATTCCTGCCAACAACATACGGGATCGTGAAGTGCGTCTTCGCGCTTTGACGGCCAAGGGACTGGCGCCGCGCGTCGAGTACGCGCTGGAAAACACCGATGGCATCCTGACCGAGCTCGAGGAGTACTTCGGCACACCCTATCCCTACCGCAAACTCGACATCATCGCCGTTCCCGAGAGCTTCGGCGGCGCGATGGAGAATATCGGCGCGATTACCTACGACGAGTGGCTATTATTAATGGACGAGGATTCGCCCGTCGACCAGCGCCGCGCTTATACGTCTGTCCATGCTCACGAGCTGGCACACCAGTGGTTCGGCAACCTCGTGACGCCGGCCTGGTGGAACGACATCTGGCTCAATGAATCATTCGCCACCTGGATGGCGGCCAAAGCCGCACACGGGTACTGGCCCGAGGGCGAGTTCGACCGCAACATCCTGAAAGGCGCGCTCGGCGCAATGGACAATGATTCGCTGGCGTCCGCACGGCAGATTCGCGAGCCCGTCATTCGTAACGAGGCAATCGATGATGCCTTTGACGGTATCACCTACCGCAAAGGCGGCGGCGTCCTGCAGATGCTCGAGCGCTACATCGGCGCAGAGAGTTTCCGCGCTGGAATTCGCCTGCATCTCGACCGACACGCCGATGGCGTCGCAACGGCCGAAGACTTTATCGAGTCGATCGCCGAGGGCTCGGATCGCACGGAGATAGAACAGGCGTTCAAGACCTATATCGAGCAACCCGGTGTGCCGCTCCTCGGCGTCGCGCTGGACTGCAACAACCCGGCCAGCCCGGCACTCGACGTTACCCAGTCCCGTTACGCGCCGTTGGGCTCGCAAATCGATGCGAACGCGAGTCGCTGGCACATCCCGATGTGCGTGAGTTACGTAACGGGCGGCGCGCGGAAGAGCCAGTGCAGTCTGCTCAGTGAGCGAAGACAGACCATAAGGCTCGAGGCCGAAAGTTGCCCGACCGCCGTTCATCCGAACGCGGACGGCGCGGGCTACTACCGTTTCTCGCTTGACGACTCGGGCTGGCGGCAGCTTATCGATAGTGCTTCGTCGATGCCGGCCGCGGAAGCGCTGGTATTCGCCGACAGTCTCGACGCGGCGTTTCGCAAAGGACTGCTCGATTCCGACACTTACGTGGCGGGGCTTGCCGCGCTCGTTAGCCATCAAACCTGGGATGTAGCGGACGCGGCGACCACCTACCTCGAGGAACTCACGAATGTGCTCGACCCCGACGACCTGAGCACGGCCGAAGCCGCATTTCGCAGAATGGTCGGGCCGCGCTTCGCCGCGCTGGCCGAACCGACGGACGCGGGTTCAGCGCTACTTCGCCAGCGTATGTTGCGTTTCATGATCGTCATGGCCAAGGACGAGGATATGCGCGCGCCGCTCGCGGAACAGGCCGCCGCGAGGATCGGTCTCGACGGCCAACCGGACCCCGACGCCGCGCCCGCCAGCGAGCTCGAGACGATACTCAGCGTCGGCGTGCAGGACATCGGCGAACCGTTCTTTGATCGATTGCTTGAGCAGGCGATTGCGTCCGAAGACCCGCAATTCCGGCAGTCGGCAACCGGCGCACTGGCGCGGGTCGAAGACCCGGAACTGGTCGCGAAACTCCAGGACGTCCTGATGGCACGGAGTTTCAAGGGCACCGAGGCACTAAGCATCGTGTTTCGGCAGATGGCTCGCACAGCAACGACCGAAGTCACGTATACCTGGATTATCGAGAACCAGGCCGAGGTCTTCGAGATGATCCCTGCCTCGTTTCGTGCGCGCGTTGTGCCGAGGCTGGGTGGGTCGTTTTGTTCCTTCGAGCGTGCCGACGAGTGGGAAGCGTTCGTCCAGTCGCATGCGGAGACAATCCCGGGCTACGAACGAACGCTCGCGCAGTCCCTCGAGAGCGTGCGCCTTTGCGCCGGCCTGAAAGAGGCCAAGGCCGGGGAGCTGCTGACGGCGCTCGCGGACTACGAGACCTGACCGGCCACGCAGAAGAGCGTCAGACCCGCCAGGGTGCTTACGCGAAACAGCCGGCACCCGCGATCGCAAAACCGGGCTTCGTGAAATTCGGTCTCTTCGAAAAACAGGGCGTGTTACACCACGGCGTCAGGGATTCTGGTCGGCATAAATCTTCATGTACTTGAAGAACACGCCATTGGAGTCGCTCCAGGCGATGACGAGTCCGCGCCAGCCGGCCAGAACGCCGCCCCTGATGATGTAGCTCCTGAAGAAGGCGAAGAAGCTTCGCAGGACGATGACGAGAGGATGAAACGTCTTGTCGCGCGTTTGCCGACGAATTTCCGAGTATCGGTCGACCTTGGTCAGAAACTGCCCCAGGTGCTGAACCGCATTGTGCCGCATCGGAAAAGGTATCCTCTCACGCTCCGAGGACTCGGTCGTCGGCACCGACTCGTGCACAGCGTTGTCATTGAATCCATGCTCATTTCGATTGAACAGCCGCACCAACCAGTCCGCGCCCCAGCCAGCCTTGTCGACGAGTTTTCCCATCATGTAGTTGTCACGGCGAATGACGCCCACGGTCCTGGTGCTCGTCGGCACCCAGTCACGCAGAAATTCCCTTAGCTCGGCGGAAATCTCCTCGTCGGCGTCCAGTGAAAACACCCAGTCATTCCGAGCGAGCGATACCGCATGATTCTTTGTCGGCCCGAAGCCCAGGAATTCACCCTGCCGCAGCGACACGTTTTCATACGCTTGTGCAATCTCGATTGTCGCGTCGTCAGATCCGTTATCGTAGACTAGCACTTCGTCGAAACCGCTTGCGGAAACCAGTGCATCGGCCAATGTGGCCGCCGCGTTCCTGGTGATAATGACCACACTGATTTGGTCCAACATGTTTTTTTCCGTTGGTCGAAAAGCCTGATTATATTCCAATGAGAGTCCTCGCCGTTACGGGTCACAGCGATTTACCGGAAACGCAGATGTTTGTCGGCCTGCACGACGCAGGCGTTCACCTGGAAGTCATGTGCCCGGACAATGCGCCACATCGACAGAGGCTGATTGACGGCGGCGTCGAGGTACATTCCCTGAGCCTGAAAAGCCGCCTGGATCGACACGGCACCATGGCGATTCGGAAACGCCTGCTCGACGGCGAGTTCCATATCCTGCATGCGTTCAACAACAAGGCTGTATCCAACGGACTGCGTGCGGCGAAAGGGCTGGGAGTCAGGTTCATCGCCTATCGAGGCATCGAAGCCAACGTGTCCGTATTCGATCCCGCGTCGTGGACAACCTACCTGCACCCGCGCGTTGACAAGATTATCTGCGTCGCAGACGCGATCCGTCGCTACCTGGTCAACATGAGATTCCTGTGGTGGAAATTTCCGGCGGACAAGGCCGTTACGATATACAAAGGCCACGACCTTGACTGGTACCAGGCGCCAGCCGTGCCGCGTTCCGAACTCGGTGTACCCGAGGACGCCATGGTAGTCGGTTGCATCGCCAACGAGCGGCCACGCAAGGGCCTGCCGTATCTCATCGAGGCGACAAAGCTGTTGCCGCCTGGTGCCAATATTCACCTCCTGCTCATCGGCAATATCGACGGCAAGAAAACGCTGCAAAGCATCGCCGACAGCCCGTCACGGGAACGCATTCACCTGGCGGGTTTCCGGCGCGATGCGCCGCAGGTGCTGGCGAGCTGCGACGCCTGCATATTGCCGGCGCTAAAGCGAGAGGGCTTGCCGAAGGCGATCATCGAGGGAATGGTCCACGCCGTTGCCCCGATCGTTACAGACTCGGGCGGCAGTCCCGAGCTGATCGAGCAGTACAAGTCCGGGTTGATCATCCCGCCAGGCTCTGCGCGGGCGATCGCCGACGCGATCTCACGACTCTATGAAGACCGCGTGGCTTGCCGGCAGATGGGCATCGAAGCGCAGCGGCGCATTCAGCGAGATTTTCATATCAGCAAGACGATCGAGCAGACGTTATCGGTCTATCGCGAGCTGTGCGCCGCTTGAATACCGTCTCCGCGCGATCGACAATAATGTACCCCATCCTGCGGAGGCGTCATGCTTCTATTCGTCACTGCCGTCGGCGTCGTACTCGTCGTCTCGTTCCTTTGCTCGATCTTCGAATCGGTCCTGTTGTCGCTTACGCGACCGCAGATTGAGGTTCTGCACCAGAAACACCGGCTGGCTGGCCGCCTGCTGGCCGGTTTCAAGGAAAATATGGACGTTCCAATCGCGGCGATCCTGATACTCAACACGTCCGCCCACACAATCGGCGCGGCGGTTGCGGGTGCCAGCTACTCGAACGTGTTCGACGTCGGCACGCTGTGGATCTTCTCCATCGTCTTCACAATCGCGGTATTGCTGCTCACCGAGATCATTCCGAAGACGCTTGGCGTCAGCAACGCGACGATGCTTGCCGTCCCCGTGGCGCACGGCATTCACTTTCTTACGATCATTCTTAAACCGCTGGTCCTCATCAGCGAGCGAATGTCCCGGGCGTTAAGGCCCGATGAAGAACCGCCGGTTACGTCGCCGGAGGAAATTCGGCTGCTCGCGATACTGGGTCGTAGTGAAGGGGCCGTGGGCGACC
>JAAUYE010060852.1_pt1 | contig 10021 bp, 14 predicted proteins | sample 7278081 | NCBI WGS metagenome assembly JAAUYE01 (sample SAMN14350131, study PRJNA611818) | marine sediment metagenome | isolation source: surface marine sediment (0.6m) | place: French Polynesia: Moorea | collected 2018-08
AGCGCATGCTGAAGGAAATGGGTGTCGACTACACCTTCATGTCCGATCCGACCGAAGTGCTGGATACACCGGCCGACGGCGAGTTCCGCATGTATGCCGGCGGCACCACCATGGACGAGGTCAAAGACGCGCCCAACGCCATCGACACACTGTTCCTGCAACAGTGGCAGTCGGTGAAGAGTAAAAAGTTCGTCAAAAATACCTGGAAGCAGGCAGCCAGCCCGATCGACATCCCGATGGGCCTGGAAGCGACCGACAACTTCCTGATGAAAGTGTCGGAACTGACCGGCAAGGAAATCCCCGAGGAACTGGCCAAGGAGCGCGGTCGCCTGGTGGATATGATGACCGATTCGCATGCCTGGCTGCACGGCAAGAAGTTCGGTCTCTATGGCGATGCCGATTTCGTGATGGGTATGACGCGCTTTCTGCTTGAACTGGGCGCCGAGCCGGTCCATATCCTCTGCAACCACGCCAACAAGCGCTGGAAGAAGGCCATGGAGAAGATGTGTGCCGAGTCGCCTTACGGTCAGAACAGTAGTGTTTACATCGGCAAGGACCTGTGGCACTTCCGTTCACTGATGTTCACCGACAAGCCCGACTTCATGATCGGCAACTCCTACGGCAAGTTCATCCAGCGTGACACTGTCACCAAGGGCAAGGAGTTCGAGGTGCCGCTGATCCGTATCGGGTTCCCGATCTTCGATCGCCATCACATGCACCGCGATACCACGCTCGGTTACGAAGGTGCCATGTACATGCTGAAGATGCTGGTCAACGCCGTGCTGGAACGTCTCGACGAAGAGACCAGAGGTATGGGTACCACTGACTACAACTACGACCTGGTCCGTTAAGTCGTTAAACGAAGGGGGCGGGCGCTTTCCGCCCCCTCAGGTCAGAGGAGACTGTCCCATGCCGAATGTCATGATCCGGCGCACCGATGAGGGTGTCCTGTCTTTCTACGTAGCCAAGAAAGACCTGGAAGCCACCGTTGTGTCCGTGGAAAACGACACCGATGAAACCTGGGGTGGAGAGGTCGAACTCGATGACGGTTCGAAATACTTCATCGAACCCATCAGCCCACCCCCGGCATTTCCCACTACATTACGCTTTAAACGCGCCTGACGCGTGGCGAGCAAAAGGAGCGATAATTATGTCTTTGCAGATTGTTATGGATGTGTGCACCGCCTGCGGTGATTGCGAACCTGTCTGTCCCACCAATTCCATTACGCCGTTCAAAGGGCTGTATAAAATCGATGCCGAATCCTGTACCGAGTGTGAAGGCGACTTCGATACGCCGCAGTGCCTCGATGTGTGCATGGAAGACGACTGCATCATTCCGCTGTCGGCCTGATAAATACGGGGCAGAATCTGATTCTGCCCCTCATCACCCCGGGGACAGGTATGAGTGAACCAACACTTTCTCGTGATATTGCCCTGCGCATCGGTCTGGCGGCACGGGCGCTCGATAATACCGACGCAGCGCTCCTGCTGCAGGTGCTGGCTGATACAGTCGGCCTGCCGCCGACGGCAGGGAAGCTGGCAACACTTAAACCCAAACAGCTGAAGAACGCGCTTGACGGGGCACTGGCGGAGCAGGATACCGATGCCCTGAAATCCGCCTGCGCCATTCTCACCGGTAAACAGATAGAGGCCGTGGAGCTGCCGCCGACCGAAGCCTATAGCGACGGCGACATGCCGGATTCGTTGCGTGTAGCCTGTGCTTCAAACCAGGGCGAGCTGCTCAATGGTCACTTTGGCTCCTGCCGTTACTTCCTCATCTACCAGGTATCGGCGCAGGAAATCCGTCTGGTCGATATTCGGCTGACAGATGAGTCCGATGTCGTCGATGACAAGAACGCCTATCGCGCCGGGCTCATCGACGATGCGCAGGTACTGTTCGTGGCATCCATTGGCGGACCGGCCGCCGCAAAGGTGGTACGTGCCGGTGTCCACCCCATCAAACACCCGCAGGGCGGTGAAGCCCGCGACAGGCTGGTCGACCTGCAGTCGAAAATTGCTGCAGCCCCACCGCCCTGGCTGGCCAAGGCCATGGGTCACGCAGCCGAGGCGCGTGTGCGCTTCACCCAGGAAAACCTCGAGGCCTGATGCATGATTGATACCGACACACTCGATCGAATTGCCGACATGACGCTGGCCCGGGGTCTGGATGAAACGACAGTGCAGGCATTGCGTGCTGCCTGGCCGGGCATGCACTTCAGCTACTGCATGGATGATGAAATCTGTGGCGTCGAGCCGGTCAGGGAACTGCAGGGAATGAACCTGTACCTGGTCGATGGCCGCGAACACTGCCTGAGCCTGACCAGCGACCAGGATTCGGCTACCGGGCTGGTGCTGGCGGAAGTCGAACCCGATGATGACTGAGGTGCCGACGGACGAAGAGGATCTGACACCGAAAGCCAAATGCCGGGACTGCCCGCACCGCCTCGACCGCCTGGAAACAGGCCGCTGCAAACCGGGTGACACCTGTGTACGCGCGATGAGCGGCCGGCAGATCGAACGGTTTTTTCGCGAGAACCCAGACCTGGCTGACGGCTATCGGGGCGATGGGTTCTGGGAACGACGCGCCATTGCGGCGCGTTACCTGTCGCAAAAGCGCCTGCTCGAACTGCGTAACGATCCGGACGAAGTGGTGCGTCGCGTACTGGCTTACCGCCTGCCGGTGGAAGACCTGGTCACGCTGATCGATGACCCCGACAGGGAAGTGCGCATCACCGTCGCCGATCGTATTGCCGTCGAGCATCTAGAACGCCTGGCACAGGACAGGGATTACCTGGTGCGGCAGTACGTCGCCCGGCGTCTGCCGCCCGGGCGCCTGTTCCGCATGATGCTGGACGAAGACCGGGAAGTCCGCAAAACCGTAGCCCAGCGGTTACCGGTGGAAAGCCTGCTGATGATGAGCTGTGACAGTGATGCGGAAGTGCGGCGGGTGGTCGCCGAACGTATTCAACCGCTGTCGGCGGCGGTTTTGCTGAATGATGGTGACTGGCGCGTGCGCCTGACCGCGGCGACACGTGTACCGGTCAACATGCTGAAGCCCCTGCTGGATGACGAAGATCCCGATGTCAGCGCCGTGGCGAAACAGCGCTGGCAGGAGGAGAGGCCGGACATTGATTGAACGCTGAGTTATTAGAGAACCGTGATGACCCTCGACTATCCTTTTTCGCAGTACGTGCGCATCTTTGGTATAGGTCGCAACGGGGCACGCTCATTGACGCGCGCCGAAGCCCGCGCGGCCATGGCAATGATCTGCAGTGATGACCCTTACGGCCCGGCAACTCAGTGGTGGCGCACGCGCGCGGCTTTGCCATCGCAGCAACTGAGAGTGTGTGTTCAATGAACCGCGAAACCACCGAAATCGCTGCCATCGCACGCGCCTGTGCCGCGAGTGATCCACAGCGTGGTACTGAAGGTTTACTCAGCGGTCTGGGCAAGGTCTGGCCACAGTTGACCTTCAGAGCGGTGTTGACGCGCAGCGGCTGGTACCGCAGCGGTGGCGTCGTGGATATCGACAAACAGCGTATCGCTGACAGTCTGCGTGCCTGGGCTGAAGCGATTACTGTTGACACATTGCAGCCGTTGCTGGATATCTGTTTACAGAAACCCTTGTTCGCCACCCGCCTGGCGGGGCGCACCCATTACCTGACGGCACCCACAGGGCGAGCCGCGGCTGATTTTATCCAGCTCGAGGTCGAGGAACTGCAGGAAGTGCTGGAACGTTACCTGAGTGATCCCGACTGGCTGCCGGAAAGCGTGGAGGAATTCATCGATCCGCTGGAGTATGCACCGCTGGAACCCGAACCCGTGGGTTCATCCCGCCTGGTGTTCCGGCGTTTCTTCGCCGCGCGCGAAATGTTGAACCCGCTGGAAGCGCGGACCCATGCAGACCTGACACGCTTCATGCAGGACTGGGAGAAAAGCAGCGCCGGCGAGGCCGGTCACTTCTGTAACCACTGGGTCTTCGGTGTACGCGAATCCACCGACAGTGACGGCGAAACGCGTGTCAGCGCCCACCCCGTGGCCGCCAGTGTCAACGAACGCAAGTCGCCCGCAGTGGACATCGGTGGCGCCGAACTGGCTACCTGGATACACAGCTTTGACCATGCGGTCGGTTATCCCATGGCCTGGTTCTTTCACATGGTGGCCTCTGCCGGTGTTCCGCATGTTGTCGGTATGCAGGTGGCCGACGATCACCAACGCGATTTCAGCTATCTGCCCGTTCGGGACCTCGAGGTCTTGCTCAGGTGGATGGAGGCTCCCTACACTGCCTGACGGGTCGTGCAGGCTCCAGATCGGCAGCACGTTCAGGCAATGCTGCGATCGAGCATTTCACGTTGTCCTGTGCTGGATATCGCCTGCTTCTGACTGCCGATGAGTGCGGTTTCCGCTTTGGCGCCCAGGTAAACATAAAGTCCCAGCCCGACCAGCAGCCCCACTGCGGACAGCATCATGAATACGGCCTCAAACAGTTGTTCGCCGTCGCCGATCGCCGACTTGAACATCAACAGCAGTGCTTCAATCGATACGGCAATCAGTATGGCGGCGACAAACCGGGTGATGGTGCGCCGCGTCGAGCTGTGACGGAATATGTCCTTGTGCATGAGTACTTCTTCCTCCAGCGTCGTTTTCGCCAGGTCGAATACCGCCAGCCCGAGCGTCAGGTAGATAATAACTCCGAAGGGTTGTTGCTGGCCGGCGGTGCCGTTGCCGAGCATCTGGTAAAGATCGCTGAACGAGGCATACAGCAGAAATCCAACCACGCAGAACAGGCCCAGTGCAATCAACCCGTATACCGTTTTGAACAGCGGCGGGAAACTGCGCCGGTTGCGGTCACCCATTAGAAATTCGACAGTGCAGGCCAGATCGACGTCTACCACCACATGACCGAGCAGGCATTGATCATCATCGTAGACGGGCGCAGCGGCCGAGATGCACAGGCTGCGATTGACCGTGGACAGGTAAGGTTCAGTGATCACGACCTCACCGGGGTGTTCACGCGCCAGTACATAGTAGGGACGCTGCATGCGGTTTCTGCCACTGCCTTCTTTTTTCTCGTTGCGACCGGACGCTGAATGATTGTCGCTGAGCTGGATGCCCCTGGTGTCAACGGTGTAGAGCAGTTCCACAAACGGATAACGTTCGCCGAGGCAACGAACGGCCTTTTTCTGCATGGCGCTATCCGCATACAGCCGCTGTTCGGCGATGCCGGTCAGTATAGAGCCGAGCATGTCCCGAATAGCGGACCGGTGCTGGTGGTAGTGTTCGATGACCGAGATGTAACTCATTTCCGACAAAACAGGTCTCCCCTGTAACTGGCAGTTGTTCCCTTGCTAAAACAATTTGCAATTTGGGTGCCAGTCACTGCACCGGTGCAACTGTTGTTGGCCTGAAGGTCGCTGGATTTGTCGCGGAAGCTGCGCAGCTGCTGGTGCTTGTCGCATTTGCTACAAAAGTGTTCGCACAAAAACCATTTGAAAACAGAAAGTTCTATTTTGGCATTGGGTTTGCACCGGTGTGATCAAGCTGTCACACAGGTGCCTTATGAAGCAGAAAGATATCGCCGCCTTACTCGATGAACCCGCCTGTTCGCACAATAAGAAGTCAAAATCGGGTTGCGCCAAACCGAAGCCGGGCAGCGCGGCCGGCGGTTGCGCCTTTGATGGTGCACAGATCGCCCTGTTACCGATCGCCGATGTCGCTCACATTGTTCACGGACCGATTGCCTGTGCCGGCAGTTCCTGGGACAACCGCGGTACGCGCTCATCAGGGCCAAGGCTTTATAAAATCGGTATGACTACGGACCTTACCGAACAGGATGTCATCATGGGGCGCGGTGAAAAGCGCCTGTTCCATTCGATCAAGCAGGCGGTGGAAACCTATTCGCCGGCGGCAGTGTTTGTCTACAACACCTGCGTGCCGGCACTGGTCGGCGATGATGTCGGCGCGGTCTGCAAAGCCGCCGAGGAACGCTGGGGTACCCCGGTTGTTCCGGTTGATGCGGCTGGTTTCTACGGTACCAAGAACCTGGGTAACCGCATTGCCGGTGAGGCGATGGTGAAGTATGTCTGTGGTACCCGCGAACCCGAACCCTTACCTGAAAGCGTGGCCGGCACCGGTCTGAAGGTGCACGATGTCAACCTGATCGGTGAATACAACATAGCCGGGGAGTTGTGGCACGTGTTGCCGCTGCTTGATGAACTCGGTATCCGTGTACTGTGCACCTTGTCCGGCGACGCCCGTTTTCGCGAAGTGCAGACCATGCATCGTGCCGAAGTCAACATGATGGTCTGTTCCAAGGCCATGATCAATGTCGCGCGCAAGCTGGAAGATGCGTTCGGTACGCGCTGGTTCGAGGGCAGCTTCTACGGCGTGCAGGACATGAACAATGCACTGCGTGATTTTGCCCGCCTGATCGACGATCCGGATTTGACCGGGCGTACGGAACAACTGATTGCACGCGAGCAGGCACGCATCGATGCCGAACTGGAACCCTGGCGCGAACAATTGCGTGGCAAGAAAGTGCTGCTCTATACCGGTGGAGTGAAATCCTGGTCGATTATCTCGGCCTTGCAGGACCTGGGCATGACAGTGGTTGCCACCGGCACCAAGAAATCCACCGAGGAAGACAAGGCGCGTATCCGCGAGCTGATGGGTGAGGACGCCAAGATGATCGAGGACGGCAACCCGCGGGCGCTGATCAATATCGTGCGCGAAAACAATGTCGATATTCTCATCGCCGGTGGACGCAACATGTATACCGCGCTGAAAGCGCGTATCCCGTTCCTGGATATCAACCAGGAACGCGACTTCGGTTACGAGGGCTACCAGGGCATGGTGGAACTCGCACGCCAATTGGCCTTGACGTTGCAGAGTCCGGTCTGGGAAGCGGTACGCAAGCCGGCGCCCTGGCAGCAGCCCGCACGGGAGGTGGCCAATGGCTGAAGTCCTCAAACGCAGAAAGGCGTTGTCGGTCAGCCCGCTCAAGGCCAGTCAGACCATCGGTGCGGCACTGGCGTTTCTGGGTTTTCATCGCGCCATGCCGATGCTGCATGGTTCCCAGGGCTGCACCGCGTTCGGCAAGGTATTCTTCGTGCGTCACTTCCGCGAGCCGATTCCGTTACAGACGACCGCAATGGACCAGGTAGCCGCGGTGATGGGATCGGAAGAGCTGGTCGTTGAAGGTCTGAAGGCGATTTGCAGCAAGAGCAATCCATCACTGGTGGGTGTGCCGACGACAGGGCTTGCCGAAACCCAGGGATCGGATGTCAACATGGCCGTGGGGCAGTTCCGCAAGAAGTATCCCGAGTATGCGCATATCCCCGTAGTACCGTTGTCGGCGCCAGACTTCAGTGGTTGCCTGGAAAGCGGTTTTGCCAGCGCCACCAAAGCCATTGTCGAAACCCTGGTACCACACCGCGACGCGGCCGGCACTCAACCGGGACGCCGCAAAAAACAACTCAATGTACTTGTCGGGGCCAGCCACACGCCGGGCGACCTTGAGGAGCTTAAAGACATTATCGAGATGTTCGGCTTGCGCCCGGTAGTCGTACCGGATCTTTCGGATTCGCTGGACGGCCATTTATCGGATATCGAGTTCAGTCCACTGACCGTGGGAGGCACTCCCGTCGATGAACTGGCGACACTCGGTGACGCGCTGGCAACGGTTGTTATCGGCGCCTCCATGGACCCGGCGGCGGATGTATTGCACAAACTCACTGGCGTGCCGGACTACCGCTTCGATCATCTCATGGGCCTGGCTGCTGTCGACGCCTTTGTCCAGGTGCTGCACGAGCTGTCGGCACAGCCGGTACCGGAAAAACTGCAGCGGCAGCGTGCGCAGTTACAGGACGCCATGCTCGATACCCACTTCATGCTGGGTATGGCGCGTTTCGCCATCGCCGGTGATGCCGACCTGGTGCATGCCTTCAACGAGATGCTGAACGGTGTCGGCGCTTCGACGGTTGCCGCCGTTGTTCCCGCCAGGGCGGACGTGCTCAAGCGCGTCCAGTGTGAAACGGTACAGATAGGTGATCTCGAGGACCTGGAAGCCATGGCCAAAGCCGGTAATGCCGAGATGCTGATCGGCAATTCGCATGCAGTGGAAACTGCACAGCGACTGCAACTGCCGTTGCTGCGTGCCGGGTTCCCGCAGTACGACCAGCTGGGCGGCTATCAGCGCAACTGGATCGGCTACCGCGGTACCCGCCAAAGCCTGTTTGAGCTTGCCAACAGCATGCTGACACTGGAGAAAGGAGAAATCGAGCCCTACCGCTCGGTACTTGCCCAGAAACCTGAATACAACGAGGCCAACGATGGCATTGCAACGACGTTTGAAAGTTCTGCAACCCGGCACTGAGGAGCAGTGGATGGATGCCGCGGTCAAGGTCGCCTTTGCCAGCACGGATATGCAACAGGTGAACCAGCACTTCGGCGCGGCCGAATCGTTTGCCCTGTACGCCATCGACATGGAGCGGATCGAACTCATCGAAGTGGTGCAGTTCGGCGCGCTGGAGATGGATGGCAACGAAGACAAACTGGTCGCCAAAATCAACGCGCTTGACGGCTGCATTGCCGTGTACTCGCAGGCTGTGGGTGCGTCCGCAGTCAATCAGCCGAAACAGCGCGGTATCCAACCGGTCAAGGTAACACCCGGCGCCTCGGTGCCGGACCTGCTCGAGTCGTTGCAGGAACAGTTGCGCCAGGGACCGAGCGCCTGGCTGGCACGCGCCATCGAGGCACAGAAACCGGCAGATCCCGATCGCTTTCAGAACATGGAAGCGGAAGGCTGGGACGAGTAGGTGCAGACATGATCGAAACCCGGGCCAGAGTAACCGCAGTCGAGCCGGGCTATGCCTGGATCGAATCCGAGCGGCGCAGTGGTTGCAGCCACTGTAGCAGCAGCGAAAGCTGCGGTGTGTCATCCCTTAGCAAACTGTTCGGCACACAACGTGTGCGCACACGCCTGGTCGATCCGCTGGGCGTGCGGCCCGGCGAAGAGGTGATTATCGGTTTGTCCGAGCGCCGGCTGGTCGCGGCGGCTGCGGCTGTTTATATGCTGCCTCTGCTGGTCATGATCGTTATCGCGCTGGCAGGTGTTCACCTGGGTTATGGGCAGGGTGCGCTGGCGCTCTTGAGTTTCATTGGCCTGCTGACCGGCCTCTGGCTGGTGAAGTACAGGTCCGGGCGGGAGACGCTGAATCACCGGTATTTACCGGTCATGCTGAGAAAACAGTCTGGCGATGCATGCCAGTTTGCAACAGAAACACTAGTGAAAGGAGTACACCATGAGTGAAGCGGCCGCAGTGATTGTCGAAGATGATCCGGTGCTTGAATCTGACTTCGCCAGAGAGATGGTACGCCAGATGCGCGCTATCGATACCTACGGCACCTACGACGACTGGTCACTGGCGAAAATACTCGAACCGTTTGTCGTCACCAAGGCGATGCGCCGGGAGATTCCGATTGTCGGCGATCCTGATGAAATCGTCATGTCGCGCGTCAGTGCCTTTTATAACGCGATTTCGGCCATGATCGAAGCCCGCACCGGCCTGATGGCCGTACCCATCGTGCATCTCAGTCACGAGGGATTCGGTCGCGCCATCATTACCGTTGGCAAGCTGGTGGTCATGGATAAAACCCTGCGCGATGTGCATCGCTTCGGCTTTACCGAGCTCGACAAGATGAAAACCGAGGCGGAAAAACTGATCGACAAGGCCACCGCGTTGATCGAAACCTATTCTGAAGTCGCCAAACTGTAGGAGCCTGACATGACACCGGAAGAATTCAAAGCCATGCAAAAGGCCACGCGCAAGGCCAAGCGCATCGCCACCGAAAAAGCCGGCGAACTGCACGACCTGGTCGAAGACCGTCTGCCCGCCGCCTTCGATGAAATCCCCACGCTCGCCCAGGAGACCTTCGACGCGTGCAAAGCCTGGTCCGAGGCCAACGAGAAACTGCAGGCTGCCGAAGCGGAGCAGGCTCAGGCGTCCTGAGCAGGAGTTTG
>JAAUYE010170049.1_pt1 | contig 10019 bp, 9 predicted proteins | sample 7278081 | NCBI WGS metagenome assembly JAAUYE01 (sample SAMN14350131, study PRJNA611818) | marine sediment metagenome | isolation source: surface marine sediment (0.6m) | place: French Polynesia: Moorea | collected 2018-08
CTCCGCCAGTAGCGGCGCCGAAGGGGGCTCCAACCTGAAGCTCGACAGCGAATGGGGTCTTGGCATCAATTTCGGCTACAACTTCACCAACAAGCTGTTTCTCGGTGCCGACTTCGAATGGCTGCGGCCCGATTTCACGGCAACGCTGGTCGAAGACGCGCCCGATCCGAGAACCCTGACGATCGATCACACGATGTCGCAGTTCAACGGCCGCATCAAGGGTGTACTGACGTTCCTCGAGGGCCCGTTGTCGCCCTTTGTCGAGGCCGGTTTCGGCTGGTCTTATTTCGATTCCAACGTCGCCGATGGTCCTCCCGTCACGGGCTGCTGGTGGCATCCCTGGTGGGGTTATATCTGCTCGAACTTCTACAGCACCTTCAGTTCGACCGAATTCAGTTACGGCGCCGCGCTGGGATTACGCTACGTCATGCGCGGCGGGGTGACCTGGAAGCTCAGCGTCAATCAGTACTGGCTCGACGCCGGCAATGCCGGAGGCGACCCGGAACTTAACGCGGCGCGGCTCGAAATAGGCTGGATGTTCTAGTTCGGGCTCAGACCAGTCGCGGTTCGAGAACCGCTCCTACGGAGATGCCGAAACCTGCTTTAGGAGCGCGCCTCGGCGCGCGATCGGGTTCAAACCAACGGTGATTCGAGAACCGCTCCTGCGGAGATGCCGAAACCTGCTTTAGGAGCGCGCCTCGGCGCACGATCGGGTCCAAACCAACGGTGGTTCGAGAACCGCTCCTGCGGATATGCCGAAACCTGCTGTAGGAGCGCGCCTCGGCGCGCGATCGGGTTCAAACCAGGCGCGGTTCGAGAGCCGCGCCTACCGGCTGAAATCGCCGGCGCACTCGAGGAAGTCGCAGATCACCGGCCGGAACGCATCCATGTCCACGAGGAAAGCGTCGTGACCCTGGATGCAGTCGAGCTCCACCAGGTAGGTCTCTTCGCAGACGGAGCGGATGCCGTCGGCCAGCTGATGCTGCTGGTGGATGGGGAACAGGATGTCCGTCTTGGTGCCGATGACCAGGGCGCGCTGCAGCTTCAGCCGGCGAAACCCGGCCTCCAGCGAGCCGCCGTGCTCTGCGAGCGAGAACAGGTCCGAAGCCCGTGACAGGTACAGGTAGCAGTTCGCATCAAACGTGCCGCTGAACTTTTCTGCATGGTTTTCCATGTAGGACTCGACCGAAAACTCGATCCGAAAGCGATCGTCGACGGGCCCGACATCGGTGACGCGTTCGCGGCCGAAGCGCTTCTCCCACTCCTCCGGGGACCGGTAGCTGATCATGCCGAGCTTGCGCGCGAGCCGCTGGCCGGTCAGCGGCGGGTCTTCGGGATCGTAGTTGCCTTCCCGCCATTTCGGGTCCGAGCGGATCATCTCGCGCTGCAATGAGCGGATACCGATTGCCCACGGCAGCGGCCGCGCCGACGATGAAATGGAAATAAAACCGGCGACCGCGTCGGGGTGCTTCACGCACAGGGCGAGGCCGGTCATGCCGCCCATCGAGCAGCCCACGACCGTGTGCAGCCGTTCGATGCCGAGCCCCCGCACGACCTGGTAAGCGGATTCCGCGACATCCTCCAGCGACAGCGTGGGGAACGAGATGGCATAGCGATTGCCGGTCTCGGGGTTGATGGACGCTGGCCCGGTCGAGCCGAAGCAACTGCCGAGCGAATTGACGCAGATGATGAAGTACTTGTCCGTGTCGAGCGGCAGGTCCTCGCCGATCATGTTCTCCCACCAGCCAGGCGTGGGGTCCACGCCCGACGATGCGGCGTGTGCGGACGGCGACAGCCCCGTGAGGATCAGTATCGCGTTGTCCTTGGCTTCATTGAGTTCGCCCCAGGTCTCGTAGGCAAGCGTCGGCGTAAGGAGGTGGCCGCCGCGATGCATCTTGAAACGACCGTCGAAGGTCATGAACTTCGTTGCCAGTGTCATCGTCGTTACTTCTTCGCGTGCTTCATCAGCCGCTTGCGGCGCCGCTCCTGCCTCGGTGTCAGCTTGTTGCGGCGGCCCTTGTAGGGATTCTCGCTCGTCTTGAACGACAGCCGCACCGGCGTACCGCGCAGTTTAAACGCTTTTCGGAAACGATTGACGAGGTAGCGCCGGTAGGACTCCGGCACGCGTTCCGTCTGGTTGCCGTGGATCACGATCACGGGCGGGTTGCGGCCGCCCTGGTGCGCGTAGCGCAGCCGGATCCGGCGGCCGCGCACCATCGGCGGCGGATGCGCCGTGACGGCGCTTTCGAGCTCTCGCGTCAACTCCGTGGTCGACAGGTCGCGCATGGCTGCCTTGTAAGCACGTTCCACGGCCGGCAGCAGGTCGCCGACCGCGGTACCGTGCAGGGCCGAGATCGTGATGCGCTCCGCGAAGTCGAGAAACGGCAGGCGCCGGTCGAGTTCGTCGCGCACGTGTTTGCGCTCGGACGCACTGAGCCCGTCCCACTTATTGGTTACCACCACGAGTGCGCGGCCCCTTTCCAGCACCAGTCCGAGCAGGCTGACGTCCTGTTCGGTAATGCCCTCGTGTGCGTCCAGCACCGCGATGACGACCTGGGCCTGCTCGATCGCCTGCAGCGCCTTGATGACGCTGAATTTCTCGATGGCTTCGTGCACGCGTGCGCGCCGCCGTATGCCGGCGGTATCGATGAGCACGTACTTGCGGTCGTTGCGCTCGAACGGCACGGCGACGCTGTCGCGAGTGGTCCCGGGCTGGTCGTAAACGACCAGGCGGTCCTCGCCCAGCAGCCGGTTTACCAGCGTCGACTTGCCGACATTCGGGCGGCCGATCACCGCGATGCGCAGTTCGTCGTCGCTGGGTTGTTCGTGTTCCGCCGTGTCGGCAGCGTCCTCGAATTCCTCCAGCACGGCATCCATCAGCGCGGCAACGCGGTCGCCGTGCGCCGCGGACACCGCGTGCGGCTCGCCGATGCCGAGACTGTAAAAGTCGCTGGCGGCGAGGGCCGTGTCGAGGCCCTCGGCCTTGTTGACGGCCAGCCACACGCGACCGGCATGCCTTCGGGCGAGGTCGGCTACGTGCTGGTCCGCCGCGGTGACGCCCTCGCGAGCATCGACCAGCACGATCGCGGCATCGGCTTCCTCGAGCGCGCGCACCGTCTGTTCGACCATGCGCTCGTCGATACCGATCTCGCCACCGGCAACGCCGCCCGTATCGATGACGAGGTACGGCATGGAACCGAGCCTGCCGAAGCCGTACTTGCGGTCGCGTGTGAGTCCGGGGTAGTCGGCGACCAGCGCGTCCCGTGACCGGGTCAGTCGATTAAACAGCGTCGACTTGCCGACGTTGGGCCGACCGATCAATGCAATGACAGGGAGCATCGGGTGTCACCGACACGGGCGCGCGTCAGACGCCCTCGTCTTCGCCGTCCGCGATGTCGGGCGCGCGGCGGGGATCTGGCTTCGGCTCCACGATGTACCACGCCGACACGCTACCGTCGTCTGATTGCACGAACAGCCGGCCCGCCATGACCAGCGGTGTGCCCACGATGGCGCTACTGCCGGCGCGAACGCGTGCCGCCGGTTCGCCGTCCACGTTGCTGAAGAAATGCAGGTAGCCCTCGAGGTCACCGACAACCACGGTCATCCTGAAGGACACAGGCACCGTGGGTTCGCGTCGCAAGAGTGCGTTCTGGCGCCACAGCTCCGTGCCGCTGCGACGGTTCAGCGCAACGAGTTCACCGTTCTGCAAGGTCGAGTAGACGTTGTTCCAGTCGGCCGTAACGCCTTCGTAACTCGACAGCTCACGCGCCCACAACACCTGGCCGGATTCCGCGGCGAGCGACGCGATACGGCCCTGGTAACCGGACGCGTACAGGTCCTGGCCGACGACGGCGATGTCGCCGTCGATATCCGATAAACGGTCGAGATCCGAGCGTCCGCTGGGCGGCGCGAGCATGCTGTCCCACTCGATGTCGCCGGTCTCGAGGTTGATCGCCATGACGCGGCCGTTGTCGAATCCGGTGACGACGTTTTGACCGACATTCTGCGGCGACGTCGAGCCACGCATCGTGAGCGTCGGCGTGGTTTGCTCCAGCGACCAGCGCTGGGTGCCGTCAAAAATCGACAACGCCAGGAGCTTGTTGTCGACCGTCTGCACGACCACCCATTCTTCGTGCACCAGCGGCGTGGCGAGCGATTCGCCAGAGATGTAGACCCGCCAGCGCTCGGTACCATCCTCGGCAGACAGCGCGATGACGAAACCGTCGGCCGCCACCACGACGACGAGGCCTTCCCCGACACCCGGGCCCGAGGCCAGTCCGATGCCGAGCTTGGTCCGCCAGACCTGCCTGCCCTTGTCGGGGTCGAGCGCGACGACGTTGCCGTCGACGCTGGCAGCATAGATGCGGTTGCCGTCGCCCATCGGGCGTAGCGCGACGCGCAGGAACTCCGCATCGCCGCCAATCTTCGTCTTCCAGAGGCGCTTGACCGGTACCTTGGTCTCGAAATCGATCAGCTCGGCCGGTTCAAGTTCTTCGTCGTCGTCACCGAATAGACCGCAGCCGGCCAGCAAGACCGCCGCGGACAGCGCCAGCAGGTAGCGGCCGATATGTGTCACTCGCTGTCAGCCTCGACGGGGTCCTCGGCTGCGGCGGCTTCCGCACCCTCCTGCGGGAGATCGAGGAGCTTGAGCTGAACAAGTCCCTGGTCGATGGTGGGCTGCACTTCGCCAAGCGCCGCCTGGTAGGAAGCCCGCGCCTCGTCGTACCGGCCCAGCGCGACGTAGGCATCACCGAGCGCTTCGGCGTAGCGCGCGGCGAATGCCGCATTGCCCTGGTCCTGGAGGAGGCCAAGCACTTCCTCCGGCTTGCCCTGGTACAGCAGGATCTTCGCCAGGCGCACGCGCGCGACGTGCTTGAGGTGTTCGAAGCCGCGCATATCCAGCAGCGCATTCAGCGCGTCTGCGGCGTCCTGGTCGCGATTCTTGTCCATGTACAGTCGGGCCATGGCCAGCTTGGACTGTGCCGCGTAGGAACTGTTCCCGTACTCGCCGTCGAGTTGCCCGGCTGCCGCTTCGGCGCCCTCCAGATTGCCGCTGGTCACGAATTCCGTAATTTGGTCGTATAGCGCCGATGCCGCGACCTCGGCATTGACCGCCTGCGCCTGGTAGCGGTTGATGCCGAACAAAATGATCGCGCCGAGCGCAACGCCGCCGATGACGTACCAGCCGTAGTCCGACCACCACGCCCGTATCTTCTCAATCTGTTCTTTTTCCGAAAGTAGATCGTCCACGAGTAAACCCTTACTTGTCATCGGCGCCAGCACCGGCTGCCGCCCTATCCAGTCTTGTCGCGAGTACCGTAGCCACGTCGTCGAGGCCGATACTCGATTGCTCTTCCCGCGTCTGCATCGGCTTCAGCCCGATGCTGCCCTCGGCCAGCTCGCGCTCACCGAGTATCAACGCGTATTGTGCATTGCTGTTGTCCGCGCGCTTCATCTGCGACTTGAAGCTGCCTCCACCGAGGTTCAGCTCCACGCGAACACCCGCAATCGTGTCCCGCAGCTGCTCCGCCAGCTGCACCGCGCGACTCAGCGTGCCGTCGCCGACCGCGACGATGTAGACGTCGGCGGCCATGTCGGGCGCCTTGCCGCCGCAGGCCTCGAACAGCGCGACAAAGCGTTCGATGCCCATCGCCCAACCCACGGCGGGCGTCGCCCGCCCACCCAGTTTCTCGACCAGGCCGTCGTAGCGTCCGCCGGAGCAAACCGCGCCCTGGGACCCTAGCGCGTCCGTCACCCACTCGAACACGGTGCGATTGTAATAGTCGAGCCCCCGCACCAGGCGCGGGTTCAGCGTGTAACTGATGCCGGCCGCGTCGAGCAGCTCCCGCAGTTCCCCGAAGTGCTCCGCCGACTCCGTGTCCAGGTAGTCGAGCATGACCGGGGCGCCTTCGATGATGCCCTGCATGTCCGGGTTCTTGCTGTCGAGAATCCGCAGCGGGTTGCGCTCGAGGCGCCGAATACTATCCTGATCGAGCTCGTTTTTCACGCCGGAAAAGTACTCGACCAGCGTGTCCCGGTAGCGTTTCCGGGCCTCCGGCGTGCCCAGGGAATTGAGTTCCAGGCTGAGCTTCGAGATCCCCAGCCGCCGCCACATCCGCGCGCTCATTATGATCAATTCCGCATCGATGTCGGGGCCGGCGTAGCCCAGCGCCTCGACGTTGAACTGGTGGAACTGCCGGTAGCGCCCTTTCTGCGGCTTCTCGTAGCGGAACATCGGGCCCGAGGTCCACAACTTCTGCCGCTGGTTGTGCAGCAAGCCATTGGTGATGCCGGCACGCACGACGCTCGCGGTCGCTTCCGGCCGCATCGTCAGGCTCTCACCGTTGCGGTCCTCGAACGTATACATCTCCTTTTCGACGATGTCGGTCACCTCGCCGATCGAGCGCCGGAACAGCTCCGTGTGTTCGAGTATCGGCAGGCGGATCTCGTCGTAGCCATAGGAGTGCACGATGTCCTGCAGCGCCTGCTCGAGGTAGCGCCAGGTCGCGGACACCTCCGGCAGGATATCGTTCATTCCCCTGATGGCTTTGGGTTTCATGGGCTGTCCGGAGCCGGGTTGCTATGTGCCGGAGATCGTGAACCGGGCGGTGCGCCCGCGGCGGCTTGACGGCGGGATAACGAAATCTTCGCCGTTGACGCGGACCGCGACGTTGTCCGCGTCGCCGAACAGCACCGAGACCGGCGCGTTACCGCTGACGTTGACCGTGCGACCGCCACGGCCGAGCTGGAAGAACAGCCTGCGGCCGGTGGCGTCGGTGATCTCGGTCCAGCAATCGCCGAGGAACGTTACCGAGAGGCGCACGTCGCCGTCATCGACTGCCGGTTGCAGCCTCTGCTGCGTGACGGGCGGCGGCTCCGCGGACGTGGCCTCGGGCTCCGCGGGTTCCGCGACGGGACTTGCGGCCGGCGGCCGCGCTTCGGTCAGCGCCTCGCCCGCTGGCTCCGGGCCGGGCTCACCGGCGATTTCGTCGGCGGGCTCGGCAGCAAACTCGGCAGCGGACTCGGTGGACGGTTCATCGTCGGCGGGCTCCGGCTCCGCAGGCGGCGCAGTTTCCGATGCCGTCGGCTGTGTAACCGCGGGCGCCGGAGCCGTCACAAACGGCCCCTCGACCAGCAACCAGTATGCCAGCGCCAGCAGCACCAGCACGACGACCACGGCAATCCAGGGACCCGGCGACAGCTCACGCCTGGGCTTCTGCCGCTTCACCACGACCGGGGGCATCTCCTGGCTGCGGGTGAGACGATAGTAGTCGGCCAGCACGTCGTCATGGTTCACGCCGACGAGCTGTGCGTATTTCTTCAGGTGGCCCTTGGCGAATACCGGTGCTCCGAGGGCATCGAAGTCGTTTTGCTCGAGTGCCCGGATCTTCGCCTCCTCGACGTGCAGCTCCTTGGCGATCTCGAGCACGCTGATCTGCTTCTCGCGCCTCGCTTCGGCGAGACGCTCGCCCCCCGCAGGGCCTTCGGCCTGAGCCTCGGGTGCCTCGTCGTCGGGTCTGTCTTTGTCGTCGGTCATGAGCGTGGCCGCGCGTCAGCCTTTGGCGGACTGGCGAATGCGCTCGGCCTCTGCCGAGTCGGGGAAATCCCGCAACAGCTGCATGGTGTACTCGCGGCGAGCGGTATCGTCGCCGAGTTTCTGCTCGATAAGAATGCCGTGGTAGAGAACCGGCGCCGTCGGCATGTTGGCGCTCAGGTAGCGCTGCAGGAAAGCACGCGCGCGCAAGGTGTCGCCGGTCTCATAGAACAGCACCGACATCTGCAGCAGCGCCTCGCCGTGATTCGGGCGCCGGTCCAGCGCTTCACGAAGGTACTCCTCAGCTGCGCCGTGATCCGGCTTCTGCATCATGCACACGCCAGCGTTCGTGTAGGTCTGCTCGGAATAGTCGTTGGTGGGCGCCTTGATCGCCTTGTCGAAATAGCGGCGGGCATCGTCGAAACGATCCTGGCGACACAAGAAAACCGCGTAGTTTTCCTGGATCTTGTAGTCCCGCGGCGCGACGCGCACGGCCTTGTCATACGCGTCTTCCGCGAGCCGCACGTTACCGAGCGCCTCGTAGGTGAGGCCGAGCGTGGACCACGCATAGCCGTTTTTCGGGTCCTGCTCCAGCGCCAGCTGCAAGCGGTCGCGAGCGAGATCGTAGTCGCCCTTGCGGTAATAGCGCGCTCCCAGCTGGTAATTGAGCTCCGCCGCGTCGCCCTGGTCGGCCTTCTTCTCCGGCGGCCCGGTCGTCGTCGAAATGCAACCGCTGGCCACGAGTAAAGCGGCCATCGCCCCCAGCAATACATTGCTCTTTTTCACGCCGTCGCCACCCTGATGTTCTTGTCGCCCAAACGCCTGCGGATTCGATCGCTGACTTTACCAGCAAGCTGGCCGCAGGCCGCATCGATATCGTCCCCGCGCGTGCGCCGGGTCGTCGCCACGATGCCGCGTTCGCGCAGCCGCTCCTGGAAACACCGGATCGTCTCCGCACCCGAACGCTTGAACTCGGTGCCCGGGAACGGGTTGAAAGGAATGAGGTTCACCTTCGCCGGCTTGCCGTCGAGCAGCTCGGCCAGCTCGTCCGCATGCTGCAGCGAGTCGTTGACGCCACGCAGCATCACGTACTCGAAAGTGATAAATCGGTTCGCGCGCTTCGCCGCGTAGCGCCAGCACGAATCGAGAAGCTCGTGGATCGGGTGCAGCTTGTTGATCGGCACGATGCGATTGCGCAATTCGTCGTTGGGCGCGTGCAGCGACACCGCAAGCGACACATTGCAGTCGTCGCCGAGCTTCTCGACGTGCGGGACGATCCCCGACGTGCTGACGGTCACGCGCCGCCGCGACAGGCCGTAGGCATAGTCGGAGATCAGGAGCTCGAGCACCGGCACGACGTTACGGTAATTCGCGAGCGGCTCGCCCATGCCCATGAACACCACGTTCGTCACCGCGGACTCGCCGTTCTGGCGCGGCGGCAGCACGGCACGGGCGTGCCAGACCTGGCCGATGATCTCACCGGCGGTCAGGTTGCGATTGAAGCCCTGCGCGCCCGTCGCACAGAACGCGCAGTCGAGTGCGCAGCCGACCTGCGACGAGATACACAGCGTGCCACGGCCCGGCTCGGGGATGAAGACCGCCTCCACGCGCTGCCCGGAGCCGCTGGCAAACAGCCACTTCACGGTGCCGTCGGCGGAGCGATGCTCGGAATCGACCCGCGGCAGCGTAATCGTGGCCTGCTCGGCCAGCCGCTCGCGCAGCGACTTTGACAGGTCGGTCATTGCATCGAATTCGGTGACGCCGCGCTGATACATCCACTGCAGCAATTGCCGCGCGCGAAACGGTTTTTCGCCGAGATCGGCAAACAGCGCCTCGAGTTCGCGCTGCGACATGCCGAGCAGGTTCAGTTTGTCCGCGTCACCGGCCATGGGGCTCGCCGCTCAGCGGGTCCTCGGGCAGACGCCTTCGTCGCCGAAGAAGAACGCAATCTCGGCGGCGGCCGTATCGGGACCGTCCGAACCGTGCACCACGTTTTCCTCGATGCTCGCAGCGAAGTCCGCGCGAATCGTGCCCGGGTCGGCGTCCGCCGGGTTGGTGGCACCCATGATCTCGCGGTTCTTCGCGATCGCATCGTCGCCCTGCAGCGCCTGGACCATGACCGGCCCCGAAGTCATGTAAGAAACCAGGTCGTTGAAGAACGGCCGTTCCCGATGCACGGCATAAAAACCCTGCGCCTCCTCCTCGGTGAGGTGCTTCATCCTCGCGGCGACGATCTCCAGTCCGGCGCTTTCGAAGCGCTTGTAGATTTCGCCGATCAGGTTCTTCTGAACGCCATCCGGTTTGATAATAGAGAGCGTCTGCTCAACGGCCATGCGATGTTCCTTTTCGTATAAGTGGAGATTCCCGCGCCAGCCAGAATTCGGCCGGGCGGACGTAAACCCTCAATTTTACTTGGCATTTAGGGGGCGGGCAACGGCGGCGCGCTAGTGTCCCGTCCGGCGGATCGGACACTAAACGTTGAAGC
>JAAUYE010201934.1_pt1 | contig 10013 bp, 7 predicted proteins | sample 7278081 | NCBI WGS metagenome assembly JAAUYE01 (sample SAMN14350131, study PRJNA611818) | marine sediment metagenome | isolation source: surface marine sediment (0.6m) | place: French Polynesia: Moorea | collected 2018-08
GCGAAAATGAAGGAGAAGCTCGATAAGGACATGCCGCCTTACCGGATACTCGGTGCCTGCAGTCCTGCGCATGCTTTCCAGGCGATTTCGGCCGTTGCAGACATCGGCTTGTTGATGCCCTGCAATGTCGTCGTGCGTGAAGACCAGGAAGGCAGCGTGCATGTCGACTTCATGGACCCGGAAAGCGTGTTCTCGCTCGTCAATGACCCGGGTGTGGAGCCGCTGGCGGCCGAAGTGAAGGGCAAACTCCAGCAAGCGCTTGCCGCACTGTAAGACAACATAAACAACGAGGGACTTCCCGTGACCAGTCGCAAGCCCTGGCTTGCGTTGCTGCTCCTCTTTGCGTTCGTTCCCGGCGCGAAGGCCGATGATGCAATTGCAACGCAGGTCGATATCCCCTACGAGATGTTCACGCTCGACAACGGGCTGACCGTTCTCGTGCATTCCGATCACTCGACGCCGACGGTATTTGTTGGCATGTGGTATGCCGTGGGTTCGAAAGACGAGCCGGCCGGCAAAACGGGCTTTGCCCATTTGTTCGAACACCTGATGTTCCAGGGTACGGAGAATCGAGAAGGCGAGTACTTCTCACCGTTCACCGACGCCGGCGCGACGGGCATGAACGGGACAACCTCCGAGGATCGCACCAATTACTTTGCGACCGTGCCGTCCGGCGCGCTCGACATGGCGCTATGGATGGAAAGCGATCGCATGACGCACTTGCTGGGCGCCGTTACCCAGGATGCGCTCGATGAGCAGCGCGGCGTTGTTCAGAACGAGAAGCGCCAGCGCGAAACGCGACCGTATGCGCAGATGGGCGACAAGATCCGCGCGGGACTGTATCCCCCGGACCATCCCTACCGGCACTCCATCATCGGCTCGATGGAAGATCTCGACGCCGCCTCCCTCGACGACGTGCACGAGTGGTTCAACACCTATTACGGGGCATCGAACGTCGTGCTGGTCCTGGCTGGCGACGTCAGCCTCGAAAACGCGAAAAGCAAGGTGCAACACTATTTCGGCGGGGCGCCCGCGGGCAAACCGCTGTCGTATCCGCAAAAGTGGGTGCCGCGGCTCGCTGAGAACCGCGAGGAAGTGATGTACGACCGCGTGGGCCAGACGCGCATAACGCGTGTCTGGGCATTGCCCGGGCTCAACGACAGGGACACGTCGCTCATGTATCTCGTCAATGACGCGCTGGCGGGCAACAAGAACTCGCCTTTGCAAAGGAGGCTCGTCGACGAGTTGCAGCTTGCAACGCGCGTCACGGGAAGCGCTTACGGCCGCCTGCTTAGCGGCGAGTACTCGCTGACGGTCGACCTGAGGCCTGGCGTGTCGCCCGACGACGTGCTCGCCGTCGTCGATGAGACGATTGACGAGTACCTGCGGAACGGTCCCGACGCGCAGATCGTCGAGAACGCGAAGCTGCGCATCAACATGATCATGCTCGGCGCGCTCGAGACAGGGGCATCGATCGGCCGCCTGCTCGCCGAGGGTTTCCTCTATTCCGACGACCCCCTGTTCATCAATACGGAACTCGAATGGCTCAATGCAGCCTCTGCCGAAGAACTGCGGCAGATCGCCGGGCGCTGGCTCACGCGAGGCTACTACCAGCTAACCGTGTTGCCGTTCCAGGATTACAAGAGCGCGGACACGGGCGTCGACCGTTCGACGATTCCGCCGGTGTCGACAAAATCGCGTATCAACTTTCCCGAAATCGAGACGGCTACGCTCGATAACGGCATGACGGTTGTGGTCGCGACGCGCGGCAGCGTTCCGCTCGTCGACGTTTCGATCCAGATCGATACGGGCAGCATGGCGGCACCCGCCGACGCGCCCGGGATGGCCGCTTTTGTCTTTGGCCTCATGGACAAGGGCACGAAGAAGTACGATGCGAACGAGCTGGCCGCGGCGCGCGACAAGATCGCCATGCGAGGCGCCTTCCAGGATGGCGTGGAGCGCAGTTCTTTTGCCTATCGAATATTGCATGGCTATCTCGAGCCGTCCCTAGAGCTGGCCGCCGAAATGCTGCGCAACCCGACCTTCCCCGACGAGGAACTCGGCAAGATGAAGGCGCGGATTGCGGCCTACCTGAGCAATCTCGAGAATGCACCGGCAAGCGCCGCGCGCAGCCTGTTCGATCGTGTGGTTTACGGTTCCGACACGCTCATGGGCGCAATGTGGACGCCCGAGCTGCTGCAGCAGGTCGACAGGGCCGGCTTGCAGGCGTTTCACGGCAACGAAATCACGCCCGACAACATGACCGTGTACATGATTGGCGACATCGGTATCGACGAGGCAAAAGATGCCGTCAACAGGGCCTTCGGTCGCTGGAACGCCAAAGCCGATTCGGCGCTACAGCCAGTCGGCGAGGCGCAGGAACCGCGGCGTCGGGTGATCCTCGTCGACTACCCCGGTGCCGCATCCAGCACGATCGTGGCAGGGCATGCCGTCACACCCTATGACCCCGATACGTGGACCGAAATCTCGATCATGAACGCGGTCTTTGGCGGCAGCTTCGAGTCGCGGCTCAACATGAACCTGCGCGAGGACAAGGGCTGGTCGTATGGCTATCGCTCCGGTGTCCGCCTCAATACGAGCGGCGACATGGCGCTGGCCGCCGCCGGCCAGGTGCAGACCGACAAGACGGCCGACAGCATGCGCGAGATCCTGCGCGAATTCGAAGAGTTCGTTTCGACGCGCCCTGCGACCGAAGAGGAAGTCGGCCGCATGAAGCTCAACCGGGTGCGGTCGCTGCCCGGATCGTTTTCGACCAACCGTGGGTTCCTTGGCAGCATTATCACGTCCGACAGCTACGGACTGCCGTTCGACTATGCACAGTCCGCCGCCGACAGGGTCGAGGCCGTTACGCTGGAGGGTGTCGAAGGCAGGGCTCGCGCGATGATCGATGCCAAGAAGCTAAGCTGGGTTGTTGTCGGCGACCTCGAGAAGATCGAGGAAAGCGTACGCGCGCTCGACTACGGCGAGGTCGAGGTCTGGGACGCGTTCGGCAACAAACTGCGCTAGCGACTACCAGCAGTCATCGCTGCCCGTGCTGGCGCCGCGCGTGCCGACCTGGTCGAGCGTGAGGCTGCCGCACTTGCTGTCGCGCAACTGGGTATTCAGAGGCGCCGCGGTAGCAGTGAACGTCGTTGCGGCGACGTTGGACAGCGCAATCGAGTACACGCTTTGCGAGTCATCTACCGTCGATGCGGTGCCGTCGTCGGCAATAACCCACGGATTGGCGGCGAAACCGAGGTCAGTCAGGCTGTCGGCGTAGGTCTTGTTGTCCATGAAGAACTGCTGTTGGCGGTCAGCGATCTGCAGCAACGCGGACGTCGCAGCCGTGCGCTTGGAGTTGGTGACGTAGCGCTCGTAGGATGGGTACGCGAAGGCTGCGATGATGGCGAGAATAGCAACGGCGACCATGAGCTCGACGAGCGTAACGCCCATTTGTTTCTTCTGGATCATCATTTACTCCATCAAAGATCTGCGTCTTCCTGGAGGTACCAGAAGGTCCGCCAGCGCGTGGTTGCGTCGATATTGTCGATTTGCAGGTCGGGCCGCAGGATCTTGTTCGGCGGCACCGAGACGACCTCGGCCGGTATACCGAGCGACTGCAGTTCGACGCTGCGGTCGGAATCGCTGTTGGGCTGGTCCGGGTTGTCCGGAAGGTCGTCACTTGAATCGTAGTTGATCACGGCCGTCGCATCCTGGAGCGCCACGGCATACAGTCGTCCCGCCCCTTCGGACGGTGAACAGGCCGTCGCCCCGGAACCCGACTGCGGCAGGTACGAGGTAAAGAACACCTTGCCCGTAATGGTCAACGGCGTCGCCAATACCTTCTCGCCGGGCTCGGTCATGCCGAGACGCCAGCCATTGGTGAGGTCCACGGAGCAGCCGCTCGTCTGGATGCAGTTGCTCGTGACGTCGCCGAAATCACCGTGATCGAGGCCCGTATCGATGCCGCTGCCCGTGGCCGTGCGCCGGTCCTTGATCATGTACGTGAAGTTTTCCACGATCCCGCCCTTGTCCAGCGGGTCCGCGCGGTCGCCGGAGCCGATCACGACGCCGTCGAACAGGCCATCGCTGTCCCTGCTCGGCACGAGATCCGGCCGGTGGAAGAAGCGGCGGTCCGACGCGACTCCCGAAGCGCCCGGAGCATGGCGCCCGACCGAGGCCAGGAGCGTCAACTCCCAGTCCGAGGTGTCGTCGCCGTGAATGTCGGCGCGCCAGATATTGCCGCCCGTGTCGCCCACGAGGATCCTGTCCGTCAGGCCGTCACCGTCGGTATCGGCCACCGAGAGCGTCGACGGAATGCTGTCGACAAGGCCTGCATGCCTGAACACGGTCGAGCTGCTCGCACCGGCCGCGCCGGAAGCCTTCCAGATCAGCGCACCTGTCTCCGCGTCGACGACGAAGATGGCGTTGCCTTCCGAGTCGTCGGTTCCTACGTCGTCGCGCGAGTCCTTGTTGGTGTCATAACCGCCGGCGAACATCATGGCAGGCCTTGGTCCGCCGGCCGTGTCGACGAGCCCGACGCGCGGATTGGAAAACGTGTACCCGAGCTCGGCGAAATCGCCGCCCTTGGAAATCGTCCACATCAGGTCGGGACTCTCCGGGTTGGTGATGTCGAACGCGTAGTAATTCTTGCCGCCGCGGCGCATGCCAACGTAGAGAAAGACGCGGTCGCCGTCGCTCGCAACGATAGAACCGTCGCGGTTTACGTCCTGCATGAAAGCGACGGGCGCCCCATCGATCGTGTAGGGGTGCTTTATGCCGACACCGTTGGCGCGCAGGGTCTGCTGCTTGTCCATCGCCGCGCGCGGCGCGAATGCCCAGACTTCCTCGCCGCTCTGGCTGCCGCCGCCCGTGGTATTGCGAAGCATGCGCAGCAAGCCGTCATTGGTGGCGACAGCAAGGTAGATGGCCGGGTTGTCCGGTTCCGAATAAGAGCCAATGGCGCCGTAATTGAGAGGCAGCGGCCGCGAGTGCAGCGCGTCACCGAAGATCCACTCGCGCGCCTCGTTGGTATCCATGTTGCCGTTGAGATCGTCGACGTCGAGGCCGCGCATGTATGCGATGAGTTCCTGCGCCTCGGTGTTGGTCGCGGCGTTGAGGTCGGCCTGCAGTTCCGACGCCGTGGCCACGTCCACGTTGAGGGCCGACAGCGAAGTCGGCGTGCGATCGTAATAGATCGTCCGGCCACCCAGGTTATTGGCCTCCTGAGGACTCCCCGTGAGGAACCCGGGAACGCGCTGACCGGCGCCGCCCCGACTGACGACGCGACCGTCACGGCCGGCGACTTCACCGGCATCGACTTCCGGCGGCGGCAAGCTCCCTGGAATCGTCCAGTCGGTTAACGCGTCAAATCGAATACGACCATCGGCCGCGATCGCGGGAACGCCGTTGGCGTCAACGAGCGCCCCGGCAGACGTGGAGTCGTTCGCCCCGGCAAGCCTGAGTTTCTTCACGTTGCCGACCCAGTAGGGTTTGGCTTGTTCGTCCACCTGGAACAGCGCGATGTAAACGTTGTCGGTTATCTCGGCGCGGTTGAATACGTTCACGGGTACCGATGCCGCGACAAACGTCGTGCTGACGCTCAGGATCTGCTTGAAGATCTCTTGCAGCGTGGCGACAAGTTCGTCGGGCCGTTCGCTGAGCGTTAGCGGCAAGCCCGTACCGCCAGCGCGTGCGTAGCCCCTGGTCGTCGTGTTGATCTTGGTTTCATCGACGATGAAGTACGATACGACGTTTTGCTGGTCGTCGAGGTTGGCGACCGTGCCATAGGTTCCGTTGGCGAGGTCGGCGTCATTGAGGTACTGGATGACATCCGGAAACTGGCGTTGCGACGAGCCAAAACCACCGGACGCGATGGCCGCTTCAATAGCATCGTCCGAGTCGTCTTCCTGGTTCGAGACCTGGAACATTACGTTGACCGTATACAGCTTGGAACAGGCGCCTGCCGCGGCCAAGGGGCTGACATAGTCGGGCTTGATCGGCGGACCAACCTCGATCAGTGAATCCCAGGCAATTGCCGGGTGGTCGACGTCCACGTTGTTGCTGCTGTTTGTCCCGTAATCCGTGAAGCCATTATGCGCGTTGTAGACGCCCTGGCCCGTCAGGTAACGGAAGAACTCGAAGAACAGCTCTTTACCCTGGTAGGAGTGGCTCGTATTGCCGCCAGGCGTTGGCATCGAATCGAGGATGCCGTGGAAACGTGCTTTAGCGCCGTTGCTGTCAGTGGCGTCGAAGGTCTCGAAGCCCATTGCGATGTAGCCGCCATTGCTGCAGCCGGTCCGCCCGAAGCCTTCGCAGTTGTTCCTGTTGTCATGATTCAGCATCAGGCCTACGCGAACGCCCTCGAGTGGATCGAAGACCTTGCGCAACGCGCCGCGCAGCACATCGAAGAACGTATACGGGCCCGACGGGGCCATGTAGCCTTCGGCAATCAACGTGTCGCATTCGCTGCCGTTGCACGCGGTCGAGCCGAGGTTCGGGCGGTAGTCGATAGAGAACATGACCATCGGTTCGCTGCCCTCAGGCAAGCCCGCGCCCGGGTTGATATAGACATCCGTGTCGTCCGCGTTCGCCGTGCCAATGATGAACAGGAGCGCGGCAAGCGCGCTCGCGAGCATGATTTTCAGGATTTGATTAGGCATATCGATATCTCAAGGAACCTGTTACTGCTTGGGGACGAGCACGAGCACGCCTTCCGTTACCTGCTCGCGGCCCAGGCCTTCGCCCATTCGGTCGTAGGTTGTCGTGACGCGAAACGAAGCGCTCGTGAATTTGTCGATGCTCGTTTCAACAGCCCGCGGCGGCGGCCTGAATTCGGCGCCGGTGCGTTCGACCCGCGCCTGCAGGTGGTTTGCTGCAATCGCGGTTGCGAGGACCGTGTTCGTAACGGGCAGGTCGTTGCGGTTGCAGCCAGCGACGCCGGCAGTGCAGGCAAGGTAACCACTTTGGCCAACCACGGGTGTCGATGCGGGGCTGGCGACGATTGAATCCGCAAGCGCCTGTGCGGCCTGCTCAGCCGCCACGCGCGACTCCTCGTTCTGAGCAAGGAACAAGCCTATGTTGCTCGAGCGCATCGACGACAGCGTATAAAGCGTGATCGCAATCAGAAACATGAGCGCGACGATCAATATCGCGCCTTGCTGCTTATGCGGTCGGTAGGTAATCGGTTTCGTCATGTCACAAGCTCATCATGTTAAGACTGCGGATGTTCTGGATGGATACGCTCGTTGAGAACACGCGGCGGTGAAACGAATCGCCGGGCACGAAGTCAGGCGAATTACTCAGCGAATAGGTCTTGTTGTTGACGTAGCGCGTGTCGATATCCGTCGTGCGCGCCAGCAGGAAGATGCGTGCGGCGACGACGTTCTGAATTTCATCAAGCGTCGGGTTGGTCATGTAAACGTTTGGGTGACCGTCTGCAGTCGTGTCGATGCCGTATTCGATCTGCAGATTCTCGATGCCCGTCGCTATGCACTCAGTCGTCATGGAGGGGCCCGTGCCGCGCAAGGACTTGCGGCAAAGCGTGGGGATGCCGTCGCCCGGCGCGTTCGCAAATTGCCGCACATAGTAAATGCTCGGCCGGTACGTCCAGTCCGCGCGCGGTGCATTGACGGTGAACGGCGGCGATGGCGGAGTCGGGCCGTTAAAGAGATACCCCACGGTGCCGTTCGTGCGCAGGTAGACGTCGTCGGATGACAGGGTGGTCGCCTCGGCGCCGGCGACGCGCTTTATTGAAACGACATCGGTACCGTCCAGCAGCTCTCCACCAAGGAAACAGGAATGTGCCGTCATGGCGGCCGAGCTGGTGGCATTGTCGATGGCGGTGATGGAAAGCGAGTTGCCCGTTCCGGACTCGACCGTGCGGTACATCCAGTTCGCTTCGCTGGTTGGCCCGCAATCCGTGCCGATCGTCAGGGAACCATCAACATCGACAGCGTCCGGGATATGAAGGTCGGCATAGTGTCCGGCCATGCTCAGGTCGAAGGCGATCTCGCGCAGTGCGTGACGGGCATCGTCCTGCATGCGCGCAAGGTTTTCGTCCTGGTCAAAGCTGTAGCTGTTGTTAACGAAGACGGTAACGATGGCAAGGCCCAACAGCATCGACAGCGTCAACGCGATCATCAGCTCGACGACGGTGAAACCGGTTTGTGGTCTTTGGCTGATCACTTTCATTGCATTCAAATACTGGGATCGATGAACGTGGGAACCTGGATAATGCGGCGGAACTCGTTGCCGGCGCCGTACTTGCCGGCCGGTGAGCCGCAGGCGTCGGCATTAGCGCTGTTCAATGACGCCGTGCCACGCCAGGCGATCGTTACCTGGTAGATTCCGGCACCACCACCGACAGGGCCGCTGATGCAGAGCGTGGGCTGCACGAGTCCTCCTGTACCGCTGCCCGCGTTGGTCTCGAGGTTGCCGTCAATTGCCTGCTCCCAGACCCACAGGTCATGCGCGGCCTTCTGCGCTGCATTGCAGGGATTGGCCATTGTGCAATTCGGCGCGGGCTCTGCACTGATGCTGCCTTCACCGAGTTCGCCGGCCGCCGTGTAGATGTCGATCGCATCGCCATTCATGCGCATGTCCTCGAGCAGGCCATAAGCGATCTGGGATGCCGTAGTACGCTGCAGCGCCTCGTAGTTGGCCTGCTTCGACACGGTTTGCAGGCCGGCGATCGAGAGGAGGCCCACGCTGAAGATAACGAGCGTGACGAGCAGCTCGATCAGCGAAAATCCCCGTGTTTGATCAGTTGAGACATGCATATCCATAACTAGTCTTCAGCCGCGGAACAACTCGGAGCGCTGCCATCCGCGAGCGTCTTCGAAAGTCGGGGACGGCCGGACAGCTCTATGATCATGACCTTGGCGTGGTCGGCGCCGCGCTCGTCGCATACCGTGAACTCTCCGGCACTGCCATCGATGGCGGCGTTCATCACGCGTCCATTCGGACGGTAGAGCAGGAATTCCTCGAATTGGTCGGACTCAATGGTCAGGTTGTTGACCCCACCCGTCTTGCTGGCAATCGTCTCGTCGAGGTCTACGATCTGGTCGCTGTCGAGATCGGCGAAGACGATCCAGCCCCGGTCCCAGTCGATGTCTTCGCACGTGACGCCGTTGGCGCTGGGGCACAAAGTGACGCGCGTGTTCGTTGTAATCGCCGTGCTGCGCGCAATGTGCATTGACGAGACGAAGTCGTTGATCGCGCTGGTCTGGCGGGCATTCGAGACGAACAGGTCCATCGCGGGCACGGCCATGGAGAGCAACAAGCCCGTGAGGGCTACTGCAATCATGAGCTCGATGAGCGTGAAACCGTGGTGCTGCCGCATTCGTTTCTTCCCTGAATATCGCCGTTTACTGCTGTCCCGGCCCACGATTTCATTTCCTGAGCGCGAGATAAATGCTAGCGGTTACGGCGGGATGGCGATGAGACTCATGTCCAATTTGCGAGGCGACGGGCGCAGCTCACGGTCTGAAATGTGAACTGCTCCCGTCGTTATGTCCGTATTTAGGCTCCCAGGCTCAGAAAAGGGCCTTTTTTGTGACCGCTGTCAAAGGCATCGAAGTGATCCATGCCCATACTAGAGTCCGCACGGGAGCAAACATGAAAAAGTACTTGATCATCGTCCTCTGTGGATTCGTGTTCAGCAATACGGCCGATGCCGATATCTGGAAATGGGTTGATAACGAGGGCAAGACGCACTTCGTCGACACGGAAACGCCGATCTACACCTGGGTCGATGAGGCAGGCGAACAGCACTACAGCGATACGCCCGATCACGAGGATGCCGTTTCGGTCGAGCTGGTATGGCATTCGAAAGGTTCGCTGGAGGACATGGCCGACTCGGGTGACAAGGCGGGTTCGGGTCCGGCATACCCGGGCGAGTCGCTCGAGGAGCGCCACGAGCGTGAACAGGCCGAAGCCTATTATTGCAAGCGGGCGACCGAGATTTACGAGTCCTATCTCAATGCGCCGCAGCTGTATCGCACCAACGAAGC
>JAAUYE010046438.1_pt1 | contig 10007 bp, 11 predicted proteins | sample 7278081 | NCBI WGS metagenome assembly JAAUYE01 (sample SAMN14350131, study PRJNA611818) | marine sediment metagenome | isolation source: surface marine sediment (0.6m) | place: French Polynesia: Moorea | collected 2018-08
CGCGCATTTTGCTGCGCGCCGCGTCGATCTGCTGATCGCTGACCCGTTCGGCCAGCGCGCCGTGCACGCCAATGCTCGAGTGGAATCCCGAGATGACGACTTCGAGCGCGGTCGTCGTCGGCGTATAGCGCTGCTGCAGGTCCTGGGAGACGACGCCGATGTGTTTGCGAAGCTCCCAGACGTTCCAGTGCTCGGCGCCGAGGATGCGCACCGACGAATCGTCCGTGACCACCGGGTAGAGCTCGCGATTGATCACCTTGAGCAACGTGGTCTTGCCCGCGCCGTTGGGCCCGACGATCGCGACACGTTCGTGTTGTGCAATGTCGAGGTCAAGTCCCTCGAAGACGCAGGTCGACCCTCGCCAGATCGTCGCATTGCGGATTTCGATGAGTTTGACGTCAGGCTGCATGGACATTCCGGTTTGCTGCACGAAACAGTATCACGCCCGCGACCATCGTAATGAACGCTTTCGCGATGCTAAGCTCACGGTATTCGCTGAACCCGGAAACGTTGATGCCAGAGGGTCTGATCTTCCTGCTCATCATGATTGCCGTGATCGTCGTGTACACGATTGCAAAGGTGCTGCAGCTCATGCGGCTCAGCGACAAACAATGGCAGGAGGTCGACAAGAGCAAGCTCAGGGAATGGGACGACGATGATGACTGACCATCATGCGTTCGTGTCGTCGCGTGGCGGCTACTCCACCCCGGCGCTTTGTGCAAGCAAACTCGTATTGGTTCCGGGACGACGGTTTCGATTACACTTACGCCATTCGAATCGCCGCTGAACAGCGGCAGGTTTGCGAGAATACTTCAGGTTCGCGGTATGCAAATAACGAGGCTCGGTACAGGCAGAAACCTCCTGGCGCTGGTTTGCGCCGGGCTCGCGATGGCCGCATGCGGCTCGGGCGAACAGGATGAGAAAGTGCAAAGCACACCGGCGCCCACGGAATCGCCGCCAGAGGTCGCGGCAGAGGCCGCCGCCCCGGATCGCCAGTCGCAGGCGAGGTCGATCATCTCCGAGGACATGCCCTACGCGGAAGTCAGGGATCAGTTGGTGTATGGCTACTTCGTGGCGCCATCAGACATGTTCGAGCCGCTGCCCGCTATCATCATGATTCATGAATGGTGGGGTTTGACGGACGAGATGCGCGCTCGCGCGGATCGTCTGGCTGCAGAGGGCTATATCGTACTGGCGATCGATCTTTTTGGCGGGCAGACGGCGTCCGACCCGACGGCGGCGCGCAAGCTGATGTTGTCGGTAGTGGAAGATCCTCGTTCGGCCAACGAGAATATCCGCGGCGCGTTCGAGTTTGTCAGCGAGACGGCCGGCGCTCCGCGAGTCGGCGCTATCGGCTGGCGCTTCGGCGGTACCTGGGCGCTGAATACCGCGCTCCTCTTTCCCGGCAAGCTGGATGCCAGCGTTATCTACTATGCCCAGGTCACGAGCGACGAGGAAAAACTGCGTTCCGTCACTACGCCGATACTGGGGCTGTTTGCGGCCGACGATATCAGTATCCGGACCGACTCGGTTGAGGCATTCAAGGCAGCGCTCGAAGCGTTGCAGGTAGACCACGATATCCAGGTTTACGCAGGCGTCGGGCAGCGCTTTGCCAGCGAATCAGCGAAAACCTACGACGCGAGGGCGGCCAGCGACGCCTGGAACCGCACGCTGGACTTCTTCAATCGTCACCTGGCCGGCGACGGTATCCCGGAAGACGGGTCCTGATCGCCCTTGCAGACGAGCCGCAGCGGCAGTTGCAGGCTTGTAAAGCTGACGGAGCGTGCACCTTCCGCGACACATCGTAATGATAGCTGGGCCGTTGCGACGCCGGTCAGCAGCAGTTCTTCGTCGCTGCCATCGCCGACCGCGCAAAAGTCGTCCGCCGCGATGGGTGCTATCTGTCGGGCGGGCACCGTTATCACGGCGTCGAGGCTGGCCTCATCCTCGTCCGGCGCATAGCGCTGGTACGCGTCCGCAATGCTGATCGTCACCGATTCGGCCACGGCGTTTTCCGGACAGCTAAATTCGGCACGCACGGAAAAATCGAGCCGTGGCAGCCTGATCGCGAGATCTTCCTCGCGGGGGCGGATTTCGGCGCGCGCTTCACCGGCATAGGCAGCCAGCTCCGCATCGGCGAAGGCAGGTTGCATCAGCCAGGCGATCCACAGTGCCGGTGCAATGACAGCTCTAATCTGCATAATCGGCCCAAGGCTACGGCGACCTGACGTAAAATCAAGAGAAAAGAGGATCGCAAGTGATCAAGAGAGCTGTACACCTGACTTACAAGGCGGCTCGGCGCGTCGTTATCGGCGTCGTCGGGGCGACGGTATTGCTGATCGGCCTTGTCATGATCGTGACGCCGGGACCTGCCATTGTCATTATCCCGGTGGGTCTTGCGATTCTGAGCATTGAATTCACCTGGGCACGGCTCTGGCTCAGGCGCTTGCGCAGGTCAATCAGCAATCGAAACTCGAACGAACTCGATCGTCGCGCCGCCGCTCACCGGAAACGCGTCCAGGACCAGGCAAAGAAAAAGGCGCCGGAGAACTGAATTCTTTGATCAATCCAGCGGGCCGATCCGACACGGAGCGGTCTCCGGCGCCCAAGCTAACGGCAGGGGGGGTGCCGCCGGGCCTTCCAGGGCCCGTTTCGGCCGAAATCCGGTTCGGCCTTGCCCGGTGGTGCCGCCAGGTCGTCAGGGGGAGAGAAGCCTGGCCGGCTGGCCGCCGGGAATAGTGACGCCTTAGCCGGCGTCGGTCATAGAGATGCGGTCGTGCAGATCGATATCAAGGTCTGCTTCGGCTGCGAAAGCCGAGCTCGCCGCCGTCGACACGCCGATAAGAACGATCAGGGCGCCGATCAGGGCGAGACCGTTTTCAATGTATTTGCTCTTCATGTTTCTGTCCTTGTAAATTTGGGTAAAAAAGATTTAACGCTATGGCTCCCTCATTGCAGGACTCGTGCCAACTTACTTAAGCTATTGAAATCAATGACTTGTAGTTTTTTCCGAGATTACGAAATTTCGTAAATAACGAAATTCCGTTATGCAATTTACGAAATTTCGTATATCATCGCGGCGTGATTACGCAGGACGATTACCAATGGCTGTTTCGCAAGGCCCCGGTCATGGCAACCTCGATTGCCGAGGACGGCGTCTATCTCGATGTCAATGACACGATGCTGGATCGGCTGGGCTACCAGCGCGACGAGATGGTCGGACGGCGGCCCGAGGAGTTTGCAACCCCCGAAAGCGCGAAACGCATCGCCGAGGAACTGCGGCCGGCCCTGCGCCGCATCGGCAAGCTCGAGAACGAGCCGATCGGCCTTGTCACGGAATCGGGTGAAGTTGTCGACTGCGTGACGAACGCGTTCATCGAGTATGACCGCGAGGGCAAGTTCCTGAGGACCGTGGCGATGTATGCCGAGGTTTCGGATCAGGCGAGGGTCAATTTCAAGTACCGCACGCTATACCGCCACACGCCGGCCATGTTGCACACGGTCGATGATGACGGCCTCATCGTGACCGTCACCGATCACTGGCTGCAGAAACTGGGCTACGCCCGCGAGGAGGTGGTCGGTCGGCCGATCACCGATTTCTTCAGCGAGGCTGACAGGCGCAAGTATGCCAACGGGCGGCTCAAGGAAATCATCCGCGAGGGTGGTTTCAACAACCTCGAGCGACAGATGTTGACGAAGAACGGCCAGGTCATGGACCTGGTCATGTCGGCAATTGCGCACCGCGACGCGAGCGGTAAAGTCGACAACATGCTCGTGGCGTCGAAGGACGTCACCGAGCGCAACCGGGCCGAACGCGAGCTGCGTCGCACGCTTGCCGAGAACGCCAGGCTGCGTGAGGAACTCGAGCGCGAGCGCGACTACCTGCGCGAGGAAGTGAACGTCGCAATGAACTTCGGCCGCATCGTCGGCACGAGTTCTGCGTTAAGGCGCATGCTCAAGCGCGTCGAAGCCGTCGCGAGTACGCCGGCCACGGTACTCGTGCAGGGGGAGTCGGGTGTTGGCAAAGAGCTGATCGCGCACGCGATCCACGTTCGCAGTCCGCGCGCCGACAATGCACTCGTCAAGGTCAACTGCGCCTCGATCCCGAAAGAGCTGTTCGAGAGCGAGTTCTTCGGTCACGTGAAGGGCGCATTCACGGGAGCACACCGTGATCGGGTCGGGCGTTTCCAGCTCGCCGATGGCGGCACAATTTTTCTCGACGAGGTCAGCGAGATCCCGTTCGAACTGCAGGGCAAGCTGCTGCGCGTGCTGCAGGAGAGCGAGTTTGAACGCGTCGGTGAAGACATGACTCGCTCCGTCGACGTCCGCGTGATCGCGGCCACGAATCGCAATCTCGAGCGCCTGATCGTCGACGGTGAATTTCGCGAGGATCTGTTCTACAGGCTCAGCGTTTTCCCGGTCGACGTGCCGCCACTCAGGGAGCGCGGCGAGGACGTCGTGCAGCTCGCGCAGCATTTCCTCGAGCAAACCTGCAAGGATTTTGGGCGCGACGTGCTGACCTTGACGCGCGCCCAGACCGAGATCCTGCGTGCCTATCGCTGGCCGGGCAACGTGCGCGAGCTCAAGAACGTGATCGAGCGGGCCGTCATTCTCTCGCAAGGCAAAGTGCTTCGCCTGGACCTGTCGATGCCGGCCCTCGAGGTCGATGCCGGGCCCGGCGCGGCCGTGCCGGGCGATGACGATGGCATCCTGACCGAAAAGGCAATGAAGGAATTTCAGAAAGCGAATATTGTCAGAGCACTCAAGCAAGCCAACTGGCGCGTGTCGGGTAAAGGTGGCGCCGCGGAGTTGCTCGGCGTGCGACCGACAACGCTTGCGGATCGCATTCGCACGTACAAGATCAAACGGCCGTCAAGCAAGTGAATCGAACGCTGATCAATCGAATCGTCATAAGCGCTGTCTTTATCGCGCTCGTCTACAGCCTTTACTTGCTGCCGTTTGCGGACTGGGTTGCGGCCGTTGTGGCCTGGGCCGAGCAGCACCCGGCGGCCGGACCCGCGGTCTATGTTGCGTGCGTCGTCGTTGCTACCGTGCTGTTCGTGCCGGGCTCGGGATCGATGATGATCGCCGGCTTCCTGTTCGGACTGATACCGGGTTTCGTGCTGGCAGCGATCGGGATCGCGTTGGGCGCACAATCGGCGTTCCTCGTCGGCAGGAGAGGCGCGCGACACTGGGTCGAACACAGGGTCGCAACGAATCAGCGGCTGCAGGCTATCGAAAAGGGATTACGAGAAGAGGCCTTCCTGATCGTCGTGCTGACAAGACTCTCGCTCGTGATCCCGTTCAACCTTCTGAACTATGCCTACGGCATCACCTCGGTGCGGCCAGGGACCCATTTTTTCGCGACCACGCTCGGCATGCTGCCAGCCGTCGCGCTTTATGTTTACCTTGGTACGCTGGCACGCGACCTCGGCCAGATCCTGTCCGGCGAGGCTGCGCCATCGGAAATCGGCTACTGGATCGCGGGCGCCGGGATCGCAGCGATCATTGTGCTGACCTGGGCGATACATCGTACGGCGAGCCGTGCCCTGGAGCGTCACCTGCCGAAACTGGAGACCGGCGATGCGGATTAAATGGCTACTGGGCATCATACTGCTGCCCGTCGTGTCGGGCGCTGCCGACCTGCCTGCCGGCGTACTGAGCGCGCTGAACGTGCGCAACGTGCCGGCCGAGTCCCTGAGTATTTACGTTGAGGACGTCGAATCCGGCGAAGCCGTCCTGCGCTGGCGCGACGAAGAAGCTCGCAACCCGGCGTCGACGATCAAGCTGCTGACGACGCTAGCCGCCCTCGACATCCTGGGTCCCGCGTATCGCTGGAAGACCGAGGTCTACGCCAACGGCCGCATTGACGGGGATACGCTCGACGGCGACCTGCTGCTCAAAGGCTATGGCGACCCTTTCCTTGTAACGGAGCGTGTCTGGCAGCTACTGCGCAATATCCGAAACCGCGGCATTCGCGAGATCAAGGGCGACCTGCTGATCGATGACAGTTACTTCGATGTCGGCGATTATGACCCCGCGGCATTCGATCGCCAGCCGCTGCGCGCCTACAACGTGGCGCCTAACGCCCTGCTAATGAACTTCAAGGTCGTGCGCTACTGGTTCGAGCCCGACGAGGAAGCGGGCGCCGTCAGCGTCAGGCTGGATCCCGAGCTCGACAACCTGCAGGTCGAGAACCGGCTCGGCCTCAGGAACGGGAGCTGCCGCGGTTATCAGCGCGGCATCACGATCACGGCCAACGGCCCCGTCGACCAGGTGACGTTTTCGGGCAGGTTCCCGAACGGCTGCGAACGCTATGCCATGGACCGCACGGCGCTTACGCACAACGAGTTCGTCTACGGGCTGTTTCGAAGCCTGTGGCGAGAGTCGGGTGGCGTATTTGACGGCGAGTGGAAAAACGTCGTCGCCGATGAAGAGGTCGAACCGCTGCTGGTCTTCGACTCATTGCCGCTCAGGGAGATGATCGCGCGCGTCAACAAGCACAGTAACAACGTCATGGCCAGGCAACTGCTTTACACGCTGTCGGCCGAGGTCGACGGTGGCCCGGGCACCGAGCAGGGCGGCAGGAAGGTCATCGCGGACTGGCTTGTCGATAACGGGCTCGAGTCCTGCAAGCTGGCGCTCGAGAACGGCGCGGGGTTGTCGCGGGATGCGCGAATCACGGCGGCGGACCTCGCGGCCCTGTTGAGGTTTGCGTGGCGGCAGCCGTACATGCCCGAATACCTGTCGTCGATGTCCCTGTCCGGCCTCGATGGAACACTGTCGCGGCGCTTTGGCAATACGGATCTGATCGGCAAGGCGCACCTGAAGACGGGCTCGATGGACCACGTGACCGCGATTGCGGGCTACCTGCAGTCGCGTTCGGGCCGCCGCTTCGCCGTCGTCGCCCTGCAGAACCACGAGGACATCCACCGCGGTCCCGGCGAGGAAGTGCAGCATGCATTGCTGCGCTGGCTGTACGAGCAGTAGATCGCATTTTGCGGGGCTTGTAGTACACTCGCGGCGGGCAACGGAGACCGACCATGCGTTCAGTATGCGCAATCCTGCTGTTATTGCCGCTCCTGGCGGCGGCAGAAACGGCGTACGTTACAGACAACCTGAGGCTTGGGCTGCACCAGGCCGAAGATACGAGTGACCGCGCGTTTCGCATGCTCGAGAGCGGGCAGGCGCTCGAAATCCTGTCGCGCGATCGAAACTACGCCAACGTGCAGCTGCCGGACGGCGTGCAGGGCTACGTCAAGGCGGCATACCTGGTCGACGAAAAACCCGCCAAGCTGATCGTTGCCGAGACGATCGCGGAGCGCGACGCGCTGACAGCCGAACTCGAGGAAACGCGGCAGGCGTTTGCAGGGCCGGCAGCCACGATCCAGGGCCTCAAAGACGAGGCCGCCGAATTGAAGTCGCAACTCGATAGTGCGGAATCGCAGATCGTCGAGCTGCAGGAAGAGAACGCGAGCGTCCAGGGTATGAAGGAGCGCTACAAGGGCAGCCTGCCTCTGCGCTGGGTGGCAGGGGCTACGGCGGTCTGCCTGATTGGCGGTTTCCTGCTCGGGCTGTGGTGGGTCGATCACCAGAGCCGCAAGCGTCATGGCGGCATCCGAATCTACTGACGTGTATCCGCGTAAACCCGGGTTGCGCTCTACGCCGCCTGCGTAACGCCGTCGCCGCAGCCTCCCCGCACCGGCAGGTCGGTATTCTCGAACAGGCGGTCGACGTCGTCCTGCGAGCGCGCGTTACGGATCTCCTTGACGAGGTCCGTCGTGACGTGCGGCGCAAACAGCTGCAGGAAGTCGAACATGTACCGTCGCAGAACCGAGTCCTTGCGAAAGCCGATCCAGGTCGTGCTTTGCGGGAATAGCTGCTCCGCCTCGACGACCTGCAGGTCCTTCCTGTCGGCGCAGTCGGCCGCCATGCTCGCGACGATGCCGACACCGAGTCCCATCCGCACGTAGGTCTTGATGACGTCGGCGTCCCTGGCCGTGAAGACGACATCTGGCTCAAGGCCCTCATCCTCGAAAGCCCGTTTGAGAGACGACTGGCCGCCAAAACTGAACACGTAGGTAACGAGCGGATGCTGCGCGAGGTCGTGGAGCGTGATTTTCCTCTCCAGCGCGGCGAGTTCGTGGCCTTTGGGAACGATGATCGAGCGGCTCCAGTGGTAACCGGGCACGAGGATCAGGTCTGCAAAAAGGTCCTGCGACCCCGTCGCTATGGCGAAGTCGATCTTGTTCGCGGCCACCATATCGGCGATCTGCTCGGACGTGCCCTGGTGCAGGTTGAGCCCGATCTTCGGATAGCGGGCGCGGAACTCGCCGATGATCTCGGGCAGCACGTAGCGTGCCTGCGTGTGCGTCGTCGCGATCGACAGAGAGCCTTCTTCCTCTCCGTAGTAGTCCGAAGCAACGCTCCGAATGTTCTCGACCTCCTGCATGATGACGCGGGCCCGTTCGATGACCTTCTCGCCCGCATCGGTCACGCCGCCCAGGCTCTTGCCCTTGCGCGTGAAGATCTGCAGGCCGAGTTCCTCTTCGAGCAGCTTGAGCTGCTTGCTGACGCCGGGCTGGGAAGTGTACAGGCGCTCGGCCGCGGCGGTTATATTCAATCCGTTGTCCACGATTGCCAGTAGGTATTTCAACTGCTGCAGTTTCATGTCAACCCGCGCTCGAACTGTCCAGTATGGGACCGCCAGCGGCCTCGTCAGTTTCACGTGGCCGCCGCCGCACACCACGTATAACAGATTCTTATAACCCAGGGCTATATGCAAAGCGCCGCCCCGAACGCAAAACCGCGTTATTTGTGCTAAACAAGGGACAGCGATCGAACAATAAGGACAAGCAAATGATCTACGACAATATTCTCGAAACCATCGGCAATACGCCGGTCGTGCGCCTGAACCGCATGGCGCCCGATCACGTGGAAATGTACGTCAAGGTCGAGTCCTTCAACCCGATGGCGTCGGTCAAGGACCGCCTGGCCTTCGCGATCATCAACGACGCCGAAGAAAGTGGCGTTTTGAAGCCGGGCCAGACCGTCATCGAGGCCACTTCGGGCAATACGGGAATAGCGCTGGCGATGGTCTGCGCAGCCAAGGGCCACCCTTTCGTGGCGACCATGGCCGACTCGTTCTCGATCGAACGCCGCAAGGTCATGCGCGGCCTCGGCGCGAAAGTGATACTGACCCCTGCCGCCGAACGCGGCAGTGGCATGGTCAAGAAAGCCGAGGAACTCGCCGAGAAACACGGCTGGTTTCTCGCCAGCCAGTTCGAGAACCCGGCAAACCCCGCGTTTCACCGGCAGACGACGGCGGCCGAGATATTGTCGGACTTTGCTGGCCGACGTCTCGATTACTGGGTAACAGGCTATGGCACGGGCGGCACGATGACGGGCGTTGGCGAAGTGCTCAAGACAGCCAGGCCCGGGGTCAAAGTTGTCGCTACGGAACCGGCCGCCGCGCCGCTGCTGGCCGGCAAGGACTGGAGCCCCCACAAGATCCAGGGATGGACGCCCGATTTCATCCCGGACGTGCTCAATCGCGAGGTCTTCGACGAGCTGCACACGGTCGATGACGATCGCGCGATCGAGGTGTCGCGTGAGCTGGCCGCCAGGGAGGGAATCTTCACGGGCATCTCGGCCGGCGCGACGCTCGCAACGGCGCTGGACGTCGCCCGCGACGCGCCCGACGGAAGCGTGATCCTGGCGATGCTGCCGGATACCGGAGAGCGATACCTGAGCACGCCGCTGTTCGAAGGCGTAAACGAAGGCTCTGACGACGAGTGGCTGGCTACGCAGTAATCTGAGACTCATGTCGCAGCGCTCGCGCGCGGCTGCTGGCATCGTGGTGCACTGAACAACAAGCATCATGGTGGCGGAGTCCACGTGGCAGCGGAAATACACAGCCTTAATTCAGGGAAGAACGTAGGCAAGGCAGCCGGGCTGTTGCGATCCCTCGTTCCGCGGGCCCAGGTATTCTGCTATTACGACCTCGA
>JAAUYE010081096.1_pt1 | contig 10006 bp, 11 predicted proteins | sample 7278081 | NCBI WGS metagenome assembly JAAUYE01 (sample SAMN14350131, study PRJNA611818) | marine sediment metagenome | isolation source: surface marine sediment (0.6m) | place: French Polynesia: Moorea | collected 2018-08
ACTCTATCCAACTGAGCTACCAGCGCACAACGCCTGCATCTAACCGCCGCTCCTGCCCTTTGCAAGGGGCTATTCACTCGGCTGCCTGCTCTTCTCCGATCACCGACTTGGGCAGCCGGATGGTGAAGCAGGTGCCCTCGGGACCGGTCCGGGACAACTCGAGCGCGCCGCCGTGACCCCGCACCAGTTCCGACGAAATCGCAAGGCCAAGACCGGCGCCGCCTTTGCGCGCGCCGCCCTGAAATGGCTGAAACAGGTACTCCTGCGCTTTGGGCGGCAGCCCGGGCCCCGTATCCTCGACGGAAATCCACCAGGCCGCGCTGTCCTCCCCGGCGGAAATATGGATACCGCCGCCGACCTTGGCCGTTTCCAGCGCCTGTCGCGCATTCCGGACAAGGTTCGACACGATACGGTACAGCTGTTCGGGATCGGCGCGCACGATCAATCCCGGGGGCACGTCATCGTCAAAGGTGATCGGCGTCTCGGCGGCGGCGAGGCGCTCGCTCTCGATCACGTCGTGCACGATCCGCGCCAGCGGCACGAGGTCGAGCTTTGGCGGCGGCTCTTCCGCCTTGCCGAAGGCAAGCGTGGATTCGCACAAATTGACCGCCCGTCCGATCGACCCCATCAGCTTGGGCGCCATACGCGCGACCACCGGGTCTTCGCTGCGTTCGATCCGGTCGGCGAACAACTGCGCCGAGGTCAGAATGTTTCTGAGATCGTGGCTGACCTTGGCCACGGCCCCGCCCAGTGCCGCCAGCCGGTCTTTCTGGCGCAGCATAGACGTCAGATCGGTCTGCAGCGCCCGCAGGGCGTTCTCGGCCTCCATCAGCTCCCGCACGGTGGCGCTGGGCTGGATGATCCGACGGGCGTCATCCGGCGCGGCCGCATAGCTCTTCATCGCCGAGACGACGCCCTTGATCGGTTTGACCAGCAACGCGCGCACGGCAAAGAACAATAGCGTCGCCGTGAAAATCGAGATCACGGCCGAGAGAATGAGGATGCGGATGCCATAGTCGATCATCGACGCCCGGAGATCCGCCGTCGGCATCGTGATCTCGATCAACAGGCCTGCGTCCTGCGTCGGGTTGCCGATCACGCGCACCACCTCGTCCTCGGGCGTCAGCAACCGGTCGAACGCGTCGACGATCAGCGTGGTCGCCGGCGGATCGCGCATGTCGAAGGTGGCGGCGACGGGCGACGGCATCGGCGAGGCGAGCATCAGTTCCCGCACCTCGTCCCGCCTCAGCACAACGTTGAACACGCCGGCGTTCCGCAGCAGCTCGACCTCCAGCTCGGGGTCGATCATGTCGTTGGCCAAAAGCGCGAGCGACGCGATCTGCCCGCGCTCCAGCCGCGCCGTCATATAGTCCTGCCGGTATCGCGCGATGGACGGGACAAAGATAAAGACCTCCGCCAGCATCACGAAGATGATGGTCAGCGCAAGAAACCGTCCTGACAGCGAGTTCGGGAACATCACCCTCTCTTTCGCCTTGCCTCAGGGGACATAGCGCTGAACAAAGCGCACGATCCTCTTAACCGTAGGATTATCAAAGAGCTTGGGCGAGAAATAGGCCCCTGCCGCACGCTTGTTGATCTCTCCAAGCGTCGGATAGGGCGCGATCATGTTCGCGATTGCGCTCATCTTCAGCCCGTTCGCGATGGCCAGCGCCCAGACCCCGATCAGTTCACCAGCTTCGGCGCCCACGATGGTGGCGCCCACCGGCCGGCCCTTGACGACCATCACCTTGATGAACCCGGTCGTCTTGCCCGTGGCGATGGCGCGGTCGTTCTCGTGGTAATCGAACCGCGCCACCGTGACGGCCCTCTTGCCATGGGCCTTCAGCGCCGCCGCCTCGGTCAGCCCAACCTGCGCCAGTTCCGGGTCGGTATAGCTGACCCAGGGCACGTGATGCGTCTTGGCCTTCGAGGGCAGCCCGAACAGCATCGAGCGGATGATGACGCCCGCGTGGTAGCCCGCGACATGCGTGAACTGCAGCCCGCCCGCCGCGTCGCCGACCGCATAGACCTTCTTGTTGGTGACCGACCTCAGATCGGCCCCGACCCTGACCGCGCGATCATGCGCGACATGTCCCGCGTCGAGGTCCAGCTTGTCGATGTTCACCTTGCGGCCAACGGCCAGCAGCAGGTGCGAGCCGGTGAAACGCCCCTCCGGCGTCTCCACGGTGATCTGACCGTCCGTCTGGCTGATCTTCTCCGCCGGCGCGCCTTCGACGATCTCGACGCCCTCGGCCCTGAGCTTCTCCAGAACGATGGCCGCGGCCTCCGGGTCATCCTTGCCCAGCGCCTTCTCACCCTCGATCACGGTGACCTTCGACCCCAGCCGGACATGCGCCTGCGCCATCTCCATACCGATGGGCCCGCCGCCGATAATGATCAGATGCTCGGGCTTGTCGCGCAGATCGAAGATCGTTTCGTTGGTGTGATAGTCCACGTCCTTGATGCCCGGGATCGGCGGCACGAAAGGCCCCGAGCCGGTCGCGATCACGATCCGCCGGGCCTCGATCACATGGTCTCCGGCCTGAACCTCTGTCGGACTGATGAACCGGCCGTATTCGCGGATGACCCGCACGCCCAGCCCCTCGAACCGCTCCTGACTGTCCACCGGGGCGATGGTCTCGATGACCTTGTGCACGTGGTTCTTGGCAGAGGCGTAATCCACCTCCGGCTTGACGGGGCGCACGCCAAAGCCGTCGCCCATCCGCATTGCCTGCGCCCGAGCTCCGGCGGCCAGCAGGGCCTTCGACGGCACGCAGCCGAAATTCAGGCAGTCCCCGCCCATTTTGTGGCCTTCGAGGAGGATGACATCCGCGCCCATCTGCACCGCGCCTGCCGCGACCGACAGCCCACCTGACCCCGCCCCGATGACGAGCACATCCGTCCTGATCCGTTCCATGACTCAGAGCCCTTTCTTGCCGCGCAGGGCCTTCAGAATGACGGGAAGCGCCGCCAGCGCGCAAAGGCCGAGGATCGGCAACAGGATATGCGGCTCGAAGATCACGCCAAGGTCCGGCGTCTCGCCGCGCGCGAACACCTCGCCCAGCCCGGCACCGACCGACGTGTAGACGACCGCACCGGGAATGATCCCGAAAAAGGTCGACACCACGAAACGGATAAGCGGCACACCCACCAGTGCCGGCACGAGGTTCGCGACAAAGAACGGCACGGCAGGCACCAGCCGGATCAGGAACAGGGCCGACCACTGGTTGTCGTCGATGGCCGACTTGATTCGTTTCACCGCCCCGTCCGAGGAATCCATGCGCGCCGCCAGCCTGTCGCCCAGCCCCCATCGCGCGGCAAGGAAGATGATCGTCGCGCCGGTCGTCGCGCCAATGATGTTGAACAGCGCGCCGGGGAATGTCGCGAAAAGAAACCCGCCGGTCAGCGTCGCGATTGTGGCCCCGGGCAGCGAAAACGCCACGATCACGACATAAGCGGCGATGAAGGCCAGAACGGTGAGAATGTAGTTGGCATCCCGAAACGCAAGAAGCATCTCCCGGTTTTCGGCAAGCGTCTCGAAACTCAGGTAATCCCTGAGCGTAACGGCCCCGATCACCGCCACAACGAGAATGGCGATCAGGGGCAGGCGTTTCGCCATGCCGTTCCCGGGCTCAACTGCGTTGGTCATGTCGGCCATTCCGCTCGGTCCTTTTACATCGTCCATGTTGAGCCATGACATGGCCGCGGGGCAGTCCGAATGTCAGAGCGATCACGGGCGCTTGATAACCGGTGAGAATTGGCGCCATTGAAGGGCCTGAACACGGCGCCACTGAAACATTTCGCCCTGCGACCCGCCGGAATTGTTGCAAATACCGCGGCCAGCGGCGTTGACTTGATGGGTCGATCCACTTAGAGACCGGGCTTCGATAAGAATTTCGCCCGAATCCCAGCCGGTTTCGGGCCCAACCGCCGGAGACATGCGATGAAGCGCACATTCCAACCCTCGAACCTGGTCCGCAAGCGGCGCCACGGGTTCCGCGCGCGCATGGCCACCAAAGCCGGGCGCAAAATCCTGAACGCCCGCCGCGCGCGTGGCCGGAAGTCGCTCAGCGCCTGAGCGATCCTGACGCGTTTGATGAGGCCGCCGCGGGCAACCGTCGGCGGTTTTGTCGTTTGAAGGAGCGCCCATGTCGATTCCCGGAGTGGAGGTGCTGAAACGGCGGGCCGATTACCTGGCCGCGCAGCGCGGCACGGCACAGCGCCGCGCCGCGTTCACACTCCGCGCGCGGCACCGCGGCGGCGACGACATCCGCGTCGGCTTCACCTGTTCGAAAAAGGTCGGCAACGCCGTGGCGCGCAACCGCGCCAAGAGACGACTGCGCGAGGCGGCGCGCTTCGTCCTGCCCGAACATGGTCGCCCCGGCTGGGATTACGTACTCATCGGCCATCGCGAGACGACCGCCACGATCGCATTCGAACGTCTTTGCTCCGACCTTGCATCGGCCCTTTCGGCACTGCCGGAGCACGCGGAATGAGTCCCCTCGCCCGCCTTTTCACGCTTCCGGTTCACGCGTACCGACTCTTTGTCTCTCCGCTTCTTGGCCAGAACTGCCGGTTCGACCCGACTTGCTCCTCCTATGCGCTTCGGGCCCTCGAAACCCACGGTGCTCTGAAGGGAAGCTGGCTGGCCGCAAAGCGCATCGCGCGGTGTCACCCATGGGGAGGATCCGGCGTCGATCCGGTCCCGCCCCGCAAAGACGACTAGCGGCCCAGAATGGCCTTCACGTAGCCCTGCGTCTCGCGGTAAGGCGGCACACCACCGTGCTTTTTCACCGCGCCCGGCCCGGCATTGTAGGCCGCGAGGGCCAGCCGCCAGTCCTGGAACGTGCGGTATTGCTGCGCCAGATACCGGGCGCCGCCGTCGAGGTTCTGTTTGGGGTCGCGCGGATCGACGCGCAGCTTTCGCGCCGTCGCCGGCATCAGTTGCGCAAGGCCGATCGCGCCCTTGTGCGACACCGCCTTGGGGTTCCAGCCCGACTCCTGCTGTACGAGCCGCAGGAACAGATCTTCCGGCACGCCATGCTTGCGGGCGGCGGCGCGCGCCTCGGGCAGATAGGCGCCCCGGTAATTCCCGGCATAGCGCGGGATGGCGACATAGGATTTTCTCTCCGGGCGCAACCGCGCCGACCCGGCATACTGCTCGGCCGCCCGCCCATCGAGCACCCGCAACTGCTTGTCGAAAAGCTTGGCGCGCTGCGCGGACGTCGCCCGATCCCCGGCAACGGCCGGCATACACAACGCCGCCGACACCAGACCCGCAATGACCACTCTTGAACGCAACGAACAGCACCCCCCCCCGGACACCGTCCAGCAGTTTAGTCATTTTTCGCGGGTTTTCCAGACATCCGCGCTTCACGCCCTGTTAACCTTGGCGGGCGATTGATAACTTTGCCCGAACGCACGAGATTCGAACGGGAGGCATCGATGGCAGGTTCAGTGAACAAGGTGATTCTGGTGGGTAACCTGGGGCGCGACCCCGAGGTCCGCCAGTTCCAGAATGGCGGCAAGGTCTGCAACCTGCGGATCGCGACGTCCGAGAACTGGAAAGACCGCAACACCGGCGAACGCCGGGAAAAAACCGAATGGCATTCGGTCGCGATCTTCTCCGAACCGCTGGCGCGGATCGCCGAACAATACCTGCGGAAGGGCTCCAAGGTCTATATCGAGGGCCAGCTGGAGACCCGGAAATGGCAGGACCAGTCCGGACAGGACCGCTACTCGACCGAGGTCGTCCTGCGTCCCTATCGCGGGGAACTGACCCTCCTCGACAGCCGCGGCGACAGTGGCAGCGGCGGGGGTGGCGGCGGCTACGGCGACGATTACGGCGGCGGCTATGGCGGCGGCGACCGCGCGTCCAGCCCGGCCCCGGCCTCTAGCGACCTCGACGACGAGATCCCGTTCTGATCGCGCCCGGCGGGACGGTCAGCGTCCCGCCAATCCCTCTTCCAGCACCGAACGGACCACCTCCAGCGACACATCGCTGGTGACAAAGGCATCGCCGATCCCCCGCGCCATGACAAAGCGCAGTGTGCCGTCGATCACCTTCTTATCCTGCTGCATCAGCGCGATCAGCACCTCCGCTCCCGGCAGATCGCCCGGAATGTCAGACACATCGGCCTTCATCCCCATCTCCGCCAGATGCGCCCGCACCCGGCTCGGCTCTTCCTGCGAACAGAACCCCATCCGCGACGACACCTCGAAGGCCAGCGCACACCCGATGGCAACCCCTTCGCCATGCAGCAGCCGGTCGGAATAGCCCGTTGCCGCCTCCAGCGCATGACAGAACGTGTGACCCAGGTTCAGAAGCGCGCGGTCGCCCTGCTCGGTCTCGTCCCGCGCAACGATCTCGGCCTTCATCTCAACCGACCGCCGCACCGCATGAAGCCTGAGCGCATCGTCCCCGGCCTTCAGCGCCGGCCCATTCTCTTCCAGCCATTCGAAGAACGCCGCATCGCCCAGCAGACCGTACTTCACCACCTCGCCGTATCCGGCCAGAAAATCGCGGGCCGGCAACGTGTCGAGCGCGCCGATATCCACCAGCACACGCGCCGGCTGATGAAAGGCGCCGATCAGGTTCTTGCCCGCCGGCGAGTTGATCCCGGTCTTGCCGCCGACAGAGGAATCGACCTGGGCCAGCAAAGACGTCGGAACCTGAACGAACCGGACCCCGCGCCTTAGAATCGCCGCCGCGAACCCTGCCAGATCGCCGATTACCCCCCCGCCAAGGGCGATGACGAGGTCGTTCCGCTCGACCTGCCGGGCCAGCATCCATTCGACCGACCGTTCGAGCATCGACCAGCTCTTCGTCGCCTCACCGGCCGCAAGCGTCAGCGTGTCATGGGCAATGCCGCCCGCGTCCAGCCCATCCTGCAAATCCCGCAATTGCGCTTCCGCCACGTGCTCGTCGGTCAGGATCGCCACTTTCAGCCGATTCAAAAGGTCCCCGATTTCGGCGCCAGCCGTGGCGATCAAGCCCCGTCCGATGCGCACGTCATAGGCGCGATCCCCCAGCGGAACATGAACGGTTTCCACGGACATCAGGCGGTCTCCAATACGTCTGGCCGGGTTTTCAACGCAGCGATGACCTTGTCGGTCATGTCCTCGATCGAATAGGCGGCGTCGGCATCAACCGCCAGTTCCGCCTTCGCGTATTCCGGCACGCGGGCCTCGTATAACTCGGACAGGGTCGCAAAGGGATCGTCCGTCAGCAAAAGCGGGCGCGTGGTCTTGTGCTTCACGCGATTCCACAGAAGTCTGAGGTCCGCCCGAAGCCAGACGGCAATGCCCCGTTCGGCAATCGCCTCACGATTTCGCGCATTCAGATAGGCCCCGCCTCCGGTCGACAGCACCCCCGGTTTCCCGGTGAGAAGCCGCTGGATCACCTGCGATTCCTTCTCGCGAAAGAACGCTTCGCCGTCGCGGTCAAATATCTCTGCGATGGTCATGTTCGAGGCCGCGACGATCTCGGCATCGCTGTCCAGAAACGGCACGTTAAGCCTGCGCGCCAGATTCGTGCCGATCGCCGTCTTGCCGGACCCCATCATACCCACCAGAACCACGGTTTTTTTCAGTTTGGATGGCAAAACGGCAGCGTCCCGCTCACTTTTCTCGTCGTCGGTCCTGAATGGCGTGATCTTGCCTAAAAGACCAGTTATAAACGTGACAGAACCGCCAAAGGGCGGCACCGGCCCTTGCCAAGGGCCAGAGGCAGAAGGGTTTTTGCGATGCTCCGCTTTCTGAAGCTCCTGTTGGTGCTTGCGGTCCTCCTGGCCGCGATCGTCGTTGGCTACGCGTATCTCGGGGATATCAGTCCCCAGCAAAACGACGTGTCAGAGCCTGTGGAGCTCGATGCCAGCTAAATCAATATCCCGCGCAGCCAGTGCCGCCGCCCTCTGGGCAATGGCGGCCGTGGTGGCCCCGGCGCAATCGCCGGATGCCCCGCTGTCCGCGATTGACTGGCTGTCCGACTCGATCGCGGTCCCCGAGCCGGTCCTGCCTCCGGCAGCCACACCCTCGGCCTCCGCCACGGCCCCGGACGTCCTCGTCGCCCCTCTCGACGCCCCGGTCCCGGATCGCGCCGGCCTTGTGCCCGCGCGCAGTATGGGCCTGCCTGCCGATCTCTGGGGCGGAAGCTCCGCCGCCGATCTCGCCCGCCGCATCAGCGCGATGCCCGAAATCGACACCCCGACGCTCAGACGGTTCTTCCGCACGCTTCTGATCCTGCAGCTCGACCCGCCGGTCGACGCCATCGCCGACGAGGGGCTGTTCCTCGCCCGGCTCGACAAGCTCCTCGATATGGCGGAACTGCATGTCGCCGAGCGTCTGATCGCCGAGGCCGGCGCGCCCGCGCCCGAACGGTTCCGCCGCGCCTTCGATATCGCGCTGCTCAAAGGAACCGAAACCCGCGCCTGCGAGACCATTGAGCGGACACCGGACATCTCGCCGACCTTTCAGGCCCGTGTTTTCTGTCTGGCGCGAAACGGGAACTGGGAGGTTGCCGCGCTGACGCTCGGCACCGCGGACGTGCTGTCGCTTCTCGACCCGGAGTCCGAACAGCTTCTGCTCCATTTCCTCGATGCCGAGCTTTTCGAGGGCGAGCCCCTGCCACCCGTGCCCGCCAAGCCATCGCCGCTGACCTTCCGGCTCTACGAGGCCGTTGGCGAGCGGATCGACACCGAAACCCTTCCGACCGCCTTCGCCGTGACCGACATCTCCGAGAACGTCGGGTGGAAGACACGGCTCAGAGCCAGCGAACGGCTGGCCCGGGCCGGGGTGTTTGCGGCAGAAGAGTTCCTGTCGCAGGCCACGTCGCGCAAGCCGGCGGCCTCGGGGGGTATCTGGGATCGTATCGGCGCGATTCAGGGGCTCGTGGCGGCCTTCGATGCCGGTGACGACACCGCGATTTCGAACACGCTTCCTGCGGCCTGGTCCGCTGCGACGTCCGGCGGCTACGGCGCGACGCTGGCGCCCTGGATGGCGCGGCGGCTGACCGGCGTGAACCTGTCGCCCCGCGCCCACCGCGACGCTTTCGAGATCGCGCTCTATGCGGACGATCTCGACCTTGCCGAAGCCTATGTCGGAACCTCGGGCGAAGACGCCACGCTGCTTGCGATCGCGGCGGGCCGGTACGGCGACGTCCGGGCACAGGACCCGCTCGTCACATCGATCCGCCAGAGCCTCTCTGGCCTCCCGCCCAGCGCCAGCCTCATGCGGCTGGTCGACGATGGCCGCAAGGGCGAGGCCTTGCTTGTGGCGATCCGTCAGCTGGCCGAGGGCGACGAAGGCGACCCCAAGGCCATCGGCGACGGGCTGGCGCTCCTGATCGCGCTCGGCCAGACCGAATGGGCGCGACGCATTGCCATTGAACTTCTGCTCGAAGCGGGGACGGCATGAGCGACGCCGTCCGCATCGCCACCTTTCTCGAAGCCCAGGCCGCCGAGCTTGACGCCGCGCGGAACACACGCCTCGCCTATGCCCGCGACCTCAAGCACTTCTCCGGCTGGCTTGACCGGCGCGCCACCCCCCTCGTCTCCGCCGCGCAGTCCGACATCGAGGCCTATCTGGTCTCTCTCGACGCCGACGGGATGTCCCGCGCGACCCGCGCGCGCCGCCTGTCCGCCATCCGGCAGTTCTACCGCTTCGCCTTCGAGGAAGGCTGGCGCGCCGACAATCCGGCCGTCCGCATCAAGGGCCCGAAACGCGAAAAGGCCCTGCCGAAATCCCTGACCGAGGACGAGGTCGACCGCCTTCTCGACGCCGCGCGGACCGGCGGGCGTGCCGGCGATCGCGTCCGGAACACCTGCCTGATGGAGGTGCTCTACGCCACCGGCATGCGGGTCAGCGAACTGGTGAGCCTGCCGGTGCAGGCCGCGCGCGGCGACCCCCGGATGCTGCTCGTCCGCGGCAAGGGCGGGAAAGAGCGCATGGTGCCCCTCTCTGCCCCCGCCCGGCAGGCGCTGGCCGGCTGGCTCAATGAACGTGACGC
>JAAUYE010108770.1_pt1 | contig 10004 bp, 7 predicted proteins | sample 7278081 | NCBI WGS metagenome assembly JAAUYE01 (sample SAMN14350131, study PRJNA611818) | marine sediment metagenome | isolation source: surface marine sediment (0.6m) | place: French Polynesia: Moorea | collected 2018-08
CCAATGTTCTGCCGTCGGACCCCACGGAATGGAGACTGCCGGCAAGGACACCAGATGACTACTTTTCGTCACTCCCGCAGGACCGCTCCCTCATGGCAGCAGTTTAGGACCGCCGCAAGACCATCCTGTCGCTCAAACCATGGGCATAGGGTTTATTGGGGCTGTCTACAGGCAGGACTTCGGCGCATCGATGCTCATAAGCACGCGAACGTGCGTCTCCACACAGCGAGCGAGGCTCCTCAGTTCGTAACCACCCTCGAGCGTCGAGACGATACGCCCCGCTGCTGAACCGGATGCAACGTCGACAATTTGTCTGGTGACCCAGCGATAATCGGCGTCGGTGAGGCTAACGTGCGACATATCATCATCGACGTGGGCATCGAAACCGGCGGATACGAATATCATCTCTGGCCTGAACCGCTCTATTGCCGGGATCCAATGATCGCTGACTGCCGACCTGAATTCCCCGCTCTTTGACGTCGCATCAAGCGTGACATTTACCCGGTTCGCGTTGTTCGGAGGAACGGGAGTAAACGGGAAGAACGGGTGCTGGAATGTCGAGCAGAACAGGACCCGATCGTCGTCGGCGAAGATCTCCTCAGTGCCATTGCCCTGGTGAACGTCGAAGTCGAGGATAGCCACCTTGCCGATACCATGGGCTTCGAGGGCGTGCGCAGCGCCGACGGCGATGTTATTGAAGAGGCAGAATCCCATGGCGCGATTGCTCTCGGCATGATGGCCGGGTGGCCGAACGGCGCAAAATGCCGAGTCCATTTCACCCGTCGCGACAAGATCCACGGCGGCGACAACGGCCCCGGCCGCGCGATACGCGGCGACCAGGGAACTCGGGCTCACAACGGTATCGGGGTCGAGTCTTGCATAGCCGGCGTCCGGGATCATGTCTGACACGGACTCGACGTGCTCCAGCGTGTGGACGCGCAGAAGTTGTTCCGCCGTGACCTCTGGCGCATCGACGTAACGAAGCACGTCCCGCAGACCCGTCGAAATGAACTGATCTTCGATTGCGTACAGGCGGCTCGTGCACTCGGGATGTGCAGGGCCGGTGTCATGTTGCTGACACGCAGGATGGGTAATATAGGCAGTTCGCACGATTCACTTCTCGTCATTCCACGGTCACTATTATCCAGTTTCCGCCGTCACGACACCAACCGGAGATTGAGGTACTGCTTCCATGAACAACCATTACCTGACATCGCTCTTCACGCCCCGGAGCGTCGCACTTTTCGGTGCCAGCGACCGAACCGACTCGGTTGGCGGTGTCGTGTTCAAGAACCTGCTGAGCTCGGGTTTCAACGGCAGGATCTACGGCATCAATCCCAAACGCCAGACCGTGCAGGGCGAGAAGGCCTGGGCGTCACTCGACGATATCGAAGAAGCTGTCGATCTTGCCGTGGTTGCGACACCGGCGCCGAGTATCCCGTCGATCGTCGAAGCGTGTGGCGAGCGAGGTATTCGCATGATGCTGATCCTGTCGGCCGGTTTTCGCGAGATCGGTCCGCAAGGCCGCCAGCTTGAAGACAGGGTGATAGACCTGGTCCGGCGCTACGGTATCCGGCTGATGGGCCCCAATTGCCTGGGACTGATCCGGCCGGAAATCGGTCTCAACATCACGTTCGGCAACAATATGGCCAGTCCCGGATCCCTCGCGTTGGTCTCGCAGTCCGGGGCGATCTGCACGGCCATTCTCGATTGGGCTGAAAGCAACGGGATCGGTTTCTCCGCCGTCGTTTCGACCGGTATCGGCGCAGATCTCGACTTCGGTGACTACCTCGACTACCTTGCCGCCGATCCACGCACGGATGCAATCCTGCTCTATATCGAAGGAATCAAGGACGCGCGCCGCTTCATGAGCAGCATCCGGGTCGCCGCCCGAGCGAAACCGGTCATCGCCCTCAAGGTCGGGCGACACGCGGCGGGCGCAGAAGCATCGATGTCGCATACGGGCGCCCTGGTTGGTAGTGACAGGACCTTCTCCGCCGCGCTGTCCCGTTCCGGCGTACTGCGCGTCGAGACCGTCAGCCAGCTGTTTGCCGCTGCCAAGGCGTTGTCCACACCGCGCTATCGCAGCGCGTCGGAGCGGCTCGTCATTATCACGAACGGCGGCGGCCCCGGCGTCATGGCCGCAGACCGGGCAACGGATAACGGTATCGAACTCAGCACGCTCAGCGCAGAGACCGTCAGCGCGCTCGACGAAGTGCTCCCATCGGTCTGGTCCCGGAACAACCCGGTCGACATCATCGGAGACGCACCGCCCGATCGCTACCAGGAGACACTCGACATATGCCTTGCGGACCCTGGCGTCGACGGGGCGATCGTCATTCTGACGCCGCAGGCAATGACGAGGCCGACCGAAGTCGCCGAAGCTGTCGTCGCAGCCGCGAAGAACAGCAAGAAACCCGTCATTACCAGTTGGATGGGCGGTGGGCAGGTTGCGGCGGCCCGCGATATCTTCAACGACGCGCACGTGCCCGACTTCGGCACGCTCGAGAACGCCGTCGATGCATTTTCGTACCTCGCGCGATACAACAAGAACCAGCGCCTGCTTCTGCAGACACCTGCTCCATTGACGAGCGGACAGAAAGAACCCGACCGGGAGGGCGCGAGGCTGATTATCGAATCCGTGCTCAGGGAACCTCGAAAAATCCTGACCGAACCGGAATCGATGGCGGTTCTGAATGCATTCGGCATCCGCACGGTACAGAACGCCGTTGCACATTCACCCAACGAAGCGCTCGTGATCGCCGAATCCATTGGTTTCCCGATTGCAATGAAAGTCCTGTCCACCGACATATCGCACAAGTCCGACGCAGGTGGCGTGAGACTCAATATCGATTCTGCGCAGGAGGTGCGCGGGGCCTACAAGCAGCTCGTCGATGGGGTGAAAAAGAAGATGCCCGACGCGACGCTGTCCGGTGTGACGATCGAACGCATGCACCGCAGCCCGAACGGCAGGGAGCTGATGATCGGGATTATTCGCGACCCGGTGTTCGGGCCGGTAATCAGTTTCGGCAGCGGCGGTACGGCCGTCGAGGTTATCGGGGATTCCGCAATTTCGCTGCCGCCGCTCAATCACCGTCTTACCCGCGATCTGATCCAGCGAACGAAAGTCGCGAAACTTCTCGGTGAATTCCGGCAGATGCCGGCGGTCGACATGGACAGCCTCGTCGATACTCTGCTGGCGGTATCAAGCATGGCCTGCGAATTGCCCTGGATACAGGAGATGGATATTAACCCACTGATCGTCGATGAGAACGGCGTCGTTGCCGTTGATGCACGCATCGCCGTCGGCTATCCGAAGCCTTCGACGGATCGCTACAACCACCTCGCTATCCATCCGTACCCGACGCACCTTGTCCGGCGGCTGCAGCTCGATGACGGGACCGATATCGTCGTTCGACCCATTCGACCCGAAGACGCCGAAATGGAGGACCGATTCGTCCGCGAGTTGTCGGCGGAGTCACGGTACTTCCGGTTCATGAATCTGCTCCAGGAGTTGAGCCAGGAGATGCTGGTGCGCTTCACGCAGATCGACTATCACCACGAGATGGCGCTGATTGCTGTCGTAACAATAGACGGGAAGGACGAGCAGATCGGTGTCGCCCGGTACACAACGAACGTCGACAAAACCAGCTGCGAATTCGCGCTCACGGTGTCGGACGACTGGCAGCATCGGGGAATCGGGCACATCCTGATGAGGAACCTCATGGATGTCGCGCGTGATCGCAATCTTTCCGAAATGGAGGGACAGGTACTCAGCAACAACAGCAAGATGCTCGACCTCGTGCAAACGCTCGGCTTCCGAGTCAGCAACGACCCGGACGATCCGTCAATCAAACATATCGTCGCGCGACTATAGTCCGGCAGACTGCCGCCCGCGGCAAGGCACAGCGCGGCAGACTTACGTTAGCTGCCGTCGGCGTCCCGGGCCGCTTCCGCCTCCACGTCTTCGAGCGTCGGCGGAACCCAGCCGCGATCGAGGCGCGTGCCGAAGGCTGCCGCATTGCCTTTCATGACCTCGGCATAGCGATCGAGGAACGTCCGGGTACGGCGCACGTACTCCTCGTTTTCGTGTGCCGGAATATTCGGATCATAGCTCGATGCGAGCGCAAGCATCTGGTCCTGGTCGTTGATCACGAAGCCGCGGACCTGGCGTTCAGCGTCGTAGGGGTGAACGCCAAGCGCCTCGAGCGCGGATCGACCGGCACGCAGCGACGCGTCGAAGGTCTCGCGAATGATGTCTCGCGCACCGGCGTTCCAAAGTTCATAGACATGATGACGATCGATTGCCCTGGCAACGATATAGACGTGCGGATGATTCTCGGTGACGTAGCGCACGAGTTCCGTCGCGCTTTCCTTGTCATCGATCGCGATCACGAGCATCTTCGCCTCCTCGATGCCGGCCGCGTGCAGCAGGTCGGGTCGCATCGCGTCCCCGAAGAAGACTTTGACGCCGAAGGCGCGCAACATATCGAGCTGCTCGGACTGATAGTCGAGCACGACGGTCTTGAAGCCGGCTGCCAGCAGGATTCGATTGACGATGCCGCCGAAGCGTCCATGACCTGCGACGATAACTTTGCCGGTTTCGTCGATTCTGTCGGCCGCCCGTGCCTGGGTGGCGACAAACCGCGGCGCTATCAGCCTTTCGTAAAGAATGAACAGCAGCGGCGTCAGCAGCATCGACAATGCAACTACAAGCAGCAGCTGCTCGGCCAGCGCATCGGGGAGGACGGAACTTGCCACGGCAAAACTCAGCAGCACGAATCCGAACTCTCCGGCCTGCGCCAGCCCGAGCGTGAACAGCCAGCGATCCGCGCCGCCAATGCCAAATACTCGACTGAGGATGTACAGCACCGCTGCCTTCAGGGCGATCAGACCGATCGTAAGCCCTACAAACATGCCCAGGTTGTTGAAGAGCAGATCGAACTGGATGGCAGCGCCTACCGTAATGAAGAATACGCCGAGCAGAAGACCCTTGAACGGATCGATGTTGCTCTCGAGCTCATGCCGGTACTCGCTGTTCGCAAGCACGACGCCGGCGAGAAAGGTGCCGAGGGCCGGCGAAAGCCCCACCACAACCATGAGTAGCGCGATGGCGATGACAAGCAGCAACGCGGTTGCGGTAAACAGCTCGCGCAAGCGGGCGACCGCGATAAAGCGGAAGATAGGGCGTATCAGGTAACTGCCGACGATGACGACGAAGGCGATGGCGCCGGCCGTCAACAGGGCGCGTTGCCAGCCCTCGAGGCGATCGACCAGGCTCAGAGAGGCATGGCCGTCGTCGGTTGATCCGTGCGCCGCTGTTGACAGCTCCAACAGCTCCGGCAGTGCCAGAAGCGGCAGGAATGCGAGCATCTCTATGACGGCGATGTCCTGGAACAGCAGGACCGAAAAACTCGATTGGCCGCCGTCGCTCTTCATCAGGCCTTTTTCATTGAGCGTCTGCAGCACGATCGCCGTCGACGACAACGAAAAGACGAGCCCGATCGCCAGCGCCACTGTCCAGCCCTGCCCCAGCGCCATCGCGATTGCCGTGATCAACGCCACCGTCACCACGACCTGCAGTCCACCCAGGCCAAGCAACTTGTTGCGCATCTCCCAGAGCATGCGCGGCTGGAGCTCGAGCCCGACCAGGAACAGCATCATGACCACGCCGAATTCGGCGAAGTGCTGAATGCTCACGACATCGACGTGGAGTATGTCGAGGATCGGACTGATGACGATGCCGGCAATGAGATACCCGAGCACGGAACCGAGGCCGAGCCTTGACGCAATCGGCACGGCGATGACGCCGGCAATCAGGAACAGGAATGCAAGTAGCAGGAAGCCGTCCATAATCAGTTGCCCTCCCGAATCGGCAGCGAGTCTACGTCGACGGTCTCCCGCCGGGCGGCTGCATCCCAGTCATACCGGTCGTCGCGTATCGCCTCGAGCAGGCGCCGGTAGCCCGCAACATGCGGCTCGACGCCCCCCGTGGATGGCGCCCTGAGTGCTGCATAGAGCACGTACGGCGGGGCAAATGTCATGCTGCACAGGCGTGCCGTCTGTTCCAGCGGCCTCAGGAAATCACGGAGCGGGTAATGCTGGTAGCCGCCTGCCGTATACGCGTCTTCGGGGCCCGCCGCCGTGACCGCGACCATCATACGTTTGCCCGCTAATTTGTCGCCGTCCGTTCCGTAAGCGAAACCGTGCTCGAGCACCAGGTCCTGCCATTCCTTGACCAGCGACGGTGTCGAGTACCAGAACAGCGGAAACTGGAACAGGATGACATCGTGATCGAGCAATCGTCGCTGCTCGACATCGACGTTGATGTCGAAGCGCGGATAGTCGCGGTACAGGTCGACGAACGTGATGCCGTCAACAGCCTCGGCCGCCCGCGACATGTAGCAGTTGACGTGCGAGTGCTTGTGCCCGGGATGGGCGTAGTAAACGATTAGCCGGGCCATTGACGCACCTAGATGTCGTGTTCTTCCGCCCAGGTCTTCAGCTGCTCGAGAACGTCGAGCGCTGACCGGCCGAAATCCGTGATGTCGTAGGCAACGGCAACGGGCCGCGTGCTCAACACGCTGCGCCGCACCATCCCGAGCGCCTCCATCTCCCGAAGGCGCTGGGTCACCATCTTCTTGCTCGCACCGCCCATCTGCCGCGCAAGATCGTTGAAGCGCACGGGTCCGTCCTTGAGGTGCCAGAGAATCGAGCCTTTCCACTTGCCGCCGAGCAGGCGCATGCCGCGCTCGATCGGACACGGTTCAGTACAGGGCTCGATCACCGTTTTTCGGCCGTCGGCGTGAAGGACGATCTGGGACTTCATGGCCTTTCGGTTACTAATTGTATACTGGTAAATCTTTGTTACCTGGCCCAATACTATAACGCGTAAGGATGGCCGCGTCTAAATCGCTTCCCCCGTCCGGGCAGCAAGACGATCACAATTTGGCGGGGTCCGGACTGTTCGCGATCAGCGCCGACGGCAAGTTACAGGCTGTCGACTCGTCCGGCAATCCGTTTGTCCGGTGCGGCCTTGAAAGTCGTCTACTGATTCAGGGCGGATCGCACAGAGGCGCCGGCGGGAACGAGATGCCTGTTATGTCATCTGGCGATTCTTTGCCATACTTGAGTCCTTGCCCGAACTATCGGTACTACTTCATGCGGGACTATGATCGCAACCAGCCGCTAATCGCCATTCACATTCCAAAATCGGCGGGAACGAGCACGAGGGCCGTATTCAAGTCATGGTTCGGTGGCGGTTTTCGCGAGCACTATTTCGACGAGAACAAGGGGCGCATGCCGAAGAGGCACGACCTCGCACGCATACAGAGACCTGACCGCCCAGTCGTCGTTTACGGGCATTTCAATCGCCGGCGCCACTTCGGCGTCGAAGATTATTACCCTGAGGTGACACAGTTCGTAACGATTCTTCGCGATCCGTTCGAACTGGTGATGTCGAGTTACTTCTTCACGCGCAAGGTGGGCCGCACCTGGAAGGACAGGTCACGTGTTCCGACAGCGAAATTGTCTGAGCATATTCTCAGTGCGACGCCGAACATGCTGAACCACTTTCCCAGGGAAGTGACCATGGCGAACTACAAGGAGCTCATCGAAGAATACTTTATCGACATCGGAACGATGGAAACCTTGCACGACTCCGTCCACCGTATCGCCCGCAAACTGGGTATGCCATTCGAGCCGAAAATGCTCGGACATCTGAATGCAACCGAGCGCAACGAGAGCGTCCCTGCAAGCCTTCGCGATTTGTTCGTCGAGAAGAACGAACTCGAGTATGCCGTGTACAACTACGTCGTCGAACGTTTCGCCGACAGCGCGGGGCAAGCCTAGTCTCAGGTCAGAAAGCGCTCGCGCCTGATCCTGCGATATCGGTCATCTATGCCGCATGTTTACAGTGTGCATCCGCCAATACCGTTGACACCGATTCTCGGTGGGATGCTCGGTTCCAAAGGCGACTGGACTCAGCTATCGGCTTTCCGGCGATTCCGCTCACGAAGCAGGTGCGGCGCTTCGGAGTTGGCAACTTTGTTCCTGTTGCACTACATTGAAGAGCAGCATCGGGCGGTTTTGACCGAAACAAATAAAAACAAGGGGGCATCATGAAACGTCGTAATTTCCTGGGCATGACGCTATCCGCTGGCGTCGCGGCCACCCTCCCCGGCAACGCAGGCGCAGCGGCGCTGCTGCAGTCGCTCACCGCTGTCTCTTCGAGCGTCGTCGGCCGTACTGGCGGCGGGGACGAGGTAACCATCGAGAAAGCCGCACTGGAAGAGCTCAAGGGCGCCTTGCGTGGCAACCTCCTGTTATCTGGCAGTGACGGCTATGACAAGGCGCGTCGCATCCTGAATCCGTCCATCGACCGTTATCCGGCCCTTATCGTGCAGCCGAGCGGCGCCCGGGATGTATCCACCGCCGTGACATTCGCCCGCGAGCGCGAACTGCTGCTCGCGGTCAAGTGTGGCGGCCACAGCTTCTCCGGTAAGTCGACCTGTGACGGTGGCATGCAGATCGATCTGTCGCTGCTGCGCGGGGCGCGCATCGACAGGGGGAGAAAGCGGGCGCACGTCGGTGGCGGCAGCCTGCTGGGCGACCTCGATCACGAAAGCATGGCCCACGGCCTGGTAACGACGGCCGGAACCGTTTCGCATACGGGCGTCGGTGGACTGTCGCTGGGCGGCGGATTCGGGCGATTAGCCCGCAAGTACGGTCTGACGCTGGACAACATCAAGGCGGTCGATATCGTAACCGCGGACGGCAAGATTCAACGCGCGAGCAATGATGAGAATCCTGATCTCTTCTGGGGTCTTCGCGGCGGTGGCGGCAACTTCGGCATCGTAACCTCATTCGAATTCGGCCTGCACGAAATGAATCGTACCGTCATCGCCGGTGACGTGGTGTTCCCGATCGATCGGATGAAGGACGCGCTGCGCTTCTACGCCGATCATTGCGAGTCTGCTGCGGATGAGCTGTCGCTCGATCTCATTGCAGCGCTGCCGCCTGGCGGCGAGCCCGGCGTGGTCCTTTTTCACGCCGTCTATTCGGGCGACCATTCGAAAGCAGAGAAGATGCTGCCGCCGTTTGCCAAGCTCGGCGAGCCGATGGCGAACACGATCGCCCCCGTCGATTATGTGGAGCTGCAGAAGATGTGGGACAACACCGATCCGCGCCACGGGGGTGATTACATGAAGTCCGGTTTCGTGTCCGATATAGACGGTGCGCAGATTGACGCCGTTGCAGACGGTTTCGAGGCGCATCCTGATCGGTCGACGACGTTCTTCTACCAGCAGTCGGGCGGCGCCATCAATCGCGTAGCCACGGACGCCACCGCGTTTCCAAATCGCAATGCTATTACCGGCCCGGTGGTTGTCGTGTCCTGGAATGAAGGCGCCGAGGGGGCGCCGCATGTCGAATACATCCGAAGCTACTGGTCGACGATCGATAAGTTCACCGACGGCTTTTACACCAACACCGGCGACTACGAGACGCAGGACAGCCTGAATCGCAACTACCGCGGCAATCACAGACGCCTGGTCGCCCTGAAGGACAGGTACGATCCCGGAAATCTGTTTCGGCTCAATGCGAACGTCCAGCCTTCGGCGTAGCGACAGACATCCGTTCGAGTCGCAGCCTGCTAAGGTGCCGCCCTGCCTGGCCGATGTTGGGCCCGCGCCGGCCCTGTCCGCCGGGGTACGGCCGTGGATCGCGTCGAAACTGTGACGCGCGACAGCGCAGACGATAGTATGGGCGGCCGCAACCGGATCGAATAGCAAAGAAGACATGCGAAGATTTCGCAACTCTGTGAACAGTCGTCTGTACCGCTGGCAGCTGTCGAACCAGCGATGCAGCGGACTCTGGCAGGGCGAGTACTGGCAGGAGGAAGACGGCTTCCGGGTCATACGTTGCCGTCAATGCCGCCGCTTCGATGCGAGAAAATCGGCGTGCACGGTGCCATTTGGAACACCGGTACGAAAGTGTGCGACGGC
>JAAUYE010004779.1_pt1 | contig 9999 bp, 7 predicted proteins | sample 7278081 | NCBI WGS metagenome assembly JAAUYE01 (sample SAMN14350131, study PRJNA611818) | marine sediment metagenome | isolation source: surface marine sediment (0.6m) | place: French Polynesia: Moorea | collected 2018-08
CTTGCACCGGATCTCCAGAGTATCCGGTAATCGCTGGCTCTTTTCCAGCTCTCTGCACAGGAGTCTTCCGCATCCTGAGCAACGACGGTCCACGTAAGTTCTAGATTTACGCAGAACTAGCCGTCGTTTTCTATGATTATTTTCCCCGACTTCTGGGGTGGAGTCAACTGGCATCCGTTTCCTCCACGGACAGGTCGGGCGGTTTCGCCTCTCCCGTCTTCTCATCCATCTCGTCGGCTTGTTTTTCCTCTCCCGGTGTCATGGTCGGGGTCTGATCATCATGGTATCCATCCATGGTATTGAGCATTTCCTCCTCATCCATGGCGCCCATCTTGACCATCTGCGACTTGGAATGATGTTCCGCCTCCACAGCATCACGAAAGATCATGAAGTCCACGTTGGTTCCATCGTCGTATTGACACTCCACACCTTTCCCGCCCGCGGTATCCACGAAATACGGACACATCTTGCAGTGCGTCTCATAGTGGTAGGGATTCATCTTCGTGATCTTCGCCAGCCGGTGACAGTAGATCCGTCCCGAGTTGTCGATGATATTGATATGATCAGTTTTCATACCCGCTCCTTACTTCGTGGTCACTTCGATCCACTGGATCGGCACCGCGGCCTTGGGGTTTCGGACACACCATTCGTCATGGTCCAACCATGAGTTGGGGAATCCGCCTGTTTTCCCACCAGCCCAGATGGTGTCATATGATGGATCACCGGTCCTCGGGTTATTCGGGTCGGTTGTCTTCCCCATGGCAACCCGGTTCCACAGCAGAACTCCCGTGCTGTCATACCGACCCCAACTCCCAGAGTGGAGATAGCCACAGCTCTTTGAACTCGACTTGGCGAAGTATACACCATTACCGAATGCTCGACCGGCCTTGGCCTGACGGGGAACGATGTATCCACCTTTGATAATGGACGCCGCGGCCTTGTAGTCCGTACCGTGGTAAACGTACTGAACGTTTCCCTTTTCCGCTTCGATCTTCTTATAGTCCTTGTAATACTCATGGTGATTTATATCGAAAACGTTGAGAACCTTCACCGATCCCTTGGCCCAGCCATTGCCACGGAGGGCTTGCTTGTCGTGCGTCCACTCACTGTCTATCTTGCTCTGAGCGGCACCGACACTCATCTTGCTGGTAGATAGGACAATCGACGGTCTACCCCTTCCTACTTTCACCCGTTCAATACCGAGACCCAGGATATCAGCTACCGAGTTGCGGTATTGTTCCTGCAAGAGAGTCTTGTAATCGTCTTGGCCCATCAGATTCTTCCGACCCAAACTATCAGTAGAAGAGGCACCCCCCCACCCAGACGAAACACGTACACCTGTGTGACTGTAGGGGTTCAACTGGCCAAAGGGGACCAGCTTCGGGTTCCATTTGAAGTCGGGTACAACATCGTCATCCTTGGTGATCTTCTTCAGGTTCCAGTTAAGGCCCATATTGGTAATGATGGACGATTTGATATGCCCGACAAGTCCATCAGCTCTGGCACCACGCCAACCGCTACCTTGATTGAACATCTCGTTCATATACTTTGTCTTCGTAACAGTCTTAGCTGGCATGGTAGAGTTGTAAGAAAATGTGGTCTGTTTGGCACGACCTCCAGCATACTTGGAGGATTTCCTCCACTGACGATATCGAAGGATAGACTTCGCGGCTTTATCGTCTTTATCGACCGCGGACCCGCCACCAGTAAGGTTTCCCCATTGACCCGTGGATTTTCCTCGATACATGTACCCACTTCTACTACTACCTAACTGAACACCGGTAAAATAGGTGCCGATAGTTTCCTTGTCTGGTATCTCCACAGCTCGTTGTGCCGGTTTAGACAAATCTCTCATAAGTGAATTAAGAACGGTCTCAAACTTATCGCCAGTCCTAGAACGACTGGTTGTTCCCAGAGCTTTCCCCGCATCGGCTATGGCATCCAACATTGCGGGCTTATCATTCTTGAATCCCTTACGTCGGCGCATCGCTTTCACACCGTTTGCGAAATCCCTCCATGTTACGAACTTTCCCATGCCGAACTCATCCTGTACTACTTGCGAACCACGCAACATACGGCCTTCCATGAACTCATCAAAACGCTCGCGGTCAGCAGGGTTTCCATAAATGTAACTGTTATAGGTACCGCTTGGACTGGCCCGCATCGCATCTTGGATGCCTCGTATTAGCTCCTGCGCTGATGTAATCTTCTTATCACGAAAGTTCTTCGCCTTTGTGTCATCGAGACCAATGGCCTGATACTTGAACATCTCGTTCATGAACTTCACGGTTTCCGGATTCATGGTGCCACGGAACTTCATCACCGGTTCTTTGGAAGTGTCGAAGTCAATGTATTCTCGTAGCTCTGCGTCGCGTATGTATTCCATACTTTCTATCCGTTGCCCAGAATACGTGTCTCTTGGATATGTAAACGTATCAGTGATGGTGTTACCCCACACCTCCAACCAGGGCATGAATACGTTTTTTCGGAAATCATCATTCAGTGTAGACAGGCCAAAACCGAGAAGTTCATACCGACCCCATTTCCGTTTACTCCAATCATCTTCAGACAATCCCCAGGCTTCCAACATGGGTTTGTAGTCTTCAGGTATGTCTGCCCAGTCAACTGTATTATCACTAGTAACATCCTCCAGCCCACCGAAAAGCTCTTCAACTAATATGGTGTCAAACTGACGGGTATGTTTTATGGCTCGCACTCCCCGGTCGAAAGCGGCCATCTTGTTGGTGACTACCTTATCATTTTCGTGTTTCTCAAAGGCTTCAATATAGACATCGAACACCTCTTTGATTTTGTCGTTTACCTTCTCTTTGTAATTATTCAGACTGTCCCCATAGTTGCTCTTTTCATACCTGTCCATCTTGAGCCAGTCATCAGCAAGCTGGCGCTCCCGACGCAACCGCTCGTCGGTGGACATGAGCATACTCTTCATCTGCTTGAGGTTCTGCAGGGCATCGTCCATGAACAGGGGATCGTCAAACGCTTTACCGTCCGTGTCCAACGGGAGTTCAACCTTCGATTTTCCCAGAATAGCATCCTGGGCCTCGTTGGTTTGGAAGACCCTCTGCATATTGTCACGGACGTACTTTTCAGCCTTATCATCCAAGGTGAGGATTCCGGTCTGATCACACAGAGATTGGCGCTCTTTCGTCACCCGCGGATCATCCCAGTACATCTTCTGCTTGGTGGGCATCTTGGCTATTTCAGCCGCAGAGGGTTTATAGTCGGCTTTCTGTTTCTTCTTCGCTTGAGCCTTGGCCTCAGCCACCTTCTGTTTGGTAATATCGACCAACTTCTGGCCACGCTTCTCCCGGCGCTCGACGGTCTGAGCCGCCTTGCGTTCTGCGGGAGAGACCATGCCGTCATACTCCCAGCCTCGGACGGTCCTCTTCACCCAGACCCAGGTATAGATGGCCTTGCCCTTCTTCATCCGCTTCTGTTTCTGTTGCTTGCGGGTTCCAAGCGCCGCGGCGGGGCGCCCTTTTTCTAGAACTTTTCCGAGGATGGGACCGGACTTCTTTACCATGCGGAGGTAAATCCCCATGATGTAATCGTACTCTTCAGCGTGTCCCTGTTCGGCGGCTAGAGCTTTTGCCTTAGACCACTTTTCTTCATCCACCGGCTTTCCATGGATTTTCTTCGGCATAGCTAACTCCCATCATCGGTATAATACTGTCATCGTCCTGTACTGTCTTGAGCACCTTCTGGAGCTGAGGAATCATCTTGCGAAGCAATTCAATCATTGCTTTCGTCTCCGGCTGTCGTTCCTCTGGCAAGTACGGGAAAATGTGGACTAGGTGATCATGAAGGATTGAGAGCGCAACGATATTGGCCATCAGGGAGATCCGAATCTGTTCGGCACGGCTTATCTGAGGAGGTTCGTTCTGCGGAACGGCTACACCACCTACGAGGAAGAGAAGGATCAGGATCATTGCGCCCAGCTTTTTCACTTTCATCACCTCTGAAAAAGAGGGGGTGGGGGCATATGCGCGACAGGAAGGGTGCCCCCACCCCGGAAGGGAAAGGATGTCGAAGTTCCCTAGCGGAGAATGGGGAACAACTCTTTCATCGCGTCCTGCTGTTCCGGACTCATCGTGCCGACTATTCCCTTGATCACAGTCAGCAGTTCTCCGGTGGTCGGACCTTTCGGAGCGTGGACTTTCTCGGCTGAAGGAGCCACCTTTACTTCCGTTTTTCCTTTGTCTTTGGCTGTCATTGCCATGTCAGCCTCCTTGTCTTCTTTTGCCATAACGCTCTCCTCTCTGGTTTTCAATATATCATGTGCCTGTGGCCGCTCTCAACTTCGACGCATAACGCTCCACCTCTGGATAGTACCGGGTCCACGTACACCGGCAATGCGGATGCTGGTTACCCGCACTGATCCACCAGTTGGCTCGCTTCCTCCCGAAATTGTTCTTTCCCGGCCAGATAGCCGTATACGATGTACCCTCGACCACCACGGTGTCACCGCTGGCCGGGGGATTTTCTAGAAGAACTACCACGTTGTCATTGATCTGGCTTGCACAGAACTCACACGCACCCGCGCCTGAGATCCCGATCATGAAAACGCGCTCCTCTTCTGTCTCATCCAGTTCGGTCTGCAGGTACCCATTGTTGAAGTTGATCGCCGTTTCTGTCTCAGCGATCCGTCTCCAGTCCCGATTCAGTGTGGAGAACTCATCGAACAGCGAGTCCCTGAGCTGGCGCGGCGTCATCCCATCCCGGTATCCGTTCATGATCAGTTCCGATACCGCTCGCCGGTTCCGGTTGGTTATGTCAGTGATCAGATCCCCAGTGTGGATATCGCCGTAGTCCAAGATGTTGTCATAGATTTTCTTCTGATCCACAGCACCCGCTTCCTGCTCTACTGGGAGCTTGGCGTATGGTGTCGTGGTACGTTTGTTCGGATCGAGTTGCTGGACAATGCGACCCAGAGCAACGGCTCGTCTCAGTAACGCATCATTGGTGTCACCGTAGATATATTTGAACGCATCGGTGAGTTGCTTCTGGATCTTCTTCCACTGAGCCTTTGTCAGCCTCTTTCCAGACTTCGGGTCGATAAGGATTCTACCATCCAGCTTGATCTCTTCGTCATCGCCAGACGCCTTACGTACTTCCACCTGTAACCACTTGGTCACTATCTCTCGCCACAGCAGATACAGCCTTTTCTCTACATCCTCACTGATTCCATCAGCCAGTTGTCTCAGGGATTTGTACGGTGTCGGCTCTGACTTGGAATGGTTGTGGAGCTTGAAGTCTACCTTGGTCGCCTTGGCCAACAGCTCCATGGTCCGGTAGAACTTCGCCTCCGAGTTTTCATTCGGATTTTCGATCTCAATGATCAGGGACATTCGATGATCACCTCCCCCTCATCCACCCGGAACTCATCATCCTTGAGGTTATTATCGCACTTTGGAGACAGGTTTATCCAGTCACCCGGCAGGAAACAGCGACGGAGATACGCACCGTTCTTTTCGTTCATCCATATGGCCAGAGCGTTCCACTGTTCCTTCCCCGGACAGGGGGAATGATCGGCGTACTCCTGCAGAACATTCATGACCCAGTGAGTGTAGTTGGTCACGTTGTCCAGCAGTTTCTTGTTGTGCCGGTGAGACGGATGCATGGGAACATCTTTGACCTTGTAGATAGGGAACACCTTCATGGCCTCCCAACTGAACTTGCGGATCTTCATCACTGCCCCCGGTGACGCTCGTCACCCTACGGATGATACATGAATACGTCCGTCTTCCCTTGCTCCCGGTGCCACGCCATTCCCATGGTCTCCCTCAGATGAGAGTACCCCTTCTTGGCGTGGTAGTCGTCCGTAGCCACCAGGGACGGCAGAACCGATTCCCTAACCCCAAGCTCTTCATCCAGAACTTGGAAAGCCCACGTACTGGCGGCGTGGAGGTGCCCCTTGTGCCACTCCCGATACCTCGTCTCGGCCCACTCCTGCGGCATCTCTGTCGCCATGAGATTGACCAATACGCCTTTGCCCTTGCGCTCCTCGGACCCATGGGTGAATCCGATGAGGCACCTTCCCCAGCGGTAATACTTCCGCTTCTCCGGACCATTGTAGACGTTGACCGATTCGTTCCTGTCGAACCAGCACTCCAGAGCATCCCCCAGATAGAAGGATCGCTCCTCGTCGTGATTGCCCGGTACTACCATTATATCGACAGGCGCCAGTGCCAGACACCTCTCGATTATTTCAACCCACAACTGACGACCAGCGATAAACGTCTTCTGCCACCGGTCATCCTCGGCTTGCGGCGTCCCGTGCGCGGTCGTATTGTCCTTACTGTTTACATTGAAAAAATCGTTCCCCAAGACGATCAGAATCTTCTCAGGTCGGAGCGGTTTCGCCTTGGTGAGCTGGTAGTCCACAGCGGCCAACGCCAACGCCCTCGCCTTCTTCACATCGTAATTCTTGCCGCGGGTCTCCTTGCCCCACGACAACTGCCCGAAATGATGATCGAACAATGACAGCTCAAACATATAGCCGGTCGTCGGGATCTCAGTCAGACTCAACGGCGGGTAGACCGGGGCGTACAGCTTGGCCTCATGCATCATCGCCAGTATCGCCGCTCGTTCATCCAGGTCATTCACGTCACGGAGCTTGAGCCACGCCTTCACTTGGAAGTTTTCGTTGGCGCCGCTTCCCCATGAATTGACTACGTGGCGTTGAACTTCCCACGCACCCAGATCCACATTGGTATACGCCAAGAGCTGATCCAGAGTCCGGATCTCACTGGAGGTGGTGACGATTGTCTGGTTGGGTCCGCTCGCATCCTTCATGACGCGAACTTCAGATTTTGCTGGTTCGTGGGGCCTGTAGAACGCCACCCTCCGAACAGCCCGTTTGTAGGTATCCAAGGAAGAACCGCTTCCCGTCTCTTTCTTGAATTGTTCGTACATCTTATACAGCATAGCGGCGTCAGCGCCTAACTGCAGATGCCTACCGATCCATGCGTATGGCTTTTCCATTGAAACTGGCCTCCTGATAGGGGGTCAACTTCTCTTCTTCTTCTCCTTCTTGGCGGCACGCTCATGTTTGCGACTCGTTGCAAGCCCATCCGCGAGCGCCTTCTTCCCAGAATCGGTAAGCTCTGGGCGGTATTCCTCCTGTGCCATATGCACCCAAGTTACCAGCTTGGCTCTTGTCATCGCATTGAACAGCTTCCGATCATCCCCATCCAGGTCATCCAGTAACGGCCCGTCACCATTGGCGACCCGGTTCAGTCCATCCAAGAGCTGGGGAGATCCTTCCATCCGATTCAACACATCCTTTTTCTGGGATGTTTTTCTAGATTTTCTGCGGTCCTTCTCCTCCTTGGTTTCGCTCGCTTTCCCCTCCGCGGCTGGAACCCAACCGCCGTCTTTCTTCACCATGGTTCGTCCACCATGCTTCCGGATCGTCCCCTCCGGATAGGATTGTCCTTTGTTCAACTTCCGCGCCGCCGCTCTCTCCATCATTTTGACGGTAGAATCCTCCACACCGACAACGGTAGCCTGATCACTGGTTATGGTGTAGTCCTTCTTCGGGCCGGACAGAGCCATCCCTTTCGGACTGATATACATCCGATAATATTGAGGCGTTGATCCTTTCTTGCTGGGAGCCTTCACCTGATACTGGCCTGGGGATATCTCCTGCACGAACACCATCTTCCGTGTTCCTGCGGCACCACCAGCTCCCAAGGATGAGTCATACCGCTGTTTCGTCTCCACTTCCAGCTTGATGATGTCACCGGCAGACAGCCCACTCAGGTCATTCAGCGATACGGTTTTCCCTGCTCCGGATTTTACCGGCACCCATTTACCCTCAGCCACTTTCTTGCGCCCACGACTTACGGTTCCAATAGGCATCTTCTTGGCTTTGGTAACCTCCAATACGAGACGGACAGACTTCTTGGCATCGCGGGCTTCCTCGTTCTTCTGCTCTCGTTCAAACTCCTTATCCCGCTCACTCATTTCTTCTTCCTCCTCGTCCTCATCATCGTCAGCCTTTTCAATCTGAGCCAGATTGGTGTAATACTGGGGATCTTCGGCCAGATGATCCTTGGCTATCTCCTCAGCAATGGCAGGGTCGTCGGTGTGTTCCATTTCATGCTTGATTCCCATCGCCAGCTCATCGGGATCGAATGACACGGGATCACCGATCTTGTACTCTCCCTGGGTCTGGAAATCCCTGAGCGATTTATCCAGTGCAAACACCAGTGCCATAGCCTTCACCACCTCATCACCAAAGTGTTTCTTCAGGAGCGCCTGTAGCCGGTTGTCGTCAAACTCCAGTATCTCCTTGGTCGGGTCCATCTCCGGTATGCCATGTCCATGGGGGCTCTTCTCCATGGCCTTCGGTTCCTTATTGAACTGATCCTGCATCGTATCGTAGATCGGCTGGCCAGCCTTCATCGCCAGATAGTTCCGGAACGTTCTGGCGAATATCTCCGTAGGCTGGGCATAGTAATTCATGCTGTCCTTGTAGTGCTGGCCTTGCGGACTGAGCCGGGTTGATGCATCCACAGCCACCGCCAGATAGGTAGCCAACGTATTCCTGTTTCCTAGATTCAGCTTCTCAAAACCCTTCTTGAAGGCGATGAGCCGGTTGGCCAGTGTGTCCACACCCTCACCGGGGAACTTGTCTTGGTGGGCCTGAGCCAACCGGTAGAGATCCCCTTCAGTCATGGTCTGGTACTTCCGCATGGGAACTTCCCACTCCCCGGCATCACTTGATTCACCGAGCTTCATTCTCAGGATGTTGGAGAATAACTGCAGACCACGGGTGGCCGTATGGTTCAGATTCTCAGAGGTTTTGATCTGATCATCAGGAACACCGTTGTCACCAAACATCGTCAGCGCCCGCTTCATGATATGGTTGAAAGTAGAATCTACATGGAGCTTTCTCTCCGCTGGAGTCCTTCCCACGTTCGGCGCATTCTTTATCCGCTTCAGCAGTCCAGACTCTTCGGCCCATGTCATGAACTCTATTTCCAGCGCCTTACCTCCACGCTCCCAGAGGTAATGTCCCATCTCATGAGAAACGACCCCAGGCTGTTTCGGGGATATAGTCAGGATCGCATCACCGGGTGAGTAGAACCCAGCGATACCTTTTCCCAGACCCTCAATGCGGACCTTCAGCATCACCCCGTCATCCGGCTTGAACTTCTTGATGTCGAATCCAGCCTTGTACGCCTTGAAAACCTTCGTGACCTTCTTGATGTATTCAGCCTTGAGTTGCAAGGCACGGCCACTGGTTTGTAGCCAACCAAAGTTTCCCACCGCTCTTGGCGCCTTCTGAGTCTCCAGCATCAGACCCGTCATCTTCTGAAAGTCTCTCCGCGCATCTACAATCTTCGGATCGTTGCGGATCTGCCATTCCTTGTAACCACGCTCGGTCTTGAGCCTTCGGATATCTTTTGACTTCCTGTCCGGAGCCCACGCATCATAGAACTCTTCCACTTGGTCATAGGGAACAGTCACACCAAAGGGGCCGACGTTGGTGTTGATCGTAGCGTGCATACCATGACGCTTGACGTAAGTACCACGGATATCCATCTTCCCATCGAAGTTGGGATTTGACAGAACCTTCGCCCGCTCTACCTGTTGGGTGAAGTGTTTCAGGGACCGGAAAGCCCGCAACGTTTCCCCATTGTCTTTCACCTTCACCGAGTTTCTGTCTGCCAAGTCCCCGACAACCTCTCTCCACTCGGCGTTCATGACAACAGACTCTACAATCTCCTTACTCAGCTCATCCAGGTTAGCGAAGCCATACTCGTCCAGATGCTCATTCAGCCACTTCTTCTGGACAGCATCCAGCTTCCCAGTCAATTCCTTCTTGGCCTCTTGAATGACGTAATCCCGGCTCGGCACATCACCCACCAACCACTCGATCTCCTCATCGACCTTCTTGTTCCGCTCCTCCCACTCCTTACGCACGCGGGATCTCTTGCCGACGTTCTTGCTGTCCTTCTTGGTGCCGAC
>JAAUYE010108117.1_pt1 | contig 9999 bp, 7 predicted proteins | sample 7278081 | NCBI WGS metagenome assembly JAAUYE01 (sample SAMN14350131, study PRJNA611818) | marine sediment metagenome | isolation source: surface marine sediment (0.6m) | place: French Polynesia: Moorea | collected 2018-08
AATTCGCAAGCTGCCCCTGAGAGATGCGGTCGACATGGTGCTCGACGGCCGAATCACCGATGCGATCAGCGCCGCCGCGCTGCTGCATGTCAGCACCATCAGAAAATCATCTTCGCGGTAACGATATAGCGCAGCGGACCGCCCGGGTCGCGCGCCTCGAACGGATAGCAGGTCACCAGCGTCAGCATTGCTGCCTCCGTGTCGAGAACGAGACCGCCCTTCCGGGAGTCGACGACATCGGCGCCCAGCACCCGGTAGACATGCTTGCGGCCGCTGGTCGACTCGACGTTCAGGAGCTCGCCCTTCTCGATCTCACCGAGGAACCTAAAGTGCGTGTCGCGATGCCCCGCGATAACCATATTGCCGCTTTCGCCAGGCAGAGCGCTGGCACTGAGATGCCCCGGCGCGAACGCCAGGGTTCGGCCTGAGCTTCCGGCGAGGACGACGAGGTCAATTTTCCGGACATCTGATGTCAGGCGGAGTACCGGGTAAGTGTCGGCCCACGGCCATGGCGCCGGGCGATCAACCCCGCTGCCTGCCTGCCGCCAGGCTCGCTGCATCAGCTCCTGTGCCAGCCAGGCTTTCGCGGGAATGTAGGCACCGCTGCCAAGCTGCCAGAAACCCAGACAAAGCAGACAGGCCACGAGCCAGCGTGCTCCGCGTTCAGGCAAGCCGGCCACGAGTCCACCCGTCGCTCATGCTGAGCGCCACGAGCAGCAGCGTTGCTGCAAACAAAAGGGCGAGTCCAAGCAGGCGTTGCATTGGCGCATTGGTTGCCGTCGCCGGAAAACCGAATATCGCATTCGTGTTCTGACCGTAGGGCATCAGGTTTGCAAGCTGTTCACTCGCCAGCGGATCACCCGCGGGACGCACCGGCGTTTTGTCGACGGCAACGAGGCTCGTGTACTTGCTGACCAGGTGATGCGTTAAAGCGGTCTCGACGATGGCATCGCGCACCTCCACGGCCTCTCCCCCACGACGTTCGCCATCCACGAGCGCCGCGATTCGGGCACGGGCCCATAACGCGGCAACGCCATTGCTCTGCCGGGACATGTCGAAGGTCAGCACCTTCGACCAGGCGCCGGTCACGGAATTTCCGCTGATCCGCACCGTGTCGCCGGGACGGTAGTCACCGGACGCCCGTGCTCTCACCGTGACGGGCTCGCCGAAATACAAGTCGGGCACGGTTGCCGGATAGCTGTCGACCACGACGCTGCCCGGCCACTGCACCTCGATATTCGTGACCTGGGGGCTCTCCAGCTTGCGAAACAGGCTGTCCATCTTTTCGCCTACCTCGTGCAGCGCGCTGATGAACGTATACGATCCGCGACCCGCCTCCGCTGCCTTTCGCATGAACCAGCTGTTCGGCGCGGAACCGATGCCGACCGTGAACAGGCGCGCGTCGCCAAGGTTTCGTTCTATCATCGTGAACAGCTCGTCTTCGTTGCCGACGCTACCGTCCGTAACGAAGACGACCTGGCGCAGATGCGTCTCCGGGGGCTGGCCGCGTAATGCGAGCGACAAAGCCGGACGCATCTCGGTGCCGCCCTTGGCCTTGAGCTGTTGCACGAAGTTCATTGCTTTACTGACGTTCGACTGGCTTGCCACGACGCTCGACGGGTAGAGCGCATTGCTCACGGAGTTGAATTCAACGATGTTGAAGCGATCGGTCGCCTGCAGCCCCTCCAGCGCCAGGCGCACGGCCCGCTTCGCCTGCGCTATCGAAACGCCGTGCATCGAGCCGGAGGTATCCACAACCAGGATGATTTCGCGGGGCATGGCTGCCGCCGGCACGGCCGCCTCGTCCGGTGGCATCACCATCAGGAGATGGTGTGGTTCGCCGTTAACGACCTCCGTAAAGGCCATCGCTCGAGGCTCGGCGGAACGCACGGCCTGCCAGACCAGCTCGAAGTCGTGGTCCATGGGTACCTTATCGCCGCTCAGCGCTACCCGATAGCGGCCGCTATCTTCCGTGACGCTGACCGGGTGGTAACGGCTGGCGATGATTTGCAGCGGCACACCGGCATTAACGTCGGCCGTCAATGTGATCTTGTGGCCGCTTGACCCGGAAACCATCGGCGGTGTAATGAGCGACGCATCGGGTACCCGATCCGTGTCGCCGGACCAACCGCTGCCGACCTTGTCGGGCAGCGGCTGTCCGCTGATATAGCGCGGAGTCAGCGTCATCGGGAACCGTATGCTGAAGCGGCCATCTTCGAAGCGAACGTCCTCCAGGTATTCGATCTCGACGACCACCTGTTCGCCCGGCGCGACGTTTGCCACCGCTGTCGTAAACAGGTTGGCGCGCTGCTGCTCGACGAGGCTGGCTTTCTTTCCGGCTTGCTTCGCCTGTTCATAGGTCTTCCTGGCACGTGCCTTCTCCTGAATCTCTCCTTCGATAAAGCGGTCCCCGATATAGAGCCGCATGCGGTCCACGGCCGCCTTGTCCGGAAGCGGAAATACGTAAATACCCTCGACCCACTCGGCGCCTTCGTTTCGAAATTCCTGTCTGACCGAAACGCGCGCGACCAGTCCGCTGATCCGCATCTCTACGTCGGTATTGATTAACGTCGCGGTCGCGTAGCCCTGCTCCATCTGCCATAACAAGCTGCCGATCTGAGCCGCCCCCGGCGATGGCTCCTCGGCCAGCGCCATGAGCGGTGCAACCAGCAGTAAAAAAGCCAGGCGACAGCGCAGCATGTCGATCGCGTTCCTTGTTCGTGTCATAGCCGTCTCCCTTGTGCACAGACACTATTGCAACCCGCCAAAACGCCGGTCTGCCGGCCGCGGCATGGCAATGCACCGGCGTAATGTGGCAAATTGTGGCGAAGGGTAATGCGCCGGCGCATGCTGACGGAGGCCCGCCGAGAGGAGGCCCAGGTGGCAAAACGGATAGCGATCGTCGAGGACGAAGCGGCGATTCGAGACAACTATGCAGCAGCGTTTCGCCGTGAAGGCTACGTCGTGGATACCTTCGAGGCACGGACCCCGGCGCTCGACGCGTTCGAGGTCCGCATGCCGGATCTCGTCGTCATCGACATCAATCTCAAGGACGACGTCGAGGGCGGCTTCGAGCTGTGCCGCGAGCTGCGCGCGCGTGCCGCCGACCTGCCGATCATATTCCTGACGGCGCGCGACAGCGAGTTCGATGCAATATCCGGCCTGCGCCTTGGCGCCGACGATTACCTGACCAAGGACATCAGCCTGCCGCACCTGATGGCGCGCGTCGCCGCACTGTTCCGGCGACTCGATGCCATGCAGAAACCGCAGGCCACGGAAAGCCGTTTGACGCGCGGCGACCTGGTCATCGACACCGAGCGCATGACCATTCTCTGGAAAGACCAGCCGGTCGGCCTGACGCTGACGGAATTCTGGCTGGTGCACGCGCTTGCGAGATTCCCGGGCCACGTAAAGAACCGGCAGCAGCTGATGGATGCGGCCCAGGCCGTCCTTGACGACAACACGGTGACGTCGCACGTGAAGCGCATTCGCCGCAAGTTCCTGGGCATCGATCCGGACTTCGACGCTATCGAGACCGTTTACGGCATGGGCTATCGCTGGCTCTCCAACTAGCGCCCCGCGATGAACCTGAAGCGTCAGCTTTTGCTCGTCAGTCTCCTGACACTCATGCTTCCGTGGGCCGGCTGCGAATTCATTCGTGAAACGGAGTCGGCGCTGCGCACCGGGCAGCAGCAGATGCTGGCCGCCACCGCCCGTGCGGTCGCCAATTCGATGGCGCAGTACCGGGAAGAATTTCCGGCGGAAGACGATGCGTTTAACGCAGCGGAACAGCTGTACATACACGCGCTGAAGTCGCGTCCGGAGATCGACGGTTATTTCGATGACTGGTCGCTGGAGAAAACTTCGTTGAGATCGATACGAGGCACCGATGGGCCAATCCAGGTTGCCCTGGGCGCATTCGGTCAGACGATCTATGTCTATGTCGAGGTCAGCGATCGCAACGTCGTTTACGCCACGTCGAAATCGATCGTTCTCGATGACGGCTCACAGCACGCCGACCGCGTGAATCTTGTCAGCAGCAACCCACCCTATCTCGAGGACGTGATTACCTTTGCTGCCGAGGCACCCGGCAGGATCCTGAGTTATAAAAAGAATGCGTACGGATTCGCGCCGGAGCCTGCCATCACCGCACGCTGGCAGGATGCACCCGGCGGGTATCGGCTGGAGGCGCGCATCCCGGCCGCTCTGCTGGGTAACCACCTGGGGGTGGCTGTCAACAATACGGAGTCGGCGGCTCGTCCCGGCACGCGCAGCAGCACGTTTTCGGGAACGATACCCGGACCGACGGCGCGCGTCTCCGCCGAGATAAGCGCGATAGCCAAAAGCCTGGTGCAGCCCGGCATGCGCCTCTTGATCACCGACGCAAAAGGGTGGCGCCTGGCCGCCGCGGGCGAACTTGAAAACACGACCTCGGCCACGCGGCTTGGTTTTGCTCGACGAGCCTATGACCTGCTCGTGGAGGCCGGCAAAGAGGCGGTGTTTGCGGAACCCGACCCGCTCGGCCGCGAACAGCAGGCTTACGTCGGTTCTGCCCTGCAGGGTCGTGAGATGGGTTCCTGGTTTCGCAGCACCACCAGTGGCAAGGCCATCGTTGCGGTTGCTGCGCCAATAGCAGCGAGTGGCGACACTTTTGGGGCCATTGTACTGCAGCAAGGCACGGATGCGATCCTGAGCCTGACAAACGAAGGGCTCGCGAGGCTTAGCAACGTGACCTTGATTGCCACCTTGCTGGTGGCCGGCACCTTGCTCGGCTACGCAACATGGCTGTCACGACGTATCCGTCATCTTTCCGTCGCGGCCGAGGCGGCCGTCGAAAACGAAACCCTGCAGGCGGCGTTGCCCAGCGCGTTGGCAGGGGACGAAATCGGTGATCTGTCGCGAAGTTTCTCAAGCGTGCTGCAGCAGCTTGGCGACTACAACGAGTACCTGAGATCGCTGGCCTCCAAGTTGTCGCACGAGCTGCGTACGCCGCTGGCAATCGTTACTTCGTCGCTCGAGAACCTGGAGCATGAAACGCTGAGCGAAGCCGGCCTGGGTTATACGGCACGCGCGCGTGAGGGCACCGATCGGCTGCGCCGGATCTTGAGCGCCATGAGCGAAGCGAACCGCGTCGAGGAATTGATGACGAATGCCGAGCCGGAGGTGTTCGATCTCAGGAAAGTGCTGGAGTCGACGGTCAACGCGTATCGCGATGTTTACGAAGGCCGGTCATTTGACTTCGATTGCGAACTGACAGACGCGCACATGCAGGGTTCGCCGGAACTGCTCATACAGATGCTCGACAAGCTGGTCGATAACGCCGTGGACTTCAGCCGGGGAAACGACACCATTTCCATTGGCTTGAAAGAGACCGATAACTCGCGCGAGATATCGGTGGCAAATCCCGGCCCGCCGTTACCCGAGCGAATGCGGACACAGATGTTTGATTCGATGGTGTCGATGCGCCCCGGCCAGGACGCGCGTCACCTGGGTCTCGGACTGTACATCGCCCGCCTTATTGCCACCGGACACGGCGGTCGAATCAGCGCCGATAACACCGATGATGGCGTCATTCTGCGGGTGCGGCTGCCCAAGCCCGAAAAATAGGGGTCGAACCGAGGTTTACGCTGAAGGCTACTGCTTATGTCTCACAAACTCGCCGCGTCATTATTGTTACTCGCCTCTTGCTCCGTCGCGTCGTCCGATGATAGTCAACGGCAGGACCAGCTTGTTTGGGACTATGCGGAATTCGTAGCAGCGTTTTCAAGCGAGGATTGGCCGCGGCTTGCCCGATTCGTAAGCGCCGAGACCAAGGTGGGATTCGGTGGCGACATGGGTATGGACGGCATTATGCGGGTATTTGGCGAGGACGATGATTGTCACGATTCGATGGTCCGTGCCCTCGAGATGGGGTGCAGGAAGACTGGCGACGGGGAAGCAATGCGGTGCCTGTCACCACCCCAGCAGGGGCCGGACGTCGTTTACCTCGGTGCGCGAGCGAGCTTTACCTTCAATCCCGACGAGGAGCTCTGGATGCCGGAATATCTCATTTGCGGAGGAGACTGAGTCTCGGAATTATGCATCAGGGGCCGTTCATGCATCATTAAACACAGGGAACCGAAAATGATTCAGGTAATTCTCAAGCGCTTCGAAAACCCGGATGAGATCAAGACATTCGAAAAAGGAAAATTCGAAACCGTATCGTTGGGCGGCATGACCATAGGCCGGGCCACATACGAACCGGGTTGGCGGTGGTCCGAAGACGTTGGCCCGACTGTCGGAGCGGATTACTGCACGGTCGAGCACATCGGCATGGTTGTTTCCGGCTGCGCGACGGCCGCCTTTGCCGATGGGCGGGTTACAGAAATGAACGCTGGTGACGTTTTTTACGTGCCGGACGAACCGCACGATAGCTGGGTGGTGGGCGATGAGCCTTACGTTTCATTGCACTTCATGGGCGCCGGCGAATACGCGAAACAGACTGTTGAATAGCGCGGCGGTATATGCATGAACCGCGGTTTGACCCTTAATATGTGTCACCGGTAATCAGAAGGACAACCTGATCATGCGCGAATCGAGGTTCGCGATTCGGGAACCTCGATTCCGGGCCCTATAGGGTTGCCGCGGATGCGTTGGTATGATGCCGCCTCAGCCGGTTGTTGCGCGCGTGCCGCAGCGGCGCGACGCCCGGAAATCCAACGCAGCTCGAGGCTTACGCTTTTGGTTTGGAGCCTGAGTAACAGACTGCTTTTTGCAGCCATCTTCATCTCCGGTGCTTCGGCCTTGATCTACCAGCTGATCTGGGTTCGGCTGCTGGGGCTCGTGTTCGGGGTCAGCAGCTTCGCCGTCGCCACGGTGGTCGCAGTATTCCTGCTGGGCCTTGGCCTGGGAAGCTATTTCTTTGGCCGATGGTCAGAGCGTGCCCGCGATCCGCTGCGCATCTACCTGTACGTGGAATTGGGGATTGCCGCGACTTCAATCGTCGCCTACCTGGTGATCGAGGCCCTGCCGATCTACCGCTATCTCTACGAGTACGCCTACAACAACCTCGGCTTCTACGGCCTTTCTGTTGCTCGGCTGCTGCTGTCGACGCTTGTGCTGCTGCCGCCGGTATTCCTTATCGGTGGCACCATGCCACTGCTCGCCAAGTACTTCCTTCGCGACCCTGCCAACCTGGGCTCCAGCTTCAGCAAGATCTACTACCTCAACACGCTGGGGGCCTGCGCCGGCGCGTTGCTGACCGGCTTTGTGCTCGTGCGGTACTTCGGCGTGACCGGCACGTTGATGATTGCCGTCGGTGGCAACCTGGCAGTTGCCCTGATCATTGCGCTGAGCAAGCGAGGCAAGGGAGTCGCGCATCCCGCGACAGCGGAGCGTCGGCCCTATTCCTACATGCTGGTCTTCCTGTTTCTCACCGGCTTCATCAGCCTGGGCTACGAGATGCTGTGGGTGCGTATCCTCTCAACCTACGGACTGTCGACCTCCCAGGCGTTTGCGCTCATCCTCGCGGGGTTCCTGCTGGGCTTCTCGGTCGGGGCGTGGCTCGTGGCGCTAAAGGTGGATCGCCGCCGGGACCTGGAGGCCTGGTTCAGCGCCGTGTCCATCGTCACCGCTTTCAGCGGCGCCGTCGTGCTCCTGTTGCTCCGGCAGTTCGAGGCCATCACGATCCTGCTCTCGGATGCCACGCCGATGAGCCAGCTGACGCTCGGCATGGTCGTGGCGTTCACCGTGTCTTTCATCCCGGCAGTGTTCATGGGGATCCTGTTTCCGCTCGGTGTGCGCATCTACGCGCAAGATATCGATCGGATCGGCGCCAAGGCCGGCAACACCTTTTTTTCGAACACGCTCGGCTGTGTGCTGGGCAGCCTGCTGACGGGATTCGTGCTGATCCCCTTCGTGGGGATGTGGAACACCACGCTCCTCCTCATCAACCTCAGCCTGCTGATCGCGGTTGCTTTCCTGCTGCGGGGTCGCCACGCCGCCAGGGCACAGTGGGTTTCGCTGGTCGTCGTTGCGGCCGTTGCGAACCTGCTGGTTTTCACGGACAGCAAGACGTTCCATGCCGAACTGAAAGGCCGCGACCTGCGTACGGCGGCCGAAGGTTTCGAGGTCATCTACTATGCCGAGGGCCTGTCAGGGACCGTCACTGCCGTCGAACGGGGCAACTATCGCGGGCTGTTCGTTGACGGCCAGAACGTCTCCGGAACCGATCCCGTGTTGCTCGCCGACTCGAAGATGCTCGCCCACGTGCCGCTGCTGCTGGCCCATGAACCCGAAGCCGCGCTGACGGTAGGCTACGGCACCGGGACGACTTCGGGGAGCATGCTGCTGCACGATGTCGAGGTCCACGCGGTTGAGATCGAGGAAAAGATCATCGAGGCGGCGCCGCTGTTCCGTGGGGTCAATTATGCGTCCTATGCCGACCCCGATCTCGATATCGTGCTGGACGATGCCCGCAACTACATCGCGACCACGGACGAAAAGTTCTCCGTCATCGTCACGGACGTGACCAACCTCAAGTACAAGCGCAACCCCTATCTTTACACCCGGGAATACTTCGAGATAATGCAGCGCGCGCTCAGCGCGGATGGCGTTGCCGCCGCGTGGCTCCCGGTCGGCGGCCTGTCCTTCAACGACCTGCGAACCCTGATCGCCACGTTCGACAGTGTCTTTCCGCACACCACCGCCTGGTATTTCACGCAATTCCCGACCCATTTCATCATCCTGGTGGGCACGCCGGAGCCGATGCGGGTGAACCTGACAGAGCTACGGGAACGAATCGCCGGGGTCGAGCGCGACCTGCGCAGCCTCAACGTCGACAACGTCTATGAGCTCGCGAGCATGCTGCTGCTCGGCGAGGGCGACATCGACTCGCTGGTGGACGGCGCGCCGATCCATACGGACAACCGCCCGATCCTGGAGTACTCCGACATGGACCTCTACAACGTCGTGGACGTCGCGCCGAACCTCGGCCGGCTCATCGGGTTCCAACAGGATGACCTGCTGGCGTACTTCGCCGGGAGTGAGCATCAGCTCGCGAAGCTCAAGGAACATTTCGAGCTGTATACCGGCAATTACCTCAGGTACGTTCAGCAGTACGAGCGACAGCGGCGCAACTAGGCGGCGGAAGCTGCGTCGGAGATTTCGTTCAGGCGGCGCATCAGGTCTGCGTGCCAGGTTGTCCGCAAAGCCCTGAGTGACGTTGCCGCCAGCTACGCCGCGGAATTCAACGCAGCGATGACGTGCTTCGGGTCGTTTCTTATCGCAATCAACAAGGCAGCTGCCGGACCGTCCGGTCGACGTCGTCCTTGTTCCCAATTGCGAAGGGTACCGACAGATATGTGGAACAGGTTCGCGAACTTCTGCTGCGAAAGGCCGGTACTTTCCCGAATCTCCCGAACAATGTCCGACGTTACCTCAAAGGTTCGCGATGGCTTGCGATCGCCACGCACAATCTCCGCGGCTTGCGACGCGCTCTCAATCAGCTTTTCATACAGTTTTTCGTCCATCGTCCTGGTCTATTTCCACTGTCTGGCGATATCAGCCAATCGTCGCCTCTGAGCCGGCGTCAAGTCGTCAACCGAGCGGTGATCGTATGCAAGCAGGAAGATGATTTGATCAGAGGACCTTCTGAAGTAATAAATCACTCGTATACCGCCGCTCTTGCCGCCTTTGCGCCCTGACAGCCGCCAACGGAGCTTGCGGCATCCGGCCGTGCCAACGACAAGATCACCCGATGTTGGATAAATCAGCAGATGCTCCTGCATCTGTTGATAATCTTTATCCCCGAGTAACCCGGTAACGAGTTCAGTGAATACCGGTGTTTCGATGAAGGTGAGTTTCACGAAAAATACTACGTCATTGGCGGACATGCGTCAATGACGTAGTCTACGCCGCGATGCGAGCGTTCAGGATGCCTGGTTCAAGATCGGGTGCAGATCCACAAATTCCGGATATGCATCGAGTTTTTTCTCCAGAATCGGCGGAATCACCTCGAAT
>JAAUYE010149256.1_pt1 | contig 9999 bp, 9 predicted proteins | sample 7278081 | NCBI WGS metagenome assembly JAAUYE01 (sample SAMN14350131, study PRJNA611818) | marine sediment metagenome | isolation source: surface marine sediment (0.6m) | place: French Polynesia: Moorea | collected 2018-08
ATTCGACCTAAGCCCTGGCCCTGAGAATCAGGTCGGACACACAAGGTCAGGACATGGGCCTCACTGACACCCACCGACAGCACACTATAAGCCTTGATCCCGTCATCCTGTTCGTACACATGACACAAATAACCAACCCGCATACAATCCTGAAAAATACCGCGCGTCCAGGGATAGTCATATATATCGGTCTCAATTGCCATGACCTCATCCAGATCATCCATGGACATGTTCCGGATTCTGCCCGGTGACATTTTGATAACGGCACTCATTAGCCGCTCTCCATTTGCATAGCCTGCTCAACATACTTTCGTGCAAACTGTAAATCCTGCCATGCCTTACGCTTTTCCGCTGGTGAACGTAACAGGTAAGCCGGGTGGTAGGTTACGATTAGCGGACTTGATATCGTCTCCAATTGATGTAGCTGTCCACGCAGGCGGGCCAGACTGGTGTTACACTGCAATAATCGTTGTGCCGCGATACGACCTAGTGCCAGGATAACTTTAGGCTGGATCAGCTCAATCTGCCGCTGCAAATACGGACTACAACTTGCCGCTTCTTCGGGCTTGGGATCGCGGTTATTAGGGGGGCGACACTTAAGTATATTGGCGATATACACCTGCTCACGTTGCAAACCAATCGCTTTCAACATTTCATTCAACAATTGTCCAGCTCGACCAACGAATGGTTCACCCTGTCGGTCCTCATCCGCACCCGGGGCTTCACCAATGATTAACCAGTCTGCTTGTTGGTTACCTACTCCAAAAACTGCCTGTTTCCGTGTTGCATGCAACTCACACAATTGGCAGTTTTCAACCTGCTGTTTCAGATCAGTCCAATCCAGTGAATTAATTAGCGAGGCGCCCCTATACGATTGAGAAAAATCTTTTGACCCTTCATTCACCACACGGGCTGTGACGGAATGTGTATCTTCAATAACCGGGGCTTCCATAACCGTGGAGGCAACATCACGTGGTACCCAGACATCAATGCCCATGGCTTTGAGGTAGGCATGTTGTCTGGTATCACGTTTCATATTTCAAGTTGTTTCATTCAGTTACTGGTGAACTTTAATCATGTAATCGAACCAGTTAAAACCGGTCCGATCACAGATTGATTTATACATCGCCTGTTTGGGGATGTGCCCGCTCTTCGGGTGCCAGGATCTTGTTCAAGGCATTGATATAAGCCTTGGCAGAGGCAATCACGATATCCGTATCGGCCCCCTGGCCGTTGACAATGCGACCATTTTTTTCAACCCGCACGGTGACTTCACCCTGGGAGTCGGTACCACTGGTAATATTGTTAACTGAGTACAACAGCAGATCGGTACCGCTGTTGACAATTCTATTTATCGCCTTAAATGCCGCATCAACCGGTCCACCACCCTGCTCAACACTCACATGCTCTTTATCGTCCATTTCCAGGGTGACAGATGCCTCGGGCTTCTCACCGGTTTCGGAACAAACCTTTAACGCAACCAGACGCAAACGTTCGTTCTCCGCATCCAGACTGGCCTCAGTGACCAGAGCCTGCAAATCATCGTCATAGATTTCATGCTTCTTATCCGCCAGATCCTTGAAACGCGCAAAAGCATCGTTTAAGTCTGCCTCAGATTTGAATTCGACGCCCAGCTCCTGCAAGCGGGTACGAAAAGCATTGCGTCCCGAATGTTTACCCAGCACCATGCGATTCGCAGTCAGGCCCACATCTTCGGCACGCATGATCTCATAGGTCTCACGGCTCTTGAGCACCCCGTCCTGGTGGATTCCGGATTCATGTGCAAAGGCATTTGCCCCGACAATTGCCTTGTTCGGCTGCACCGCAAAACCAGTAATACTGGAAACCAGGCGTGAACAATTCATGATCTGCGTGGTATCAATCTGATCAACACTACAGGGGAAAATATCCTTGCGCGTCTTGACTGTCATCACGACTTCCTCGAGTGAGGCATTACCTGCGCGTTCACCCAGGCCATTAATGGTACACTCCACTTGACGCGCACCATTGAGCACAGCCGATAAGGAGTTGGCGGTAGCCAGCCCTAAGTCATTATGGCAATGCACCGAGAAAATAGCCTTATCGGAATTGGGCACCCGTTCCCGTAAACGACGAATCAGGTTCCCGAATTGATCCGGCACGTTGTATCCGACTGTATCAGGAATATTCACCGTCCCGGCACCGGCATCGATCACGGCTTCCAGCACTCGACACAAAAAGTCCAGCTCGGAACGACCGGCATCTTCCGGTGAAAACTCGACATTATCGGTATATTGACGGGCTTTTTTAACCGCCTTGACCGCCTGCTCGACCACCTGATCCGGCTCCATACGCAATTTTTTCTTCATATGAATAGGGGAAGTGGCAATGAAGGTGTGGATGCGGCCAGAATTGGCATTTTTCAGTGCCTCACCCGCGCGTTCAATATCCTTGTCCAGCGCACGGGCCAACCCACACACGGTGCTATCTTTAATGGTTTCCGCGACCGCCTTAACGGCTTCGAAATCACCCGGGCTGGCAATGGGAAACCCGGCCTCGATCACATCCACGTGCATGCGTTCCAGCGCCTTGGCAATACGCACTTTTTCATCCAGGGTCATGGACGCACCGGGACTCTGTTCCCCGTCGCGCAAGGTGGTATCAAATATAATTAAATTGTCGGACATGCTATTTCTCCACTCGGCGCCATTATGACACGGCACACCTGAAAATCTCATTTCCTGGCTCACTGAATCAGGATTATACAGTTCTGGGATGGGATTGTGCCTGTACCCGGCACAGGGGTGTGTAATTATCTGCCCACTAGGGCAGCAGTCGCAGGAATAGGCGAGCGCCACTTAATGCCAACTGCGCGGGCAGCCGACCAGCTTCATGCGGAACATGGCGGTTGAAGAATTGGTTTGCAGTGCAAGTTGACATAAATACTACTATAGCGACTGCTCAGGGTTTTTCCAAGTCGTCGTCATCACTATTCGTTTCCTGCCGCTGGGCCTTGCGCTCCGCCCGACGACGCCGGAGATATACCAATGTGAGTACGGGACCTGATATGGCGTAGATCATAAAACCGCCGAACAACATGACGGGTGGATTTGACGACACCACCACAATCACCAGGACGGCAAGCAGCATGGCGACAAAGGGAACCCGCTCCTTGAAATTTATCCCCTTGAAGCTGTGATACCGAATATTACTGACCATTAACAGGCCAGCGAATACTGTCAGGACGAACGCGAGTTCTTCCACGCTCTTGCCAGCAAGCTCAAAGACCTCCTCTCCACTCCAGACCATGCCGGCAACAATGGCGGCGGCCGAGGGACTGGGTAAGCCCTGGAAATAGCGCTTGTCGGCAATCCCTACCTGGGTATTGAAACGTGCCAGCCGCAAAGCCGCGCCCGCGGTGTAGATAAACGCTGCCAGCCAACCCAGTTTACCCAAATCGGACAGCGCCCATTGATACATCACCAACGCCGGCGCCAAGCCGAAAGAAACCATGTCCGCCAGGCTATCGTATTCCGCACCGAAATCTGTCTGGGTGTGGGTCAGGCGTGCGACCCGGCCATCGATTCCATCCAGCAACATGGCTATGAAGACCGCCACGGCCGCGGCTTCGAACTGGCTGTTCATGGCAGCCACAATGGCGTAGAAGCCGGCAAACAGGGCGGCGGTGGTAAACAGGTTGGGCAACAAATAAATGCCCCGCCGGCGCTGGCCTTCTTTGGTTGGTTTATTCATGGAATCCCGTCTTTCCCAATATATATCAAGGACAGTAGACAGCCGGGCAAGGAAAGGCAAGTTTCAGCCCGAACACATTGTTCGGGCTGAATAATGAAGCCTAGTTCTTGGACTTATCGACAAGAGCGTTGGCAGTAATCCAGGGCATCATTGAGCGCAACCGTTCACCCACTTGCTCAATTTCATGAGCGGCGTTCAACCGACGCATCGCAGTCATTTCCGGATAATTGGTTTGGCCTTCAAGTATGAAACGTTTGGCATACTCGCCGGTCTGAATGTTGTGCAGCGCTTCCCGCATAGCCCAACGACTTTCGTCATTGATCACCTTCGGGCCGGTGACGTATTCACCATACTCGGCGTTATTCGAGATAGAGTAGTTCATATTGGCGATACCGCCTTCATACATCAGATCGACAATCAACTTCAGCTCATGCAGACATTCGAAATAGGCCATCTCCGGGGCATAACCCGCTTCAACCAGGGTTTCAAATCCGGCCTTCACCAACTCGACCGCACCACCACACAGGACCGCCTGTTCGCCGAACAAATCGGTTTCAGTTTCGTCCTTGAAAGTCGTTTCGATAATACCGGTACGGCCACCGCCGACACCTGAAGCATAGGACAGGGCAATATCCTTTGCTTTACCGGAAGCATCCTGGAATACCGCGATCAGATCCGGAATACCGCCACCCTTTACAAATTCGTTACGGACTGTATGACCAGGTGCCTTGGGGGCGATCATGATGACATCGAGATCGGCCCGCGGCACAATCTGGTTGTAATGGATACTGAAGCCATGGGCAAACGCCAGGACGGCACCCTGTTTCAGGTTTGGCTCAATTTCCGCTTGATACAACTGTGCCTGGAATTCATCCGGAGTCAGGATCATAACCAGATCCGCACCCGCAACCGCATCAGGAACATTTTTCACTATCAGACCAGCTTTTTCAGCCTTGACCGCAGATGCGGAACCCTCCCTTAATCCCACAGTTACGTCCACCCCTGAATCTTTCAGGTTATTGGCATGAGCATGACCTTGAGAACCATAACCTACAATCGTTACTTTCATTCCCTTGATAATGGACAAATCGCAATCTTTATCGTAATAAATGTTCATGAATATTTTTCCTGTTCTTGCATGGAGTCTTGTAAAAGAAGTTGCTTAGACATGTAAGGCACGGACACCACGTGATATACCGGTTGCTCCGGAACGTACCGTCTCAATAATACATTTTGTGTTCAGGGCTTTAATAAAAGCATCCAGCTTGTCGCCTGAGCCTGTCAGTTCAATCGTATAGGTATCATCACTGACATCCAGAATATTGCCACGGAAAATATCCGTAACACGTTTGGTTTCATCTCGCAGGGTGTGGCTATCCGCTCGGACTTTAATCAGCATCAGCTCACGTTCAAGGTGTCCACCTTCGGTAATATCCGCCAGCTTCACCACATCAACCAGCTTGTTCAGTTGCTTGGTAATTTGCTCGATGATTTCTTCCGAACCTCGGGTCACAATCGTCATACGTGAGAGTGACGGATCCTCGGTCGGAGCAACTGTGAGTGACTCAATGTTATAACCACGGGCGGAAAACAAGCCAGCCACACGTGACAGGGCGCCAGATTCATTTTCCATTAATAATGAAATGATATGCCGCATCATGCCAGCTCCCTTTCTTTTGACAGGTGCATTTCATGGTGCCCCTTGCCGGCTGCAATCATCGGATAAACGTTTTCAGTTTTATCAATAATGAAATCCATAAACACCAGACGATCTTTCATGGCAAAGGCTTCTTTCAAGGCGCCTTCCACATCTTCAGGTTTTTCAATTCGCATCCCAACATGACCATAACTCTCCGCCAGCTTGACGAAGTCCGGCAAGGCATCCAGATAGGAATGTGAATAGCGACTTTCATAGAACATTTCCTGCCACTGTCGCACCATACCCATGTAGCCATTGTTCAGATTAATGACCTTGATCGGCAACATGTACTGCAAAGCAGTAGACAATTCCTGGATACACATCTGGATACTTGCTTCACCAGTAACACAAGCAACGGTGGCATCTTTATGGGCCAGCTGTGTTCCAATGGCCGCAGGTAGACCAAAGCCCATGGTGCCAAGCCCACCAGAGTTGATCCAGCGACGCGGCTTATCAAACCCGTAGAACTGGGCCGCAAACATCTGATGCTGACCGACATCCGAAGTAACAAATGCGTCACCACCTGTAACCTCATGTAATTTTTCGATGACAAACTGCGGTTTGATCAGGGCACTGTTTCTGTCATAACGCAAACAATCTTTTGACCGCCATTTTTCGATCTGGCTCCACCATTTTTTCAGGGCTGCATCATTCGTCGATTTCTTGCTGGCATTAATTGCCTTGTGCATGTCTCGTAATACATGCTTGATATCACCTACGATGGGAATATCCACCCTTACGTTCTTCGAGATCGAAGACGGATCAATATCAATATGGACAATGCGGGCATCCGGACAAAATTGTTTAACGTCACCGGTAACTCGATCGTCAAAGCGGGCGCCAATTGCGATGAGCACATCGCATTCATGCATCGCCATATTGGACTCATAGGTCCCGTGCATACCCAACATACCGGTAAATTGTTTGTCCGATGCCGGGAAAGCTCCCAGACCCATGAGGGTTGAAGTGATTGGATATCCCAAATTACGGGTAAATGCCACCAGATCCTCGGAGGCATTACTCAAAATGACACCTCCACCGGTATAAATCATCGGCCGTTTAGCCGATAGAATCATATCCACTGCGCGATTGATTTGTCCCGTATGCCCCTTTACGGTTGGATTGTATGACCGCATTTCAATGGATTCCGGATATGCATAGGGAATCTTGATATTAGGATCGGTGACATCCTTGGGAATGTCGATCACCACGGGACCAGGCCGACCGGTAGTTGCAATATAAAATGCCTTCTTCAGGGTGGAGATAAGATCATTCAGATCTTTAACCAGAAAATTATGTTTCACGCAGGGCCGGCTGATACCCACGGAGTCAACCTCCTGAAAGGCATCACTACCTATAAAAGGTGTAGCAACCTGACCGGTGATTACCACCAAGGGAACGGAGTCCATATGAGCTGTGGCAAGCCCGGTAACCGCATTCGTCGCCCCCGGACCCGAGGTCACTAACGCCACACCGGGTTTGCCAGTAGCACGCGCATAACCATCCGCCGCATGGACGCCGCCTTGTTCATGTCGGACGAGGATATGGCGCACCGCGTCTTGCTTGAATATAGCATCATAGATATGCAGCACCGCCCCACCAGGATAGCCAAAGACGAACTCAACGCCCTCGTCCTGCAGGAACTGGACAATTATTTCAGCACCACTCAGTTTCACGCCAACTTTCTCCCGAAAACTTTGTGTTGGGCCCCGGTGTATATCTCTTTCCCGGTAAAGTACCCATCCAACACACGAAATCGCTTATTATAATCAGTCTATTGGCTTAAATGCACTATCATAACCACTGAATAATTTGCCTTATTGGGTAAGCAGAGATAGCAACGAGCATCGCTGGACTGGCTGCAATCTAAATAGCCAGGTTGGCTGATTGCGTTTATTTGTAAGCCATTGAATTTGTTGATTTTTTGGTATGTGCCCGAATTTGATGGTACAAATCTACAGATTGTCCTGGTTGTGAAGTCGCGCTACGCTAACCCCTTGTAAATTAAAGTAGCATTATTGATGATGACCCCGAACCATAACGTCATAAGCGGAAAAACTATGAATACTTATCGCATATTAATCATGGGCCTGTTATTCAGCTCATTAATTGCTTCAGCCAATGCCGCCACCTATAAGTGGCTCGATGACAATGGCAACGTTGTATATTCTCAACAGCCGCCTGAAGGAAGACCATACGAAACCCTCAAGACCAAGCGACCCTCATCGACTTCCATACGGCCTAGTCCAGCGGAAGCATCTTTCATGGCCGAACAGCAACAAAAAGCTGAGGAAGCCAAAAAAGAGGGTACCATTCAGCAAGAAGTTGCCAAGGCCGAGAAAATCCGTGCAGAAAATTGCAAAGCGGCAAAACATAACCTTGAATCATATACGGCCTTTCGCCGGGTAAGAAATGAAAAAGGCGAAGTGATCATGCTAGACGATAATGAACGTGCCAGGTTAATTGAAGAATCCAAGCAAGACATCAAGGAATTCTGTGACTAAGCCAAGACATATCACCCTATGCCCTATCTCAAAATTCAGACCAACCAGACCATTGCGCCCGACGAGGCTGAAACGCTATTGAGCGAAGCCTCCAAACTTGTTGCCGAAGAACTGGGTAAACCGGAAAGCTATGTCATGGTGTCACTGGCTCCGCCAGTGCCCATGCTCTTTGCCGGTAGCAATGAACCCACCGCATACCTGGAACTGAAAAGTATCGGTCTGCCTGAATCCAGGACTGCAGACCTATCCAAAGCACTCTGTCACTTAATGGCGAATTTGAACATAGACCCAAACCGGGTGTATATCGAATTTGCTGATGCGCCGCGCACCATGTGGGGCTGGGACGGAAGAACGTTTTAACTATCGGCAATGAAGAAGTTTTTTATTATCCTGGCTGCTATCCTGACTGCTGTTGTTTGGTACGTCTATCACGATCCTCAACTCAGCCGTGAGGTTAAAAAGGAAGTCAAGCAACTTCTTCCTGACCAGGCGCGTTCGACCACTGTTTATAAGTGGCGGAATAAAGCGGGAGAATGGCAGATTACTGACCACCCTCCCCCTGCAGGAACCCAATTTGAAACCCTGGAATATCAGAGCGACACCAATCTTATGCCTTCGGAAGCTATTACCGGTCAGAAGACAAAATAAGCGATCGCTTTTGGCTTTTAGCCCCGCCCACAACAGGCTAGAATTCAGCCAGCTCTAACAATAAACACAGGAATACGAATGCGCACTTCCAATTTGCTGCTTGCAACCCTTAAAGAAGTTCCTGCCGATGCGGAAATCGTCAGCCATCAGCTAATGCTCCGGGCGGGCATGATCCGCAAACTGGCCTCTGGACTATACAGTTGGTTGCCCCTGGGACTGCGGGTGTTACGCAAGGTTGAAAATATTGTACGAGAAGAAATGGATCAAGCAGGTGCCCAGGAGGTATTAATGCCGGCGGTTCAACCGGCGGAATTGTGGCATGAATCGGGACGCTGGGAACAATATGGTCCTGAGCTGTTACGTCTGATTGATCGCCATGAACGTGAGTTTTGCTTCGGGCCGACCCACGAAGAGGTAATCACCGATTTGATTAGACGTGAGATTCGGAGTTATCGCCAACTTCCCAGTAACTTCTATCAGATACAGACCAAGTTTCGTGATGAAATCCGACCTCGCTTCGGTGTCATGCGCGCCCGTGAATTCCTGATGAAAGATGCATACTCCTTCCATCTTGATGATGCCTCACTGGACGAAACTTATCACCAGATGCATGACACTTATTGTCGTATCTTTGAGCGCATCGGCCTGGAATTTCGTCCCGTGCGAGCCGATAGCGGTGCCATTGGTGGTAATCTGTCGCATGAATTTCATGTGCTGGCCGAATCAGGTGAAGACGCCATTACGTTTAGCAATGAGAGTGAATATGCCGCTAACGTGGAACTGGCTGAAGCGGTGGCCCCGACAGCTGAACGACCTGCTCCCAGTGAAACAATGATCCAGGTCGAGACACCTGCACAACGTAGCATTAAAGAAGTCAGCGGTTTTCTCAAGATCGAGCCGGCACAGTGCCTCAAGACGTTGTTGATCAAAGCCGAGGATGACAGCGTTATCGCGCTGGTGTTACGCGGGGATCATGAGCTCAATGAAATCAAGGCGGAAAAACTCCCTGCCGTTGCCAGCCCACTGACCTTTGCCAGTGAAACGGAAGTTAAAACAGTCGCTGGCTGTGAACCCGGCTCTGTCGGTCCGGTTGGTCTCTTAATCCCCGTCTATGCCGATCATGCCGCCCTGGCTGTGGCCGATTTTGTCTGCGGGGCCAATCAAGATGGGAAACACCTTACCGGGGTAAACTGGGGTCGCGACCTGGCTGAGCCCTCAGCCGTGGATATTCGCAATGTCGAGGAAGGGGATCCCAGTCCGGACGGTAAAGGTAGCCTGGCCATCAAACGTGGAATTGAAGTGGGTCATATATTTCAATTAGGGCGCAAATACAGTGAGGCCTTGAATGCGACCGTGCTGGATGAAAATGGTAAATCAGTCGTAATGACCATGGGTTGTTACGGAATCGGTGTTTCG
>JAAUYE010203153.1_pt1 | contig 9998 bp, 10 predicted proteins | sample 7278081 | NCBI WGS metagenome assembly JAAUYE01 (sample SAMN14350131, study PRJNA611818) | marine sediment metagenome | isolation source: surface marine sediment (0.6m) | place: French Polynesia: Moorea | collected 2018-08
CGCGATTGTGAGCCCGGTCCAGTAGCCGAGCAGCGCATCCTGGACCATGCCGTCAAAATTCCAACTCGGATCGTACTCGTCCGACGGCTGGTGATAATCAACCGTCGTGTGGCGATTCTGCTGCTCTCGACCCCAGCCCGCCGGACGGTCGACAAAATCGATGCCGGCCTTGAGATACATCGCGGGAACGCCGATCTTCGCGAGGCTGAACTGGTCGGAGCGATAGAAATAGCCCTTGTCGGGGAACTGATCGGGCTTCAGGACACGCCCCTGGTCCGCAGCAAACCGCGCCGCGATGGAATCGATAGAAGATTTACCCAGGCCGATGAACGTCACGTCGTGAGTCGCGCCCCAGATATTGGGGCTGTCGTAATTGATGTTCGCCGCAATCTTGCCCGGCGCGAATGTCGGGTTGGCAGCGTAGTGCTCGGCACCCAGCAGGCCCTGTTCTTCTGCGCCGACCAGCGCGATCAGTACAGATCGCCGCGGCGCGACCGGCAGCGCCTTGATTGCCCTGGCAATCGCCATCGGTATTGCGACGCCGGCGGCATTGTCCCTCGCACCGTTGTATATCTCGTCGCCCTCTTCGTTCGGCGTGCCAATACCGAGATGATCGTGATGCGCCGTGTAAACGACGACCTCGTCACGGAGATCCGGATCGCTGCCGGGAATAAGTCCCAGTACATTGGCGGACCGCGCGCGATCGATTTCGACCTTCAACGCAAGCGACGTGGTGACGCCTAGCGGCACTGGGCTGAAATCGCGATTAGAGGCCGCTTCGCGAAGCGCGTCGAGGTCAAGACCCGCCATGGCGACGAGCTGACGCGATGCATCTTCGGTCAGCCACGCATTGAGCCGGGTCCTCGGCTCATCACCCGCCGGCAACTCGAACTGCACACCGGTCCATGAAGTCTGCACGACCTGGAACGGGTAGCCTGCGGTTGCGTCGGTGTGAATGATGATCGCGCCGGCGGCTCCCTGGCGGGCGGCGCTCAGGTACTTGTAGTCCCAGCGGCCGTACCACAGTCGCGTCTCGCCTTCGAACAACTCGGGATCCCAGTCCGGATCATTGTTCATCATAAGCAAGATCTTGCCGTTCAGGTCCGCACCTTTGTAGTCATCCCAGTCGTACTCGGGTGCCTGGATTCCATAACCGACGAAGACCACTTCCGCATCGCTGACAGCGACTTCCAGCTGCTGCATGCCGCTGCTGACGATGAACTGGTCCCACTGCTTGAGCGTCATCGACCCGTGCTCGCCTTCGAAGGTCCAGGACGCCGGCTGCGATGCGTTAATGCCGACAAGATCGAACGTCTGCTGCCAGCTGCCGTCATCGGCACCGGGCAGAAGTCCAAGCGCTGCCATTTCGTCTGCAAGATAGCGCCGGGCCATTTCATCGCCAGGGCTCCCGGGCCCCCTCCCTTCATACCGGTCGTCGGCGATTTCCAGGACGATCGAGCGCATGTAGTCGCCATCGATGAGCAACGCGGCCTCCTCGGCGGACCGGTCGACCGCAGTCTTACTAACGACCGCTTTGCCCCCTGCCTGAGGATCCGTCTTCCCGGCTGACGGATCCGGCCGGCCGCAGGCCGCCACCCCAGCGAAAAGGATCAACAGTGCAAGTAGTCTCGTATGACTCATCTTCGTGGTATTCCCAGGCCGGTTATTCATTAAACAGTTCGTGCAGGAAGTTCCGCATGGCAATCCACGAGCGTCGATCCGCTGCAGCATTGAAGACAGTGCCGATTTTTCTGTCGTTCGCTGCGGGATTGGTGAACGCGTGCATGGTATTTCCGTATGCGTGCAGCTGCCAGTCGGCGCCCATCGCGGTCATTTCATCGGCGAGCGCGCCGACCTGGTCAGGCGGCGCCAGCGGGTCGTCCCAGCCGTGCAGAGCCAGCACCCTGGCCTTGATCTTGTTCCCCGCTGTATTGCCCGGCGCCTCTAGCAGACCGTGGAAGCTGATCACACCTGCCAGGTCTTCTCCGGTCCGCGCAAGATCGAGCACGCCCAGGCCGCCGAAACAGAATCCCATTGCCGCAACCCGGGTGCTATCCACTTCCGGCTGGTCCTTCATGGTCCGGAGTGACAGCAACATGCGTCGCTGCAGCGCCGCGCGATCTGCCCTGAGGGCGTCCATATTCGCGCGATTACTGGCATCGTCACCGCCCAGGGCCGACTTACCGTACACATCCAGGGCGAAGGCGGCGTAGCCGAGTTCGGCGAGATCACGTGCCTTGCCCTCCTCGAACGTCGTCCGGCCCCGGATAGTGTGTGCAACCAGCACGCCCGGCCGCGCGCCATCGCGGGCATCGTCCCAGGCGAGCATTCCCTCGAAGGTCGTTCGGCCGTCGTCGTACTCGAGCAGGCGGGTTTTAACGCTCACGATTCGCCTCTCACAGCGGCCGGCCTAGCGTCGGCGGACCACGAAGACTTCATACCTGCCGTCGGGGCCGATATACCAGGACGCCACCGTGCTCGTAATGCTGACGATGATCGCGCCAAAAACGGCCGACCAGAATCCGCTGACAGAGAAATCGTCCAGCAGGGCCGCGACCAGTCCGAACATCGCCGCATTCAGGACGAACAGGAACAGACCCAGCGTGACGATCGTCAACGGCAGCGTCAGGACAAACGCGACCGGCCGCACAACCGCGTTCACGATCCCGAGGAGGAAAGCTGCCAGGATGAATGTGCCGGTACCCGCGATGTTCACGCCGGGGACGATTTTCGACGCGAGGAAGAGACCCAGCATCGCGATGAGTGTCCGTAAGAAGATGCCCTGCATGGCCACATTATGGGCCGATAGCAGGCGCGATTAAAGCCTCCGGTCGTCGGCAAATGCAGGGGGACGCGCTTCGGCACCGATCGCGTGCAGCTGCACCGTGCCGATCGCCCGTTCCGCGAACGCGCCTTCACAGTAGCAGAGATAGAATTCCCACAGGCGAATGAATTCATCCGAGAATCCCTGGCTGCGGATCTCCGACAGTTTCGCAAAGAAGCGTTCGCGCCATTGCCTGAGCGTCAGCGCATAGTGCGGCCCGATATCTTCGACCGCAATCGTGCGCAGCGGCGTTACGCGCGTCAAGGAGCTGGTCATCGCGGTCAGCGATGGCAGAAAGCCGCCGGGGAATACGTAACGCTTGATGAAGTCGACGGTTTTCCGGGCCCTTTCATAGCGCTGATCGGCTATCGTGATGGCCTGCAACAGCATTTCGCCGTCGGGCTTGAGTAACGATGCGCACTTGCCGAAGAACGTGTCCAGGTATTCGTGGCCGACAGCCTCGATCATTTCGATGCTGACCAGTTTGTCATATTTACCTTCGAGGTCTCGGTAGTCGCTTTTCAGGAGCGTCACCTTGTCTGCAAGACCCAGAGACTCGACTCTTGCGCGCGCGTACGCGTACTGCTGCTCCGATATTGTCGTTGTCGTCACGTGGCAGCCGTAGTGCGTGGCCGCATGAACGGCGAAGCCGCCCCAGCCAGTGCCTATTTCAACGACCGCGTCCGACTCAGCCAGATTCAGTCTTTGACAAATGCGGTCGAGCTTTGCGACCGACGCGTCATCCAGTGACATGGACGGGTCCGCAAAATACGCACTCGAATACATCATCTGCGGATCGAGCCACAGGCTATAGAAGTCATTGCCAAGATCGTAATGCGCCGAGATATTTCGTCGACTGCCGCGCTTCGTATTCCTGTTCAACCAGTGAAACAGCTTTTGCACCGGTCGCTTCAACAGCGCCATCCCCGAATCGAGCTCATCGAGGACCCCGCGATTTCGCAATAATATCCGGACCAGCGACTCCAGTTTCGAACATTCCCAGTGCCCGTGAATGTACGCCTCGCCGGAACCAACCGAGCCGCCGAATGCTGTGTCACTGTAGAAGGCCGGTGAATGGACCTTGATGACGACCGACTCCGGGAACCCGTCGGTCCGCCGGCCGAACGTTTGCTCCTCGCCATCTTCAATAATCGTGATCTCGCCGTGCTGTATAGCGGCAAGGCGACCACGAACGATGCGACGCGCCAGCCGGTCCAGCCAGCCTGCCCCCCGCTCTTTGTCAAGCGATCGAATGGAGTCTACAGAAATGGTCTTCACGTCTTTTGCACCACCATAGTCTTTTTCTTGTCAGGGTGTACATACAGTGGGCAGCGCTTCTGCCACAGGCGCAGCGCTTGCCAGTATATCGCGGCAACGACTTTTACCGTCATCAGCGGAAACGTCGCCAGCACTCTCGCCAGCTGCAGGCCATTGATGTCTGTCCTCCGCATCGTTATCGCGGCATCGAAAAATCGCTTGCCATCGTTGTAATTCGCCATATAAACGTTCATACGCTCGGACGGTACAATGAAGCACCAGTCGTACTGGACGTCCATGGACATGAACGGCGATACGTGCATTTTCTTTTCCGGGCGAAAGCGCCATGCCTGACTCGTACCAACGTTTTTTGCGGCTGGCAGCACGTAAGTATCCTGCTCGCCCCAGGGGGTATTGTTGACTTCAGCAACAATTGCTTCGAGCGTCTCGCCATCCCCGGCGAAACAGTAGTAGAAACTGACCGGGTTGAAGCCATGGCCAAAGTAACGCAGATTCGTAAGCAAGCGAACGGGCCCCGCAGGCCGTTTGCCGGTCTCACGGGCCACCAGCTCCCGCACAGAGTCTGAAAGCGGCTCGTGGTCGGGGCCGATGTGGTCGGAACGCCTGAAGCGCGCAATCGCCGGCCGCGTCGCGGACCACAGCCAGCGTTTCTCGAACAGGCCGGGGAGCTCGTCGAGATCGAGGTACATCATGAAAACCCGGTACCTGAACCGGTGCAGCACCGGAGTTGTCCTGGTGTGCCTAACCTGCCCTTCGTAGATGCAGCTCTCCACGCTGGAGCCTCTCCTCGAAATGATCGACGGCGTTTAGTGCGCTGACCACACCATCCTCGTGAAAACCGTTGCGCCAGTATGCGCCACAGTAAAAGGTGCGATCGCAATTCACCTCGGCATGCCGTGCCTGCGCGAGCATCGTTTCACGAGTGTACGTCGTGTGCTTGTACTGAATCCGGCGCAGCACGCGATTCGGGCGAATCCTGGAGTCATCATTCAGCGTGACGACGTAGGTCCGCTTCGCATCCAGGCTTTGCAGAATATTCATATTGTAAGAGACCGCAACATGGCTGCGATCGCCGTCCGGAACGAAGTAGTTCCAGGCCGCCCAGGCCCTGCGACGCCGCGGCAATACGGCGTCGTCCGTATGCAGCACCGCTTCGTTGTCCTGGTAGCGAATCGCGCCGAGTACGGCAGACTCTGCATCCGTGGGATCGGCGAGCATGCGCAGAGCCTGGTCGCTGTGGCACGCGACGAAAACGTAATCGAAATTCTCTCGACCATTGTGATCACTGACGATCTCGATGTGCGTCGGCATGCGGCGAATCGAACGCACCGGCGTATTCAGACGGATTTTCTCGCGGTGTCCGTGAACTAGCCGCTTCACGTATTCGCGGGAACCGCCCTGTATAACACGCCACTGTGGTCGATCCTCCAACTGCAGCAGGCCGTGATTCTGAAAGAACCGAACCAGGAACTGCGCCGGCATATCGAGAACGGCGAGCGGCTCAGCCGACCAGATTGCTGCTGCCATCGGCACCAGGTAGTGATTGATGAAGCCGGCTCCATAGTTCCTTGACGCGAGGTATTCGCCGAGCGTCAGGAACTGGCGCGCTCGACCGATATCGATCAGCGCTTCCCGATTGAACCGCAGTATGTCGCGCACCATCGAGTAAAACGACGGACGCAACAGGTTCCTGCGCTGCGCGAAGAGTCCGTTCAGCGAAGAACCGTTGTACTCGAGTTGGCCATTTGCCGAGTGCACGCTAAAAGACATGTTGCTGGGTTGCGACGGCTGGCCAATCTCGTCGAGCAGCCGGATGAAGTTCGGGTAGGTCCTGTCATTGAAAACGATAAACCCGGTATCGACTGCCAGGGAACGACCGCCTTCGGCGACATCGACCGTGTTCGTGTGGCCCCCGACGTATCCTGCCGCCTCGAATACGGTGACATCATGTTTGTCACGTAGCTTATAGGCAGCAACATTGCCTGCGATACCAGTTCCTATTATCGCGATGCGCACATCGCCCTCCTTTCTTATGGGACTATTCGGACGACCATTCCTGCGGTACGCGCTCGATCTTGCCGGTGTCGTAACCGAGACTCCCTGCAAGAGCAACCAGTCGATCGTAATCCTCGTCAGGAATATCCGGCGTCCTGGCCATGATCCAGATGAAGTCTCTCTTCTGACGAGCAATGACGGTCTGCGTGTAGTCGTCATCCAGATAGACAATCCGGTAATCGGCTTTTATGGGCCAGATGAAGCGCATGCCCCAGGTCGCGTTCGTATTGGTGTCGGTAATGAATCCCCTCGGGTTGTACTGCTTCTTTTCCCCGTCGAAGCCGCCCTTCAGGAATGTAAATGTCGTCCGGATGGTCCCATCATCGTCCAGCTCATAGGTTTCAACGGCGTTGTAGGCGTTTTTCTCGAGAAACGTCGGTATGTTCGCGATGACATACCAGTCGCCCATAAAGCGCTCCAGGTCCACGTAATCAACGGTTTGCATTTGCGGTCCACGCGCCGCACAGGCGCTCAAGGTAAGAGTCAGTAATATTGCAGCCAGCGGTCTATTCATTGTGTTCATAATCAGGTCAGCTCGTAACGAATGATGCGCCCGCCCTTGGCGACGGACTCGAGCGCGAGCCACTCGTTATTGGTGGAGTACCAAAGCTTCAGCTCGAGCTTTTTTGCCGTTAACCGGTACACCGACGCGTCTACGTCGCGACCGCGTACCTCGATCACTTCGCGCCCGAGGTCCTCCACCTGGACGTCGAGGTATTCTCCCGACTGTGCGTTCAGCAATCTGGGCTGCCGCAGAAACTCCGGATTCCAGTAGGCGAAGGTCATCACGCAGTCCTGAAACTCGTTCCGGGTGCTTCCGGAATCGATCACGAGCCGGTCTTCAACCGTGGCGCCGCTGACGGCGAGTTTTTTGCCGTTCGCCTGTGTCCTCGCGTTGATCTCCCGCAGGCAGCCGCCCCGCCATACTTCGTTCGCGCTGTGCCGGTAGCGAAACGCATTGACGAAGAGGAATCGTACGTCGAACTTCGCCTCGCTCGTGACACGGCGCCGTTGGCCCTCGTCAACTAGCTCGAATCGGTGGTAGCCGATCTTGTCACCGTCAAGCATGACGGAGAAATCCCAGCTGCTTACGGCGTCAGTCGCACCGGAGTTCAGCGGTGTTCCGACCATCGCCAAAGCAAACATCGAGAGGAAGACGTGCTGCACGGGACGCATCAGGACTTGCCCCTTCTGGGAAATTCGCCGGTCGACGCGGCCCTGTCGATCAATACGGCAACGCGGAAAACGGCGGGTCCGACGACGGAAACGTTCACTCTGCTGCTGCCCGTTGTGTCAGCACGTCCGACATGCCGTCCAGGCGTTGCGACACCGCCAGTAACAAGGGCATAAAGATCGCCCACCCGATCGCCAAAGCGAAAATGGCGCTCGCGAAGTCGACGAATACGATTCCTCCCAACTTCTGGCCGGCAATATAGGAAGCTGGACCGCCCGCGGCGCCGAAAACCGCTGCCAGTATCGGCCGGCCTTTCAACCACCGCATCGAGAGGTTGAGCGTGGTGCCGAAGAGCATCCACATGGTTACGATCCAGTATGGCGCCAGAAACTCGCTGAACTGTCCGGATGGGTAGCTCACCCAACCGAAAATCACGAGCAGACTATCGAAGAATATGCCGACCATACCGCAGGCAACGATTAGCGCCAGCTCCGTGTGCGGCCGACGCGCTTGACGCAAATGGATGGCCAGAACGACGATCAGCGCGAGGGGCCCCAACCACGGCATCTGCTTGGCGGCACCGATGACGGAGGAAAACCAGCCGACCTGGAATGCGGCGAAGTTGATAAACATTGGCATCTTAGTGGCCTGCCTTCGCGAACAGGTAATGGCTGACAAACCATTCCTCGCCGTTGTTGAATTTGAACAGCTCTTCACAAGCCATGAAAAACATGCGCCAGCGCATCCACCAGCGACCGGCATCGGCCTGCCCGTAGGTCTCGGCGAGAATGGGCATCACCTCGTTGCGACGGCTGTCCATGCGATCCAGCCAGGCCCGGAGGGTCTTTGCATAGTGCTTGCCGTTCCAGGCCCAGCGCCGCTCGAGCGTCAGGTCCTTCTGGAAGACCAGTGGAAGCTCGGCACTCGGCATGATTCCGCCGGAGAAGAAGTGCCGGCTCATCCAGTCGGACGGCCCTTTGTCGACATACTCGTAGGGCGTCGAACGGTGACAGAAAATGTGCATGAAGAACCGGCCGTCCGCCGAGAGCCACGACCTGATGCGACGGAACAGTTCCTCGTAATTGCGCATGTGCTCGAACATTTCGACGGAAACGATACGATCGAAGGTCTCCGCGGCATCGAAGTCGTTCATGTCACAGACGATAACGTTGATGTTCTCGATGCCCCGCCGGGCCGCGGTCGCAACAATTAAATCGCGCTGGGAGCGCGAGTTGGAAACGGAAGTAACCGTTGCGCCGGGAAAATGCTCGGCCACCCACAGCGAGAGGGACCCCCAGCCGCAGCCAAGGTCCAGCACCTTCATGCCGTCGCGGATGCCGGCGCGCTCGACCGTCGTCCTGAGCGCTTCTTCCTCCGCTTCGCCCAGCGTGCTGACATCCGCAGCCCAGTGGCAACAGCTGTACTTCCTGTGTTCTCCGAGCACCTCGGAGAAGAACTCGGCAGGCACTTCGTAGTGCTGCTCGTTGGCAAGCTCCGGAACCGGGGCGACCGGCGAATTACGCATCATGTCGGCAAACTGGTTCAGAGTCCTCGAAGCGAATTCGACATCGCCTGCACGGATTTCAGCGAGCTTTCTCTCGAGCAGGCGGCGCATCCCGCCACGTATCACCGTGTCCGGGACAAGTCCGGACTCGGTCCATCCAATCGCTTTCGCTGTTACCCCACTCATCGTCGGTCTCCAGTCAATCTATGCATCGGAATATTACAGAGCTCGCCTGGGGCAACAATGGTTTAAACGCTGCTGTTACAATCACTTACATGTAGACATGAATTGCAGCACTGCCGGGGTCTGTTAAAATCGCTACGCCGCCCCGGTAGCTCAGCCGGATAGAGCACCAGATTCCTAATCTGGGGGTCAGAGGTTCGAATCCTCTCCGGGGCGCCATGTTCGACGAATTGTGAAACAATCTGGATGTATCGAAGACACCGCCGGGCGAGGGGCGCAGTGACGAGTGAATAATGGCCAGAACGCCATGATTTATCGTCTTGAATTTGTTTTGGTTTGCATTTGCCCGCCTGAAATTGGCTTAGGAGAAACTTATGAAGATTCATGTGCTTTTGATCGGTCTGGTCGCCCTAGCGGCAACGGGCTGCGCCGAAAAGAAAGAAGCAGCCCCTGCGCCCGAAGTGGAACCGGCTCCGGCCGCTGAAGCGCCCCAGGCTGCCGATACGACAGAGGCCGAGCCGACCGACGACGAAGCCGCCGAACTGGGCACCGATTCATTCATCCGGCATATGCACCAGCACGCGAGCAAGCTCGCGGATCTTAACGCCGCGTTGGCAGACGGAGACCTTGCGGCAGCGCGAACGCCGGCCTACTGGCTGCTGGGACACGAGGAGGTCAGCGCCATTCCCGAGGACTGGCGGGTACACATGCGGCGAATGCGTGACGGCGCTGATGCGGTGAGCCTGGCGGAGGATCTCGATGCCGCGCGCGCGGCGGCCAGGAGCATCTCGGAGGGTTGTGACGGCTGCCACGCCGCTGCCGAAGTCGAGGTGCCGGGCCCGGTCAACGAATAAGGTCGACGTGCCAGACGATTCCTAGCATGGCGGGCGTTGCGGGGCGCGTCGCCCTCGTTACGGGCGGAGGCCGCGGAATCGGGCGCGCCACGGCAGAATTACTCGCCACCCGCGGCGCCAGCGTGA
>JAAUYE010217812.1_pt1 | contig 9984 bp, 11 predicted proteins | sample 7278081 | NCBI WGS metagenome assembly JAAUYE01 (sample SAMN14350131, study PRJNA611818) | marine sediment metagenome | isolation source: surface marine sediment (0.6m) | place: French Polynesia: Moorea | collected 2018-08
CCTCGTCCTGCTCGCCCCCGTCTGACCCGACTGCTGCCGGTCCGTGGGACTGGTGTCGCGCGCGATCGAGGCGGTCGGCATCCCGACGGTCACGCTCAACATGATCTGGGTTTACCAGCGTCTCGTCGGCATGCCTCGGGTCGCCGCCATCGAGCACCCCTTCGGCCGTCCCTACGGAGACGTCGGGAGCGAGGACACCCAGCGCGAGGTGCTGCTCGCGGCCCTGCGCGTGGCCGAGACCGCCCCGGGCCCGGGCCACGTCGAGCACCTCCCCTTCCGCTGGCACGAGGAGCCCGAGCAGACCAGGTGGCACCCGGCGGAGCCCTCTCCGATCATCGCCCTCATCAAGAAGCGCCGGAAGGAGGCTCCCGGGGCGTGACCCCGCTCAGGCGGCGCGGAGCAGACCGTGCCGCGACAGCGCCTGCTCGAGCAGCTCGCGCACCTCGACCTTGGCCCCGAGACGCGCGCAGAGCAGGAAGCTGCCGCCGAGCTTGCGCTGGAGGAACAGCACGTCGGGCGGGGGCGGCTGCATGAAGCCGTGGCGCAGGGCGAGCTCGGCCGCCGCCTCGCGGGCCCGAACCGGGATGTCCGAGCGGCGGAAGTCGTAGCGTCCCCGGTGACGGAAGGGCTCGGCCGGGAGCATCATGAAGTCGACGAAGGCCTCCTGCTGGGCGCGTGAGGGGCTTCCGTTGAGCAGCCCCATGGCGAAGGCCACGTCGCGCATCTCGGCGCGGTCGCCGAGCATGCCGGCACGGCACAGGCGGGCGTAGTTCCGGGCGAGCTCGGGATCCACCTCGCGCGCCGCGCCGAGGTCGAGCAGGCCGATCTTCTCCTGCTCGGGCAGCCAGAGGTAGTTTGCGAAGTTGGGGTCGGTCTGGACGAAGCGGAACTCGAAGAGCTCCCGGAGCAGCAGACCGAGCAGCGCGGTGGCGACCCGATCGCGCCGCTCCTGCGGGTGCTCGGCGCCGCAGACGTCCTCCAGGGGCAGGCCGCGCACGTGGTCCATCGCGAGCACGCGGTGCGTGGTGAGGTCGCCGTGGACGGCGGGCACCACGAAGTCCTCGGCGGAGCTCAGCAGCTCGCCGTAGCGCTCGAGGCTCTCGGCCTCCGCGAGATAGTCGGCCTCCCGCTTGAGCTGCCGCTTCGCCTCGGCCAGGACCTCGTCGAGCTCGATCTCTCCGGGAAGCAGGCGCGTCAGCCGCAGGGCGGTGGCGAGGTTGTCGACGTCGCTGTGGATGCTGCGCGCCACGCCCGGATACTGGATCTTCAGCACGATCTCGCGGCCGTCCCGCGTCACCGCGCGGTGCACCTGCCCGATCGAGGCGGCGGCGATCGGCTCGTGATCGAACTCCTGGAACCGGTCCTCCCAGCCCTTGCCGAAAGCATGACCGAGCACGCGGTGGAGCTGCGCGGCCGGCATCCCGTCGCCGTCGGCACGCAGCACCGAGAGCGCCTGGGCCACCTCGGCCGGAAGCAGGTCTTCGCCCTCGAGGGAGAGCAGCTGCCCGAGCTTCATGGCCGCGCCCCGCATCGAGGAGAGGCGCCGGGCCAGCCGCTTCGCGTTCGCGCCCGTGAGCAGCAGGTTGCGGGCGTCCGATTCACCGCCCGTCACGCGCCGCACGCCCTCGGCGACGCCCCCCAGCGCGATCTCTCCGGCCATCCAGCCGAAGCGGGCGAGCCGTTCGATCCGCCCCGCCGGGACTCGCGAGCGACGCCTTCCGTTCCGCTGCTCTCCCACTGGCCCTCCCTCAGGCCCCGGCGCCAGGCCGCCGCGAGCAGACCGCGAGCCTGCGCTCGGGCCTCACTTCTCGACCTCGACGCCTCGCCAGAAGGCGAACCAGCCCTTCAGCTCGCTGGCCTTCTCCTTGGGGTCCGGGTAGTACCAGGCTGCGTCGACGTTGCGCTGGCCGTCCACCACGAGGGTCTTGTAGCTGGCCACGCCCTTCCAGCCGCAGGTGGTGTGGGTGTCGCTGTCTTCGAACAGCTCGGATCGGATGCTCTCGGGCGGGAAGTAGTGGTTCCCCTCCACTACCCGGGTGCTCTCGCTCTCGGCCACCACGGTGCCGTTCCAGATCGCTTTCATTTCGTCCTCCGCTCGAGACCGGTCAGATCTTGAGGCCGTCGTGCTCGCACAGACGCGTGAGCAGCTTCTCCATCAGGCTGCGAGCCTGGCTGGTGCCGCGCTCCAGCATGGCGTGGAACTCGGCGTCCTCGGGCGACTCCACGGTGCACGCCGCGCAGTAGCGCTCGAAGGCCACCAGGCTGGTCACGAGCGCCGAGACGTGGTTCGGGCACTCGCACTCCACCGAGGCACGCAGCTCCCGCAGCATCGCGAGCTGGCGATCCGTGTAGGTACGGGGCAGCGGGCCCTGCCCCTCGTCGAGCGGCAGCGGGAGGGGCGGCTCCTGGCGCGCGGCGTCCACGCGTCGGATCGTCAGGAAGTCGAGCACCCGGCGACGCAGCATGGCCGTCCGCACGGGCCCCTTCACCAGACGCACGCCGTGCTCGGCCAGCCTCGTGAGACGACGCCTCGGGGCGAAGTCGTAGAGCACCACGACCGCCTCGGCAGCGGAGGCGGCCACGCACCGCTCGATCGACGCCTCGGGGTTCGATCCCAGCGAGGCCAGATCGAGCACCAGCACGTTCGCCCTCGTGGTGGCGAGTACCTTCAGGAAGGAGTCGAGGTCCTCGCAAGCCGCCACCAGCTCCAGATCCAGCAGCTCGGCAGGATTGGCACGCAGCTGCTCCGACAGCAGCGGGTCGAGCACGCCCACGGTGGTCGGACCGTCGGGCTCGTCAGCCGCCTCGGGAATCCCGGAGCTGGCGGCCTGAGCGTGCCGCGCCAGCCGCGCACGCAAGGCGTCGTCCTCGAGCGGAGCGATCGAGCCGATCTGCTCTCCGCACTCGGTGAGCGCGCGCATGAGCTGGAGACGGGCCACGTCGCCCTCGGAGTAGAGGCGTGTGCCGCCCTGCGAGCGCGTGGGCGCGACCGTCTCGTAGCGCCGCTCCCATGCCCGGATGGTGTCGGGCGAGAGTCCGGTGAGCTGGGCCACCGTTCCGATCCGGTAACGGCCGGGATCCTGATCCCCGCCTGCGTTCTGGGCTGCGTGTTCCATGTCGGGTCCTCGGATTCGTCCAGGTAACGTCCAGATCATGGTATCAACCTATCCGGGAATGTCCAGATTTTATCCGCGATACCCTCGTCACCATGGCCAAGCGCGTGCTCCTCGTCGCTCTCGCGCTCCTGCTGGTGGGGGCTGCCGCCCTCGTGTCCCAGCGGGCGAGGCTCGTGGAGCGCGCCTTCTCCACGGCTCTCCGGGCCCGCGGGTTCCCTGAGGCCCGGATGAGCGTAACCCGGCTCGACCTCGACGGGGCCGAGCTCCGGAACGTGTCGGCCGGCCCGGGCCTCGCGCTGGAGCGCATCGTGCTGCGCTGGAGCAGCGCAGGGCTGCGCCAGGGTCGGGTCGACGAGATCGAGGCCGAGGGCCTCGCGCTCGCGGTCGCCCTCGACGAGGCCGGCGTCTCCTTCCCGGGGCTACCCCCTCCGAGCGCCCCCCCGAGGGGAGAGGCCGGAGAGGACCCGGGACGGGCCCTCCTGCCCGCCGCCCTTCCGATCGGGCGCGCAAGCATCGAGGACGTCGAGGTGGCCGTGGAGACGCCCTGGGGGCCTGCGCGCCTGACCGGGCGCGCCGAGCTCGGGGCGGCGCGGGGCCGCTTCGAGGGGCGTCTGGCGCCCGCGGTGCTCGCACTCGGCGCAGCCGGGGAGGTCAACCTGCCCGCGCTCGACGTGGCGGCCGTCGCTGAGCTCGACGCCGGAGGCATCGACTTCGAGGCTTCGGCCGCGGATCCGCCGGGCTGCCTGTCGCTCCGGGCCGAGGGCCGCCACGACCTCGCCAGCGGGGCCGGCCAGGCCGCCGTCACCCTGGAGCGCGCGCGCCTCGGCCCGGGGGCGCTGGAGGCCACCCAGATCGTGCCCGCCGCGCGCGCGCTGCTGCAGTCGGCCCGCGGGAGCGTCGAGGGCAGCGGGACCCTGCGCTGGGGCGACGACGAGGCCCGAAGCCACGTCGACCTCGCCGCCCGGGGGATCGACCTGGTTACGACGCTCGCCCGCTTCGAGCAGATCGCCACCGAGCTGCGGATCGAGGGTCCGCCCTGGCCGCCGCCGGTCCGGCGCGGCCAGCTCGTCTCGATGGAGCTCTTCGACTTCGGGCTCGCTCTCACGGACGGCGAGATCTCGTACGGCATCCTCCCGGACGGCACGATCGAGATCACGCGGGCGGAGTGGGCCTTCGCGGGCGGTCGGGTCCGCACGGCCGGAGCCCTCGACCTCGGCGCCGAGGAGCAGGCGCTCCTGCTCGTGATCGAGGACGTCGACCTGGCCCGACTGCTCGAGCTGGTGAACCTGACGGGCCTCCAGGGAGCGGGGCGGGTGTCGGGGCGGCTGCCGCTCTTCCGGCGTTCGGGGGAGCTCGAGATCCGCGGCGGCGAGCTCGCCACCGACGACCAGGGCTGGATCCGCTACGCCGCGGGACCGGAGGTCGAGGCGGTGGAGTCCACGCAGTCGGGGCTCGGCGAGGCGCTCCGCGCGCTGCGTGACTTCCGTTACGAGTCGCTCGCGGTGACCCTCGACGGCAATCCGCAGGGCGTGGTCGAGATCGGCCTCAGCCTGAAGGGCCGCAACCCGACCTACTTCGCGGGCCACCGGGTCGACTTCAACCTGAACCTCGAGGCCCCCCTGTTCACCACGCTCCGCTCGACCCGGCTCGGCACGGAGCTCCCCGACGCGATCACGCGGCGTCTGGTGCCCGGGGCCGAGGCTCCGGCCGCGCCCCCGGTGGACTGCCGCTCCCCGGCCGGATAGCCTCGCGTCCTCGATGGAACGCTCGACGCGTCCGGCTCTTTCCCTCGCGCTCGTCCTCGGCCTCTTCGCCTGCACGCCGAAGGCGGAGGTGGAGGTGAAGCCCCCGGCCGAGCCCATCGTGATCAACGTCAACGTGAAGATCGAGCACGAGATCCGCGTCAAGGTAGACGAGGAGCTCGACGACCTCTTCGCCGAGAAAGGCGACCTGTTCTGATGGAGGACCGCAGGGTGCAGCTCGCCTGGCGCGCGGCGGTGGGACTGTTCGCCTCGGGTCTCGTGCTGCTCCTGGCCCTGCCCGCGGCGGCCCTGGGGCTCGACGAGGCGAAGGCGGCGGGTCAGGTCGGCGAGCAGCTCGACGGCTACGTCGGCCTCGTGAAGGGCCAGGGAACCGCTGCGGCCCGCGAGCTCGTCGCGCGGGTGAACGCCGGGCGGCGCGACGCCTACGCCGAGATCGCGCGCAGCACCGGGGCCTCGGTCGAAGCCGTGGCGGCCCGCGCCGGACAGCGGCTGGTGGGGCGGGCCCCGCCCGGCCAGTGGGTCCGCGACGCGACCGGGAGCTGGAAGCGCCGGTAGCCGAGCCCCTCCCGGCCCTTCGGGCCTCCTGGCTCAGCCGCGCTGGCTCGGGAACACGCGGCCGATCTCCAGGAGAACCTTGAGCAGGCGGCCCACGTGCGCCGCCACGATCGGCTTGCCGCTGGTCAGGATGGCCACCGCGAGGTCGCGCTCGGGATCGGCCCAGCCCATGATGTTCGAGAGCCCGAGATGGCCGAAGGCCTGCGGGTTGTCGACCCCGTAGAGGCTGACGCCGCCTCCGAGCATGAAGCCCAGGCTGTAGCGGATCGGAACGCCCAGGGTGAAGTCCACCTCGAGATAGCTCTGCTCCGACACGGCGTGGCGCACGGTGCGGGGCTCGAAGACGCGCACGCCCCGCAGGCGGCCCTCGTCGAGCAGGCATTGGAAGAAGAGCGCGAACTCCTCGGCGGTGGTCATGACGTTGGCCGCCGGGATGATTCCGGCCACGAAGCGCGGGTCGTTCGACAGCTCCACCACGTGCTCGAGAGTCGTGCCGAGCGCGTTCTGCAGGAGCCGGTTCATCGGCCACGGCGGCGAGGGGCCCGTCATGGCGTTCACCGCGACCAGGTGTGCGTCGGCGGGCGCCACCCCGTAGTTCATCCAGCGGAAGCCGAGCGGCTCGCAGATCTCCTTCGCGAGCACGGTGCGGATGTCCTGACCGGTGACGCGGCGGACCACCTCGGCCAGCACGAAGCCGCCCGTGACCGCGTGGTAGGCGAGCCAGCGGCCCGGGCGGCCGCGTGGCTCGTGGTCGCAGAGGATGTCCACGATGCGGCTGGGGTCGGCGAGCAGGTCGAGGTCCAGGGCCTCGGCCGGCAGATTCGGAATGCCGGCGCGGTGGGCCAGCACGTGGCGGATCGTGATGGCCTCCTTGCCGTAGCGCGCGAACTCCGGGATGAAGTCGCAGACGCGGTCCTCGAGGTGGAGGACGCCCTTCTCGTCGAGCTTGTGGATGACCATCGCCGTCACCGCCTTGGCGGCGGAGAACAGGCAGAAGGGCGTCTCGGTCGTGGCCAGGACCTTGGGCACCTCGCGCGGCTCGCCCGGGGAGTTCCCCGAGGCGTGTCCCAGGGCACGGTGCAGCACCACCTGGCCGCGATGGCGGATGCAGACCTGGACGGCGGGGTGTACGCCGGTGCGGTACAGCGCCTCCAGGCCGTCCCAGATGCGCTCGATCCCGCCTTGCGACACGCCGACCTCGCGCCCGGGGGTCTCCGCAGCCAACGTGCGCACGTCGCGCACGTCGTCCGGCACGTGGCAGCGGTTCAGGAACGGGATGCGGGCGAGTTGCTGGAGGGGGTCCACAGGGCTCCTGATCGGATGCCCAAGGGTATCACCGTAGGGTAGATGGCGATGTCAGGAGGACGTCATGGGGAGCAGCGGCGCGTCCGCCTTGGCGGCGAACACCCGGCGCGAGTAGCCCTTGGGAACCGGCGCCCCGGCGCGCACGCGGCGCACGATCGCGCTCGGCCCGTAGTTGTAGGCGGCGAGGGCGGTGGGCAGGTGGCCGAACCGGTCCCGCATCTTCGCGAGGTAGGCGATCCCGAGCCGCACGTTGGCGACCGGCTCGAAGAGCGTCCGCGAGCCGCGCCAGTCGATGCCGAGCTCGCGCGCCAGCGCCTCGCCGGTGGAGGGAAGCACCTGCATCAGCCCCATGGCGCCGACCGGCGACACCGCGAAGGCGTCGAAGCCGCTCTCCACCTCGATCACGGCCGTGACCAGGGACGGAGAGAAGCCGCGCGCCCGGGCCTCGGACACGATCGTGGCGGAGACCCGCGCCACCTCGTCGGCCACCAGCGCCGAGCCGCGCGACGTGAGCCGCGCCGCCACCGCGAGCTCCACCGGGTCCACCGCGGGCTCCGCCGAGGCGGGTGCGGGGGTCGAGACGGGCTCACTCGGCAGCGTCCCCGGCGCCACGGAGGCCAGGGAGGCGGCCAGAGGGAGCAGGAGGACGACGCTGGCGCGGCGACTCATGCTGGGGGGCTCCGGCCGGGCTCGACCCGGCCCCTAGGGCTGGGTCGCTCCGGTCATGTCTGGCCCCGCGAGCGGGGCAGGACGAGCAAGATAGGCCCGGGCCGACGCCGGTCAAGAAGCGAGATCCCCTCGGGGGAAAACCCCGGTCCTGGGCGACCCAGGGGCGGGGAAGGCGTCGCGCCGTCGGCTGGCGGGCTCAACCGGACGAGTCGAGGGAGGCCTTGCCGATGCCGTCCAGGCGCTGCTGGAGCGTCAGCCGGTCCAGCTCCTCGAAGGGCAGGCTCGTGAAGAGCTCGATCCGCGCCTCCAGCTCCGAGTAGGCCTGCCGGAATGCGCGGCGCTGGAGCGCCTCGTCTCCCTCCACCGCAGCCGGATCCGCCATGCCCCAGTGCGCGCTCATGGGCTGCCCCGTCCACACGGGACAGGTCTCGCCGGCCGCGTCGTCGCAGACGGTGATCACGAAGTCGAGCGACGGCGCCCCGGGCCCCTCGAACTCGTCCCAGCTCTTGCTGCGCAGCCCCGTCGTGTCGTGGTTCCTCTCGCGGAGCTCCGCGAGCGCCAGGGGGTGGGGAGCCGGCTTCGGGTGGCTGCCCGCGCTGAAGGCGGAGAAGCTTCCCTTGCCCCAGCGCGCGAGGATCGCCTCGGCGAGGATGCTTCGGGCCGAGTTCCCGGTGCAGAGAAACAGGACTTTGTAGGGCTGCGCCACGGCGCGAGGGTCCCACGCGCCGGCGCCGGCCGCCACCCGAAGCCTCGTAGACTTCCCGTGAAGACGTCGCGTGGCACCCTCGCGTGTAGGGCTCAGCGCAGGATGGCGAGCTGGAGCCTTCCGAGCATGCCGCGCTGCTCGTTGATCACGATGGCCTTGCGATAGGAGTCGAGAAGCTTCTCGGTCTCGCGCATCCAGTCGGCCGCCAGGGCTGCCTTGCGGGCCTGCTGCGAGAAGTGGCGGCAGTGGTCGGGTTGGTCGAGCAGCTCGCGCAGGCAGCCGGCCAGCTCCTCGGGCCGGGCGGGGTCGTAGAGCAGGCCGTTCTCGCCGTGCTGCACCAGATCGGGGATCCCGCCGGCCCGGGCCGCGACCACGGGGCACCCCGAGCTCATGGCCTCGAGCACCACGAAGCCCAGCGTCTCGCTGGTCGACGGCATCACGAACACGTCGGCGCTGGCGAACGCTCGCGCCAGCGACTCGCCGCGGAGGAAGCCGGTGAACGTCACGGGACGCCCCGCGAAGAGCTGCTCTAGCCGCTCGCGGTCGGGGCCGTCGCCCACCAGCGCGAGCCGGGCGCCGGGGCAGGCGTCGAGGGCCGCCACCAGGGTGTCGACGTTCTTCTCCGGCGAGAGGCGCCCCGCGTAGAGCAGGATGGGATCGTCGGGGGATCCCCCGGAGAGCTCGAAACGCGTCTCGTCGCAGCGCTTGCGGGGGTCGAAGCGCACCGTGTCGACCCCGCCGCGCCAGATGCCGACGTTCTCGAAGCCGTGCGAGTGAAGCTCGTCGCGCGTGAAGGTGGAGGGGCAGAGGTTCACCTGCGCGGCGTTGTGGGTCCAGCGCAGGACCGGCCAGATGGCGCCGGCCACCCAGCCGAGGCCATACCTGGGCGCGTAGCGCGGGAAGTCGGTGTGGTAGGAGGCCACGAGCGGAATGCCCACCGCGCGAGCCGCCATGACGCCCCAGATCCCGAGGCAGGCGGGACCCACCGCGTGCACCACGTCGGGCCGGAAGCGTCGCAGCTCCCACACGATGCGCGGGTCCGGGGCGCTCACGCGCACTCCGGGATAGGGAGGGAAGGCGACTCCGGGAATCCGTGCGACCCGGGCGCCCGCGTACTCGGAGACTGCCTTGTCCGGCGCGATCACCAGCACCTCGTGGCCCATCTTCCGCAGGCACTCGATGGTGTGGCGCAGCCGGTTGGTGATGCCGTCGATCTTGGGAACGAAGACTTCGGTGATGATCGCGATCCGCATGGAACTCCCCTCCGTCACGATGCAAATCAACCAACGTTTCGGAACCACCCGGTGGCCGCCCGGTCAAGAAAGAGAGGAGCCACTGCGGCGCTCGGGTCTCGGGAGTGTCACGCGAAGGTGACGCGGCGTGCCGGGATTCGCGTGAGGCGCGTCTCGTTGCGCCGACACCAAACGCTTCGCCGGACGAAGCCATGACGGATGCGCGCGGCCTCGAGCCGCGGACGGTGGGGCTGACGGCTGGACGCCCAGTGCCGCTGCTGAGCTGCCTCGCACCCAAGAGCTCCGTGACGGGCCAGGGCTCCGCCGGGCGAGGCAGCGCGGAGATGTCGGAGCGCGACCGGACCCTTGGCGGCCGCCGGTGCGGCCTCGCCCCCGGGTCACAGGTTGCGTCTCGACCGCCCGGGCCCACAACCCACGAGGCATCAGAGGGCATCCGTTTCGCGAGCCGGTGGCGGCGGCCACCCGCTCCCGTATGCGGGTGCGGTACCCTGGCAGCGCCACCATCCGGAGGTCACCATGGCGAATCCCAGCTACGCGCCCGCTTCGCTCGACGACTCGAAGCTCGAGTGTCTGCAGGGTCTCGAAGATCAGCTCGGCAAGGTGCTCGTGGCCCTCGA
>JAAUYE010039175.1_pt1 | contig 9975 bp, 12 predicted proteins | sample 7278081 | NCBI WGS metagenome assembly JAAUYE01 (sample SAMN14350131, study PRJNA611818) | marine sediment metagenome | isolation source: surface marine sediment (0.6m) | place: French Polynesia: Moorea | collected 2018-08
GAGCTGATCGCCCTCGATAGCAAGACTGACCGCGCCGTCTTGCCACGGCGCCAGGATGTCACCCGCGAAGCTGCCGTCGTTCCCGCGCGTGGCCGAAAAGACCAGCAGGCCCTCATCGATGCTGCGTTCGCCGGGAATGGCCTGCAACAGTTCGAGCGATCCTGACACGTTACGCCCCGTGAGATTGTCGCCATCCAGCGTGGTTTCGAGGTAGAACTCGACCGGACCCAGCGGCCCGGATTCCAGCGCTACGCGCCAGGTCGTGACGTTCCCGGCCAGGGCAACCGGTGCGAGCAGCAGCAGGGTTGCCTGCAGGAGCAGTCGTTGCAGTTTGTGCATGTTGAGCGCCTACGTTTTCATTTAAGATGCACGACCCCGGCAAACGGATGCAGGCGGGCTGGCAATCGCAAGGGACAACGGGATAAGCTGCGGCACCATGAACGTGGTACTCGGCATCACGGGCGGTATCGCCGCCTACAAGACTCCGGAACTCGTGCGACGCTTGCGCGAGCGCGGCGCCGACGTGCAGATCGTGATGACAGCGTCTGCGTCCGAGTTCGTTACCGAGACGGCGCTGCAGGCCGTTTCCGGTCGGCCGATTCGCTCGAACCTCTGGGACAAGGAGGCCGAAGCATCGATGAGCCACATCGAGCTCGCGCGATGGGCCGACGTCGTGCTGATCGCGCCGGCCACGGCCGAGATCATGGCGCGCCTGGCGTCAGGCGCGGCGGCCGACCTGCTGACCACGCTGTGCCTTGCGACCGAGGCGCCGATCGCGATTGCCCCGGCGATGAATCACGTCATGTGGGGCAACGCGGCCGTGCAATCGAACCGCCAAACGCTCGAGCAGCGCGGCGTGAAGATGCTCGGGCCGGATGTCGGCTCGCAGGCCTGCGGCGAAACCGGGGCCGGGCGCATGCTCGATCCCGATGACATCGCCGCGCACGTTTTCGGGCCGGACGTCGGCGCCCGGACCGCCAGCGGGCCCCTGTCCGGCAAGACCGTTCTCATAACGGCCGGGCCGACGCGCGAGCCGATCGACCCGGTGCGTTACATCACCAATCGCAGCTCCGGCAAGATGGGTTATGCCATCGCACGCGCCGCGGCCGCGCAAGGCGCCAGCGTCATACTCGTGAGTGGCCCCGTCAGCCTGGCCGAACCGCCCGGCGTGGACGTCGTCCACGTTACGACGGCGGAGGAGATGTACGCGGCGACCCATGACCGCATCGGTGACGCCGACATTTTCGTTGGCGCAGCCGCTGTCTCGGACTACCGGCCGGCTGATACGCGGGAACAGAAAATAAAGAAGAGCGAGGAGACGATGCAAATCGAGCTCGTGCGCTCGAAGGACATCCTTGCGTCGGTGGCCGCGCTGGAGGACGCCCCTTTCACGGTAGGCTTTGCCGCGGAGACAGAAAATGTGCGCGACTACGCGCTCGGCAAACTGCGGAACAAGAAGCTCGACATGATCGTGGCGAACCAGGTTGGCCGTGACCGGGGATTCGACCAGGACGAGAATGCGGTCGACGTGTTCTGGGAAGGTGGCGAGCAGTCATTTGCACAGGCGGCCAAGACGGAGCTTGCCAGGGACATTATCGAACTCGTCGCGACGCGTTTCATGACCACTCGCGGCGCCGACACACAACCGGCATTACCGAAACTGCATGCGATCGATTGAACTGAAGATACTCGACTCCCGGCTCGGCGATTCTGTCGAGCTGCCGCACTACGCAACCGGCGGCTCCGCCGGCCTCGACATGCGCGCCTGCATCGACGAACCGATAAATGTCGATCCGGGGGAAACGGTGCTGGTGCCGACCGGGCTGGCGATTCACATCGATGATCCCGGCCTTGCCGCGGTCCTGTTACCCCGATCGGGGCTCGGCCACAAGCACGGTCTTGTGCTCGGCAACCTGACCGGGCTAATTGACTCGGACTACCAGGGGCAGGTGTTCATTTCCTGCTGGAACCGCAGCTCGAAAGCTTATGAAATTCAGCCCGCCGAACGGATCGCACAAATGGTCTTCGTGCCCGTTGAGCAGGTCAGGTTCGAGGTGGTTGAAGAATTTGCCGACAGCGATCGCGGTGACGGCGGTTTTGGTCACTCGGGGACGATCTGAGCGACGCTCGTTGCCCCTGCGGAAAGCTCACCGGCTAGCCCGGTCTCGTCGCCGTCGAGTCCCTTGAGCCGCTTGAAGCGCTCAATGTCGCCCTCGAAGCGCTCGCGAATCTGTTTCTCTTCGTTACGGAACTGACTGAGGTTGCTTTCGTGGCGTTCGATCGCGCCTTCGGTTTCCTTGATCTCCGCAACCAGGCTCGGATCGATCGTCGCGGCATTGGGATCGGCGCTGTAAGGCTTGTAACGGCCGGCCTCGCGCTTGAGCTGGTCGAGGCGCCTCGCCAGGTTGCGCAGGTATAGCTCGGTAACGCGCGCCTGGGCGCGGAACAGTTCGACGCGGCGGTCGCGGTGCATCTCGATTTCAGCAACGCTGACATAGGTGTTCAACAACGCCTTGTCAGCGCGCCGCTGCAGCTCTCTCTGGAGTTCCAGCTCCGCCGCTTTCTTCTCGGCCGCGAGTTGCTCCTCGGTCTTCTTGCCTTCGAGGTGCTCGACCGCGACGCCCTGGTCGTTGAGTCGTTGTTTCGGCTTGTCGGCGTATTCGGGCGGGATGCGGTCGCCGTAGTGAATGACGCCCTCGTCGTCTTCCCACTTATAAGTGCCAGGCTCCTGCTGGGCCGCGGCCGACAGCGGTAGCAAAACACAAAGAATGACTGACGAAGTTATTATTCGCATAGCGTCACTATGCCACGCCTGTTACCAAAAAAGTTTGCGCTGGTTCGCGCTTTTGCAGCTTAGACCGCCGCGTGGTTCTTGTAAAATAGTTTAGCATTTAAACAGAAAAATCAGCGACTTAGGAGAGCACCCCGTATTCTCGCCGGTATTTGACGACAGGCTCGAGGTATTCCGCATACTCCTCTGATTCTTCTAGGATATCGATCAGGTCGTTGAGCTGAATGATGCTCGAAACCGGGATGCCGAGGGACTGTTTGAGTTCCTGGACGGCCGACAAAGTACCCTGGCCGCGTTCCTGCCGGTCCAGCGAAATGGCGAGCCCCGCGACTTCCGCACCTGCCGCCGAGATGATCTTGTACGCCTCGCGGACCGCCGTGCCGGCCGTGATGACGTCGTCGACGATCAGCACCCGGCCTCTGAGAGGCGCCCCGACGATACTGCCGCCTTCGCCGTGCGCTTTCGCTTCCTTGCGGTTGTAGCTGTAGGGCACATCCATGTCCTGGTGTTCGGCGAGCGCGGCCGCTGACAGCGCGGCGAGCGGAATGCCCTTGTAGGCGGGGCCGAAAATCATGTCGAAGCGAATGCCGGACTCGGCGATTGCCGCTGCGTAATAGCGGCCGAGCCGGGCCGCAGCGTAGCCGGTGTTGAACAGTCCCGCATTGAAGAAATATGGGCTGACGCGACCAGACTTGAGTGTGAATTCGCCAAAGCGCAAGACGCCGAGCTCAAGGGCGAGGTTGATGAATTCTCGTTTGTAGGCCTGCATGAGGTGGTCTTTCTGTATGATGGCCGGCTTTGAACAGCGCGTCGCAGTATGACACGCAGCACGTCAGGGAGGAACCGCTTGTTTCGCGTAATCAGCCTCAACGCCAACGGCATCCGGGCCGCTGCCCGCAAGGGATTTTTCGACTGGATGAGAAAGCAGGACGCCGACGTCGTGTGCATCCAGGAGACCAAGGCGCAGGTCCACCAGCTGGGCGACGCACTCTTCTCGCCGGCGGGGTACCACTGTTACTACGAGGACGCGGTCAAGAAGGGCTATAGCGGCGTCGCCATTTACTCGCGACACGAGCCAAAGAAGGTCGTCCGTGGTTACGGCGACCAGGAGTTTGACGACGAAGGTCGCTATCTCGAGGTACAGCTCGACGGCATCAACGTCGTGTCGCTGTACCTGCCGTCGGGCTCATCCAGCGACGAGCGCCAGGAAGCGAAGTACCGCTGCATGGAGTCGTTCACCGAGCATCTGCACAAACTGCGCCGCAAGCGCAGCGAGACGATCATCTGCGGCGACTGGAACATCGTTCACAAAGAAGCGGACATCAAGAACTGGAAGTCCAACCAGAAGAATTCCGGTTGCCTGCCCGAGGAGCGGGCCTGGCTCGACAAGGTATTTGGCGAGTATCGCTGGGTCGACGCGTTTCGAACACTGGAGCAGGCCCCTGAACAGTACACCTGGTGGTCGAACCGCGGCCAGGCGTGGGCCAACAACGTGGGGTGGCGCATCGACTACCACGTGGTCTCGCAGGGTCTCGGCGACAAGGTGAAGAGAACCGAAATTTACCGCGACGAGCGATTTTCCGATCACGCGCCGCTGATCATGGATTACGATTGGCCTGATGGAGGCTGATCAACAGGGCAACTGGCGCCAGTACCTGCAGAAGCGGGTGCTCGTTATTTTCTTCCTCGGCTTTTCGGCGGGCCTGCCTTTTGCCCTGGTCTACTCGACGCTGACGGCGTGGCTCGAGACGGCGGCCGTCGATCGCAGCACGATCAGTACGTTTGCGTGGCTGGGATTTGCCTACAGTTTCAAGTTCGTGTGGGCGCCCATTATCGACTCGACGCGCCTGCCGTTGTTGTCGAACCTGCTGGGCCGCCGGCGGTCGTGGATGCTGCTCGCGCAGGTGTGTATCGGCCTCGCGCTGTTCGTCTTGTCGCAAGTGAACCCGGCTCAAAATATCGAGGTCTTCGCGATCGTCGCGTTTGCGGTTGCGTTCTCGTCCGCAACCCAGGACATCGTCGTCGACGCCTACCGCATCGAATGCGCCGAGGTGCGCATGCAGGGCGTGCTCGCGGCTGCGTACCAGTATGGGTACCGGGTCGCACTCATATTCAGCATGGGCGGCGCACTGATCCTGTCGGACTACGTTTCCTGGGCGCTGACTTACCAGATCATGGCGCTGATGATGATTATCGGTTTTGCGGCAACACTCTGGGCCGACGAACCTGCCGAGATAACGGCGCGCTTCCGCGCCCCGGTGGGCTCGATGATCGACAAGGCCGTGGCATGGTTTCGGCACGCCGTCGCCGATCCTTTCGGTGACTTCATACAACGGTTCGGTCGTTTCGCGCTGGTCCTGATCGTCTTTATCTCCCTGTACCGAATCAGTGACTACGTGCTCGGCATCCTCGCCAACCCGTTCTACCTCGACCTCGGTTACACGGGTACGCAGATCGGCCTCATTGCGAAGACCTACGGCGCGTGGGTGACGATCGTCGGTATTGGCGCCGGCGGGTGGGCTGTCCTGAAGTTCGGCGTGGCGCGCTGCCTTGTGACGGCAACAGTGCTGATCGCGTCGACGAACCTGTTCTTTGCGGTCATGGTCCTGGTCGGGCCCGAGCCGTGGATGCTCGCCGTGACGATCACGGCCGACAACATTGCACAGGGCTTCGGCGGCACGGTGCTGATCGCCTACCTGTCGAGCCTCGTGAACCCGTCGTTTACGGCGACGCAGTACGCGCTCCTGAGTTCGATCATGTCGCTGTTCCCGAAGCTTGTCGCCGGGTACGCGGGCAACGTCCAGGAGTCCGTGGGCTGGCTGGGCTTTTTCCTGTACGCGGCCGCACTGGGCATTCCCGCGATTCTGCTGGCCGCGTACGTGGGCGCGCGCCACGAGCGTTATGTCGGTAACGGAGGCGGCGGGTGAAGGAAGTCGCCGTTGGCAGTCTTGACGACATTGCTGACCCGGGCTGCCGGGAGTTTTCGATCGGCGATGGTGACTGGCCGTTTCGCGGCTTCGTGGTGCGCCAGGGTGACGCAGTCTACGCTTACCAGAATTTCTGCGTACACGTGGGCCACCCGCTCAACTGGGCGCCGGACAGCTTCCTCACCAAAGACCAGTCTTCCATCATCTGCGCCTCGCACGGCGCGCAGTATGAGATCGACACAGGTTTGTGCTTCGCCGGGCCGTGTAAAGGCAAGTCGCTACGTAATGTGGATGCCGAGGTTCGTGACGGTATCGTCTACGTGACGGGACCAACGTCGCTAAGAGGGTAGCCAGCTGTCATTGCGAGGAGGCCGAAGGCCGACGAAGCAATCTCGAGATTGCTTCGCTACGCTCGCAATGACGTAGTCATTCCTTCTCGAGGAACTCCAGCGGGTCGTGATAGCCGGCCGGCATTTCGTTGCTGGCGGTGCCCTTGTAGTCGTCCGGGTCCATGTCCACCGAGCCCGACCAGTCTTCCGGGGCGGCTATTTCGACGAGAAACAGCTCGCGCCATGCCTCCGCGTCAACCTCGTCGATAGTGCCGTCGAACATCTGGATCTCGATGGTCTTGTCGTCCTCGTCAACGGCAACAACTTCGAGCAACACGCCATCCGGGCGCCGGAACCATTTGCCAATCGTCGGGTACAGCATCGTCGGAATGCCTCGTTAGTTTCGTCGAACCTCTACCCTAGTTATAGGGGATTTTTCTCGAAACGCCAGTCCACGATGCCGTGCCCGTGCCGCAGTCCACGGCGCTCGAATTTGGTCACCGGCCGGTCCAGCGGGCGATCTCCCTGGTGCTCCCGGCGTTCCGCGCAGACGAAGTGAGGCGATGCAGCGAAAGCCTCGTCGATGTGCTCGGCGTAATTCGCCCAGTCGGTGGCGATATGCATCGAGCCGCCCGGGCCAAGCCGGTCGGCGCAGAGCGCCAGGAAGGCCGGCTGCACGATCCGGCGTTTGTGATGCCGCTTCTTCGGCCAAGGATCGGGAAAGTAGAGGTTGATGCGTGCGAGGCTGCCGGCCGGGACCTGGTGCTCGAGCACCTCCATCGCGTCGTGTACGACGAGCTTCAGGTTGGAGATGCCGGCCTTGTCGGCGGCAATCAGGCAGTGGCCGACGCCCGGCTCGTGCACCTCGATGCCGAGGTAGTCCTGGTCCGGATGGTCGGCGGCCATTGCAACCAGCGTGTCGCCGTTACCGAAACCGATCTCCAGCACAACCGGCGCGCGGCGTCCGAAGAGCGCTTCGAAGTCGAGGGCGTCGGCGGTGTACTCGACACCATAGCCCGGCCACAGTTCTTCGAGTGCGCGCTGCTGCGACGAGGTCAGCCGTCCGGCGCGCCGAACAAAGCTCCGGATCGGCCGATGGTGCGGGTGCCGCAGATCTGCCATGCCCACATCACCGCGACAGTTTGATCGGACCCATCTTCTCGGGATGGTGTCCCGAGACTGCCGAATAGAACGACTCGATAATCGCCATGTCCTTGTCGCGGTCGCCCGTCAGCGTGATCGTCGGGCCCAGCCCCAGCCGCTTGTTGCCGTAGTCGAGAAAGCCGAGCACGACGGGAACGTTGGCGCCCTCGGCGATACGGTAGAAGCCGCTCTTCCAGTGCTCGGTGTGGCTGCGCGTGCCCTCGGGCGCCAGCCCCATGTAAAAGTCATCGTACTCGTCGAAGGCCTCGATCGCCTGCGAGACCGACGACCCCGCGCGCTTGCGGTCGAGCGGTATCGCGCCATTGACACGCAGCAGGAGATTCAAGGGGAACCAGAACATCGAGTCCTTAACGAACCAGCGAATGTCGAGGCCCATGTAGACCTTGTAGACAATCGCCCAGAAGCCATCCCAGTTGGAGGTGTGCGGGGCCGCGATGACCACGGCCTTGCGCACAGCCGGTTTCTCACCGACGGCGGTCCAGCCGCCCAGCCAGAGCAGGAAGCGCGCGACATGGGGCAGGATCATTCTTCGGGCTTCCTGTCGTCTTTGGCCGCTTTCTCGAGAAACGCGGCAAGGTTGTGCAGTACGACCGGCAGCTCCTTCAGTATTCCGCGCAGCTGCGGCAGGTTCTCACGCAGGTCGGCGAGGATCGCGCGCGGCCCGACCTGTTCGTTCATCCAGCGCTTCATCACGGGATGGGCGGTCTTCCAGAGATCGAGCTGCGGATAGAGTTCGCGACCGAGGCCCTCGATATTGAACAGCGTCTTGTGCAGCAAAATCATCTGCGGCTGCACCTCGACATCGAAGCGCTGTGCGACGCGGAACAGCCGCATCAGCAGCTGGGCGAACGAGATCTCGGCAAGAGGCTTGTTGAAAATGGGTTCGCAGACCGTGCGCACGGCGGTCTCGAGCTGATCGACGCGCGTGCCCTCCGGCACCCACCCCGAGTCGAGGTGCAGCTTGGCGATGCGGTGGTAGTCGCGATCGAAGAAGGCCAGGAAGTTGTGCGCGAGGTACTTCTGGTCTTCGGGGCTCAGGGTGCCGACGATGCCGAAATCCACGGCCGCGTATTTCGGTTTCTCGGGGTCTTCGACAATGACGAAGATATTCCCGGGGTGCATGTCGGCGTGGAAGAAATTGTGTTTGAACACCTGCGTAAAGAAGATCTCCACGCCGTTTTCCGCCAGCACCTGGATATTCGCCCCGGACTCACGCAGCGCGTCCATGTCGCTGATCGGAATGCCGTAGATGCGCTCCTGCACGAGCACTTCCGGGCGGCAGTAGTCCCAGTAAACGTCGGGCACGTAAAGCATGTCCGACCCGGCGAAGTTGCGTTTCAGCTGCGCCGTGTTGGCCGCCTCGCGCATCAGGTCGAGTTCGTCGATGATGGTCTCTTCGTACTCGGCCACGACCTCGAGTGGCTTGAGACGCTTGCCGTGCTCCCAGTAACGCTCGGCGAGGCCGGCCAGCATGCGCAGTACGTCGAGGTCGCGCTCGATCTGCTCCTGCACGCCCGGGCGCAGCAGCTTGACGATGACTTCCTTGCCGCCGGGCAACTGCGCCGCGTGTACCTGGGCTATTGACGCGGCCGCCAGCGGCTCGACGTCGAAGCTCTCGAAGACCTCGTCGAGCGATTTCTCGTAAGCGGCTTCGAGTATCTCCACCGCCTGCTCGCCCGGGAACGGCGGCACCTCGTCCTGCAGCTTGGCCAGCTCGTCGGCAATGTCCGGAGGCAGCAGGTCGCGGCGCGTGGAGATGGCCTGGCCGAACTTGACGAAGATCGGTCCGAGCTCCTCGAGCGCGAGCCGGACGCGTTCGCCGAGCGGCGCGGACGACTTGCGGCGCCGTGGCAGCAGGTAGAACAAGAAGCGCAACGGCCGCAGCAGGTGCGTTTCCTTGATGACCTGGTCGAGGCCGTACTTAACGAGGATGCGCTGGATGCCCAGGATGCGCCGGATTGTCTGGCGGCGGCGCATAGTCAGCGGCTCAGCAGCCGGTTGATGCGCGCCTCGAGGCGCGCGACGTCGTCACGCAGCACATCCACGTTGCTGCCGAAGCGCTCGAACTCGTATCGGCTCGGCAGCTCGCGACTCTCTTCTTGCAAATACTCGCGCACGTTGGCGCCCATCGTTGCGCGCGCCCCGATGGCCCAGTCGCGCAGGCCGCGTGCAATTTCGCCGGCGCGGTATGCGGCCGTGTCGCCCACGAAGCGCGACAGTTCTTCTTCCGGATCGGGCCTCGCGTGCTTGAGCAGCTTCTGGAACGCCTGCGCCGTAAACGCGTCGCCGGTAACGTCCAGGCCGCCCCGCAGGGCGGCGGGACTGTGGTCGTGGCCGTTGGGTCCCGCCATTCTCGCCAGTGTGACCAGCGAGCCGGTCAGCACCACGTCCGGTTCAGCCTGGGTGTCGGTCTTGAGATCGAGCACCTCGTCATTGATCTCGAAGAACATCGCCAGCCCGGTATCCCGCACGCGGATCGCGACGACCCGGCCGTCGAGCTGCTGGCAAATCTCGCGCGCCGGCGTCGATTCGCCGATGTTGCGGTTCAGGGCGCGGGCGAGCGGGCTGAGCAGTGCCTCTAGCGGATTCATGCGCGTCCCTAGATTCGGTAGCCGATGTGCAGCGCGACGATACCGCCGGCCAGGTTCTGGTAGCGGCAGCGATCGAAACCCGCTTCCCGCATCATGCCGAGCAGCGTTTCCTGGTCAGGGTGCATGCGAATGGACTCGGCGAGGTACTGGTAGCTGTCTTCGTCCTTGGCGAC
>JAAUYE010021861.1_pt1 | contig 9974 bp, 11 predicted proteins | sample 7278081 | NCBI WGS metagenome assembly JAAUYE01 (sample SAMN14350131, study PRJNA611818) | marine sediment metagenome | isolation source: surface marine sediment (0.6m) | place: French Polynesia: Moorea | collected 2018-08
AACATTCCATTTGGTCACTCGTGGTTACTCCCGGGCGAATTACCCGCTGAAAATTTCCTCCAGAAAATTCTGCATCGACCTGAAGGATCGTCGATCTGCGCTCGCATCGTAGACGGTACCCATCTGCGTGTCATTGGCTTCCGGATTCGTGAACGCGTGCATCGTATTGCCATAGGCGTGTAGCTGCCAATCGGCGCCCATCTCCGTCAGCTCCTTCGACAGCGCCAGCACATTGTCGGGCGTCGCCATGGGATCATCCCAACCGTGCAACGCCAGCACTTTTGCCCGAATCGTGTTGCCTTCCGTATTACCCGGCGCCGCGAACAGCCCATGGAAACTCACGACCCCGGCCAGGTCCGCACCCGTACGCGCAAGATCGAGCACGCAGAGTCCGCCGAAACAGAAACCGATAGCCGCAAGCTTGCCCGCATCTACGGGATCCTGCTCGCGCATCGTGTCAACCGATGCCAGCATGCGCTGCTGCAACATTGCGCGATCGTCGAGAAACGGCTGCATCAGCGCCGCATTCTCCTCGGGGCCCGAACCGCGAACGCCCTTGCCGTAAAGATCGAGGGCAAACGCCGCGTAGCCGAGCTCGGCAAGGGCGTTCGCCTTGCCGTCTTCGAAGTCGCCGCGACCGCCCCAGGCATGCGAGAGCAGCACCCCGGGCCTCGGACCCTCGATCGCATCGTTCCAGGCCAGCATACCCTCGAGCACGACATCGCCGTCGTGGTAATCAACAAGACGATTCTGAATAGCCACTGTTAACCCCTCAGTTTATGGAACATCAGCCGCGACGCACGACGAATACCTCGTATCGACCGTCGGGACCGATGTACCAGGATGAAATAGTACTCGTTATGCTGACGAGCATGGCGCCGAACAGCGCGGACCAGAAGCCGGCGACCGCGAAATTGTCGAGCAAGGCCGCAACGAGACCGAACATCGCCGCATTCAGGACGAGCAGGAACACGCCAGGAGTCACTATCGTCAGCGGCAAGGTCAGTATGAACGCGATGGGGCGAACGACGGCATTGACGATACCGAGCAAAATGGCCGCAAGAATGAAGGTCCCGGTGCCTTGAATCGACACGCCGGGAAGCAACTTGGACGCCAGGAACAGCCCCAACATCGCAATGAGCATTCGTATTACCAGGCCCTGCATGGCTCCATTATGATGCTTTGCAAAGTTCGAGACTAGCCCGCGCCGTGCATCGGCGGCCTCGCATCCGGAGCAATAGCATGTAGCTGCACATTGCCGATCGCGCGCTCGGCGAACGCACCTTCGCAGTAGCACAGGTAGTACTCCCACATGCGAATGAAATCGTCCGAGAATCCCTGGGCCCTGACGTCGTCGATTTTCCGGAAGAACCGCGCCCGCCAGTCGCCCAGCGTACGCGCGTAATGAAGCCCGATGTCCTCGAGGTCGATCATCCGGAGATCGCTCACTCGCGTCATCGAGCGTGTCATCGCGGTGACCGAGGGCAGGAAGCCGCCCGGAAAGATATATCGCTTGATGAAATCAACGGACTTCTTCGCCTTTTCGTAGCGCTGGTCCGCGATCGTTATCGCCTGGATCAGCATTTCCCCTTGCGGTTTCAGGAGGGATCCGCACTTCCTGAAAAACGTGTCGAGGAATTCATGGCCAACGGCCTCGATCATCTCGATGGACACGAGCTTGTCGAAGCGTCCCTCGAGGTCACGATAGTCCTGCTTGAGCAGCGTTATCCTGTCGGACAGGCCTTCGGCCTCGATACGCGCACGGGCATACTCGTGCTGCTGGCTGGAAATCGTCGTGGTCGTCACGTGACAACCGTAGTTTCTTGCGGCGTGACGCGCGAAGCCGCCCCACCCCGTGCCGATTTCTATCACGCTGTCTTTCTCGGACAGGTTCAGTTTCCGGCAGATACGATCCAGTTTCGCTACTGACGCGTCCTCGAGACTGGAATCCTTGTCGGGATACCATGCCGCCGAATACATCATCTCGGGATCAAGCCACAGGCCGTAAAACTCGTTGCCCAGGTCGTAGTGCGCCGCGATGTTTCGCCGACTGCCGCGCCGCGTGTTGCGGTTCATCCAGTGAAAGACCTTGCGCAGCGGCAGGGTGAGCCACGCCGTGCCGGACTCCATGTTGTCCAGCACGCCGCGGTTGCGTAACAGGATACGCACGAGGGACTCGAGCTCGTCGCATTCCCAGTTGCCATTGATGTAAGACTCGCCGGCGCCGACCGAACCGCCGAACGCAATATCGCTGTAGAAGGAATGAGAGTTGATGCGAATTGTCGCGGCCTCCGCGAAATCGTCTGCTGCGGCACCAAATGTCGCGCTTCTTTCGTCTTCGATGAGCGTTAACTCACCGACCTGCAGGCTGGCGAGTCGGGCCCGGACAACGCGCCGCGCCAGCCTGTCGAGCCAGCCGGCGTCTGCAGCCCGGTGCTGAACACCCCGACTGTCGATCACTTCCGATTTACTATTCACTGCGTCACCATCGTCTTTTTCTTGTCAGGGTGAACGAACAAGGGTACCCGCTTGAGCCAGAGCCGCAAGGCCTGCCAGTAGATTGCAGCAATCACCTTGAACGTCATGAACGGGAACCTGATTAACACGCCTGCCAGCGAGGCCCCGCTGATTTCGCTGCGGCGCATGGTCATCGTGGCGTTGAAGAAACTCGTGCCGTTCCTTGAATTGGCCATGTGCACGCTCGTGCGATCGGAGGGCACCGTGAAGCGCCAGTCATAGTCGATATCCATGGGGATGAACGGCGATACGTGCATCTTCTTGTCCGGCTGAAAGCGCCAGGTGTTGTTTTTGCCAATGTTCTGCGCCGCGGGCAGCACGTAGGTGTCCCGCTCACCCCAGGGCGTGTTATTGACTTCAGCAACGATCGTTTCGAGCGTGCTGCCATCGTCAGCGAAGCAGTAATAGAAGCTGACCGGGTTGAAGCAGTAGCCGAAGTAGCTCAGATTCGTCAGGAGCCGTATGGGTCCGGCCGGCCGCACGCCGGTTTCCCTGGCGACCAGGTCTCGCACCGATTCATCAAGCGGCTGTTCAGCGGGACCGATGTGATCGGAGCGACGAAAACGCGCCAGCGCCGCGCGGCTGGTCGACCAGAACCAGCGCTTCGAGAACACTCGCGGCAGCTCATCGAGATCGAGATACATCATGAACACGCGGTAGCGAAAGCGGTGCAGGACCGGCTTCGTCCTCGTGTGGCTAACCTGCCCTTCGTAGATGCAGCTCTTCATCTTTGAGCGTCTCCTCGAAATGGCCGACCGCGTTCAACGCACTGACGACCCCGTCTTCGTGGAAGCCGTTGCGCCAGTATGCGCCGCAGTAAAAGATCCGGTCGCTGTTGATCTCCGCGTGGCGCGCCTGTGCCGCGATCGTGTCACGCGTGAATACCGGGTGATGGTACTCGACCCGATGCAGGATCTTGCGCGGATCGATCCTGGTATCGTCATTGAGGGTAACGACATAGGTCTCCTTCGAATCGAGGCCCTGCAGGATGTTCATGTTGTATGACACCGCGACATGACCGTGCGACTCGGAGGGCACGAAGTAGTTCCAGGCGGCCCACGCCCTGCGCCGACTCGGCAACACCGCTACGTCGGTGTGCAGCACGGCTTCATTGCGTTGATAGCCGATGGCACCCAGGACCTCGGACTCGACCGCGCTCGGCGCGGCCAGCATATTCAACGCCTGGTCGCTGTGGCACGCGACAAACGCGTAGTCGTACCACTCCCGGCCGCCCGCGGGCGTACTTATTTCGATGCCGTTCGACGCACGACGTATTTGCTGAACGGGACTGTTCAGGCGAATCCTGTCGCGGTGGCCGTGTACGAGCCGCCGCACGTACTCGCGCGACCCGCCGCTGATCACTCTCCATTGCGGACGATCCTTGAGTTGCAGCAGCCCGTGATTCTTGAAAAAGCGAACAAGGAACTCCGCGGGCATGTCGAGCACCGCACACGGCTCGGCCGACCAGATAGCGGCAATCATCGGCACGAGGTAGTCGTCGCGAAAGCGTTCGCCGTATCCACCGTTGTCGAGGAAATCGCCCAGTGAAAGCGGCTCGACGCTATCGCTGATCTCGCTGAGCGCGGTGCGATTGAATCGCAGAATGTCCCGGACCATCGAGTGGAACGAAGGGCTGAACAGGTTGCGACGCTGCGCGAACAGGCCATTCAGCGACGAGCCGTTGTATTCCAGGCTGCCGTCGGCCGCGTGCACGCTGAAGCTCATCGAGCTCTCCTGGGAGGCCTGCCCCAGCTCGTCGAGGATCCGGATGAAGTTCGGGTACGTCCGGTCGTTGAAGACGATAAAACCCGTGTCTATCGCCAGGCTACGGCCGTCTTCCTCGACTTCGACCGTGTTCGTGTGACCGCCAATGTAGTCCGCCGCCTCGTAGACCGTGATGTCGTACTTGTCGCGTAGCTGGTAGGCGGCGACATTGCCGGCGATACCCGTGCCGATGATTGCGATACGCATCAGTTTCTCCCTGGCGCCTTATCCGAACGTCACCATTGCTGCGGCACTCGCTCTATCTTGCTGGTGTCGTAGCCGATGGACGCGACCAGCTCGATCAGGCGGTCGTAGTCCTCGTCGCTGATCGAAGGCGTACGGGCCATGATCCAGACGAAGTCGCGCTTCTGCCTTGCAATCACCGTTTGCGAGTAGTCTTCGTCCAGGTAGACGATGCGGTAGTCGGCCTTGATCGGCCAGACGAAACGCATGCCCCAGGTCGCGTTGGTCTGCGTGTCGCGGACAAAGCCTTTCGGATTGTATTCCTTTGCTTCGCCGTCGAATCCACCCTTCAGAAACGTAAAGGTCGTCTGGATGCTGCCGTCGTCATTGAGTTCGTAGGTCTCGATGGCATTGTGAGCGCCCTTCTCGAGAAACGTCGGGATATTGGCGATGACGTACCAGGGCCCCATGAATCGCTCGAGGTCGACGTAATCAACGGTCTTCATTTCGGGTCCTTTGGCTGCGCAGGCGCTCAGGAGGCCCGCCAGCACGATCGTGAGAATCAGTGTGCGTTGTGTAGACATATCAGGTGAGCTCGTATCGGAGTATGCGGCCGCCTTTTGCGACGGATTCGAGTGCCAGCCATTCGTTGTCCTCTGAGTACCACAGCGTGAGCTCCATCTTGCTGGCCGTGACACGGTACACGGAGGCCGGAATTCCCTCGCCGCGAACGACAACGGGCTCCTGCCCGACGCGCTCGACCTCGACATCGAGGTACTCCCCGGACTGCGGGTTCAGCAAACGCGGCTGCCGCAGGAACTCCGGATTCCAGTAAGCGAAGGTCATCACGCAGTCGTCGAGCGCGCTTTGCTGCTTGCCATCGTCGACGACAAAACCATCTTCAGCGCGCAGTCCGCTCACGGCGAGCTCCTTGCCGTTCGCCCGGGTATTGGCCTCGAGCCTTTCGAGGCAGCCGTCGGACCAGACTTCGGTGTTGGTGTGACGATACCGAAACGCATTGATAAACAGGAAGCGAACATCGAATTTCGCCTCGCTCGTCAGCCGCCGTCGCCCGTCGTCTTCGGTCAGTTCAAAGCGGTGATAACCGATCTTCGACCCATCAAGCAGCACCGAGAAGTCCCAGCTCCTCTCGTCCGGGTTCGCTTCAGCGTGCGGAGTCGCTGCGAAAAGCAGGAAGGCCGCAATGCACAATGCTCTTGTCATGGTTGCTTCACCTCTGCATATCGAACAGCCTTGTCAGCGGCGTCGAAGCGCTCGGCCAGGTGCATCAACAGTGGCATGAAAATGGCCCAGCCGATAGCCAGCGCGACCATCGCCGGGACGAATTCGAGAAACTGGATACCACCCAGTTTCTGACCGGCGTAGTAGGACGACGGGCCGCCGACCGCACCCAGTACAGCCGCCAGGATCGGCTTGCCTTTCATCCAGCCCATCGAGAGATTCAGGGTCGTGCCGAAAAGCATCCACATGGTCACGATCCAGTAGGGCGCGAGAAGTTCGCTGATCAAGCCCGATGGATAGGTCACCCACCCGGCCGCGACCAGCAGGCTGTCGAAAAACACGCCGATCACGCCGCAGGCAATGACCAGCCCAAGCTCGGACTTCGGCCGACTCGCCTGACGAAGGTGAATTGCGAGCACAACCAGGAACGCTACGGGACCAAGCCACGGCATTTGCTGGGCCGCGCCGATCACCGAGGAGAACCAGCCTACCTGGAATGCTGCGAAGTTAATTAGCACGGGCATGTCATTCACCCGCCTTCCTGAAACGGTAGTGGCTGACGAACCATTCGTTGCCACCATTGAAACGAAACAGCTCCTCGCAGGCCATGAAGAACATGCGCCAGCGCATCCACCAGCGGCCGGCCTCGTTCTCGCCATAGGTCTCAGCCAGGATAGGCATGATGTCGGCTCGGCGAGCGTCCATCCGCTCCAGCCAGGCACGGCAGGTCTTCGCGTAATGCGAACCATTCCAGTGCCAGCGCTTCTCGATGTTCAGGTGCTCGGGAAACATCAGTGGCAAGTCAGCACTCGGCATCATGCCGCCGGAAAAGAAATGACGGCTCATCCAGTCGCTGGGCCCTTTGTCGATGTACTCGTAGGGTGTGGTCCTGTGCGTGAATATGTGCATGAAGAATCGACCGTCGGGCTCCAGCCAGTTGTTGATACGGCGAAACAGCTCGTCGTAGTTGCGCATGTGTTCGAACATCTCTATCGAAACAATCCGGTCGAACGTGGCACCTGCGTCAAAGTCGTTCATATCGCAGACCCTGACGTCAATGTTGTGAAGACCGCGGCGCTCGGCCTCGGCGAGAATGAACTGCTGCTGAGACCGGGAGTTGGACACGGAGGTAACGGAAGCGCTGGGAAAATGCTCGGCGACCCAGAGCGTCAGGGAGCCCCAGCCGCAGCCGAGATCCAGCACCTTCATTCCATCGCGAATCCCAGCCCTGTCCACCGTGATGCGCAGGGCCTCGGCCTCGGCCTCGGACAAAGTGCTAACGTCCTGCGACCAGTGGCAGCAGCTGTACTTGCGGTTTTCGCCAAGGACCTGCTTGAAGAACGCCGCGGGTACCTCGTAGTGCTGCTCGTTCGCCAGCTCGGGAACGAGCGCAACGGGCGACAGCCGCATCATTGCCGTAAATTCGGACAGCGTGTTAGACGCAAGCTCGACGTCGCCCGCGTAGATCTCGATGAGCTTGCGCTCCAGCAGGCGCCGCATGCCGCTGCGGATGACCGTATCGGGCACCAGTCCCGACTCGGTCCAGCCGATCGCTTTTGCTGCGACTCCACTCATGTTTCCTCTCCGTAAAATTTCTTGGAGCTAATATACGGACGGCCGTTCGGGGCAACAATGCGCTACCCGGCACTGTTACACTCGCTTACATTCAGACATGGAATGCAACAGGGTCTTTGTCTGCTAGAATTTGCCGGAAGCCCCGGTAGCTCAGTCGGATAGAGCACCAGATTCCTAATCTGGGGGTCAGAGGTTCGAATCCTCTCCGGGGCGCCAGTTACAGCCGGCTTTAGCATGCCGGCCTGAATTGATGTCGATGTTGTCTCCATGGAATTCCTGATCGGCGCCCTGCTCCTGGCAGCAGCCTTCTACGTTGGCTGGAATATTGGCGCGAATGATGCGGCGAATTGCATTGGCACAACGGTAGGCTCGCAGGTTCTCTCCTATCGCAACGCGGCTTTGCTGATGGCCGTATTCGTTATCCTTGGCGGCGTCCTGCAGGGGCATCACGTCATGAAGACCGTCGGCAAGGGTATCGTCATTGCCGAAGCTGCCGACTTCGAATCCTATAACGAGCGTGCCGCACCCGCTGAGTTTGCCGAGTATTTCCCCGACGACCGTCTTCCAGACTACGCCATTCTCGTCGCACTCCTGTCGGCCGGCTTTTTTGTAACGCTTGCGACGTTTTCCAGCGTTCCCGTGTCGACATCGCAGGCGATTGTCGGCGGCGTCGCGGGCACGGGACTGGGCATCGTCGGGATCCAGGCGAGCTACTTCAAGCTCGGCGTATTACTGAAGATCTTCGGTGCCTGGGTAATCAGCCCGGTACTCGCATTGGTGCTGGCCTTTCTCATTTACCTCGTTTTCAACGTCCTTTTCAGACGCGCTCGCTCGATCGTGTGGTCGAATTTGCTGCGCATTGCCATCATCGCATCGGCCGCCTACGTGTCGTACTCGCTCGGTGCGAACGATGTCGGCAATGCGATCGGGCCGCTGCTCAACAAGTTTCCGGACAAGGGCTTTTATCTCGCCATACTCGGCGGCGTTGCAATGGCTGCCGGGGCGCTGACATTCGGGCAACGCGTTACGAGGACCGTTGGTCGCAGCATCACGCCGCTTGACTACACGGGAGCGCTGGCTGCGCAATTGTCGGCCGCGTTCGGCGTGCACATGTTTTCCATGCTCGGCATACCGGTCTCGACATCGCAAGCCGTTGTCGGGGCCGTGATCGGCGTAGGACTGACGAAGGGGACAAGCGCCATAAGCGGAAAGAAGATCGCGGCAATCTTTGTCGGTTGGATAGCAACGCCGCTCTGCGCCGCCGTTTTCGCGGCAGTCATCTACCGACTGCTCGATTCAATGTTGTTCCAGGGTTTATGATTATCCGGGGAAGGATTTGACATGCTCATATTCAAGAAAGAAAAACAGGTTGTCGAGCTTGCGCTGACGCATGCCGAGAAGACCGGCGAAAGCCTGCGCATCATGGTCGAGGCCGTCAAAGGCTTCCTCGCCGACGATGGAAACTCCCTCGCAGAGTCTACGGCGCGCGTAAACGAACTCGAGACAGAGGCAGACAGCCTGCTGCGCGACGTCAGGGAACTGCTGTACTCCGGCGCTTACCTGCCGACAATTCGGGGGGACATTTATCGACTGCTTTCGACTGTCGATGACGTGGCGAACAAGATCGAGAACGCGCTCGATTTCGTCAATTACCAAAGACCGAAGTCCACGGACGCTTACGTCGAGCCACTTGAGGAAATCCTCGACATGACCATGGACTGTTTCTCCGAACTCAGCGATGGTTTGCGCGCATTCTTCAAACCGAAAGGAAAGGTTGAAGCCCTTCGCAAGCATTGTCACCGAGTCAACGAAATCGAGTCCTCGATTGATGATAAAGAACGCGCCTTGACCCGCGACATATTCGAGTCCGACCTGTCTCTCGCGAAGAAACAGCACCTGGTCAAGTTACTGGCCCGCATCGTGCGAATATCCGACGAGATCGAGAATGCTGCCGACGAACTCGAGCTTGCAAGCCTCAAGTCCATCATCTAGGCAATCCCGCCTGTTGTAATGATCAACAACACGCCATAAGGTGAATGCATGGATGAGCAAATACCAAGCGCCGCATTACTGGCGAAACACCGTGGCATCCTGCTGCGGATGTCGATGCGGATCACAATTTACTACGTCATCCTGGCCTTCGGGGTCGCGTTGGCTGCCGCGTTCGTCCCCAACTTCACCGAGCAGCTGCCGCTCGGCGGCGTCGGCGAGATTGCCGATTACGGCAGTTACGGCGTCTATGATCTGGAAGAAGCGCTGGTCAGCGCAGACGATGATGAACTCGAGGAAATTGTTACAGAGACAACCAGGGCTCGTCTCGCACGTGGCCCGGTATGGCTGCAGGGAGCCACGACGTTGTTTTATGCAATGGGCGCGACGCTGCTGCTGATGCTGCCAGTATCCTGGGTCTACAAGGCAATTCATACAGACAGCGTCTACGACCACTCGATTGATACCACAACGCTCGTCTTGCCCGCGGTCGTCGCCGGCATCGTTACGGTCGTACAACACAGTCTCGCGCTCGCATTCAGCCTCGCGGGCATCGTCGCTGGCGTTCGCTTTCGGCGCGCGTTGAGCGATACCTTCGATACCCTGTTTATCCTCGCGTCGATTGGCGTAGGTATCGCTGCCGGCGTCAAATCGATCGAGATTGCCGTCGTCCTTACGGTCTTCTTCAATTATGCGGCCATTGG
>JAAUYE010184860.1_pt1 | contig 9972 bp, 4 predicted proteins | sample 7278081 | NCBI WGS metagenome assembly JAAUYE01 (sample SAMN14350131, study PRJNA611818) | marine sediment metagenome | isolation source: surface marine sediment (0.6m) | place: French Polynesia: Moorea | collected 2018-08
CCGATTCGCATCGAGCTGTATCCCGACCATGCCGATTTCTCGGTGCGCTCGGTCGGGCTGGCCGGCGTCGGCCTGCTCGGGGTCTGCTTCGGCCCGGTGGTCGCGATGGACTCACCGGCCGCGCGTGAACGCGGCAGCTTTAACTGGGGCTCGACCCTGTGGCACGAACTGGCGCATGTGTTCCACCTGTCGATGACCGACAACCGCGTCCCGCGCTGGTTTTCCGAGGGCCTCGCGGTTTACGAAGAGCGCATCGCGCGCCCGGGCTGGGGCGGCGACGTCGATCCGGGTTTCCTGCAGGCTTATCTCGAGGGGCGCCTGCTGCCGCTCAGTCAGCTCAACAACGGTTTCGTCCGCCCGAGCTACCCGGAGCAAATCATCCATTCCTATTTCCAGGCTTCGCTGGTATTCGAATTCATCGAGGAGCGCTGGGGCTTCGACACCATTCGAGCGGTCTTATCGGCTTTTCGCGACAGCAGGATGCCCCATACCGTGTTACTCGACGCGCTGCAGCTCGACAGCGAAACGCTGGACGCGGCCTTCGACGCTTTTCTCGGGGACAAGTACTCGATTGCGCTGCAGGCGCTGAGTCCGGGTGACGACGCCGCGCCTGGCCGGCTTTCTCCCGACACCGCGCTGCCGGACAAGTACTTCGACCAGTTCAAGCTCGGAACCCAACTGCTCGAACAGGGCAACCTCGAGCTGGCCGAACTGTTTCTCACGCGGGCGCAGCAGCTGTTCCCGGAATATGCCGGCGGCGACAGCAGCTACTGGCTGTTGGCGCAGCTTTACCTGAAACAGGAGCGGTCCGACGCGGCGCAACAGCAGCTCGAAAGCATGATCGCGATCAACGCCGAGCACTACGAGGCGCACCTGCAACTGGCCAGGTTACGCGCCGCGGGCGGTGATATCGCGGGAGCGGCGACAACACTGGAAGCGGCGTTGTTCATTTATCCCTACGATCTCGAGGTGCATCGCGACCTGGCGCGCCACCTCGCCAGTCTCGAGCGCTGGGACGAGGCCGCCCGCGAGCGCCGCGCCGTGCTGGCGCTGGACCCGGTCGACCGGGCGGAGGCGCATTACCAGCTGGCGCATACCTATGATCGCGCCGGCAATCGATCTTCCGCACGCGAGCAGATACTATATGCGCTTGAAATCGCGCCCAATTACTTGCAGGCGCAGGAGCTGCTGCTGTCGTTGCGGGAGGCGGCGGACGCAGGCGAACCGACACAGTAGAGCCGCGTCGGTGGCTGGCTAATCGCAGGCCGACCCGGCTCGGCAACAACCGTAAGGAGAGGACTCACCGGTGGATACAGAGACAGAACAGGCAGAATCCCTGCAGGCCGCGGACGATATCCGTCTCGCCGAGGACCTGGTGCAGCGCTACCAGCGTGCCCGCAGCGAGCTGGGCAAACTGATCGTCGGTCAGGACAGCGTGGTCGAGCAGGTATTGCTGACCATCCTGGCGGGCGGCAACAGCCTGATCGTCGGTGTACCCGGCCTCGCCAAGACGCTGCTGATACACTCCATCGCCCAGGTGCTGGATCTGAAGTTTTCACGCATCCAGTTCACCCCCGACCTGATGCCCTCGGACATTACCGGTACCGACCTGGTGCAGGAAAACCCGGAGACCGGCAGGCGCGAACTCAACTTTTTGCCGGGCCCGGTGTTTGCCAACATCGTGCTCGCCGACGAAATCAACCGCACGCCGCCCAAGACCCAGTCCGCGCTGCTCGAGGCAATGCAGGAACACCGGGTTACCGTGCAGGGCACGACTTACGATCTCGAAGAGCCCTTCTTCGTATTTGCGACGCAAAACCCGATCGAGCTGGAAGGCACCTACCCCCTGCCCGAGGCCCAGCTCGATCGATTCATGTTCGAAATCGTTATCGATTACCTGTCCGCCGAGGAGGAACTGGAAGTGGTGCGTCAGACCACGTCGTTACGCAATATCGAGTTCGAATACGCGATGAACGGCGAGCAGATTCGGGGCTTTCAAAAACTGGTGCGCCAGGTGCCGGTATCGCGGGCGGTGTCACAGTACGCGCTCGACCTGGTGCGCAGCAGTCGCCCCGGCAGCGCCGATGCGCCTGACTTTGTCACCGACTGGGTTGCCTACGGCGCCAGTACGCGTGCCGCGCAGTACCTGGTGCTGGGCGGCAAGGCGCGCGCCCTGATCAACGGCCGCTATCACGTCGACTTCGACGATATCGCGCGGCTCGCAAAACCCGTGCTGCGCCACCGCGTGCTGCGTAACTTTCACGCCGAATCCGAAAAGGTGGGCGCCGACACGCTGATCGAACGGCTGATCGACGCGGTGCCGCTACCGAGTTCCGGCATGTAACGCGGATTAACTATGCTGCGACCAAAGGAAGCACAGGGACAAATCCCGGGGCAACGTTTCATCGACCCAGAGGTGCTGACGCGTATCGACAACCTGGAACTGGTCGCGCGCAGCGTCGTCGACGGTTTCATCAGCGGGCTGCACCAGTCGCCGATGCTCGGCATGTCGGTCGATTTCGCCGAACACCGCTCCTACATGCCGGGAGACGACGTGCGCCGTATCGACTGGCGCGTGTTCGCGCGCACCGACCGGCTCTACGTCAAGGAGTTCGAAGCCGACACCAACGCCAACCTGCACCTGTTGCTGGATATTTCGAAATCGATGGATTTCGGCAGCGCCGCGGTGACCAAGCTGGATTACGCCAAGTTCCTGGCCGCCAGCCTGGCCTACGTGTCGAAGCGACAACGCGATCGCATCGGCCTGATCACCTTCGATAGCAAAATCGTCGAAACCATCCCGCCCTCGATCCGGCATTTCAACGCGGTGCTGCACGCGCTCGACCGAATCGAGGCAGGCGGAGAGAGCGAGTACCACGGGCCACTGCAACGAATCGGCGAGAGCCTGCGCCGACGCAGCCTGGTGGTGCTGATTTCGGATCTGTACGCACCTGTCGAGCTGCTGTTGCCGGCGATCGACCAGCTGCGCCACCGCGGCAACGACCTGATCGTATTCCACCTGCTCGACCCGCTCGAGCTTAACCTCGAGCTGGGCGACGTCACCAGCGTCGAGGATCTCGAATCCGGTAGCCAAATGCCGATCGCGGCCGCGCAACTGCAGCAGGAATACAGGCAACTGCTGCAGGCGCACCAGGCCGAGCTGGAGCGCCGGCTCGGTGCCAACCAGATCGACTACATCTTTACCGACACCTCGCAGCCCCTCGATAGCGTCCTCTACCGCTACCTGTCGGATCGCGAACGCCAGACCCGGACTCGCTGATGAGCCTGTCGTGGATCAACCCGCTGTACCTCGCCGGCCTGTCGCTGCTGGCGCTGCCGGTGCTGATTCACCTGGTACAGCGGCAACAGACCAGCGGTATCAAGTTCCCGTCGCTGATGTTTTTGCGGCAAATCCCGTGGCGTGAAAAACGCCGTCTCGAAATCCGGCACTGGCTGTTGCTGCTAATGCGCTGCCTGCTGCTGTTGCTCGTGATATTCGCATTTGCGCGTCCGTTCTTGAGCAGTGAAAGCGCGCCCGCGATGCTCGATCTGGAACGCAGCGACAGCGTCATCGTGATCGACCGCTCCTACAGCATGCGTATCTCGGACAGCTGGCAGCAGGCGCAACAGATTGCGCTAAGGCTAGTGGAAGAGAAGCAGGCGCAGGATCGAATCGGCGTGATAGCCTTCGACGACGAAGCCGAGGTCATCAGCGACCTGACCGAAAACGCCGCCAACCTGCGCACCGTGATCGAACGCCAGGCGCCCGGCCTGAGAACTACCCGCCTGCGCGCGGCGCTAGAGCAGGCGACCCGGCTACTGGCCGGCAGTAACGCGCAGCGCAAACGGATATTGCTGGTGTCGGATTTCCAGGCCGCCGGTATCGCACGCGGCGACCTGCCACTCGTCAGCCAGGATACCGAAATCGTCGCGCATGCCGTCAAGCTTGCCGACAGCGCCAATACCTCGATTTCAGCGGTTTCCGTTACGCCCTCGGCAGACGGCGCCAACGACGAGTTTGCGCTGGCAGTAGAGCTGACCAACCACTCCGCCATAACGATGCAACAGCGGCTCGGCCTGTCCCTGGATGGCCGCGTGCTCGAGCAACGCGAGTTGAACCTGCCGCCGGGGGCGGCTGTAACGCACAGCTTCTCCGGGCTTAGTCCGGGAGCAAGCCTGGTGCGCGGCGTCATCAGCCTCGCCGATGATGGCCTGGCGCTGGATAACCGCGCCTATTTCGTCTATTCGAAGCAGCAGAAACTGCCGCTGCTGATCATCGAAGGTTCGCGCCCGCGTGCCAACCAGGGCGTATATCTGGAGAGCGTGCTGCGGCTGGCGCGCGATCCGGCGTTTCGGGTAGAGCGCCGCTCCTGGAACCAGCTAGAGGTGACCGAGTTGTCATCATGGGCGGTAATCGTGATCGATGACACGACGATACCGGGTGGCGACATGGGAACCGCGCTGCGCGATTTTGTCGCGGCCGGCGGCGGCTTGCTGGTGACCCTCGGAACGGCGCAGCAGGATAATTGGTTATCCGCCGGAGACGGCTTTCTGCCTGGCAAACCGCAAGGCCCCGTCGACGCCGGGAGCGGCGCCGCATTCGGTATCCGTGCGCTCGACTCCGACCATCCTCTGGCTGCGAATCGGGATTCGCGCAGCGCCTCGAACCTGTCGACCGCCAGCATATTCAGCTACCGGATGCTACAGCCCGGTGCGGGGGACCGCGTTCTGGCATACTACGACGACGACGCCGTGGCCCTTGTCGAAAGGCAGCTCGAGCAGGGCAAGACGCTGGTGTTGACAACGACGCTCGATCCCCACTGGAACGATTTCGCGCTGCAGCCTGCTTTTCTGCCCTTCCTGCACCGGTCGCTGCGCTATCTGGCCGGATACGATGCCTATCGGCGCGAATTCGAGGTCGGCGACATCGCCCATGTGATGCGCTACGCGCGCGCCCAGGCGGGCAGTGACGCGCTCGTTGCCGCCGCCAGCGCGGCCCCCCTGATCGTCGAGGCGCCGTCCACCGATATCGTTCGCCTCGAGCGCGAACAAGCGCTGCTGCCAATCGACGAGCCGGGCTTCTACCAGGTGCATCGCGCCACCCCGGCCGCGGTCGAAGTGGTGCTGGCCGCGAACATCGATCCCGCGGAGGCGAACCCACGCAGGCTTGACGTGGCCCGTTTTGTGGAGGAAATTAAGGCCTCGGCGAGACCGGCACCGCCCGCGGAGATTTTGACGCGACGCCAGGCCGCCGATTACGAGCAGCAGCAGCAACTCTGGCACCTGGTGCTATCGGCGGCGCTGGTATTGCTGCTGCTGGAAGCGTTACTCGCCAACCGGGTCGCGGTGAACCGATCGCTTCGACCCGGGGTCAAAATCTAGCGGACAGGTAAAATGACCACCACACGAATCGGCGACATCGGGGTAAAGCTAACCAGCCTGTTCAGGCTGCTGGTAACACCGTGGCGCGTGCTCGACGGTGCCCAGCCCGGGCTCGCGGACATCGTCGACCGGGTCCGCCAGCGTTGGCGTGCGCGCCTGTTGATCAATGGTCTGTGCTGGATACTGCTGAGCGGGCTTGCGGTATTCGCGGTTTCCGCCTGGTTGCTGCATTACTGGCACTTCAGCGCTCCCGCGGTCTGGAGTTTGCGGCTGGTCATGTTGGTGAGCGCGATCGCCTTGCTGTTCAGGTTTGTCGTACAGCCGCTGCGGCGCCGGGTTAGCGACACGAGCGTGGCGCTGTACCTGGAGGAGCACGAACCCGGGTTGCGCGCGATCATGCTAAGCGCGATCGACGCCCGAAACTCCGATCCCCGGGACCTGTCGCCGCGGCTGGTCGAGCGCCTGGTCGAACGCGCGCTCGACGCCTGCGCAGGCATCGATTACGGCGACGCTATCGAGCAACGCGGCCTGCGCGACGGGCTGGCTCGCCTCGGCGCCGTCCTGCTGCTGCTGCTTGCCCTGGCGCTGCTGCAACCGGAGTTCATGCGTTTCGGCGCGAAGGCGCTGTTGATGCCGTGGACCAGCGCCAGCGAGTATTCGCCCTACCAGATCGAACTGCAGCCCGGCAGCGTCGAGATTGCACGCGGCAGCGATCAGCTGATCAGCGCTAACATCGCCGGTTTCGACGGTGACGGCGTGCTGCTGTATACGTCGAACGACGATGGCGCATCATGGCAGCAGCTGACCATGGCCAGCGGCAGCAAACCGGGACAGTACGAATTCTTCCTGTTCGACCTCGAGCAACCGCTGGATTATTTCGTCGAGGCCGCGGGTAAACAGACTCCAGCCTTTCGCATCACGGTTGCCGACATTCCCGCCATCGAGGAAATCGGGCTGCGTTATCATTATCCGGCCTATACCATGCTCGCACCCGAAACTACCGCCGGCAGCGGCGATATTACCGCGCTGAGCGGCACGCGCGTGGAAGTCCTGATAACGCCCACGATCGACATTCCCGGCGGTGCACTGCTGCTCGACGAAGGCCGCCGAATCGAACTGGCGCGCGACGCCGACGGAACCTGGGCCGGCGAAGTCGTCGTCGAAACTGACGCCAGCTACCGGGTCACCCTGCAGCGCGCCAGCGGCATACCGGTCGATGCCTCGCCCGAATTTCGCATTACCGCGCTGGACGACAAGCATCCCAGCGTATCGATTCTGAGCCCGGGAAAGGACAGCAAGGTCAGCATGATCGAAGAACCGCTGATGCGCATCCGGGCGAAAGACGATCAGGGCATTGCCAGCCTCGAGCTGGTGCTTTCGGTTAACGGCGAAGACCAGCAGGTCGTGCCGCTGTTGCCAGGCGCGCAGGCCTCGATTCGCAACCAGCAGGTCGACGCCGAACATGTCGTTTATCTCGAAGACCTGGGCCTGCAGCCCGGCGACCTGATTTCCTACTACGTCCAGGCACGTGACCGCGCACCGGAGGCGAAATCCAGAACCGCGACCAGCGATATCTTTTTTTACCAGGTGCGGCCTTTCAGCACCGACTACCGCAACGCCGAGCAAGGCGGCGGCAATGGCGGTGGTGGCGGCGGCCAGGGCGGCCAACAGCAAGGCCATCTGTCGGAACAGCAGAAGCAGTTCGTAATCGCCACCTTTAAAATGATTCGCGACCGCGATCAGTACAGCGACGAGGCCTGGGGCGAAAACCTGGAAGTGCTGGCCACCGCCGAAGCCCGGATCCGCGACCGCGTCGAGGCCATCGTGCGCCGCATCAGGGGCCGTACAATTGTCCGGGCCGATGAGCGTTACCAGGTCGTGCTCGAAGAATTACCGCGCGCCGCCTCGGTAATGGTCGAGGTCGAGGAAAGCCTGGCGGCGACCGAAATCGAGACCGCGCTGGCGGATGCGCAGGTCGCGCTCAAGCATCTGCAGCGGGCCGACGCGGCGTTTCGCGAGATCAACGTCTCGCTCGCCCGTCAACGTGGCGGCGGCGCAGGCAATAACACGGGTTCCGAGGATCTCGCCAACCTGTTCCGCCTGGAGATGGACAAGCTGCGCAATCAGTACGAGACGGTGCAGCGCGGGCAGCAACAGCAGGCGCCGGAACAGGTTATCGACGAGGCGCTGGAGCGCCTGGCCGAACTCGCGCGGCGCCAGCAGCAGGAAGTGGAACGCCGCATCCGGCGACAGGGTCAGCCTGAAAGCGGTACTTCCGACGCCAGCCAGCTGGCGCTCGCCGAAGAACTCGAGGAAATGGCGCGGCAGCTGGAAAGACTGACGCGTGAACAACCGAATTCACAGCTGCAGCAATCGGTTTCACAGATGCGCGACGCCGCCGCTGCGATGCGGCGTGCCGCCGGCAGCGGTAACGGCGGCGGCAGTATCGAACAGGCGCGCCAGGCTGCCGACAGGCTGAGCGAAGTACAGCGCCTGCTGGAACAGGGCCGTCTGCAAAAATTCAGCGAAGAAGTCGAGCGCACGCTGCGCCAGGCCGAGCTGGTCGAGAAAAAGCAGTCAGTCATCAAGCGCGAAGTCTCTGAACTCGACGAACAATTCGGGCAGCGACTCGAGGACCAGTTGCAGCAGATCGAGGATCGCAAGCGCGAACTGGCCGAAAACCTGACCGCGCTCGAGGGCGAACTCAGTAAACTGACGACGGCGGCACGCGACGAACAGCCGCGGGCAAGCGAGTCGCTGAAACAGGCGATCCGGGCATCGCGTGAACACCGGCTGCACGATCGCATCGGGCGCACCCGAACCATGCTGCAACTCGGCGAAAAAGAGCACGCCATCGCCAACGAAAGCGCAATCCAGAAAGGCATCGGCCAGGTGCGCGATAATATCGAATCCGCGCTGGCCAACGTCGGTGAATCCGGCGACCGCAGCATGGCGCGATCGCTGGAGCAGATGCGCGCGCTGGCCCGGGAATTGCGTTTTCTGCGAGAGCGGATGCCCGGCACTGGCGCCGGTTCGGGAGCGGGCGACGGCACCGGCCGCTGGGCCGGCGCAGACTTCGAGAGTATCAGGCGCGACCTGGAAAACATCGCCGAACGCAGCGGCCAAATCGGCCGCGAATTGCTCGAACAGGGAGTCGAGAGCGGCGATATCGATCCCGTACTCGAGAAGATGGAGCAATTGGCGGATCCGCAAAATGGCGGCGTCGAAACGGTCGACAGCGAACTCGCGCTCGACGCGCTGATGGCACTCGAGTACAAGCTGCGTATGCAGCTGGAGAGACCCGCAGTACCGGAGTTACTGGTCTCCGAGCCCGCCGAGCTGCCGCCAGACTACGCCGAGATGATCGCGGAATACTTCCGCAATTTGAGTCGTCCCTGAGCTTAAGCTCCAAAAGACCGGCGTAGCTTTTCAGCCGGAATGTTGCGTCGGGATGCCTGGTTCGATCTAAAGTCTGTCGCCGGTCGCGGTCAGATTTCAGATGCGACACGCTTGGACAACGCCGCGACTTCATGCCCTCGAAACGGTTGTAGAAGTGAAATTGGGATGTTTATACTCTCCGGTCCTGCGACAGATTTGCGAAGAGAATAGCTATGGCACAGTTTCCGGATAAAGCCAACGTCGTCATCGTCGGCCTCGGCGGCATCGTCGGCGCGTCGGTGATGCACCACCTGGTCGAACGCGGCTGGGAAGACATCGTCGGCATCGACATGACGTCGGTACCCACCGATTGCGGCTCGACCTCGCACGCCTCCGATTTCTGCTACGCCACCGACCACAGCAAGTTCACCTGCTACACCACGCATTACAGCATCGAGTTCTACGACCGGATAGGCCACTACGAGCGCTGCGGCGGACTCGAGGTCGCGCGCGTCGGCGACGACGACCGCATGATGGAACTGAAGCGCAAGGTCGCTTCGGGCAAGGCCTTCGGCACCAACGTGAAAATGATCAGCGCGGCCGAAGCCAAGGAAAAATTTCCGCTGCTGGAGGAAGACATGATCCAGGGCGCGATGTGGGACCCCGACGCGGGCCTGGTCAAGCCGCGCTCGCAGACCGTGGTCGGCGTACTCGTCGACGCGGCGGTCAAGACCGGCAAGGCGCAATCCTGGGCCAACACCACCGCCACCGGCCTCGATATCCAGGACGGGCGCATCGTCGGCGTCGAAACCAGCCGCGGTTACATTGCCGCGAACACCGTCGTCGTCTGCACCGGACTGTGGGGTCGAACCATCGCCGAAATGGCCGGCGAGGACCTGCCGGTCATGCCGGTCGACCACCCGCTGTCGTTCTTCGGTCCCTACGAAGAGTTCGCCGGCACCGGCAAGGACATCGGTTACCCGCTGCTGCGCGACCAGGGCAACTCGGCTTACATGCGCGATACCGGCGATCCGACCACGCCCGAGGGCGGCCAGATCGAGTGGGGCTACTACGAGGAAAAGGAACCGCGCCTGCTGCACCCGCGCGACCTGCCCGAGAAGGGCGAAACCCACTGGTCGCCATCGCAGCGCGACCTCGAGCTCGACCAGATCATGGAACCGCTGGAGCGCGCGATGGAGCTGACGCCGATTC
>JAAUYE010053955.1_pt1 | contig 9971 bp, 11 predicted proteins | sample 7278081 | NCBI WGS metagenome assembly JAAUYE01 (sample SAMN14350131, study PRJNA611818) | marine sediment metagenome | isolation source: surface marine sediment (0.6m) | place: French Polynesia: Moorea | collected 2018-08
CCACCCCGGGCCAGCGCTCGAGCAGTGCGCGCCAGACGCTCTGGCCGGCGCGCTGCATCAGCTCGATTTCAGCGAAACCATCCTTGACCACCGCGGCCTTGTCGAGCTGGTAAACCGTTTCTGGAGAATAAAGCAGCATGCGGGAATTTATACCGCAGCCATCAGCGCAAAGCCAGCGACATTGGGCAAATTATCGCGTCGTTAATGCATCGAGGTAGTTCGAATTTGAGGCCTGGGCGGAGTCTCGATTTGATATACTTGCGCGATCCACAGGCCGAGACCCGAGCATGACGATCCCGACAATCAGCTTTCATGAGCAATCGGACGATGAACTGCGTTCACGCGTCAAGCTGCTGGGCAAACTGATCGGTAACGTGTTGCTGAAACACGAGAGCCCCGAGGTTTTTCACGCGGTAGAGTCGCTGCGCACCGGATTCATCCAGCTGCGCAAACGCGACAGCGAAGCCAGGCGCAAGGAATTGATGAAACTGATCGCGGGCCTGAGCCCGGCCACGATCAGCCAGGTGATCCGCGCCTTTGCGATCTACTTCAACCTCGTCAATATTGCCGAGGAAGACTTTCTGCATCGCTTGCGGCGGGTCTCGGTGCAGCAGCAGGGTCATGCCGCCTGGTTCGGCTCCTTCAGTCATACGATCGAGGAGTTCAAGGACCAGGGTATCGATAACGCACAGCTGAAGACGCTGTTCGACAGCCTGTCGTACAAGCCGGTCTTTACCGCGCACCCCACCGAGTCGCGCCGCCGCACCGTGATGCACCATCAGCGCGAGGTGTTCAAGCTCATCGACCAGTTGACCGACCCGCGCCTGAGCCAGTACGAGCGCGACGATCTGGTCGATGCGCTGCAGTTACAGATCGAAACCCTGTGGCTGACCAACGAGGTGCGCGGCAGCAAGCCGAGCGTGGCCGATGAAATCAAGATGGGGCTGCACTAATTTCAGCGCAGCCTGTTCGACGCGGTAAAAATCGATTAACGCCATCTCGAGCGCGCGGTCACCCCGGTTTATGGCGAAGTCGACCATGGCTAGCCGGTGGTCGAGGTCCCCATCTTCATGGAGTTCGGTTCCTGGATCGGCGGCGACCGCGACGGCAATCCCTTCGTAACCCCCGACACCACGCGCATGGCGCTGCTGATGCAGGCCGAGGAAATCCTCGCCGAGCACGTGCGCCAGGTTTATCGACTGACCCGGATATTGACCATGTCGACGCGCTGGTTCAGCCCGAGCGCCGAGTTCCTGCAGCGACTGCAGCGCGACGAGGCCATGGGCATAAAAAACTTCGACCAGCGCCGCGACCAGTTCGAAGACGAGGTTTACCGGCGCAAGCTTTACAACATGCATCAGCGTTTGAAGAAAAACCTGGCGATCGTGCGCAACCAGATGCACGGGGTGGATACACCGGAGGCACACCTGGCCTACCCCGGGGTGCAGGATTTTCTCGACGATTACTACTCGATTCGCGATTCGCTCATCAGCCACGGCGAGTATGCCGCGGCCAACGGCGACCTCAAGGACGCGATCCGCATCGCCGAGACCTTCGGCTTTCACCTGGTCAGCCTCGACCTGCGCCAGGAGTCCGGACGGCATACCGCGGCCGTCAGCGAGATTTTTGAACTGTCGGAGGGCGTCGACTACCTCGCGCTCGACGAATCGGGCCGCATGGAGCTGATGGCGGACCGGATACGTGACAACAACAAACCCGAATTCGAGCGGGAAGCACTTGCGGACGAGAACCGGCAAACGCTCGAATTACTCGAGCTGGTACGCGACATGCGAGCGCAGATCAGTAGACGCTGTATCGGCAGTTACGTGATCTCGATGACGCATAGCGCAAGCCACGTGATGGAAGTCATGTACCTGGCGTTTATCGCGGGGCTCGCCGGGCGGCAGGAAGGCGAATTCTTTTGCCAGCTGGAAATCGCGCCGCTGTTCGAAACCATCGAAGACCTCGGACACATCGACGCGGTGCTGGACCGGTTACTGGGTAACGAGGTTTACAGACAACTGCTGGCGCAGACCGGCGGCTGCCAGGAAGTCATGCTCGGCTACTCGGATTCCTGCAAGGACGGCGGCATCATGTCGGCCGCCTGGGGCCTTTACCAGGCGCAGGAAAAGGTGGTGCGGATCACCCAGCGCTACGGCATGAAATGCCGCATGTTCCACGGCCGCGGCGGCACCATCACGCGCGGCGGCGGACCCACCCACGAGGCAATCATGTCGCAGCCGCCGCATACCGTGCTCGGGCAAATCAAGTTCACCGAACAGGGCGAAGTGCTTTCGCACAAATACGGTAATGCCGAGACCGCGAACTACGAGCTGGCGATGGGCATCACCGGCCTGATGAAGGCCAGCATGCAGTCGCAGCTCGGCAAGGAAGCCGACTACGAACGGTATCACGGCGCGCTGCAGGAAATGTCGGCCCTGTCCGAGGCCAGTTACCGCGAGCTTACCGACGACACCGAGGGCTTCTTCGAGTATTTCTACGAAAGCACCCCGGTCAGCGAAATCGGGTTGATGAACATCGGTTCGCGGCCGTCGCACCGGCGCAAGGGTGACCTGTCCAAATCTTCGGTACGCGCGATTCCCTGGGTTTTCGGCTGGAGCATGTCGCGCACCATGATGCCGGCCTGGTACGGCGTCGGCAGCGCCATCGAGGGCTGGATGGCGGCGGGCGGCGAGCGCCTCGAGCAGTTACGCGAGATGAACCGAGAGTGGCCTTTTTTCGCGGCGATGGTCAGTAACCTGCAGATGTCGCTGTTCAAGTCGGACATGCGTATCGCGCTCGAGTACAGCAAGCTGTGCGGCGACCGGGAGTTGGCGGACCTGATCTATGGCATGATCCTCGACGAAAATGAGCGCAGCATCGCGGCCGTGCGGCAGGTTGCCGAAGTCGACGCCCTGCTGGCGAACGACCCGGTGCTGACGCTTTCGCTGACGCGGCGCGACCCTTATCTCGACCCCCTCGCCTACCTGCAGATCGAGCTGCTGAAAAAGTATCGCGACGAATCCCAGCCCGAAGCCGACCGACTGCAGTGGCAATCCGCGCTGCTGAGCTCGATCAACGCGATCGCCGCCGGGCTGCGCAACACCGGGTGAAAAACCCTGGTTTGGGGGTATGATAGGTCTGCAGGTGCAAATCAGAGAGACAATAACCGGAAGGTCAGCACTGCAGACAGAGTCACCGGTACAGGAGTAAACGACATGAAACTGGTCAGCTACCAGTATTCCGATAACCAGGCCCACCTGGGCGCGGTCAGCGACGATCGGGTCATCAATTTGAACCAGGCCAGCGGTGGCGCACTGCCGGACGACATGCTGCGTTTCCTGCAGCTGGGCAGCGGCGCGATGCAGACTGCACGCGATGCGGTAGCACAGGCAGGGGGCGAATTGCGGCTGGATGACGTCAAACTGCTGTCCCCGGTACCCAACCCCAGCAAGGTGGTCGCCATCGGCCTCAACTACATGGATCATATCCGCGAGGCCAATCTCGGGATGCCCGAGTTGGCGACCATGTTTTGCAAGTACCCGTCGTCGGTAATCGGCAGCGACGCAGACATTCGCTGGTCGACCAGCCTGACCGCGCAGGTCGACTACGAGGCCGAGCTCGCCGTGGTCATCGGCAAGACCGCGCGCAATGTCGACGCCGAGGTCGCCTACGACTATGTCGCGGGCTACATGAACTGCAACGACGTCAGCGCGCGCGACCTGCAGTTCAAACCGGGCGACCAGTGGCTGCGCGGCAAGTGCCTCGACACCTTTTGCCCGCTTGGCCCCTACCTCGTCACGCGCGACGAAATCCCGGACCCGCACCGGCTGTCGATCCAGTGCCGCGTCAACGGCGAGATCAGGCAGGATTCGAATACGCGCGAAATGATCTATACCGTTCCTTACCTTATCGAGTACCTCAGTGCGGCGTTTACGCTATTGCCGGGCGATATCATCGCCACCGGTACCCCGCACGGTGTCGGCGCGTTCCGCGATCCACCGATCTGGCTGCAGGCGGGCGACGAGGTCGAAGTCGAGATCGAGGGTCTAGGGATCCTAAGTAACCGTTGCGACGTTGCGTCCTAAAGCTAGTAAAAGCGGGGAAAGTCAGGCGGCGCCCGGTTAAATTCCGTTATAAGCTAAACGACCCGTTGTCAGCCGTGGGAGAAAACCGTTTCCATGCCCCGTTCCGGCGCGCCCGGCATCATTTGCGACAGCAGCAGCGAAGCCGCGGCGATCAACGCGCCGATGATGAAAACCAGCGGCGGCGAGACGATCCAGACCAGGCCGAGCGCGAACGGCAGTACGACGGCCGCGATATGGTTGATCGAAAACGAGACGCCCGCGGTCGCGGCCATGTCGGCCGGGTCGGCGATTTTCTTCAGGTAACTCTTGAGCGCGATCGCCATCGCGAAAAAAACGTGATCGAGAATATACAATGCCGACGCGAACCACGCGCTCTCGGCATAGGCGTAAGCGGTGAAGATGCAAACCAGCCCGGCATATTCGAGCGTCAGCGTGCGCTTCTCGCCCCAGTGACTGACCAGTCGGCCGATGCGCGGCGCGAGGTAGATCGTCAGCACGCCGTTGACCAGGAACAGCAAGGACATCTCCCCCACCGTGAAACCGAACTTCTCGACCATCAGGAAGCCCGCGAAGACGACAAAGATCTGCCGCCGCGCACCCGATAAAAACGTCAGCAGGTAGTAAAGCCAGTAGCGCTTGCGCAGCACCATGGTCCGGTGCTGCTCGGCTTCGCCATCGAAATGCGGGCAGCCGAAATACATCACCGCGGCGATGCACAGCGTGCACAGGCCAAACAGCAGATAGACCCACAGGTAATCGAGCGCCAGCCACTCGACCATGATGTACAGCACGGCGAATACCGCGAGCCCGATAAACGAGCCCACCGCCATCATCCGGCCGAGCACCATCGGCAGGCGCTGGGCGCTGACCAGCTGCAGCGAGAGCGACTGACTGATGGTCTCGGCGTAGTGGAAACCTACCGACATCAGGACGGTCGTGAAATACAGCCCCATCACCGACGGCAGCATACCGGTGATCGCGGTGCCGATACCGAGCGCCAGTAACGAGATAAAGGCGATGGTTTGCTCGCGCATCAGCAGCAGCAAAAACACGACCGCGAAGGCGAGAAATCCCGGCACCTCGCGCAGGCTTTGCAGAATACCGATCTCGACGCCGGTAAAACCGGCCTGCTCGATCGAAAAGTTATTGATCATCGCCTGCCAGGCGGCAAAGCTGATCGGCACCGCCGCGGCAAACAGGTAGAGAAAGAATTCGGGTTTTTGCAGCTGCTGTTTTAACATGCGCAGATTCTGATGCTTTACCCCTGATTAATCAATGGACGCCCTGCTCTTCGGATTCTCCCTGGGTTTTTCCCTGATCCTCGCCATCGGCGCGCAGAACGCGTTCGTGCTCAAGCAGGGCCTGAAAGGCGAACATGTCTTCCTGGTCTGCCTGATTTGCGCCGCGTCGGATGCGATCCTGATCCTTATCGGGGTCAGCGGTTTCCACGTGCTCGTCGCCTCCTTTCCGTCGCTGGTGACGATAGCGCGCTTCGGCGGCGCGGCCTTCCTGCTGGTTTACGGGCTGCTCAGTTTTTACAACGCGATACGCCTCGATCACGGGCTTTTGCCGAGCGAAATCAAAAGCAGCAGCGCCTGGCAATCGGCGCTCACCTGCCTCGCCTTTACCTGGCTCAATCCGCATGTCTACCTCGACACGGTGGTGTTACTGGGCTCGGTATCGACCCAGTTCGGCGCCGACGTTACCTGGTTTGCCGGCGGCGCGGTGCTGGCCTCCTTCGTGTTTTTCTTCGGGCTGGGTTATGGCGCGAGCCTGTTGCGCCCGGTGTTCGCGACGGCACGGGCCTGGCGAGTGCTCGACTTCCTGATCGGTTGCATCATGTGGGGCATCGCCCTGCGGCTGGTGACGATGGATTAAACTCGCGGCAAGTTCAGCGCGCCGACTCGAGCTGTTCCCGCGCCTCGGCAATTCTTTGCAGCGCGCGTGCTGGCAGGTTCTTGCAATCCTCTCCGTACTGCATCAGGAACTGGCTGTACATACCCTGCTCGAACATCAGGTCGCTTTCGGCGATACACTCGTCACGGGTCTGCAACACCTGCTGCGCCAGCTTTTCGGGATCGTCGACCGGTTTGAAATCGAACCCGGATATCAATTCGATCGTGGTAAGCGTGTCGAGAATAACCCAGGCCTCGGCCCAGAAACCTGCAAACGAGTCCCGCGCGAAATGCCGATGAAAAACCTCGCCGTCCTCGTATTCGACCTCGATGAAGGGGCTGCGAAACATCGCACTGCCGGCCCGTATGCTCTTGATACGCCGCGTCGCCGGGGGCCAGCATACCAGCTCGTCGATGATCGGATTATCGGCGAGATGATCCAGCGCCAGGTTCATTGCATGCTTGCGGATCGGAGCATCGCCCAGAGCTCAACGCTGAGCGACGATCACGGGATAATTGGAAACCAGCCAGTCGTGCTGATCGGGGGTTTCGGGAACCCTGATCCCCCGCATCTTCGAGACATAGGCAAAGGCTTCCTCGGCATCCATGCCCGCGTGCAACAGCACGCCGGCAGCAAGCAAACCCGAACGCCCGATACCGGCACGGCAATGCAGCAGCGTGTTACTGCCGGCGTTGACCTGCGCGAACAAGGTTTTCGTCAGGCTGGCAAAATCCGGCACCGACGGCGGCAAGCCCATGTCGGGAATTGGAAAGGATACAAACTCCATACCGTGCGCCTTGACCTCGAGCCGCTCACCTTCGAGCCCAAGGTTTCGCGCTTCGCCGGACTCCAGCAGTGAAACCACGAGCTTGATACCGAGTCTGGAGATGTTAGCGATCGACGCCGGCGCATCCGCTTCGATCGTCGGGCAGGCCATGACCGCAAGAAACCCGTTGCCCATGGTCCCGACCTTGTACATTGCAGCTTGTGCCATGCTTACAGAACCGTCGACGATGAGGAGGTTATCAAAGGGGGCGTCCCCCGATTATCGTTCACTACATTTCTCCATGAATACGCTCAGCGGGTCGGGGCGATAGCTGCCGAAGGGAGGGCGTTCGCGGTAACCGAGCTTACGATACAGCCCCAACGCTTCGGGCTGCTTGACCCCGGTTTCGAGACGATACAGCCTGATTCCACGACGCTCCAGCTCAGATTCGAGAAATTGCATGATTTTCCTGGACAGTCCACTGCCCCGATATTGTTCGAGCACGAACACCCGCTTGATTTCGGCATAGGTGCCGTCATCCTGCATAATCTTGGCGGCACCCGTCGCCACCAGTTTGCCATCGAGCCGACAGCCGATAAACAACACGTCGGGGCGCTTGAGATCCGCGCTGCTTTCGAGATGGGTACTCTCGGCAGGGTACAGACCGTCGTAAAACGCATCCGATGCGGCGATCAGCGCCTGCACCTCCGCAACATCAGGATCGAGATGCTCGATGGCGGCTTCAGGCGTTGTCATTTTCGCCGTTGATAAACGAATACATCACGACCTCGGAGCGTTCTGTCCAGCCGCGACCAGACCAGTAGCGACGCCCCACCGCATTGTCTCTCAGCACGTGCACGTGCGACTTCTCGATGCCCTGCGATTTTAACGCAGAGAGGCAGCGCCCGACCAGTTCAGTCGCCAAGCCGAGCCCGCGTAATTCCTCTTCAACGGCAAGGTGCTGGATATAACCGCGCTTGCCATCGTGCCCCGCCATGATCGAGCCGACGATCCGCGATCCGTCCAGGGCCACGAAACTAAGCCCCGGGTTACGCTCGAGATACTTTTCGATACCGCTGGCCGAGTCCGCGTCGCGCAGGCTGAGCCCTTCGCAGTCCCGCCACAGTTTCATGACGGCATCGTAATCGGAGATTTGCATACAGCGATAATTCATGCACTTATTCCGGCGAACGGCTCATGTTACTGATTTCTGGCGCCGAAGTAACCCGTCGCGCGTGCCGTTATCAAATATTTTAACCACTCGGTATTGCCAGACCGGTCGTTAAACTTTGTAAACTCCAGCCTTGACTCAAAAATCGACGCGTCCTCGCAATTCTTCGAACGGCGTCATGACCGCGTCACGGTAAGCACCGCGATTCGCTAAACGCTGGTACCACTGCATGACCGCCGGCGGTTGCGCTACCTCGAATCCCATTTCGAAATAACGGTACAGGCAGACGGCACAGGGAATATCGCCGACCGAAAAATAGTCTCCGGCAAGGTATGGCTGCCGCTGCAGGTGCGCGTCGAGCAGTTCGAAATGCTGTGCGCAACGCCGGGCCGCGTCCTCGATCTGCGCCGTGTTCCTGGACGCTTCCGGGGTGCGGAAGTAACCCCAGAACAGCTCGATGAAATCGGGCTGCAGCTTGCTGAGCTCCCAGTCCATCCAGCGTTCGGCGAGGGAGCGCTCGAAAGGATCCTGCCGCCAAAGATCCCCGGCACTGTAGCGAGCCGCGAGGTAACGCAGGATCGTATTCGATTCCCAGACCACGGCGCCAGCGTCGCGCATCACCGGGATACGCGCATGCGGATTCAACGCCAGAAAATCGGGGGTTTCCAGGTCGCCGGTATCGCTGCCCAGGTCGTAATGCCGATAGTCGAGTGCCAGTTCGCCGAGAATCCATAAAACTTTCTGCACGTTGTAGGCATTTTTTCGCCCCCATAGTTCGATCATCGCAACCTCCACGTCAGAGCGCGACCTGACCTTCGATCAGGATATGGGTTTGCCCGCCTATTTTGACATTGCGTCGATCAAGCGGCTCGATGGCAACGCGTCCGTGGCGTCCGATGCTGGTACCCTGGGCGACCGTCACGGCCCGCGGTAAACGACCCTCGGCCTGCAGCCAGTGCGCCAGCGCAGAGTTGAGAGAACCGGTGATCGGGTCCTCGCTCATTCCGCTCGAAGGCGCCAGGTGGCGCACCTCGTAATCACATTCTCCCCCCGGCGGGTGCGCGCCAAGCACACCGATCGACTTGAAGGCCGGCCAGCGAACGCGCGACGAATCGAGCGCCAGCACCGACTCGGCGGAATCCAGCTGCAGCACCTGAAATACCGGGCCATTGTCGAGTTCCGCGCTATGCAGAACCTGCCCGGGCGTTATCTCCAGCGCAGCGCAAATAGACTCCAGCGCTGCCTCCGGGATCGGACGAACGCGGGTCGGCGGCGCGATGAAGGCCGGCATCCCCGGTTTGCTGATATCTATTTCTACAATCCCGATGCCGCACTCCTGCCGCACCCTGTCCGCCTGCCGCGGGGCACCACCACAGTGCAGCCAGGCGGCACAGCTACCCAGCGTCGGGTGGCCCGCAAACAACATTTCTCGCACCGGCGTGTAGATTTTCAAGCGGTAGTCGGCCTGCGCGTCCAGCGGCGGCAGGATGAAAGTGGTTTCGGCAAGATTGGTCCAGGCGGCAAATCGTTGCATTGCCTGCTCAGACAATTCGTCGCCATCGACCACGACCGCCAGCGCGTTGCCGAGCGTCGGTACGGGGGTGAACACGTCACACTGGATATAGCGGCGTGTCTGCATCTTCGAATCTCGTTCCTCTGTTGTATGCGCCGCGTTTTGACGCTCTTGTTTCGTCTAAATTCGCGCTGTGGGGGCGTCAAACCAAACGCCGGCAAAGCCCCAAACTATCTCGGCCATGGTCTATATATATCTATCAAGCGCATGATACTAACGACTTGTCGACTACACTAGTTAAACTATTTTATTAAGTATAATAAGTAAGTGTTTGTATTTAATGTATAAACGTCGATCCAAGGGGCCTGCAGCTTCATTGTTCGATAAAGCGTTCATGCGTTACGAGATTTTCTCCAGCCTATAACCGCGGTGCACAGCTGGCGTGCCGCAGAGAGTCACGACGATGGAAAAACGACCTTATAGCAAAAGCCTGCGCGGCAAAATCACTAACCGCACCCTGTTTATCGGCATCGTGCC
>JAAUYE010208282.1_pt1 | contig 9958 bp, 11 predicted proteins | sample 7278081 | NCBI WGS metagenome assembly JAAUYE01 (sample SAMN14350131, study PRJNA611818) | marine sediment metagenome | isolation source: surface marine sediment (0.6m) | place: French Polynesia: Moorea | collected 2018-08
ATCCGTCTTATCGGACGTAATGAATCCAAGGCTCCGCGGGCACCCGCGCCCGGGCGGCGCTGCGTGGGCTGCTCTGGGGCGAGTGCGGTGGGTCGAATGCCTGAGGCTTGCGAGCCGGGATCGGGTGGGCCCGGGCGGCGCCGGGTTCAGCGGGTGGCGCGCAGCGCCCGCATCTCGGCGCGGACGTGGTCCGGCAGCGCGAGATCCGGGGCCTCGGCCTCGATGCGCTCGTAGTGCGCGAGCGCCTGGCCCGGATCGCCCGCCGCGTCGCGACAACGAGCGGCGTCGACCAGCGCCCAGTAGCGCAGCGGAAAGCCCGGCAGCGCGGCGGCGGCCTCGTGCGCAGCGGCCGCCTCCGCCCACTCGCCGGCCTCCTCGTGGGCCACGGCCACGCGCTGCTGGAGCAGCCCTTCGAGCGTGGGATTGCCGGCCGCCTGCTCGAGGGCCTGCTGCCAGACGGCCGCCTTCTGGTCGCGCCGATCCAGCTCCTCCAGGATCGCCGCCGTCTCGAACAGCGCGAGCGTCCCGGCGACGGTCCCCGGGTGCTCCGTGGCCACCTCGCGGAACTTCTCCAGGTACTCCTCCTGGATCTCGCGGGCCGCCTCGGGGTTGGCGAGCTCGGGCGCCTGGAAGGCTCCCGGCTCGGCCCCGAGCGCCACCAGGTACTCCGCGCGGGTGCGATCGAGAGCCATGGAGGCGTCGGCCTCCCGCGCCTGCGAGGCGTCCCGAAAGGCCTCGAAGCCCCAGATGGCCAAGAGCAGCGCGACGAGCCCGCCGCCCACCTGCCAGGCGTGGGCGCCGACCCAGCTCGCCAGCCGCTCGGCCGCCGACTCGAACTCCTCGACGAACTCCGGCGCGTCGCCCTGCTTCGCCACCCCGTCCCTCGCGTGACCCCGGAGCCCGCCGGGGTGCGGAAGGCCGCGGAGTGTATCGCCAGTTCTGCCGCTGCGCGCGGCCCTGCGGCGCCGGAGCCGCTCAGCTCCGGGCCCGAGCGCGGAGGCTCAGGCGGACGGGAGTGCCGCGCAGGTCGAAGGCCTCCCGCAGCCGGGACTCGAGGAAGCGCCTGTACGACGGCTGGACGGCCCTGGGGTCGGTGCAGAACAGCACGAAGCTCGGAGGCCGCACGCCCACCTGCGTGGCGTACTGGAACTTGACCGGCTTGCGCCGATGGCCGCGCTGGGCCATCGCGGGCTCGTGTCGCGCCACCGTGGCCTCGAGCCAGCGGTTGAGCTCCGACGTGGCGATGCGTCGCTGCCCCGCGGCCGCCACGGACTCGGCCAGCGGGAAGATGCGGTGGAGCCCCTGTCCGGTGAGCGCGGAGACGTGGAGGATCGGCGAGTCGGTCATGAAGCGCAGCGCATGGCGGATGTCGTCGTCCAGGCCGCCAGGCGACGCCACCAGATCCCACTTGTTGGCGAGCACCACGCACGCGCAGCCGCGCTCGCGCGCCAGGCTCGCCACGCGGGCGTCCTGGTCGGTGGGCCCCTGCGAGGCGTCGATCACCACGAGGGCCACGTCGGCCCGCTCCACCGAGCGCACGGTCATGAGGGCGCTGCCGCGCTCGGCGGTGCGCGTGCGCCGGCCTGGACGTCGCAGCCCTGCCGTGTCCACCAGCGTGTAGGTCCGCCCCTCGTGCTCCACGCGGGTGTCGATGGCGTCGCGGGTGGTGCCCGGCACGTCCGACACCACCACGCGCTCCTCTCCGGCCAGGGCGTTGAGCAGCGAGCTCTTGCCGACGTTCGGGCGGCCCACCAGCGCGACCCGGACCCCTTCCTCGACCGCGTCGCCCTCCGCCGGCGCCGGCGGCAGCGTCTCGACCAGGTCCTCCAGGGCGTCCCACACCGAGCGGTTGTGCTCGGCCGAGACGGCGTAGCTGCGGGAGAAGCCCAGGCGCAGGAAGTCGTGGAGGCGGTCCTCGTGCTTCGGGGCGTCGACCTTGTTCACGACGAGGGCGACCGGCTTGGTGGCCCGGTGCAGCAGGCGCGCGAGCTCCTCGTCGGCGGGCAGCCGGCCCTGCTGGCCGTCCACGACGAACAGGATCGCGTCGGCCTCCGCCACGGCGGCCCGCGCCTGGTCCTGCACCGCGGCCTCGAGCCCCTCCCCCCGCTCCGGCTCGAGCCCCGCGGTATCCACCAGCAGGACGCGGCGGTCGGCCACCTCTACCTCCTCCACGACGCGGTCGCGGGTGATGCCGGGACGGTCCTCCACCAGGGCGCGGCGCGAGCCGGCGTAGCGGTTGAAGAGGGTCGACTTGCCGACGTTGGGGCGGCCGACGATCGCGATGATGGGAGGCTGCGAGGCCTGGCGCATGGGGAGGTTCGGGGGTCGGCGGCGCCAGGGCGTTGGCGGCGCCGCAGGGTAACGAGGCATCGCTTGACACGGAAGCCCGGCCACGGATAGGGTCGTCCCCAAGGGGTGGAAAGACAGGGCTCCCCGCGACGCGCGCCCGAACCGCGCGCTCGGGCCCTGGAGGTGCCGTGCTGCTCTCGATCGAACGCTCCACCCGTCGGCGCTGGCTCGCCGCCGCCCTGCTCCCGCTCCTGCTCCTGCTCGCCGGTCCTGCCGAAGCCAGCCCGGACACGCTCCGGCGCGCCTTCCAGAACATCATCTTCGGCCCCATCGACGGCGCCCTCGGCCCGGTGGTCGCCACGCGCGCCGTCTACAACGGGCTCATGAACGTCGATGACTCCAACGCCGTCCGCGTCTTCTACGCCGTCCCCGGGGTGGGCTGGAACTCCGCCGTCTGCATCGGGGGCGGCGTGCTGCGCATGCTCAGCGGCGCGCTCGAGCTCGTGCCCGGCATCGTGCTGCTGCCCTTCGAGGCCGACCTGGATCCCCTCTTCGCGCCCGCGGAGAGATCGGACGCCCTCGTCTGGGAGGACGTCGGTGACTTCGAGATCAAGTTCGGCGTCAACTACGTCGAGTAAGCGACCGTCCTGCCAACGGTTTTCTTCTCGAGGAAGGCCTCCACGCGGGCCGCGATCGCGTCGCGGTCGTCGGGGTGAACCCAGATCGCCTCGGGCACCTTGCGCAGCCAGGTGCGCTGGCGCCGCGCGAAGCGGCGGGTGTCGCGCTGCATGGCCTCGAGCGCGTTGCCGAGCGTGTCCGAGCCCTCCACCACCGGGTTCATGTGTCGATACCCGATGGCCTGCATCGGGCGAAGCTCCGGCCCGTAGCCGCGCTCGCGCAGCCCGCGCACCTCCTGGAGGAGCCCCGCCTCGATCATGAGACGGCAGTGCAGGTCGATGCGCCGATCGAGCTCGCGCACGCCCGGATCGAGCGCGAGGTGCAGGACGGCGTAGGGGCGGTCGCCGAAGCCGTGGCGGCGTCTCAGCTCGGAGGCCCCTCCCCTGCCCTGCGCGCAGATCTCGAGCGCCCGGATCACGCGCTTCGTGTCGTGGGGGTGGATGGCGCGAGCCGCCTCCGGGTCCTGGGCGGCCAGGCGCTCGTACAGGGCGTTCGGGCGGCCCGCCGCGACCGCGCGTGCGGCCTCGCGCTCGAGGCGCTCCCGCAGCTCCAGGTCGGCCTCCCCCGCCTCCACCAGGCCATCGAGGAAGGCGCGCACGTAGAGGCCCGTCCCTCCGGTGAGCAGCACCAGACGGCCCCGGGCGTGGATCCGAGCCGCAGCCTCCCGCGACTCGCGCGCGAAGCGGCCGGCGCTGTAGGGCACGTCGGGGGTCACCACGTCGATCAGGTGGTGCGGAGCCTGGGCCTGCTGCTCGGGGGTGGGCTTCGCCGTCCCGATGTCCATGTACCGGTACACCTGCATCGAGTCGGCGTTCACGATCTCGCCGTCGAAGCGGCGGGCGAGCTCCAGGGCGAGCCCGGTCTTCCCGGCCGAGGTGGGCCCCGTGACCACCACGACCGGCGGGCGCGCTTCGGGCTCGGAAGGCATGACCGCCCGAGGCTAGCGTCGCGAGAAGCGGCGCTCGATCTCGAAGAGGTCGAGGGGCACCGCCACCGGTCGACCGTGGGGACAGGTCGGCGCCCACGGGATCGCGTCGAGGGCATCGAGCAGGGCCTGCTGCTCGCGGGCATCGAGGGCGTCTCCCTTCCGCCGGGCGCTGTGGCAGGCGAGGCTGGCGAAGAGCCGATCGGCCGCCTCGAGCACGCGTCCTCCGGGCTCCAGGCCCGTCTCGGGCACGGGCGACTCCGCCAGCTCGTCGGCGAGCTCGCGCACGAGGACGCCGGGGTCGCGCCCGGCCAGCAGCGCCGGCACCGCCCGCACGACCACGGCATCGTCGCCGAAGGGCTCCACGTCGAAGCCTAGAGCCGCGACGGCGGCGCCCGCCGCCTCGAGGGAGCGCCGCGCAGAAGGCGCGAGCGAGATCGTCGACGGTGTCAGCAGCCCCTGGCGCTCCACGCGGCCTCGTCGCCACTCGTCCCGAAGCCGTTCGTAGAGGACGCGCTCGTGGGCGGCGTGCTGATCGAGCAGCACGAGGCCCTCCTTGCCTTCGAGCACCAGGTACGTGGCGAGAAGCTGACCGAGGAGCCGGAGGTCGCCGAAGCGCACGCGCCCCGAGGCGTCGGCCGAGACGGACGCCGCGCCGAGCCCCGGGAGCGCCGCCTCGGTCGGGGCGGCCGGGGGCGCGTCGGCGAAGATCCAGTCGCCGCGGCCCGCCCCGCTGCCCTCCGTGCGCGCCGGCGGCTGCCCCCAGCGTGGGGACGAAAGCCCCGCCTCGGTCGCGGATTGTCCAGCCGATCCGATCCACGCCCGCTCGGAGAGCGCCTCCCGCACCGCGTGCCGCACCAGTCGGTGGATCGCCTGGGGCTCGGCGAAGCGCACCTCCCACTTGGCCGGATGCACGTTCACGTCGACGCCCTCCGGCGGGACGTCGACGAAGAGCACCGCCGACGGGAAGCGGCCGCGCGGCAGGACGTCGCGATAGACGTCGACCAGCGCGTGCTGGAGCAGGCGGTCGCGCACGGGGCGGCCGTTCACGAAGAGGTAGACGCCCGTCAGGTTCGGCCGGTGGCGATCGGGGCGGGAGACGAGGCCGTGAACGAGGGCCGGGCCGGCGGCGCGCTCGAGGGCCACGAGCCCGTCGGCCTCCTCCTCCCCGAGCACGGCGGCCACACGGTCGGCGAGCGCCCGCGCGGCCGGCCACACGAGGGCCGGCCGGTCGTCGCGCCGGATCTCCACGTGCACTCCGGGAAGAGCGAGCGCTGCGCGACCCAGCCAATCGGAGATGTGGCCCCACTCGGTGGCGACCGTCTTGAGGAACTTCCTTCGCGCCGGGACGCTGCCGAAGAGGTCCGCCACCTCGACCCGCGTGCCCTCGGGGGCCCCGGCTGCGCGAGCGTCGACGAGACGACCCTGCTCGACGCGAAGCTCGACGCCCTCGGGCGCACCCGCCGCACGCGTGCGCAGCAGGAGCTTCGACACGGAGGCGATCGCGGGAAGCGCTTCGCCGCGGAACCCGTAGGTGGCGATGCGCGCCAGGTCTTCCGCGCACGCGATCTTGCTGGTGGCGTGTCTACGAAGCGCGAGCCGCGCGTCCTCCGGGCTCATGCCGCAGCCATCGTCGGTGACCGCAATGAAGTCGCGCCCGCCGGCGCGCACCTCCACGCGAATGCGCCTGGCACCCGCGTCGAGCGCGTTCTCGGCGAGCTCCTTCACGACCGAAGCGGGACGCTCCACGACTTCGCCCGCCGCGATCTGGTCCACCAGCTCGTCTGCGAGCGCGCGTACCGCTCGCGAGCTTGCTCTAGGTGTTTCTCCCGACAATCTGCCCCCCGAAGTGAGAAGAGAGTGTGCCGGCAGGGCGTCAACCGATCCACCCGAAAACGCTGGAAAAGCCCCAAACGCGTTGACAACGTGCGGGTACAATCCATAGGGTTTGGGTCGCCCTGGGTGGCAGTGGGGATCGGGGGTCTTCCAAATGAGCGAGGCGGGAGTGCACCGCGAGGGCCACGCGGATGGCTCTGCGATCGACCGTCAGTCGGGACGCCGTCGCAGTGATCGGGTGGTGGGTGCCGCGCGCGGAACCCAGGAGGCCGTCGACCAGGCGATGGCCATGGCGCGCTCCGACCGCCCGATCCTGATCACGGGGCCGTCCGGAAGCGGGAAGGAGCACCTCGCGCGCGCCATCCATGCGTGGAGTGCCCGCGCCGCATCGCCCTTCACCATCGTGTCGTGTGCGAGCGTGGCGCCCGGCCTGCTGGGCCGCGAGCTGTTCGGCTGCTCGGAGTCCGCGCACCCCAAGCTCCGTGAGGAGTATGCCGGCGCGCTGTCGCGCACCAACACGGGCACCGTGCTGCTCAACTCGATCGACCAGCTGCCGGCCGCACTCGCCGAGCAGCTGGCCCGGGCCATCGCCGAGGGACGCTACCAGCGCGAGGGCGACGGCGCGCCGCAGCAGCTACGAGCGCGCATCGTGGGCACCGCTCCGGAGCTGCGCAACCCCTCGCCCTTCGGCGAGCTCCCGCATCACGCGATCGTCCTGTCCTCGCTCGCCGATCGCCGCGAGGACATCCTGCCCCTCGCGGCGCACTTCCTGCGCCTGGCGGCCGAGGAGGAGGGCGTGCAGCCGGTGGGCTTCACCGCGGACGCGCGCAACGCGCTGCTCACCGAGGAGTGGACCGGCAACGTCCGGGAGCTTCGCGAGCGCGTGCGCCAGGCGCTCAAGCTGGCCGGCAGTGGAGCCATCTCGGCCGAGGCGCTGCTGCTCGCGGGCGACGGGCAGGAGGTTCCGTCCTTCAAGGAGGCCAAGCGCGCCTTCGAGACGCGCTACGTGAGGGGCCTGCTGCGGCGCTGCGGCGGCAACATCAGCCGCGCCGCCCGCCTGGCGAAGTAGGACCGCAAGGACTTCTACGACGTCATCCGCCGCACGGGCGTCGACCCCGCCGAGTTCCGCTAGGGCGGGCCCGGTCACCGCGGGGCCCGCTCCACCCGACCCGGCCGCGGCGCTACGCTCGCGGCGTGCGGGTCTCCGTCGTCCAGCTGACCTCCACCGACGACGTCGCGGCGAACCTCGCCAACGCGAGGCGCTTCGTGGCCGAGGCCGCCGAGCGCGGCTCGGACTTCGTGGCGCTGCCCGAGAACTTCGCGTACCTGCGCCGCGAGGGTCTGCCGATCCCGTGCGCGCAGGACCTCGACGGAGAGATCGTGACCACCGTCCGCGACCTGGCCCGCGAGCACGGCGTGTGGCTGCTGGGCGGCACCTTCCCCGAGGCGATTCCGGGCGACACACGGGTGCACAACACCAGCGTGCTCGTGGGCCCGAACGGGAACGTCGAGGCCGTCTACCGCAAGATCCACCTGTTCGACGTCGCCCTCGGCGACGGGGCCGACTTCACCGAGTCGGCGACGGTCGCGCCGGGCAAGGAGGTCGTGGTGGCCCCGACGCCCTTCGGCGGCGTGGGCCTCTCGGTCTGCTACGACCTGCGCTTTCCCGAGCTCTACCGCGCCCAGGCCACCCAGGGGGCCCGCCTGCTGTGCGTCCCCGCGGCCTTCGCGCGCGAGACCGGCAAGGATCACTGGGAGGTGCTGCTGCGCGCCCGGGCCATCGAGAACCAGGCCTTCGTCTTCGCTCCCGCGCAGTGCGGACGGCACAACCCCGAGCGCGCGAGCCACGGCCGCTCGCTGATCGTCGATCCCTGGGGCCTGGTCGTGGCCCGTGCGGGCGATCGGCCCGGCGTCGTCACCGCCGAGTGCGACCTCGAAGACCTGGAGAGGATCCGGGCGCAGCTGCCGGCCCTCGGCCACCGGCGGCTCTGAAGGCAGGCCCGGGATCCGAGCCCACCCCTGCGGGCCTCCCAGCCCCAGCGGCTCAGTCGGTCGAGAGCAGGAACTGGAGCTTGGTGTGCCCGATCTCGATCTGGTCGCCGTGGGACAGGGTGGCGGAGCGGACGCGCTTGCCGTTGACCTTGGTTCCGTTGGTCGACTGGAGGTCCTCGAGGGTGTAGGTGCCGGTCGCCTCGTCGCGCTCGAAGATGGCGTGCTCGCGGCTGATGCCCTCGTCGAGCAGGGTGATGTGGGTGCTGGGGTTGCGGCCGATGATGGTCTCCGCCCCAGTGAGCTGGTACCGCGTGCCCTCGAAGCGGCCCTCGCTGATCACGAGCACCGCCGCGGAGCCCTCGCCGGCCTCGGACATTCCCGCTGCCTCCCCCTTCGGCCCCTGGAACATCGGTGGCGATCGGGCGGCGCTTGAGGCGCGCCTGGAGCCCCGCCGGCCTCGCCCGGCGCGCCCGGCCCGCGGAATAGCGGAGCCTCGGCAGCGTCTTTGGGGTAGAAGTTGCGTCAAGGATTCCGGCCGCCCCGCCGAAAGACAGTGGAGGCGCCGGTCGAACGAGAGGGGATGCTGATGACGGATCGCGCAACGAGAGTCATGTGGGGTGGGCTCGCTACCGTTCTGCTCGCGACGGGCTGTGCCTCCTACGACCTGGCCCCCCCGCCTCCGCCGGGCGCCTTCGTGGACTACCGCGTGGGACCTCCCGACCAGCTCCAGGTGACCGTGCTGCCGGACCCGGCCATCGAGCGTGCCGTGGTGGTGCGCCCGGACGGGATGATCTCGCTGGACCTGATCGGCGACGTCCCGGCCGCGGGCAGAACGATCGACGAGATCGCCGCCGACATCGAGCGCCGCATCGGCCGCTTCAAGCGGGACGCAAACGTCACCGTGAGGCTCGGGGCCGCCCTGAGCACGGCCGTCACGATCTTCGGTGAGGTGCGCGGCCCGACCGCCTTCCCCTTGACGAAGGAGACGCGTGTGGCCGAAGCGATCGGCATCGTGGGAGGCGAGACGGTCTTCGCCCAGAGCAAGAAGGTGCGCGTGGTGCGTTCGGACGCCGCGGAGAGCGCGATCTTCGTGGTGAACCTGAACGCGATTCGCGGCGGCGACCTCAGCACCAACATCGCCCTGCGCAGCGGCGACATCGTCTACGTTCCGCCCACCGTCTTCGCGAAGATCGGCTACGCGTTGAACGCCCTGCTCCTGCCCTTCCAGCCCTTCTTCGGGATCTTCGCGACCTTCGGCCGCGGCCTGTTCTAGAGAGAGCCCTGCCCGACCTCAGGGCTTCTTGAACAGCGAGTCGAGCGCGTCGCGGGCGGCGTCCCGGGCCCCGGCCGGACTGGAGCCCGTGCCGGGCCGGAAGTAGTCGCAGCGGTTGGCCCGGTCGCGGTCGGCCACCCGCTCGGCGCTGCTCTCGCGACACTCGTTGTAGGCGGCCGGATCGTGATGGGCGCAGTTCAGACAGACGTGCAGGTCGGTGCCGCAGGTGGCGCACGCGTCGCGGAAGGCCACCCGCTCGCCGCTGGCGAGCTCGACCTCGGCATCGCAGGCGAAGCAGCGCACGGCGAGAGCCTGCGTCACGGGGGACGGGCCTGCAAGACGTTCAACCCGGCCCCCTCGCCTTCCGATAAGACGAACCCATGGGAGAGCAGGGGCGAGACCGTCCGATCTTCTCGACGCGGGCCGAGGAGCCGGCCATGCTGGAGGCCATCGAGCGCTTCGTGGTGGGGCTCGCCGAGCAGATCGATCACCTCCAGGACGCCGAGCGCGACGGCGACCTGCGTCGCCTCGGCTCCCTCGCGCACGAGCTGGCCGAGCAGGCCGGCACGGTGGGCTACGAGCCGCTCGATCGGGCCGCCCGGCTCGTGGCCGAGTCGGCCCTGGCCGACAAGGGCGCGGAGCTGCGGAGCCAGCTCGTCGAGCTCACGGCCGTGGCCCAGCGCGTCCGTCTCGGCCACCCCGGCGCCTTCTAGCTCAGCGATCTTCGCTCGCCTGCGGCTCGCTGCGCGTCGGCCGAGTCTCGAGTCGGCCTCCTGGCCGGGGCCGGCGCCCGCCGCCTCCTAGAGGAAGAACCAGAGGTCGAGGGGCGCCCCGGCACGGTCGGTGAGGCGGCCGGCCGTTCCCCACACCAAGAAGAAGATCGCGAGGTTCGAGCCCGCGTGCACGGCGACCAGGGCCGACACGCTCTTGCGGTGGTAGTACCAGAGCAGCGTGCCCACGATCCA
>JAAUYE010160012.1_pt1 | contig 9953 bp, 9 predicted proteins | sample 7278081 | NCBI WGS metagenome assembly JAAUYE01 (sample SAMN14350131, study PRJNA611818) | marine sediment metagenome | isolation source: surface marine sediment (0.6m) | place: French Polynesia: Moorea | collected 2018-08
CCAGCCGCGGGTGTTCGCTCTGAGCACCCGCGGCACGACACGCTACGACGCGCCGGCGTACAAGCCAGGGGACGCGTTCCTGCTCGGCCCCGAAACGCGCGGCCTGCCGCAGGATCTGCTCGATTCCTTGCCTCACGAGCAATGCCTGCGCCTGCCCATGCGGCCCGACAACCGCAGCCTGAACCTGTCGAACACGGCCGCGGTCATTGTCTACGAGGCCTGGCGGCAGCTGGGGTTTGACGGGGGCAGCTAGCCCGGCTCGATATTGCTGTTGAGCCGGAACTGGTTGCCCGGGTCGTATTGACCCTTGATCTTCGCCAGCCTGGTGTGTGCCGGACCGTAGTTACTCTTGGCCGCCTCGCCGTCGAAGTCGATGTTGTCGTAATAGCCGCCAGTGAACGGCGCGAGCTCCGCGAACCAGGCGCGCATCAGCGCCATGGCCTCCTGGTCCTGTTCGGGGTCCGTCCAGCCGCCGCCGACGCTGATCATCGTCTCCGCATTGCGATGCGGGAACGCGGTGTCGAGCTCGCCTACACGCTTCACGGCGCCGCCGGCTGTATGCGTAAAAAACGCCGCTCGCGGATCGGCGACAAATGAATCGAGTAACGTGTCGATGAGTTCCTGGGTAATCTCCTTGACCATGCCGTTCTTGGCGTAGGACCGAATGCCGTGACCGAAAGTCGCATCTTCCTGCGTCTGCATGACGTTGTAGTCCTGCATCTTGATGCCGTCGTCCATCGGCGTGCCGATCTTCCGCAGCGGTTCGACTTCCTTCTCGCCCACGGTCGGGTCGCCGTTGTAGACGACTTCCATGATGACGACGCTGGTGCCGTCGGGCATCGTCGCCATCATCGGGCCGACATAGAGTTCGTCGGACAGACCCTGGTACCAGCCGCCGTAGAACTCGAGCACGTCCCTGGCCTGATCGATGGGCCAGACGATGTTGCCCGACAGGACGTTGCGGTCGAACGGGTGCAGTTGGAACTCGAACTCGGTGACGACACCGAAATTGCCGCCGCCGCCGCGTATTGCCCAGAACAGATCAGGCTCTTCCTCAGCGCTGATCTGGCGGACCTTGCCGTCCGCAGTAACGATCGTTGCGCCAAGAAGGTTGTCGATGGTGAGCCCGTAACTCCGATTGAGGCGACCAAAGCCACCGCCGAGCGTATATCCGCCGACGCCGGTGTGCGACACAACGCCTGCCGTCGTGATGAGACCGTGCTGGTGACCCGCCGCGTCGAGAGAGGCGAGCAACGCGCCGCCCTGGGAGTAAGCGCGCTGCGTATCCGGGTCAGCCGTGACGGCACGCATGTGTGACAGGTCAATCACGATGCCGTCGTCGCAAACGGACTTGCCCGGCCAGCTGTGGCCGCCACCGCGAACGGCGGTCAGGATGCCCCGTTCACGCGCGAACGTCACGGCGTTGCTGACATCGTCATTGTTCATGCAGCGGGCTATGAGGGCCGGATGACGGTCGTGCATACCGTTCCAGAGCGCGCGCGAGGCATCGTACTCGGGATGGCCCGAGAGGATGACCGGCCCGGTCAGTGCTTCACCCAGCTCGCGAATGGCGGCTTTCTCGAGTTCGATCTCGGCGCCGTCGAGAGATACGGCTGCGATGCTCGTGTCGGCCTCGGTGGCGACCGGCGCCTTGCGGCCGCAGCCGGGTAGAACAGGAATGGCGGCTGCAACGCTGGCGGCTACCGCCGTGCGGCAGAAATGACGTCGGTTCATGATTAACCCCCGTTTCTTGTTGTTTATCTGTACAAGCTTAGAGGATTCAGGGGTGTTTGCCAGCTCGGCGCCACGGATTGTTGTCAGAGGTTTTCGGGTTTGAGTTCGCGCGTCATCAAGGCCTGGACGGCCTCGCGCGGTGACTTGCCTTCGTAAAGTATCTGGTAGATTTGCTGGCAGATAGGCATCTCGATACCAAGCTCGTCGGCGACCTCCTTGACCGCCTCGGCGGCGAGCACGCCTTCGACAACCTGCTGAATCTCTTCCTGCGCTTCCTCGACGGTCTTTCCGCTGGCGAGAGCCAGGCCCATGCGGCGGTTACGGGACAGGTTGTCGGTGCAGGTCAGCACGAGATCGCCCATGCAGGCGAGACCCATAAAGGTCTCCTTTTTCGCGCCCAGTGCGGCGCCCAGTCGGCTGAGCTCGACCAGTCCTCGCGTTATGAGCGCGATGCGGGTATTGGCGCCGAAGCCCAGGCCATCGGACATGCCCGCGGCGATCGCAAGCACGTTCTTGACCGCGCCGCCTACTTCCACGCCAACCATGTCGTCGGACGTATAGGCGCGGAAATTGTCGCCGGACAGCGCCTGCGCCAGGTCCTCTGCGAAGTCGCTGTCGTTGGCCGCAATCGTCATCGCGGTCGGCAGACCCTCCGCGACCTCTTTGGCAAACGTCGGGCCGCTGAGCACCGCCATCGGCCGCCCCTCGCCAAGCACCTCCCCGGCAACTGTGTGCGGCAGCTTGCCCGAGTGCAGCTCGAAGCCCTTCGTTGCCCAGCAAATGCGCGAGTCGTCGCGCAGCAACGGCTTGATGCGAATCAGCGTGTCGCGCAGGCCGTGGCTGGGTACGACCACGAGCACGTCGCGAATGCCGTCGAGACAGGCCTCTAGGTCGGCGTACGCGTTGAGGTTGGGTGGAAATGCGGCGCCGGGCAAATAGCGCTTGTTCTCGCCCGTCGCGGCCATGTCCTCGAGCAGGTCCAGCTCGAGGATCCCGCCGAGACGAACATCACTGCCGCAACGTGCGAGCTGCATCGCCAGCGCGGTTCCCCATGAACCGGCGCCGATAACGGCAACCCGCTTCGCTGCGGCGTTTATCAGTGCGTCTCCGCAGCCTCGGCCTGCTGCTGCGCAGCGGCCTGGCGGGACTGCATGTATAGCGCGTCAAAATTGATCGGCTGCAGCACGAATTCCGGAAAACCACCGCGCTGCACCGTGCTCGCAATTGCCTCACGCGCATACGGGAACAGTATGTTCGGGCAGAAACTGCCAACGATGGCGCTGAATTCTTCCTGGTCGTAACCGTCGATCTGGAACAGCCCGGCCTGTTGCACCTCGGCAAGGAACATTGTCTGGTCGTCCTGCTTGGCTTCGACCGTGATTGTGAGCACCACCTCGTGCATGGCGTCGTCGCCTTCGACCGGCTTGTGGCTACTGCGCAGATTCAGGTCCGTATGTGGGCTCCAGTCTCCCGAGCGGAACACGTCAGGCGCCTTGGGCGACTCGAACGAAAAATCCTTGACGTAGATTTTGGAGATGCCGATCTGCTTGCCGGCATCGTTGTTGGTTTCTTCTGCCATTGCTATTTCCTGTTATGACTTCTTGCCTTTGCTCTTGGTCTTCTTGCCGCTGACGACCGGAAGTCCGGCCTGGCCCCATGCGTTCATTCCGCCCTTGAGCGAATAGGCGCTTTCGAAGCCCGACTGCCGCAACATGGCGACCGCTTTGTTGGAGGTAATGCCGGAATCGCAAACGGCGATGACCGGTGCGGATTTGTTCAACGTGTCCTTCCTGGTGGAGAACTCGTCGAACGGAATATTTTTTGCGTTAACAATGTGGCCGCGCATAAAAGACTCGGAGCTGCGCAAGTCAACAACCGCCGCATCATTGTTCATCAGCGCCACCGCATCGGCCGGCGTCACGGCAACCATGCCGCTGGCCTTGCGCCGCATCTCGGAGAAGATCAGCACGAAAAAGCTGATCATCAGGGCCGTCACCAGCAGCGGGTGATTGCCGGTGAACTCGAAAACTTGTTCCATCGTTATCTCGGGACGCGTGGCACCGCGCCCGGCTTGTGGCAAAGCGCGCATTATACCAAACTGCCCGTCATGAAAGCGCTCCAGGCCCTCGCATTGCTTGCCCTCGCGGCCGCGATCGTTCAGGCCCCGGTCCAGGCCCAGGAGACCGGGGGCGAACTCGCCAAGATCAAGGAGCAGGAGCTCGAAGAAGTTCGCGAGCGCATCTCGGACCTCAAAGAGAGCATGGACAAAAGTGCCGAAGCGCGTGACCGGCTGACAGGCGAGCTGCAGGAGTCCGAGATCGAAATCGCCGAGAAGCGCGCCCGGCTGAAAGAACTCGAGCGCGAGCGCGATTACGCCACGCGCCGCAAGGCCGAGCTGGATGCGCAGCTCGCCGAGCGGGAGGCCGAACTCGACGAGGAGTCGGCGGAGCTGGCCGAACAGGTGCGCGCCGCCTACATGAGCGGCAGCCAGGAACGCATCAAGCTGCTGCTGAACCAGCGGGATCCGGCGACGCTGGGCCGACTCATGGCGTACTACGGTTATCTCAACGACTACCGCGGCGCCAATATCGAGAGCGTTACGGCGGCGATTCGCGAACTGGCGCAACTGCGCAGCGAGGTGGCGGCCGAGGAAGCTCGCATCGCCGAGCTGGCACGCCAGCGATACGATGAGCTGACGCGCCTGAGCCACGCCCAGGACCGACGGCAGGAGCTATTGTCCGGGCTGCGCCAGCGACTGGCCGACGAGGGCCAGGAGGTCGAGCGGCTGGCGGCGCAGGAGAAAGATCTGTCACGGCTCATTGCCGAGCTGACCACGATACTGTCCGACTACCCGATCAACTCCGAGGATCCGTTTCGGGAGCACAAGGGTCGGCTGACCTGGCCTGTCGCTGGCACGCTGTTGCATGATTTCGGCCAGCCGCGAGCAACCAGCCAGGTCAAATGGAACGGTGTTGTGCTGGCAGCGCCGCGCGGCCGGGAGGTGCGCTCGGTGTATCACGGCCGGGTCGCCTTTGCCGACTGGCTGGCCGGCCTCGGGCTGCTCGTCATCGTCGACCATGGCGAGGGCTACATGACCTTGTACGGCTACAACGAAACCATTCTCAAGGACGCGGGCGACTGGGTTGCGCCGGGAGACGTCATCGCGACGGTTGGCGACAGTGGCGGGCAGAGCCAGTCGAGCCTGTATTTCGAATTGCGCCGCGGCACGAAGCCGATCAATCCGCGAGAATGGGTGACGCGCCGGCCCGGCCAGTAAAACGTGACGCCGGCGTATAGGACCGGCCCCGGGGCTGTGCTAAGGTCGGAAATCCTGTCCAGACGGAAAACAGCGGCGGGGCAGCAGGAGATTCATATGTTGTTGAAAACCAGGGCGATTCTGGTTGTAGTGGTCGGCACGGTGATGGGCTTCAGCCTGTCCATGAGTGGTGGGCTGCTCGAGTACCGGCCGCCCGCGGACGACAACGAGCGCGCCATGGAACAGGCTCAGCGGTTTGCAGAGGTCATGCAGCGCGTAAAGCGGGAATATGTCGAACCGCTCGACGACGAAGAGCTGCTCGACGCTGCTATCCGCGGCATGGTGGCCGACCTGGATGCCCACTCCGAATTCCTGGACGCCAGCGAATACCGCGATATCCGCATTAGTACGACGGGAAGCTACACGGGCATTGGCGTAGAGGTGAGCGAGCAGGATGGCGAGATTACTGTCATCACGCCGATGATGGGTTCGCCAGCCGCGCGGTCCGGCATTCGCAGCGGCGACAAGATCATTGCCGTGGACGGCCAGGGCGTCGATGAAGTCAACGTCCACGCAACAATGAGCCGTATGCGCGGTCGCGCCGGCTCGAAGGTTACGATTACCGTCGACCGGGAAGGCGAGGCGATACTGCACGAGATGCGCCGCGAGGTCATCCGTGTCGCCAGCGTCAGTCACGAACTGCTCGGTCCGGCGCAGGGCTATGCGCGCCTGAGCCAGTTCAGCGAAACCACGGCGCGAGAACTCAGCCGCGCCATCGACCAGTTACAGGACGAGAACGACGGCATGCTGTCGGGCCTTGTCCTTGACCTGCGCAACAACCCGGGCGGCGTGCTCGATTCCGCTGTCGATGTCACCGACCTGTTCCTCGATTCCGGCGTGATCGTGTCGGCCGAGGGGCGCACGCACGACTCGCGCTTCCGCCGCTCGGCGCATCGCGGTGATGTGCTCGATGGCGCCGACCTGATCGTGCTCGTCAATGAGGGTTCGGCGTCGGCATCGGAGATCGTTGCCGGTGCGCTGCAGGATCACGGCCGCGCGACAATCGTCGGTACGCCAACGTTCGGCAAAGGGCTGGTCCAGACGGTTATGCCGCTGTCGCAGGGCCGCGCCATCAAGCTCACGACGTCGCGTTACTACACGCCATCAGGCGACTCGATTCACGAGACGGGCATCACGCCCGATGTGTTTGTCGAGAACACCCCCGGTTTCCCGGATCTGAGTCTTGCCGCCGCGGTTGACGCTGAGCAGGATTCGCAGCTTGTCGAGGCCGTTGAGCGGCTGCAACGACGACGGGTGATGCACAGCAAGGCGCAATGAACCGGCGCCGGTTCGTCCTAACGGCAGCCAGCACGCTGCTGTCCGCACAGACTTATGCCGAAACCCGGCCCCGCATTGCGATCATTATCGACGATCTCGGCTACCAGCTGGGCGCCGGCCGCCGCGCGCTTGCGTTACCTGGCCCGATCGCTTTTGCGGTGCTTCCGGAAACACCTTATGGCCGCAGGCTCGCCATGCTGGCCAATGAAGCAGGCAGGGAGGTGCTGTTGCACCTGCCGCTCGAGGCGGTGAATCACGAGGGGCCTGCCGAGCCGGGTGGTATTACGCTGGACATGAGCCGGGGCGCGTTCAGGGCGACATTTGCCGACGCAATCGCGACGGTGCCTTTCGCCGTGGGGGTCAGCAGCCACCGCGGCAGCCTTCTGACCCGACATCCCGGGCACATGGCGTGGCTCATGGAAGAGATTCGGGCGCGCGAGGACCTGTTCTTTATCGACAGTTACACAACGCACGAGAGCATCGCGTTGCAGGTAGCCCGCGAGGAAGGCGTCTCTGCGACCCGGCGCGACGTGTTCCTGGACCACGAGCGCACGGTAGAGGCCGTGTCACGGGAGTTCGGGCGTCTCAAGAAAAAAGCGCGTCGGCAGGGCCACGCTGTTGCGATCGGTCACCCGTTTCCGGAGACTCTCGAAGTGCTCGAGCAGCAGTTGCCGTTACTCGAAGATGAAGGCTTCGAACTCGTAACGATCGGCGAGTTGATTCGCGAAGAGCGGAACCGTATCTGACCAAAGTGTTCTAAACTAGCCGGGGAAGACACTGCAGTTTCTAATGAAGAAGATTGTCACCGCGCTAGCGCTCGCATTTCTCGTTACCGGCCAGATGTACGCCCAGGACCAGGAGGCCGAAGAGGCCGCGGCGTCCAAGGACGTCGCCTGCACGATGCAGTGGGATCCGGTCTGCGGCATCGATGGGCAGACGTACAGCAACGACTGCGTCGCCCGCGCGGCCGGCGTCGATGTTGCGACCCTCGGCATCTGCCCGACGAGCGACTCAAGCTGCAGCGACGAGTACGATCCCGTCTGCGGCATCAACGGCACGACCTATGTGAACGAGTGTTTTGCCCGACTGTCCGGCGTCCAGGTGGCCGGCCTGGGAGAGTGCACGCCGAGCGGCTGTCCCAGCGTCGAAGAGCCGGTTTGCGGTATGAACGGCCGCACTTACATCAATCGCTGCGAGGCAGACGCCGAACGCGTGCCGATTCAGCGCATCGGGCTGTGCGACCTCGATAACTGCCCGAAGGTGTTCGCACCCGTCTGTGCCGATGGCGTCACCTACGACAACGCGTGCCGCGCCGAAAAAGAAGGGGTGCTGGCCTACACGCCGGGCATCTGCAACGTGCGCTCCTGCCCCTCGATATTCGTGCCTGTCTGCGGGGCCGACGGCATGACCTACAGCAACGCCTGCCAGGCCGAGCGTCGCGGCGTGCGAATCGATTACGCGGGTATCTGCGAAGGCCAGGGCAGAAATTGCCCCCGCGAATACTCCCCGGTCTGCGGTATCGACGGCGTAACCTACGAGAACGAATGCCAGATTGAAAACGCCGGCGTGACCAAAGCCTACGCCGGCGCTTGTGTTGGCGACTGACCTCGCTAGCTAGCTGGGCGGGTACGTATAGCTCGAGCCGAAGCCCAGCGGTATGCCGATAAAGAAGTAGATCAGCAGGAATATCGTCCAGGTCAGCAGGAACCACATCGAGTACGGCAGCATCATCGCTGTCAGCGTGCCGATTCCCGTGCTCTTCACGTAGCGCTGGCAGTAGACGACCACGAGCTGGAAGTAAGGCATCAGCGGAGTGATGATGTTGGTGCTCGAGTCGCCAACGCGATAGGCCGCCTGCGTCAGGTCCGGCGAGATGCCGAGAGACATCAGCATTGGCACGAAGATAGGCGCCAGCAACCCCCACTTGCCGCTAGCCGAGCCGACGAAGATGTTGACGAACGCTGTCAGCAACACTATTCCAACAATCGTGACATACGCATTGGCGTTCATGGCCTTGAGGAAATTCGCGCCCTCGAGCGCCAGCAGCACGCCCAGGTTCGACTGCCCGAACGCGTAAACGAACTGCGCAATAAAGAACATGATGACGAGGTAGTACGCCATGCCGTGCATCGCGTGCGTCATGCCCTCGATCATGTCCTTGGAGCTCTTCATCGTGCCTGCGACGATGCCGTAGACGACGCCGGGAACCAGGAACAGCAGGAAGATAAGCGACACGATCGACCGCATCACCGGGGCGTTGAAGCTCTTCCAGTCGCCCGCCGAATCGCGCCAGGCACTGCCCTCCGGAATGACGCTGACAACCAGTGCGACGATGCCCAGCACCATGACAATCAGCGCCCAGCGCAGGCCCTTGCGCTCGTTGTCCTGCAGGTCATGCATCTCCGGCAGATCCTCGGCGTCGCCGTCGATCTCGGTCTTCGAGATCCGCGGCTCAACCACCTTGTCGGTGATGTACCAGCCGAGACTGATAATCAGGATCGACGAAATCGTCGTGAAGAAGTAATTGTTGAGCGGGTTGACCTCTATCGCCGGGTCGAGAATCTGCGCGCCAGCCTGGGTAAGGCCCTGCAGCAACGGGTCGAGTGAACTCGGCACGAAGTTGGCCGAGAAGCCGCCCGAGACGCCCGCAAACGCGGCCGCAATGCCCGCCAGCGGGTGTCGGCCCGCCGCATAGAAGATTACGCCGCCGAGCGGAATCACCAGCACGTAACCCGCGTCCACGGCTGAGTGCGACACGATACCAACGAGAATGACCATCGGCGTGAGCAAAGATGGCGGCGTGACGTTGAGCAACGAACGAATGGCCGAGTTGATGAAACCGGTGTGCTCCGCCACGCCGATGCCCAGCATCGCCACTAGCACCACGCCAACCGGGTGGAAGTGGGAGAAATTCGTCACCATGACCGACAGGAACTCGGTCAGCGCCGAAGCGGTCAGCAGGTTGTTGATGACCAGGGGCTCGCTCGTTCGCGGATCGATGACGCCGAACGATACGTACGACAACATCCACGACAAAACCCAGACGATGAACAGCAGCGCAATAAACAGCACTGCGGGATCAGGCAGGGCGTTGCCTACACGTTCTACGGTGCCGAGAAAGCCGCCGTTGTTACTGCCCTTGCTCGCAGCCTGTTCTTGTTTTTCTTCGGACATTTGAGTTCCCCTTTACCAGCCGCAGGTCCGGCCCTGGTTCTGTTCCTTGAGGTAAGCCATGAGCGGTGCGAAGTAGTCGATGATTGCTGATGCATCCATCTCGCGCGTGCCGGTCAGCTTCTCTAGCGTGTCCTGCCAGGGCTCGCTCTGGCCGGCTTCGAGCATCGCGTAGAACTTCTCACCGGCCTCCTCGTCACCGAAGATCGAGCAGGCGTGCAGGTCGCCCTCGTGGCCTGTAATCTCGCACAGCGAGCGGTGGAACTGGAATTGCAGGATGCGAGCAAGGAAGTAGCGCGTGTACGAGACGTTGCCCGGCACGTGGTACTTGGCGCCCGGATCGAAGTCGGCCTCGCTGCGCTCGACCGCCGGCGCGATGCCCTGGTAACGCGTGCGCATCTCCCACCAGCTCTTGTTGTAGTCTTCGGGCGCCACCTCACCCGCGAACACGGCC
>JAAUYE010019212.1_pt1 | contig 9944 bp, 9 predicted proteins | sample 7278081 | NCBI WGS metagenome assembly JAAUYE01 (sample SAMN14350131, study PRJNA611818) | marine sediment metagenome | isolation source: surface marine sediment (0.6m) | place: French Polynesia: Moorea | collected 2018-08
AGCGCTTCCCGCTTTGGGAAAGCTCAATCAGCTTGACCGACGACGTCGTTATGTCGAGGCCCAGGAGCGGCTGAGATTTTTTGCCGAATAACACGTATTTTTCCTTTCAAGTCGGTAAGTTGCGAGCCAAATATAACGTCGGTCTCAGCAATTCGATTTAACTATATATCAACAAAATGTTAAATAAAACGTGACTTTGTTCACGATCCAGCGATCCGAATCATATGCTCAAGAGCAGGTCGATTCCGTGAACTGGTTGGTACCCCGGAGGGGCGCCCGTATTGCGGGTACCGCACACATTGTTATCATCTGCCGCCATAAGCTTGGGTTCACGAGGCATTTGCCTTCGAAATGCCACATTTTTTGCAGCCGACGGACATTTGCGCACCGTCTCATTACATATATGCCGGTGATGTCGCGACAGTGGCAGAACCCTCCCTTTAGCCCGTAACGACGCCAGCGACTATGCAAAGCCGAGTAAAAAGCCACAACAACGGCCGTCACAAATCGAAGAAACGGCATCTGCGCTGGCTCATCATCGTCCTGGGCCTGGGCGTCAGCGGCGTTATTGCCGGCGTGGCGGGTGTGATCGGCGCCTATTTCTATGTCGCGCCGTCGTTGCCGGCTGCCGAGACGATTCGCGACATCCCGCTGCAGATTCCGCTGCGTGTGTTCAGCCGCGACGGTCACCTGATTGCCGAGTTCGGTGAGCGGCGGCGCATCCTCGTCACCTACGACGAGGTTCCCGAGCACGTCATCAACGCGTTCATCGCAGCCGAAGACAGGCGCTTCTGGGTCCACCCCGGAATCGACTACCGCGGCCTGTTGCGTGCGTTCTACCAGCTCGTTACCACGGGCGAGGTCGAGGCTGGCGGCAGCACGCTGACCCAGCAGCTGGCGCGCAGCTATTTCCTGTCGCTCGATCGCACCATCGAACGCAAGTTCAAGGAAGGCGCGCTCGCGGTACGTATAGAAAAGGAGTTCACCAAGGAACAGATCATGGCGCTGTTCCTCAACAAGATGTTCTTCGGTCAGCGCGCCTACGGCGTGTCCGCGGCCGCGCAGGTGTATTTCAACAAGCCGTTGGAGGACCTGACCGTGGCCGAGGCGGCGACTCTCGCAGGCGTGCTGCCGGCGCCGTCTCGATACAACCCCGTCCGCAGTGCGGAGGAAGCGACCAAGCGGCGCGGCTATGTGCTCGGACGCATGCTCGATATCGGCTACATCGACCGCGAAGAGTATGACGTAGCGATGGCGACGCCGATCGAATCGCGACTGTACGGCACCGCCGTCGAGCTGGAAGCGCCGTACGTTGCCGAAATGGTCCGCCGCGACATGCTGGAGCGATTCGGCGAGTCCTATTCCACCGACGGCTACCAGGTGGTCACGACGCTCGACTCGAGGCTGCAGACCGCCGCCAACTACGCCGTGCGCAACGGCCTGCTCGAGTTTACGCGGCGGCGCGGTTACCGTGGCCCGCTTGGCCATTTCGAGCTCACGCCCGAGATTCTCGCGACACCGTTCAGCGAATGGCCGCTGGACATTCGCCAGGCGCTCGAACAATACGCGCCCGGCGGCCTGACGGTTGCGTTCGTGACAAAAACTTCTGAAGAAGACAACAGCGCGATCGCGGTAACGCGAAACGGCACCGAGCTGACGATTCCGTGGTCAGGCTCGTCCTGGGCGAAACCGTTTGTGGACCTCGCGACGACGGGCCCGGCGCCGGAGACCGTTGCCGACGTCATGGTGCCCGGCGATGTCGTGCTCGTCATGCCGACGGCGGCCGGCACCTGGGCGCTTGCGCAGATGCCGCAGGCGCAGAGCGCCCTGGTCGCACTCGACCCCGCCGATGGTTCCATCGCCAGCCTCGTGGGCGGCTTCGATTTCGCCATCAGCAAATACAACCGCGCCACGCAGGCGTTTCGCCAGCCGGGCTCGGCGTTCAAACCTTTCATTTACTCGGCGGCTCTGGAGCATGGCAACACGGTTGCCACCGTTATTCTCGACGCCCCGATCGTGATCAGCTCTTCCGAGCTCGAAGCGGTCTGGCGCCCCATCAACTACAGCGGCCGCTTCTACGGCCCGACGCGGCTGCGCAACGCGCTGGTCCGCTCGATGAATCTCGTGTCGGTGCGCCTGTTGCTCTTCGAGACCGGCTTCGGCAATGCCATCAACCATATCGCCAAGTTCGGTTTCGGCGACGCCGCGCTGATACGCAACGGTTCGCTCGCCCTTGGTGGCGGCAATGCGTCGCCGCTCGACATGACGCAGGGTTATGCGGTCTTTGCCAACGGCGGCCACGGCGTCCAGCCGCATGTCATCGATGCGATTTACGGACCGGAAGGAGAAACGCTGTATCGTGCGGATCCCGCGGTTGTGTGCGCCGCGTGCGAAGCCGAGCCTGACCCGGACCGCATCATCGAGTATGACGAAGACGGCAACCCGGTCGAGGAATTCCCGCTCGAACAGATGGCCGACGTCGCGCTCGAGTTCCAGCCGGACGCATCCGTCGCGCCGGAGATTTTCGAGAACGTCAACGCGGCCCCCCGGGTGATCACTGCCCAGAACGCATTCCTGATCCAGGACCTCATGCGCGACGTCATCCGGCGGGGTACCGGGCGCCGCGCGCTCGTGCTTGGGCGTCGCGACCTGTCTGGCAAGACGGGTACGTCCAATGACCAGCGTGACGCGTGGTTCGGCGGCTTTAACAGCGACCTCGCGACGGTCGTCTGGGTAGGCTATGACGACAGCCTGCCGCTGGGGCCCGGCGAAGAGGGGTCGCGGACCGCCCTGCCTATCTGGATCGAATTCATGCGTCTTGCCCTGCGCGGTGTTGCAGAAAACCAGATGGCGATGCCGGCAGGCATCGTGTCGGTGCGCATCGACCCGGCTACGGGATGCCCGGCTCGCGCCGGCCAGCGCGACACGATCTTTGAGTACTTCCGTGAAGGCCACGTGCCGGTCTGCGAGGATGTCGAGGAGCTTCCCGACCTCTTCAACGACGCCAGCGGTACCGACCCGGAACCGGAGGAAGAGGAAGGCCCCGAGGACCTTTTCTGACAACCATGCCCGGCAAACACAACGGGAACGGCGATCGGCAGCGGCAAACCGTGGCGCAGGAAGCGGCGCGCCTGATCGTGGAGCACGGCATTCGCGACTTTCGTGTTGCCAAGACCAAGGCTGCCGAACGCCTCGGTGTCAGCGGCCGCGGTTCGTTGCCCGGCAATGCAGAGATCGAGCTTGCGGTCAGCAATCACCTTTCGCTGTTCGGCGGCGACTCGCATGCCAACCACCTTGGTCAGCTTCGCGAGGCCGCCCTTTCCGCGATGGACATGCTGGCCGAATTTTCGCCACGGCTCGTAGGGCCGGTGCTGCAGGGGACCGCCGATCACAACTCGGCCGTTAACCTTCACGTCTTTGCTGATAGCCCGGAAGCGGTCGCACTGGAGCTGCACGCCCGTGGCTATGATTGCCGCCCTTATGAACGCCGGCTCAGGATCAGCCGCGGCAAGGGCGCCAGGCCCGAGTCATTTGCGGGTTACGAATTCCGGCTCGAACACGCCGCCGTCCAGGCGACGGTCTTCCCGGTAGACGGAATTCGCCAGGCGCCTATTTCGCCCGTAGACGGCAAGCCGATGAAGCGGGCGAACCGCAAGGCGGTACGAGAACTACTCGAATAGTGGCCGCGGCGGAGAAGCGCCATACCGGAAGTAAAGCGCAGCGAAGCGAGCCATGCAGGTATGGCGCTATCGCAGTCGCGGCCGTTCTTGGACCAGGTTACCGCTTGTCGATCGCCACGTAATCGCGCTGCGCCGGACCCTGGTAGAGCTGGCGCGGCCGGGCAATGCGCCCGGTCGGATCCGAGATCATCTCCCGCCAGTGTGCGGTCCAGCCGACAGAACGACCCAGAGCAAACATCACCGTAAACATTGACGTCGGGATGCCGAGCGCGCGGTAGATGATGCCCGAGTAGAAATCGACGTTCGGGTACAGCTTCTTCTCGATGAAGTAGTCATCCTTGAGCGCGATCTCTTCGAGCGCGAGCGCCAGCTCGAACATCGGCGAGTCGTCACGGCCAAGTCGCTTGAGAACCTTGTGGCACATTTCCCGAATGATCGTGGCGCGCGGATCGAAGTTCTTGTACACGCGGTGACCGAAACCCATGAGGCGAAACGGATCGTCCCGGTCCTTCGCTTTGGCCACGTACTTGTTGATCTGGCTCTTGTCGCCAATCTCCGCGAGCATCTTGAGCACGGCCTCGTTGGCACCGCCGTGGGCAGGCCCCCAGAGCGCCGAAATGCCGGCGGCGATCGCCGAGTACGGGTTGGCGCCCGAGCTGCCCGCCATGCGCACCGTCGACGTCGAGCAGTTCTGCTCGTGGTCGGCATGCAGAATAAACAGCAGGTCGATGGCTTCCGCCGAAACCGGATCGATCTCGTAGGGCTCGGCGGGAACCGAAAACAGCATCTGCAGGAAATTCTCGGTGTAGTCGAGGTCGTTCCGCGGATACATGAAGGGCTGGCCGATATTGAGCTTGTAGGCCGCGGCCGCGATCGTCGGCAGCTTGGCCAGGATACGGTGAGCGAAGATGTCACGGTGCTCGGGGTCCGAGGTATCCATCGTGTCGTGGTAATACGCCGACATCGAACCAACCACGGCCGACAGCATTGCCATCGGGTGCGCGTCGTAGCGGAACCCCTTGAAGAAGTTCAGCATGCCCTCGTTGAGCATCGTGTGGGTGCGGATCGTGTGATCGAACTTCTCGAGTTCCGCGGACGTCGGCAGCTCACCGTGCAGCAACAGGTAGGACACCTCGAGAAAGTTGGAGTGCTCGGCAAGCTGTTCGACCGGGTAGCCCCGGTACATCAGGATGCCTTTCTCACCATCAATAAAGGTGATATCGGACTCGCAGCTTCCCGTGGAAACGAAACCGGGATCGTAGGTGAATACGCCCTGTTCCTTGTACAACTTGCCGACATCGATGACGTCGGGTCCCGTGGTGCCGGAGCGTACCGGCAGTTCCGTTTCAGTGCCGCTGGGGCTGGTCAGGCGAAAGGCGTCCTTGTTCATTTTATTCCTCGCTTGTTATCCGCACGAGCATAGCAGAGCCCCGCCAGGTAACGGCGGTGCTCGCACATCAGGTTAGCAGCCTCCAAAAACCGAAGGCTATCCGGGACTTCCCTTAGCCGGGTTGCCCTTAGCTCATTCCGTACTTGCGGCGGAACTTGTCTACGCGGCCGCCAGTATCGACGATCTTCTGCTTGCCGGTATAAAACGGATGGCACGAAGAGCAGACCTCGATCAGGAGGTCTTCGCCGAGCGTCGAACGCGTCGTGAACTCGTTACCGCAACTGCAGGTTACCTTGATGTCGCTGTAGTTGGGATGGATGTCGGCCTTCATTGTCTTGCTCTCCGGAGCACGCGGGCGTGCGAAAAGGGCGCGTAATATATAGTGAAGCGGCGATCGCCGCAAGCCCCCGCCGTTGTGCGGATGTTTATCCACAGAACCTGTGGATAACTCTGTGGAAGAATTTTGAACGAGTGCCCTAAGGTGCGGATTTTCAAGCACCCTCGTTAATTTGACGATTTTGTGACCATTTTCAGAAGTTCAATATAAACAACAAGTTATGAGGTTTTTTCGACACTCAAAGTGAATTGAGGCCTCTGCCGCACTGAAAATATAGGCATCCCGTCAGTCTTGTGCATAAAGGGATAAGTGCGCGGAGCGCCCCCGGCGCCCTATTCCGGCAGAAATTCGGCCTGCAAATCGTTCAAAAATCGGCGCCCCAGCGCAGTTACACGCCAGGAATCGTCGCCGGTGCTTTCCATCAGGCCGGCGGCCAACGGCTGGTGCAGACGTGCGCGCAGCGTGTCGGCTGACTCACCCGTGCGCGCCGAAAAATCACGGGCACTGATGTCTTCGCGCAGGCGCACCGTGTTCAGCAGGTACTCGAACAGCAACTCCGGACCCGCCACTGGCCGCAAGTCGGTCTCGGGGTCCCCGGACTCCAGCGTTTCGATGTACTGCTTCGGGTGCGCCGGTTTTGCATAACGCCAGATTCCCGCCGCGTCGGTGATCTTGCCGTGCGCGCCGGCTCCCGCAGCAAGATAGTCGCCATACGACCAGTAGTTGAGATTGTGGCGGCACTCACGGCCGTGCCGCGCATACGCCGACACCTCGTATTGCTGGAAGCCACGGCCGCTGAGCAGCTCCTGGCCGCGACTCAGCATGTCGGCTGCCACATCTTCATTGGGGAGGCCCTGCGGCGGCCGCGCGTGGAAAACGGTGTTGGGCTCGAGCGTCAGGTGGTACCAGGAAATATGTTCAGGCCCGAGCCCGATGGCAGCCTCCAGGTCGCTCAATGCGCCCGGCGTATCCTGCCCTGGCAGGCCATACATGATATCGAGATTGATGTTGTCAAATCCGGCCTCCCGGGCCCCTTCGAACGAACGGCGAATGTCGTCGATGCTGTGGATTCTGCCGAGCGCCTGCAATGAGGTGGACGAAAAACTCTGCGCCCCGAGCGACAGGCGGTTGACCCCCGCCGCGCGATAGCCGGCCGGGTCGCCGCATTCGACCGTTCCCGGGTTGGCCTCCATCGTCACCTCGATGCCGCCGGCCAGCGCATAGTGTTCGTCGACCGCCTCGAGCAATGTGGCGATCTGCTCGGGAGAAAACACGCTCGGCGTGCCTCCGCCGATAAAGATGCTGATCAGCTCGCGGCCGGCGGCACGGCGCGACTCCGCGGCCAGGTCGATTAGCAGCGCATCGAGATACCGCGAGAGCGGGGCCTCGTCCCCCATTGTCCACGAGTTGAAGTCACAGTACGGGCACTTGCGTACACACCACGGCAGGTGAATGTACAGCGACAGCGGCGGCAGTTCGGGCGGCCTCAGTCCCATTCGATGGCGTGCAGCTTGCGGCCGAGCTCTGCAATCGCCTGGCCGCGGTGGCTGCGAGCATTCTTCTCTTGCGGGCTGAGCTCTGCCGAGCTCCTGCCCAGTTCGGGCACGTAGAACAGCGGGTCATAGCCGAAACCCCCTGCCCCCCGCCGCTCCTGCAGGATGCGGCCGCGCCATTCGCCCCGGGCAATGACCGGCTCGTCCATCCCCGGCGCGATGAAGCACGCAACGCAATGAAACGCGGCGCCGCGCTGCTCATCGGGTATTCCGTTCAGCTCGGTCAGCAGAAGCTCATTGTTGCTGTCGTCGGTTGCGCCCGGTCCCGCGTAGCGTGCCGAGTAAACACCCGGTCTGCCGTCGAGAGCGTCAACGCATATTCCCGAATCGTCGGCGATTGCCGGCAGCCCGGTTGCGTCGACGGCATGCTGCGCCTTGATCAGCGCATTCTCCACAAACGTCGTGCCGGTCTCGTCGGCATCCGTAACGCCAAACTCCGATTGCGGCACGACCTCGATCCGGAGGTCTGCGAGTAGCCGGGCAATTTCCGCGACCTTGCCGACATTGCCGCTGGCCAGCACGATCTTGTCGGGCTTTCCCGGCATCACGCCCTCAGGGCGTCGGATTGAGCTGCAATGATCTCGTCGATGCCCTTCCTGGCCAGGTCGAGCATCGCGTCAAATTCTTCGCGTGTGAATGCATGCCCTTCAGCCGTCCCCTGCACTTCGACGAAATTGCCGACCTCGTTCATGACAATGTTCATGTCGGTCTCGGCCTCCGAGTCCTCGGCATAGTCGAGATCGAGCACTGGAGCCCCGTCATAAATGCCGACCGACACTGCCGCGACTCGTCCATGCAGCGGGTTCTTCGGGATCTCGCTGCCCATGCGCCGCATTGCGAGCTCCAGCGCGACATAGGCGCCGCTGATCGCCGCGGTGCGCGTACCGCCGTCGGCCTGGATCACGTCGCAGTCCAGCGTCACGGTTCGTTCTCCGAGCGCCTCGAGATCGGTCACCGCCCGCAACGAACGCCCGATCAACCGCTGAATCTCCAAGGTCCGGCCGCCCTGTTTGCCACGGGCCGCTTCGCGCGCCATGCGCGTATTCGTCGAGCGCGGCAGCATGCCGTACTCCGCGGTTACCCAGCCGCCGCCGCTGCCGCGCAGCCAGGGCGGTACCCGGCCCTCGACGCTGGCCGTGCACAACACGCGCGTGTTGCCGAATTCGGCGAGTACGCTGCCTTCGGCGTGGGAGGTGTAATCGGGGGTAAAACGCACGACCCTCATCTGGTCGGCAGCGCGGCCGCTCGGGCGCATCATCGCTCTCCGTTAGTCGTTACCGTGCCAGCGTAGCGCGGTTCCGGTCGTATTGTCGCTGTATGGCGCGTTGACGCTCAGTGCCTGCAGGCTCAGATCCTTCAGGTTCTGGGCGAGGTTATTGTCGCCCGGCGCACCGATCTGCGCCATGTCATCATCGGACAGCCCTGACCACAATCCGTCGGAACAGGCCAGCAACACGTCACCCGGCGACAATGGCCGCTTGCCCGTGATGCTCATGTCCGGCACCGCCATATCGCCGCCGATGCAGCATTCGACGAAGTTGCGCATCGGATGATCCTGGGCCTCTTCCTCGGTGATCGCCCCCTCCTGGATCAGCACCTCGACATGGCTGTGATCGCGAGATCGTTCCAGCACCATGCCGTTGCGAATCTGGTAGATGCGGCTGTCCCCAATATGCCCCCAGTACGAACCGCCTTCCTGCACCAGGCACACGGCGCAGGTGGCCCGCGGCCGAAAGTCGACGGCGACGCCCTGGCCGAGCGCGACAACCTCATCGTGAGCACGAGACAGCGCCATGTACAGGAACCCCTGCGGATCGAAGATCGGCATCGCGGCGTCCATGAACATGTCCTGCACGACCTTGAGCCCGGTCTCCGCCGCCTGTGCGCCGTCGGAGTGTCCACCCATGCCATCGAACACGAGCATCAGCGCCGCGTCTTCCGCAACGACGACGGCGGCCCGGTCCTGGTTGTCGGTTCGGTCTCCGAGCGCGGACACCTTGGCATATTCGATCTGCATTGCGGATGCGGGCTAGTTCAATAACAATGATTTGATGTTACACAGTATGACAGGCTTTGCACGGCAGTCGGCTGACGCCGCGGCCGGCACCATGACTTGGGAGCTGCGCGCCGTCAATCATCGGTTTCTGGAGGTCCAGTTTCGTTTACCCGAAGAGCTCCGGCCCCAGGAGCAGGCCTTCAAGCAACAGGTTGCGTCAAAGCTGCGCCGAGGCAAAGTTGACTGTGCGCTGCACTTCAACCGCTCCTTCGACCAGCAGGATGAGTTGAAGCTTAACCCCGACATGGTCGAACTGCTCGGTACGCGGGTCACAGAAATACAGAATGCCCTGCCCAACGCGACTTCGCCCGCGGCCCTCGACATCCTGCGCTGGCCCGGCGTGATCGCCGAATCCGAGCTGGACGCCGAGCCGCTCGCCGCCGATGCCGGCGCGCTGCTGGAAACCGCATTGCAGTCGATGGTCGAGATGCGCCAGAGCGAAGGCGCCCGCATTCACGAGATGCTCGCGAGCCGCTGTGACGATATCGGAGCAATCGCCGCCACCGTTCGCGAGCGGCTGCCGACCGTGCTCGAAGCGGCGCATGCCAAACAGCGCGAGCGCATAGAGAAGCTCGACGTCGACGCCGACCCGGCGCGGCTTGAAGTCGAGCTCGCGCTCATCGCCCAGAAGCTCGACGTGGACGAAGAGCTCGATCGCCTCGACAGTCACGTTACGGAGATCCGCCAGGTGCTCGGCAGCGATGAAGCTGTCGGCCGCCGACTCGACTTCCTGATGCAGGAACTCAATCGAGAAGCGAATACCCTGGGTTCGAAGTCCGCCGATGCGGAAACGACCAAGGCCGCGGTCGAGCTCAAGGTGCTGATTGAGCAGATGCGCGAGCAGATCCAGAACGTCGAGTAGCGTGCCTGGCTCCGTCCAGTCTTTCCTGATACGCCGGACACTCCTTGCCTTCCTGGCGCTGGCGCC
>JAAUYE010034346.1_pt1 | contig 9938 bp, 7 predicted proteins | sample 7278081 | NCBI WGS metagenome assembly JAAUYE01 (sample SAMN14350131, study PRJNA611818) | marine sediment metagenome | isolation source: surface marine sediment (0.6m) | place: French Polynesia: Moorea | collected 2018-08
CACGCCGCCTCCACCACCACCCGGTCGCGCCCTGACGCTTTCGCGTCATACAGTGCCGCGTCGGCGCGCGCGATCAGCGCCTCGCCAAGGGACTTCAGGTCGCTCCGGCCGGCGCCCGGGTGGAATTCCGCGATCCCGATCGACACGGTGACGGCAACCTCCCCGCCTGCGGGGAGTTCGAATGGCGCCGCGGCAACGGCTTCGCGCACGCGCTCCGCCACGTGGCGCCCCTCGGCGCTCGTCGTGCGCGGCAACAGGATCACGAACTCCTCCCCGCCGAAGCGCGCCGCGACATCGCTGCTGCGCACCTCCACGTCGACCCGCTGCGCCAGCTCGCGCAGCACGGCGTCGCCGGCGGAGTGGCCCCAGCGGTCGTTCACCTGCTTGAAATGGTCGACGTCGAGCATCATGCAAACGAGGCTGCGGCCGTCCCGGCACGCCGTCGCCAGTTCCTCTTTCATGCGTGCCTGCAGGTAGCGGCGGTTGTGCCAGCCGGTCAGCACGTCGGTGAAACCGCTGCGCCGCAGCCGCGCCCGGTTCACGGCATTCTCGATGCAGAACGACGCGATCACGCCGAGATGCGCGAGGAAATCGCTCGCGTGGTCGGCCGTGTAGCGGTCCGCGTCGGCGCTGCCGAGCGTAATGCTGCCGATCAATTCGTCCCGGCAGCGCAGCGGGATGATCGCGATGCTCGCGAGCGCCTGCGCCGAGCCGACGATCAGGCCGTGGTCGCAGGCGGCGAACCGCCCCATCCAGGGCCTCTGCAGCGCCGTGTAATGCGGCGCGAGGCCGATCAGTGTGTCGACGAAGATCAGGTCGGGATTGCGGTCGGCGTCGGGGGTAAGCAGGAGGTGGCGGATATCGTGGCCCGGGTCGCGGAGCACGACGCTGACCGACTCCAGCTCGAAGCTTTGCCGCAGGCCGTCCGTCATCTCCGCGAGCAGGCTGTCGAGGTCGGGCGCCTGCAGCAGGCGCAGCTGGCGCTGCTGCGAGGAGCGCAGCTTCTCATCGTTGCGGCGGACCTGCGCCGTGAGTGCCTCGAGCCGGCTTTCGGCTTCGGCGAGTTTCAGCTCGAGTTCGTCTGCGGTCTGCATGCAACGGGGATCCTTCACGCCGGCGAACGATGCTTTTACCAGAATCGGCCGGCCGCGTCGCACGACCGGCCCGCAGAAGCGGCGAAGGGTCAGCTGCGCAGCGCGAGGTACTCCCGTCCGCGCTCCATCAGCTCGACGAATCCCTGTTCGTCGCCGCTTGCGACCAGCTCGCGGATGCGGCCAGCGGCATCGACCAGCGCGTCGAGCGGACCGAGGCCGAAACGGTTGAGGTGCTGGATCTCGAAATACAGATGCGGGTTGTCGTGCGCCACGTCGCTGGAGACGAGCAGCTGCGAGTCGAACGTCGTTGACGACATCCGGGCGAGCTTCGGCGCCGCTTCGCCGCTTTCCGCGAGTGCCGTGAAGAAGGCGATGTTGAGCGCGTGTGACAGGCCGAGTACATACGCGATCAGGCGATCGTGGTCGTCGAGCCCCATGTCGAGCTGTTCCACCATCGTCGCGGAGAACAGCGCCTTGGCCTCGGCGGTCGCCTCGGCGGAACCCGCATCGCACACCACCAGGTGGCGGCCGGAGAGCAGGCGCGTGTCCGGACCGAACATCGGGTGCAGCGACGTCACCTTGCAGCCCGCATTGGCGAGCTCGCGCAGGCCGTCGATCAGCGGTGTCTTCAGCGAGCCGATGTCGAACACGAGCCCCTTCGGATTCAGCACCGCGAGCTGCGCGAGAATGCGCCCCGACACGGCGAGCGGGGTCGCCACCACGATCACGTCGTAGTCGACGCCTGCGTCTGTCCAGTTGCGGAACACGCCGGGTCCATCCTCGGCGGACGCATCCGCGATCGTCGTCTCGAAACCCTGGCTCGCGAAGAAGTCGACGAACCAGCCGCCCATCTTGCCAGCGCCGCCGATGACCAGTACGCGCCTGCCGTTGCCCTTGCCCTCGGCGATCACGCGGTCACGTTCCTGGCTCGCGAGCGACGAGCGGATCAGCTCGGTGAGTATCGTCTCGGCGAGTTCCGGGTCGATACCGACGGCCTCAGCCTGGGCCCGGCCCCGGTCGATGACGTCTTTCTCGCGCGCGAAGTCGCGGGTCGCCGTTCCCTCGGCCAGCTTGCTCTGGCCGATCTCGGTGACGATGCGCTGGCGTTCGGCGATCAGGTCGATGATCTGCCGATCGACGTCCGACAGCGCATCGCGTAGGTTTTCGAGGCTCATGGCTTTCCGGTAGCTCGTGCTTGACCATCAACGGTTTCCTTTTACAGGACTCCGGCGAAGCTCGGCAAGCCGTTGCCTTGCGTCAGTCGTCGTAGCGGTAGCGCCATTTGCGCTTGCCGTGCCTGCGGTCGCCGTAGTAGTGGCGATCGTGGTCGTAACGGTAGGCCCGTTTCCGCTCCCAGCGATAGATCTCGAACAGCTGCCACCATGCAATGTGACGATCGTGGCGCAGCGACGAATGGCGGTACCAGTGACGGAAGCCGCGATCGTGCCGGAGCCAGCGGGGCATGTGCCTGTCGCGGTGCATGCGCACGTGATGCTGGCGCGTCGGGTAATGATCGTAAGCGCGCTCGTGCGCTACAGCCGCCGGCGCCGCCGCGAGGCTGATGCCGCAGATGACGATTAGCGTGAAGATTGACTTGATCATGATGACCTCCGGTACTGTCGGGTTCGGGGCCAGATTAGGCGCCGTCCCGTGAACGGCGGCTTAACGCAAACAATTGTTTTCGTTAATTTTATGAACGCGTAATGAACGACGCGGGCAGGGTACTCGGAGGGCGGCACTGTCGCTTGCCGGGCAATCGTGCGACTATTCCGGGCTGCTGTCGTACAACAACCAGAAGCAATGGGCGGAGCAAAGAAGATGAAGACACGCGCAGCGGTGGCCTGGGAGGCCGGCAAGCCACTCGAAATCGAAGAGATCGACCTGGACGGACCGAAGGACGGCGAGGTGCTGCTCCGCAACGTCGCGACCGGCGTGTGCCACACCGACGCGTTTACGCTGTCCGGCGAGGACCCCGAGGGCCTGTTCCCGGCCGTGCTCGGCCACGAGGGCGGCGCCGTCGTGGAAGAGGTCGGCGCCGGCGTCACCTCCGTCGCCGTCGGCGACCACGTCATCCCGCTGTATACGCCGGAATGCGGCGAGTGCAGTTTCTGCACCTCCGGCAAGACCAACCTGTGCCAGGCTATCCGCGTCACGCAGGGGCAGGGCCTGATGCCCGACGGGACGTCCCGGTTCTCGCTCGACGGCAAGCCGATCCACCACTACATGGGCACGTCGACATTCAGCGAGTACACGGTGCTGCCCGAGATCGCCGTCGCGAAGATCCGCAAGGAAGCACCGCTCGAGAAAGTCTGCCTGCTGGGCTGCGGCATCACGACCGGCATCGGGGCGGTGCTGAACACGGCAAAGGTCGAGCCCGGCGCGAGCGTCGCCGTATTCGGGCTCGGCGGCGTCGGCCTGAGCGCCATCCAGGGCGCAACGATGGCGAAAGCCGGCCGCATCCTCGCGATCGACATCAACCCCGACAAGTTCGAACTCGCGAAGCAACTTGGCGCGACCGACACGGTCAACCCGCGCGACTACGATGCGCCGATTCAGGAGGTAATCGTGGAGCTCACCGACGGCGGCGTGGACTACTCGTTCGAGTGCGTGGGTAACGTGGATCTCATGCGGTCCGCGCTCGAGTGCTGCCACAAGGGCTGGGGCGAGTCGGTCATCGTCGGCGTTGCCGGCGCCGGGCAGGAAATCGCCACGCGACCCTTCCAGCTCGTCACGGGCCGCGTCTGGCGCGGCACGGCATTCGGCGGCTGCAAGGGACGGTCGCAGCTCCCGGGCATGGTCGACCAGTACATGGACGGCGAGATCAGGATCGACGAATTCATCACCTACACGATGCCGCTCGAGGACATCAATCGGGCCTTCGACCTGATGCACGAGGGCAAGAGCATCCGCTCGGTCATCCACTACTGACCGCCATCTGCCATGACCCGCGTCGCCGTCGCAACGACTTCCGCGATCGCCGCTGACGCTGCCCGTGAGGTTGCCGCCGCGGGTGGCAACGCGGTCGACTGCGCGCTTGCCACCGCGCTCATGTCGATGAATACCGAACCCGGCGTCTGCGCGCTGGCGGGCGGCGCCTACGTCACCGTGTGGGCACCGGGCCATGACCCGGTGACCTTCGACGGCAATCACGCGGTGCCCGGGCGCGGCCTGCCGCAGGACGAGCGCGGCGGCGGCAAGGTGGACGTGCGCCTCGACTACGGCGGCGGCGTGTCGACAATCGTCGGCCCGGGCTCGGTGGCAATCCCCGGCGCGCTGGCTGCCGTCGACTGCGCCTGGCGGCGTTTCGGCAGCGTGCCTTGGGACGAGCTGTTCCGGCCCACGATCGAGGTCGTCCGTGCAGGCTTCCCGTTGCCCGCGGCCTGCCGCTACTACCTCGGCTACAGCGGGAAGCTGATCTTCGACCGCAGCCGCGACGGCTACACCGCCCTGCACGACGACGACGGCCGGCTCTACGACCGCGGCAGCCCGATCCACGTGCCCCACCTCGCGGACAGCCTGTCTGCGATAGCGGAAAAAGGCGCCGCGATCTTCTACGAGGGTGAACTCGCCGAGATCATTGCGGCGCACGTGCGCAACGGCGGCGGCGCACTGACGCTCGACGACCTTGCCGAGTACGAGGCGATAGAGCGTCCGGCGCTGGTCGCCGATATCGACGACTGGCACATCGCGACGAACCCGCCGCCGGCGGTGGGCGGCGCCGTGCTCACCGCAATGCTGCTCGCCTGCGGCGACCTGCATGCGAGCGACTGGGACAGCCGCTCGCTCGACAAGCTCATCCGCGTGCAGCGCGCCTGCCTCGACTTCCGCCGTGATCATCTCGATGTCGCCGAAGACGTCGACACGGCGGCGGCCGAACTCATTCATGCGGCAAAGCAGGGCCAGTTCCTGTCGCAATGGTCTTCCTCGTCGACCGTGCATACCTCGGCGGTCGATGACTCGGGCATCGGCTGCGCGGTCACCGCATCGTCGGGCTACGGCTCGGGCGAAATGCCGGACGGCACCGGGCTGTGGCTGAACAACGGCCTCGGCGAGATCGAACTCAACCGCCGCGACGTGGAATCGCGCGAACCGGGCGAGCGGCTGCCGTCGAACATGGCGCCGACCGTCGCGCGCAGCCACGACGCGACGATGGCCATCGGCTCGCCGGGTGCCGATCGCATCACCACGGCCATGCACCAGGTACTGGTCAACTCGCTGCAGTTCGGCATGCCGCTTGCGGAGGCGATCGCGCATTCCCGCGTGCACGTCGACACCTCCGGGGCAGCCGACCGCCTGTGCGTCGAGCCGGGACTCGACCTGCCGGAACTCGACCTGCCGCTCGAAGCGTTCCCCGGGCTCAACATGTATTTCGGCGGCGTCAGCGTGGCCACGTTCGACCGCAACGCCGGTTTCGACGTTGCGGCCGACCCGCGCCGCGAAGGCGGCGTGTTCCTCTCTGACGCGTGATCCGGTGCCCGCCCTTTGGTAGTCTGCGCCGCTGGTGAGCGCGGCACCGTCGCCGCGTCGGAGAACGGATTGAGCAACCCTTATCTCGCGCATCGGCTCCCGGACGCGCTGCCCGGGAACCCCATGGACTGGGCGGCGGCCTGGCTCGACGAGGCCACCCGGCAAGGTGTGCAACGCAACCCGAATTCGATGACCCTCGCCACGGTCGGCGACGACGGCAAGCCTTCGCTCAGGGTCGTGCTATGCAAGGCGTTCGAGCCGGATCCGGGCTACATCGTCTTTTACACCAACTACAGGTCGCGCAAGGTCGCGGACCTTCGCGCCAACCCGGCGGTGGCCGCCACATTCCACTGGGACGCGCTCGGGCGGCAGGTGCGCATCGAGGGGACCGCGGTGTTCTCGCCGCCCGAAGAAAGCGACGCCTACTTCGCCAGTCGCGACCGCGGCAGCCAGCTCGGGGCCTGGGGCAGCGACCAGAGCGCACCGCTAGCCTCCCGCGATGCCCTGTTCAGCCAACTGCATGAGCGCGCGCAGTCGCTTGGACTGAACGTGAGCGACGACCTGCAGTCGATAGAAAACATGGACGGCTCGGCCATCCCGCGCCCCGGCCACTGGGGCGGCGTGCGTGTCTGGGCACGTGCGGTCGAACTGTGGATCGAAGGTCGCGATCGCATCCATGATCGCGCACGGTGGCAGCGTACGCTCGCGCGGCAGGCCGGGCACGAATTCGCCGCGGGCGACTGGCACGGAACTCGACTGCAGCCCTGATCGAGAGAAGCGATGCGCGAACTGATCTCCGAAGAACGCTGCCACTGCCCGTTCTGCAATGAAGCGATAACGATCGTGGTCGACTTCTCGGCCGGGTCGCAGGCCTACATCGAAGACTGCCAGGTGTGCTGCCAGCCGATGGAAGTCGTCGTCGGCGTCGGCGCAGGCGGGGACCATTCGCTGCGGGTGGAACGTGCAAGCTAGGCGAATTGCAGCGATGCTGGCCGCGCTTGCCTGCTGCGAGCCTGCATTCGCCCAGGTGACGCTCACCGAAGGCACTGACCTCAGCGTCGATGTATCCCCGGACGGCCGCATCGTCATGGACCTGATGGGCGGCCTGTGGGTGGTACCGCTCCGGGGCGGCAGCGCCGAGCCGCTGGGCGCCGGCCTGCTGCCGGCGGAGCGGCCCCGCTGGTCGCCGGACGGCTCATCGATCGTGTTCGAGGCCCGCTCCGAGCAGCGCAGCGGTGTCTATCTCTTCAACCTCGCGACGCGCGAAGTGCGCGCGCTCGGGGAAGGCCGGCACTCCGACCGACAGCCCGACTGGCATCCCGATGGCGAGCGTATCGTGTTCGCTTCGCAGCGCGGCGACACCGGCCTGGACCTGTGGGAACTCGATGTGCCGACGGGACTGGCGTGGCGCATCAGCGATCTGCCGGGCGACGAGAGCGAACCGGCCTGGTCCGCGGACGGCCGCAACCTGGTCTACATCAGCCGCGAGGACGATCGCTGGTCGCTGATGCTGCGCCGTTTCGGGGAGCGCGAACGCGAGCTCATCACATCCAGCGAACGGCTGTCCGCGCCGTCGTGGCGTCCCGACGGCAGCCTGCTGACCTTTGCGCGGCACACCGATGACGGCGTGATCATGCACATGGTGATCCTGTCCGAGCCGTTGCTCGAGCGCGCCCTGATCGAGGACCGGGGGATCGTCGACTCGCCCGTCGCCTGGGCCGGCCGGCAGCAGATCGTATACGCGGCGGACGGCCGCATCCGCAAACGCGACTTCAATGCCTGGTCCTCCAGGACGGTGCCGTTCCGGGCGACGGTCGGGCGCCCGGTCGCGCACGCGCCGAAGACCGTGCCGGTCCGCGAACTCGCCGTGTTCGAGGAACCGGCGAGCCGCCTGGTCATCCGTGCCGCGCGGCTGTTCGACGGCATCGACACCGGGTACCGGCAGGCGGTCGACATTCTTGTCGACGGCGGCCGCATCAGCGCCATCGAACCGCAAGGCGATCGCAGCGGTTCGGTGCTCGTCGACATGGGCGACCTGACGGTCCTGCCCGGCTTTATCGACGGCTACGCGGCATTGCCGCCCGGCAGCGACGAACGACTCGGCCCGGCGCTCCTCACCTTCGGCGTGACGACACTGATCGCCGACGTCGATGACGCCGAGACGCTCAGCCGGCGCTGGTCGGGCACGGATCTCCCGGGCCCCCGGGTATTGCCCGCGAGGCCGGCCACAACCCAGACGAACCCTGATCCCTGGCTCGTGACCGTCGCGGGCGACATGGACGCCGGCATGGCACAGCGGACCACGGTCGAGCGCTGGCAGGAGGCGGGCGTGCCGGTACTCGCCGAAACCTGGCAGGCGGCGCTCGGGTCCGGCGCATCGTTGCTGCTGGGCGCTGCGGCGCTGCCGGGCTCCCCGGGCGAACACCAGTACCAGGCGATGAAGCTCGCCGCGGGCGGCAATGATCCGGTCATCATCATGTCCGGCCTCGCGGATGCGCAGACGCCGAACCTCGCCGCCTTGCTGGCGTCGCGGCAAGCCGGGCTGCTCGGCCTCGAATTCGAGGCGGTGCGCCGCTTCGCCGAGCCGCCGCGGCTTGCCGGCGCCGGCAGGACGACCGTCGTGCTCGGCAGCAAGCCGAACGGGCTGCCGGCAGGCGTGGGCCTGCACGCCGAGTTCCGCGCACTGGCGGCCGCCGGGTTGACGCCGGCGCAGGCGCTCCGGGCGGCGGGCGTCAACGCGGCCTCGGCCCTCGGTTTCGGCCTGCAGCTCGGCCGCGTTGCGGTCGGCAGCTTTGCCGACCTCGTGATCGTCGACGGCGACCCGCTCGCCGACGTCGACGATGCACTCAACGTGGTCGGCGTGGTGCGCAACGGCCGCTTCTTCAGCACCATCGGCCTGATCGACCGCATCCGTCCCGCAAACACCGTCGAATTATTTGACAAACCGCGCAAAAAACCCGGCTGGCAACGGGCGCCCCTTTGAAAAACGGTGTTTTCGTGTGAAACGACCCTGGCCGGTCTCGTCCCGGCCACCGGATTACGAGACTAAACGGATACTTTTCAATAAGTTAGGCGCGTTTCTGCGGATCCGGCGTTATGTGCGTCGCAGCAATAATGTCGATATTTTTTACAAACGGCCTTTTGCCGCCCGTCGCGCCATTGTGTACCGAACGCTAAAGCCTTGAAAACCCAACCGCCTTTGGCAGGTTGGCACAGGTCTTGCTTTTATAAACTTGCCCAAGCGAAGTGTAACTGTGCTCGGTGGCACACAAGGAACAGACTCAGGATTTAGACGCCAGAAGAACAATAACTACAAAAACAACAAGATCCAGATCCACAACAATAAAATATCTGTATCCGACCACCGAATTTGCAGTTACCTCTTTTATAAAAAAAAAGAGAGATTAACCCCGCCGCTCACGCCGCGGGGTTTTTTATTGCCGCGAGCCGGGCGCATACTGCACGGCATGCGTCGATACCTTCCCCTGCTGTTCGTTGTTCTGCTCGCCGGCTGCGGCAGCGAACCGCGCGATTTCAGTGAAGCGAGTATCGCCGAACTGCACGACGCAATGCAGCGAGGAGAGCTGCGCGCGGAGGAGCTTGCCGGCTGGTACCTCGAACGGATCGAGGCTATCGATCGCAATGGGCCGCAGCTCAACTCGATCGTCGAGGTCAACCCGGACGCGCTGGCCATCGCCCGCTCGCTCGACGAGGAATGGCGTCGCTCCGGTCCCCGCGGCCCGCTGCACGGTATTCCGGTCGTCTTGAAAGCGAACATCGACACTGCCGACGGCATGGCGACCCATGCCGGGTCCCTGGCACTTGCCGGGCATCGGCCGCCGCGGGACGCCTTCGTCGTCAGCCGCCTGAGGGATTCCGGGGCGGTCATCCTCGGCAAGGCGAACCTCAGCGAGTGGGCCAACTTCCGGTCCACGCGGTCCACGAGCGGCTGGAGCAGCGTCGGCGGGCAGACCCGCAATCCCTACGATACGGCGCGCAATCCCTGCGGTTCCTCAAGCGGCTCCGCGGTCGCCGTTGCGGCAAATCTCACGAGCGTCGCAGTGGGTACGGAAACGGACGGCTCGGTGGTCTGCCCCGCCGGGATCAACGGCATCGTCGGCATCAAACCCACGCTCGGCCTGGTTAGCCGCAGCGGGATCATCCCGATCGCGCACAGCCAGGACACGGCGGGGCCGATGGCGCGAACGGTACGCGACGCCGCGATCCTGCTGTCGGCAATGACCGGCATCGACGCGGAAGACCCGGCTTCGGCGTCGTCACCCGACACCGTGCCCGACTACACGGCCAACCTGGCAGCCGACGGCCTGCAAGGCCGCCGCATCGGCGTGCTTCGCAGCTACGGCGGCGCGGGCAACC
>JAAUYE010085687.1_pt1 | contig 9927 bp, 13 predicted proteins | sample 7278081 | NCBI WGS metagenome assembly JAAUYE01 (sample SAMN14350131, study PRJNA611818) | marine sediment metagenome | isolation source: surface marine sediment (0.6m) | place: French Polynesia: Moorea | collected 2018-08
AGCGCTTCCGCGAGAACATCCGCAAGCTCGTGCTGCAGCCGGGCGACGTGCTGCTGCTGCTGGGTCCCGACGAGCGTCTCAATGACGTTGCCGGCCAGCTCGGGCTGCTGCCACTCGCTGACCGTGGCCAGCGCGTGGTCCAGCGCCACAAGGTCTGGCAGGCGGTAGGCATCTTCGCGCTGGCAATTGCGGCGGCCAGTGCGGGCCTCGTTTACCTGCCGGTGGCGCTCGGCTGCGTGGTGGCCGCGTACATCCTGCTCAATATCGTGCCGCTGCGCGACGTCTACACGTCGATCGAGTGGCCGGTCATCGTGCTGCTCGGTTCCATGATCCCGCTCGGCAGCGCGCTGGAGGCGACCGGCGGCTCGGTGCTGATCGTCGACGTGATCCTCCACCTTACGGGCAGTCTCTCGCCCGCCATGGTCCTCGCGTTGCTGATCGTCGTCACGATGACGCTGTCGGACGTCATGAACAACACCGCGACCGCGGTCATCACGGCGCCGATTGCACTGAAGATCGCGGACCGGCTCGACGCCAATCCCGACGCCTTCCTGATGGGCGTGGCGGTCGCGGCGTCCTGTGCGTTCCTGACGCCCATCGGCCACAAGAACAACACGCTGATCATGGGGCCGGGTGGCTACCAGTTCGGCGATTACTGGCGCATGGGCCTGCCGCTGGAGATCCTGATCGTGCTCGTGTCCGTCCCGATGATCCTCGTCGTCTGGCCGCTCTGAACGCGCCTTATGTCAAGCGACTGTCGCTAAATACACGACTCGGTGGTCACAACCTGACACTCGCGGCTTTGATTTATAATAATCTAGTTTCTAGAAAAATCATTTAAATAACTGAAAAATATATATTTAGTAGATTTTTCCCGAATGCCGCCCTGTTGGCACGCGGCTTGCAACCTGTTGATTGATCATTGACTGCACGAGCCAATTCGCTTGGCGCTACGGAGGCTGAGATGGAGCGAGCCACGATTCAGGACTGGACGATGAGCAAGGTGCCGATGAAGGTCGGCGATTCCCGCGAAGTCGAGTATCGCGTCTACCGCGACGGCAGCAAGCACTTCCAGGAGATCCGCGAGGCCGGTGGTGCCCTGGTGCACACGCTCGAACTGCCCGAAGGTATGAAGCTCGATCGCAGCAGCTACGAAGTCCTGCTGCGTTACGTGCTCATCGACGTCGTCGCCGCGTAGTCCTCGACCGCCTGCCACACGCGCAGGAGGTTTTCGCCGAGGATCTTGCGGATATCCGCCTCGCTGTAGCCGCGGCGCAGCAGTCCCTCGACGAGATTGGGATAGGCCGACACGTCCTTCAGGCCGGTCGGCAGCGAGTCGCCGACGCCGTCGTAGTCGGATCCGATGCCGACATGATCGACCCCGACCAGCGCGATGACGTGATCGAAGTGATCGAGCACGTCGTCGAGGGTGGCGTAGGGCATGGGCCCGTTCTCCGCCTCCCAGGTCGTGGCAAACTGTTCCTGCGCCTCTTCTCGCGACAGATCGCTGTGCTCCTCGAGGAACGCCCGCGACGCGGGCCATCGTCTTGACGAATACTGCTGCGCTTCCTCGGTCACGAATGCCGAGCCGAAATTGATCATGATGACCCCGCCGTTCGCGGCCAGTCCGCGGATCATCTCGTCGCTCATGTTGCGTTCCCAATCCGGCGTGAAGCGGCGCGCGGACGAGTGCGATGCAATTACCGGCACCGCGGTGGACTCGAGCACCTGCCAGAAGGCCTCGTCCGAGACGTGGCTGACGTCTACCATGATCCCGAGGCGGTTCATCTCCTGCACGACCTCGACGCCGAACTCGCTGAGGCCGTTCCACTGCCGGTTGTCGTCGTACGAGGAGTCCGAGATGTGGTTGGACAGGCTGTGGGCCAGCGTGATGTAGCGAATGCCGCGCTCGTGAAAATGGCCGAGGTTGGCGAGGTCACCCTCGATAGGCGAGCCGTTTTCCATGCCCATCGGCAGTGACAGAATGCCGTCCGCGAAATGCTTCCTGACGTCTGCGGGCGACGTGGCGATGGCGAACTTGCCGTCCGAATTGGCGGCAATATTCTCAACCATATCAATGAGTTGTTCGGCTTTCTCGCGAGACTTGCCCTGTGCCTCCAGGTCGGCGGGCGTATAGATCGACATGAACGCGGCGTCCAGCCCGCCCGCTCTGGCCCGTGGGTAGTCGAAGTCGCCGCGCTCCGTGGCCTGGCTGACGTCCTCGCCGGATTCCGCGAGGCGATAGGGGACGTCGATGTGCGTGTCGACGATGATCGCATCCGCCGCAATGCGCCGGGCTTCCGCCGCGAGATCGACGGGGGGCGGGGCGCCGCGTTCGCAGGCGGCGAGCAGGGCGACGAGGCAGGCGAGCAGGCTGATTTTGTAAGTCATTGATTTATTGATGTCTGCTTGAAACAGGCGCGCATTGTAACCATATTGGAGCGAACGTCGCTTCCGGACGCATCGAAAACAGCGGCTGCAGGAGAGCGCAATGAGCAATGACAACCCGCCTGCCGATCACGTGGTTTCCGGCCGCGACGATACTGGCGCCCCGATCGAGGAACACCTCCGGTCCCGCTCGACGTGGCTCCGTCTGCTGTTCATGGTTGCGTTCTACGTGATCGGGACGCTCACCACTGCCGTCCTGTCCGTCGTCGTCGTGCTGGGATTTCTGTGGGTCCTGTTCACTGGCGAGAAGAATGGCCAGCTGCAGCAGGCAGGGCAGGTGATTGCCGGCTATTTGTACGAGATCGTTCGCTACCTGACCTTCAATACCGAGGACAAGCCATTCCCGTTCGGCAACGAGCTGCCGCCGGCCGACCCCAACGATTGACGGTCGTCAGATCAGTTCCCGCTGGCCGGGCTGCCAGTGGGTGAGATGCACCTGGGCGGCGCCGACGCCGAGTCCGCGCACCCAGCGGGCGGCCGCATCGAGTGACACCCAGGTCTTGACCTTTCCCTTCACCGTCTCGGCGGTAACGGCGCCGTTCGGCGTCTTTGCCTCGATGTGAAATTTCGCGCCGCTCGCGACAATACTGATCTTCTTGACCGCCCCGGCGGCGACCAGCGCTCTCAGCATTCGCTCATCCATTCCTTCTCCTCGACGACAGATCGGGTTTCTCGTAGACCGTGATGCCGGACTGGTCGCAGTGCCGGCGGATCAGCACTTCGACCATGTTGGCGACACTGCGATGCTCGCGCGCTGCAGCCTCCCGGACCGCGTCCTTGAGGGCAGGGTGGATGCGCAGGTTGAGCGTCGAAGTGCGGGTTTTGGACATGCGTCACAATATAACGCAATTAAATAGCAATTGTAACGCACCTAGCGTGTTTTTGCCGCGGAAACTGCGGCTGGGTCCACGCAATCGTCCGGTGACTGCGCTACCGTCCGCGCATGACCCTTGCACAACTGCAACAGCACTGGGCCCTCGTGGGCGCCAGCATCCTCGGGACCGCGGTGCTGCTTTTTGTGCTGTGGCGCGCGTGGCTGGATTCGCCGCGCGGGAGGCTGGCCGCTGCCCGGCGGCACCTGCAGGCGGCTGTTGGAACCGCACGCAAGCGGCAGAGGAAGGTGCAGAGCCTCGCAAGCAGGCTGGACCGCCTCGAGGCCAGCTCGGATTCGGTGAAACCGGTCCGCCTGCGAGAGACCGCTGAGGCTGCCCAGGATGCGGAAGCGCTGCTGAAGATCGCCACGGACCAGGTCCTGATCGCCGAGAATCGCGTTCGCAAGATCATCGTCGAGGAGTTCCCGCCGAAGCGCCACGAGCGCATGCGTGACCGCTACCTGCCCGGGGAGCGTGAGGACGGCCGGCCCTTCAGCTTCTGACGTGGCGCGCGGCGGCTCCGCGCGGTTATGATTCCCCGGCACATTGCCAGCCCCCGGGGAGTTCCGATGCCGCATACCTCATTCACGACCTCCGGGTCCCTGTACCCCACCGTGGGCAACTGAAAAGCATGGATGACATGCGCGTTACAAGCATCAATGTCGGGCGCGAGGAAGCCATCGAGCATGGCCGGCGTACGTTCGTGACGGGCATCCGCAAGCGGCCGGCCGCTGGCCCGGTCTACATCGGTTCCGAAGCGGTCGCCGGGGACACGATCTCGGACAGGAAACACCACGGCGGCGCGGACCAGGCGGTGTATGCCTACAGCGCAGACGACTACGCGTGGTGGTCGGCAGAGCTCGGCCGCGAGATCACGCCGGGCACGTTCGGCGAGAACCTGACGATCGAAGGCTTGCCATCGGACATGAGCGTGGGCGACCGGCTGCTGATCCGCGACGTGCTGCTCGAGGCTACCGCGCCCCGGATCCCCTGCAACACGCTGGCGGCACAAATGCAGGATTCCGGTTTCGGCATGGCGTTCCGCAAGGCCGAGCGGCCCGGCATCTACTTCAGGGTCCTCAACGAGGGCGAGGTGGCTGCCGGCGACGCCGTTACGTACATCGAGAATCCGGCGCCGATCGTGTCTGTGCTGGCGCTGTATCGCCTCGCCTACGATCTGAGCCCGGACCCGGCGGACCTGGAACGCTATCTCGAGGCGCCGCTCGCGGTGCGAATGCGCGCCACGGTCGAGGAAAAGCTGGCGGCGGCGCGGCGCGCGGGTTCTTAGGCACGGCTTTCGAAGCGCTCCTGCAGCTTGCCCGGCTTGATGCGGCTAAAAAAAAGCCCCGCCGAAGCGGGGCATAAAGGGGAGCTATTGCTCGGGGAATGTCGTCCAGGCGGCGCTCAGGGCGCTACCGGGGTATCGTCGATCAGGATGACGCCAAGATCGGTTGCCGCGTCGCCCGGCAGGGCGTCACGAGCGATGACGGTGTAGACCCCACCGTTCTGGAGCTCGACGTCGGTCAGCGGGCCAATGGCCGGCGTGCGCGAGCCGCTCACGGTGACGGCAATGTCGTAGGTGCCTGCGGCAACCGACAGGAAGCCGGTGTTGGCGAGGTAAGGCACGTCCGTCAGCGTCGGCGCGACGCTCTCATCACTGATGTCGGTGCCGGGCGCAGTCACGTAGATGTCCACGGTGTCCGGGTCGAGCGAAGCGGCGGTGACGGAGGCATGGATGATGCGCACCTTCGCGAACAGCGGGATCGGGCGCGGGTCGTCGTCAGCGACCGTTACCGTCAGCTCCTCGATCGTCCCCTCGGTGCCGCCGAGGCGGCCTACCGCGATGACGTCGGTCGCCGAACCCGGAGCGAGTTCGAGATCGATCGGGCCGATAGCGGCGCCTTCGACGCCGGCGCCGGCCGGCGACACGGCGACCGAGTAGGTGGCGGCGGGGACCGGGATGGGACCGATTTCAGGCGCGAAGTTCGGAAACTCCAGGTTCTGGATCAGCGGCGCGCCGTCGGCGAAAACGTCGACCGCCGGCGTATTGTTGGACGCGTGAACGACCCGCAACCTGGCCACCGTGCCCTCGCCGGTGATTTCGCCGGCGCCACTGTTGTCGAGCAGTACCAGGCTGATCGGCGACTGCAGGATGGCACTGAACGAGCCCGACGTGCTCGGTACCGCCACGATGACCAGATCGGCGCCGTCCGGCAGGGTTACCGTGCCTGAATCGAAGGCCAGCAGGAAGTTGGCATCGCCGGGCGTGCCGACGCCGACACGGATCTGGTAGTCGCCGGCGGGCAGCTCGGCCGGACCGTCGGCGGGGAGGGTCTCCTTGAAATTGAAGGAGCCCAGCGGCGCCTCTGCGGCCAGGTCTGCGCCCGGTGCCGTTACGTAGACATCGACCGGCCCCATGACGAGGTCCTGGACGTTGCGTGCTCCATGCAGGACCCAGACGCGCGCGGCGCCGGCAGAAACCGGCGTGTCCGGCTGCGTCAGCACGAGCGGCTCGATGTTTGATACGTCGTTCAGGGCGACGACCGTATTAATCGTGTCCGCGCCGAAAGTCAGGTCGGCCGGTCCGATCACGGTAGCGTTGCCGCCCGGCAGGATGCCCTGTACCTCGATCGAGTAGGTCCCGGCTTCGAGGCCGAGCCAGCCGGACGACTGTTTGAAGTCGACGTCGCCGAGCGCCTCAGCGCCGTCGACGAAAACGTCGACCGCGGGCGCGTCGGGCGAGGCGTGCAGGATCTGAACCGTCGAGGTGGGCGTCGGCTGCGGGGCGTCGTCGTCGGAATCGCATGCTGCCAGCACGAGGAAGCTCGCCGCGAGAATAAACTTGTTCAAGGAAGTCATTAAAGATTTCTCCAGGGGTTAAAAATCAAGTCCGTGGATTCTGCGTGACCGCCTGCCCAAGCAGGTTTCATCCGGGTATCAGGATGTTTCCAATTGTTTCCCCGCCGCGTCCGGCGGGGACGCAATCGACGGGACACGCTATGATTCGCTTATGACAAAAGTGCTGATCATCGACGACGACCGAAAACACTCGGAGCTCCTGCAGGAATATTTCAAGCGTTTCGGCATCAAACTCGTTACCGCAGGCGACGCGACCGAGGGCTTCCGCAAGCTATCGGTCGAAGACCCGGACCTGTTGCTGCTCGACGTCATGCTGCCCGGCAAGGACGGTTTTGCGATCTGCCGCGAAGTACGCAAGACCAGCAACATCCCGATCATCATGTTGACCGCGCGCGGTGACGTTATCGATCGCGTTTCGGGCCTCGAGCTCGGCGCGGACGACTACATCGGCAAGCCCTTCGAGCCGCGAGAACTGGTCGCCCGTGTCCAGGCCATCCTGCGACGCAGCGATCCGGCCGGCCCGAGTTCCGCGAAGCTGAGTTTCGAGGGGCTCGAGATCGACACCGAATCCCGCTCCGTCACCGTGGACGGCAACAGCGTCGAGCTGACGTCGATGGAATACGAGCTGCTCGCGATACTCGCGCGCCGCCACGGCAAGAAGCTCTCGCGCGACGACATCCTCGGGGAACTGCGCGGGATCGATGCCGCTATTCTCACGCGATCCGTCGACATCATGATCTCTCGCCTGCGCCAGAAACTCGGCGACTCGGTAAAGCCGCCGCGGTTCATCCAGACGGTCTGGGGCCGGGGCTATTCGTTCATCGGGGTGCCGTTGACCGATGACTAGGCGGCTGGCGCGATCGCTGTCGTTCCGGCTACTGGTCATCTTCCTGCTGCTCGGGGGGCTGTTCGTTTACGGCACCCTCGCGGCGATTCGCTGGGTCTACAACAGCGACGACATCCGCGGCCTGATCAGCGGCCATCTGTCGTTGCACGTTCAGTACGTGCGCGAGGACATCGGCAGCCCACCGCGAATAGACCGGGCGATTGCGATCACCGAGCGCGTGCCCGTCGATATCCGTATCCTGGGTCCGGACATAGACTGGGCGTCGGACCCGGCATTTCCACGGCTGTCGGAACTCGATTTCGGCCCGAGCCCTGCGTTCAGCGACGAACCGGGCGCCTGGGTGAATGAACTGCTCGGCGTGGAATTCGCGAACCAGGGCGAACACAATTTCCTGCGCATGGCGTCCGGTGCAAACGGTGAATACGACATCGTCGTCGTTACGCCGAGAATCTCGGACGTACGATCCGGCCCGGACCTCAGCTACATCATCGTCGGCCTCGGGCTGACTTTCCTGATGCTCGGCTACGTGGCGGTGAGCTGGCTGTTCAAACCGATACGTGCCATTCGCACCGGCGCCGAACACATCGGCCGCGGCAATTTCAACCACAGGATCGAAACGCTGCGGCACGATCAGCTGGGTGACCTGGCCCGCGATATCAACAAGCTCGCAGCCGACGTCCAGGGCATGCTGGATGCGAAGCGAGCGTTGCTGCTCGGTATCAGCCACGAATTGCGTACGCCGCTGTCGCGGCTGCGGCTGCTGATCGAGTTCATCGAAAACGAAGACCAGCAGCAGGAGCTGAAGGCCGAGGTGGTCGAGATGGAAAAGATCATCGTGTCCCTGCTGGAGGCCGAACGGCTGAATAGCCGCCACGAGCCACTGGTGCGCTCCGAGGTCCGGGTGCGTACCCTTGTCGACGAGCTCATCCACGATTTCTTCGCGCGCGACCGGGATCGCATCCGGGTCGAGGACCGGAGCGGCGAAACTGTCGCCAATATCGACGAGGCGCGGGTATCGCTGCTCCTGAAGAACCTGGTGAGCAACGCGCTGCGTTATTCACCGCCGGACAGCGGCCCCGTGGAACTGATGTTCGCCGAGGAGGGCGGCGAGCTGCTGTTGCGCGTGCGCGACCATGGGCCCGGAATCGCGCCGGAGGAGGCCGCGCACATCGGCGAGCCCTTCTACCGCGGCGACCCCTCGCGCACCCGTGACACCGGCGGGACCGGGCTCGGGCTCTACCTTGCAACGCTCGTAGCGCGTGCCCACGGCGGCTCGCTAACGCTCGTCGACACCGGCGAAGCGGGCGCCTGTTTCGAAGCGCGCCTGCCGCTGCGACCCTGAATTTTACATAAGATCTTCCCGTGCGGCTCGGCCCGTGTACCGGCGCGTTTGCCGGTCGCGCGCTTGACGGGCGGCCCAAGTGATATCAAAATAATATCAATTTGATGCTTTGGCAGCGAAGGAGACAGCCATGATCAGGGAAAAGGTACGCAAGGTGTCGTCAGGCTACATGATGCTGCTCGTGCTCTTGGTCGCGCAGCTCGCGACCGGCTACTGGATTTACCGGGCAGTCGTCGTGATGTCGCCCCCGGGACTGGTCTCATCGGTTCTGGCGGCGCTGATCGTGCTGGTCATGTGGGCCGGCCTTTTCATGGTTCACCCGAACGAGGCCAAGGTCCTGCAGCTCTTCGGCAGCTACGTCGGCACGGCCCACGAAACGGGCCTGAAGTGGGCGAATCCGTTCTTCCAGAAGACCGCCGTCTCGACACGGGTGCGGAACTTCGAGAGCGGCAAGCTCAAGGTCAATGACTCCAACGGTAGCCCGATCGAGATCGCAGCGGTCGTGGTGTGGAAAGTCGTGGACACGGCTGAGGCCCTGTTCGAGGTCGACGACTACGAAGAATTCGTACAGATCCAGAGTGAGTCGGCGCTACGGAACCTGTCGACGACCTTTCCCTACGAGCCCCACGAGGGCGAGGGCCTGGCGCTGCGCAGCGACCCCGTGGAGATTGCGCATGCGCTGCGGGAGGAGATCCAGGACCGGCTCGAGACCGCCGGCGTGACCGTCATCGAGGCCCGCATCAGCCACCTGGCGTATGCGCCCGAAATCGCCAACGCGATGCTGCGGCGCCAGCAGGCCTCCGCGATTATCGCGGCGCGCCGGCAGATCGTCAGCGGCGCGGTCGGCATGGTGCAGATGGCGCTTGACGAGCTGCGCCAGAACCAGGTCATCGACCTTGACGAGGAGCGCAAGGCTGCCATGGTCAGCAACCTGCTGGTCGTGCTGTGCGGCGAGGAGGGCGCGCAGCCGGTCCTGAACACGGGCTCGCTTTACACCTGATCGATTCCGGGAAAGGTCGAGAGTAATGGCTGCCCGTAAGGCGTTTGCGCTGCGAATCGACGAGAAGACACTGGCGGCGATGCAGCGCTGGGCAAACGACGATCTGCGCAGCCTGAATGCGCAGATCGAATTCGTCCTGCGCGAGAGCTTGCGCAAGGCCGGACGCCTGCCCAAGCACAGGGGTCCCGGCGAGGACTAGCCGCGCTCAGTGCCGTTGCCGCCTCGACTCGCCACGCGACGAGGCGTGTCGCTTGCGATCGTCCGCATTGCGCGCCTGCTTGCGCTCTTTCGGCCGATGTTGCCGGCTCTGCGCGGGCGCCTGGCGCTGCGCGGTCGCGGCGCGGCGTTCGGTCCGCTGCTGGGTCGCGGCGCGGCGTTCGGGCTGCTGCTGGGTCGCGGCGCGGCGTTCGGGCCGCTGCTGCCGGTCCTGTGCCCGCGATCGCTGCCGCTCGACGACGTTGCGCTGCGGACGCGTCGCTCGCTCAGCCGTCTGGCGATGCCGTCGCTCCTCGACGCGGCGTTCGGGCCGCTGCTGCCGGTCCTGTGCCCGTGATCGCTG
>JAAUYE010204070.1_pt1 | contig 9927 bp, 10 predicted proteins | sample 7278081 | NCBI WGS metagenome assembly JAAUYE01 (sample SAMN14350131, study PRJNA611818) | marine sediment metagenome | isolation source: surface marine sediment (0.6m) | place: French Polynesia: Moorea | collected 2018-08
ATCGATTCGAGCAGTTCCTGGTAGCTTGCGAAGCAGACGCGCGCGGGCGAGCCGGCCTGGAGAACCGGCTTGATCCCCAGGCCGATTTCCTCCGCGGCGCACTGACTGCCGCCGCGGCAGTCGACGCCGGCGCGATCGCCGGTAAGAGCCAGCCTTCCGAAATCCCCGGCGCGATTCGCCGCACGCGCAAGAGGGCTATCGACGAGTACCGCCGAGCCGTCTAGCTATGATTTCTGTGAAGGCTGTTCACAGAATTCACAATTAGCCGGACCCGTAGAAAAACAGGAACACCGAGAAAAAAGCAACGCTGCCGTACAGCTCGGAATCGTCGACACCCAGGGCAAACTCGACGTCGGACCTGTCACTGACCGGACTAAGGAAACGGACGGTTGCGGTCCGAGTCGTGCCGCCGTCGACCTCGCCTCTCCACGTGCCGATGTCGAGACTCCAGCGCTGCTTGCCGGCATCCAGGCCGAGTGTTGCTGTTGCGCGGTAATCCACCAGGCTGTTGATCAGGCTGAGGCGAGAAAACGTCAGCAGCTGCAACAACGGGCGATTGCTGTCCAGCCTGAGATTGACGTCGTAGTCGTAGTCCATAGCCGACAGTAAGAAACTGGCCGTGTCGGTAATCTCGACACGCGCCGTCAGTCCGACACCATCTGCACTGAATCCCACTTTTCGGCTCTCGAAGAAGTCCGTGGCCGGCAAGACGATATCGAAGTCTCGATACTGGTAGTCGCCGGATATTGAAAACCGGTCATTGCGCCAGTACACAGACCCCCGAAGATCCGTGGAATCGAGCGTATCGTCATCGCCCCAGTAGGTAACTCCGGCACGAACGCCGACCGGATTCCACCAGTGGTCGATACCGAGATCCGCGTACCAGGTATCGAGGTCCTGTCGAAGTGCCGAGTCTGCAGAATACCTGGCGACTGCCGCCGATAGCCACGTCTCCTCTGCAAGCCCGAACTCGCCGATCAACGAGACTGCGAGCCCGTCCTGGGAGTCGCCCTCCACGCCTGCGCCCAGGATGTACCCATCTCCCGCGACGCCCCGGCCGGCCGCAAGGAGCATGATCAGGAGCGAACCGGCTTTACGCCAGGACATAGAGAATCACCGCAGCGAGCACGATTCGATAAATCGCAAAGGGCGCGAGGCCGATTCGGCTGACGAAGCGCATGAAGAACTCGATACTCAGGTAGGCAACGATAGCTGAAATCAGCGCACCAAGAGCAAGCTGCCCCCATGCAACTGCCGAGCCACCGGTAATCAGCTCGAAGCCCTTGTAGAGTGTCGCAAGCAATATCACCGGCGTGGAAAGCAGGAAAGAGAAACGCGCCGCATCCTGACGCTTGAATCCGAGCAGGCGGGCGGCCGTGATTGTCACGCCGGACCGAGAGGTGCCGGGTACCAGCGACAGCGCCTGCGCGCAGCCAATCATGACCGCATCCCTGATGCGAACACCGGCGATGATACGGTCGCTCTTGCCGTAACGGTCCGCGAGTGCCATCAGGATCCCGTAGCCCGACAGCGTGTAGACAATCACCGACGGATCGCGCAGATTCGCCTCGATCCACGAAGCGAAAATCAGTCCGGCCGCGGCTGCGGGAATCGTCCCCAGGCCGATCGCTAAAGCCATGTTCGCCTGCGGCATCTGAATATCGCCGCCCAGTATCTGCCCGGCGCCCCGCAGCAGACCGAGAATATCTTCGCGAAAGAACGCGCAGACCGCGACCAGCGATCCGAAGTGCACCGCGACATCGAAAGCAAGCCCCTGGTCGGTCCACTCAACGAGATACGGTACGAGCACGAGATGGCCGGAACTGGAGATTGGCAGGAACTCCGTCAGCCCCTGCACGATTGCGAGTACGATTATTTGCAGTCCGGTCATAAGCGTCCCGTCTCAGAAAGTGTCTCATTCACAGGGTGTGTGTCCTGTCGCCCTGGCTGAAAGCCGACGGCGTTCCAACATCGCCGCGCCGCAATGCCATGCATTTGAAGCGCTCTCCCATTTCAGCCGGCAGGGTAAGCGTTTTGATTTGTCCCGACAATTCCAACTGTTGTTGAAGCGTGAGCGTCTGAAATTCGTGCATCTCGGCTTCGAGTCCGCCTGCCAGGAAAAACTGCGCCTGCGCGCAAAAACCCGCGACCTCCAGGCCGCAGTTGACAGCGGCTTCGGCAACGGCGTTGAAGTCGATCCAGGCGGTCAGGTCCTGAATGCCCGTCAGCATTAACGGATCGTCGTGAACGCAATGGCGGAAATGGCATCGCAGCCAACCGCCGGAGCGTTCATGTGCATAGTACTCGCGGCGCGTCACGCCGTAATCAAACAGAAATACAAGACCCTCATTCAGCGAGTCCGACAGCGTCGATATCCATCCGGTCAGCCCGAGCGACACCTCCGAAGCGAAGCCATCGGGAAGCCTGTCTCCCAACGCCTCCTCGATCGCGAGCACGGCTCTCGACAGGTTCTTCGGTGCAGGCGCCTGAACGATGCGGAACCCGTCACCGTCGACCGCAACGCGAAGTTGTACAACGCCTTCGGCAATCCTGACAAAGCGTTCTACAGGAAGCGCGTCGAGCACCTCGTTCGCGATAATCGCACCGACGTGATTCTTCGGGGGAGACTGAACCCACGAAACCCGGGATACGAGTCGAGGCAGTCGATCGGCCAGGTAATCCGCCTGCCGCTTCTGCAGGTCGCCGGATACCTCCAGGATTTCGTATCGCTCCGGCAGCGCATCGAGCCGTTCGAGTGACCGCAATATTTCCGCCGCGAGCTTGCCACTGCCTGCCCCGAATTCGAGGATCGACCCACCGTCGAGCTGGTGCAGCACCTCGGCACACTGTCGGGCCAGCACGCGACCGAAGATCGGCGAAACCTCCGGCGCCGTCACGAAATCGCCGTCCGCGCCGAACTTGGTCGAACCCGCCGCGTAATAGCCGAGCCCGGGCGCATACAGCGCGTGCTGCATGTACTCGGCGAAACTGATACTTCCGCCCGCCTGGCGGATGCGGCCACGAATAAAGTCCGCGACACTCGCGCTGTGCTCCGCGCTGAGCGCGTCCGGCTCCGGCAATGTGGGGCGGCTGTCCTGTTGCATGTCGCGTACAATGTCTCTTTGCATATCGTGCAGCAGCAGAGTAAAGGATTATTGATGTCAGAACAGGACCTGGGTGGCAAAGTTGTGCTCGTAACCGGCGCCGCCCGTCGCATCGGCGCCGCTATTGCGGCCAGGCTTCATGCCGGCGGAGCACGCGTCGCGATTCATTACCGGAGCTCCTCGGACGAGGCGGAGAAGCTCGTCTCGGGCCTCAATGAGGAGCGCGCCGGGTCGGCCGCGGCCTTTCAGGCTGACCTGCTCGATATTGACCAGATTCCCCGGCTCATCAAGGCTGTAACCGACTGGGGCGGCAGACTGGACGGCCTGGTCAACAACGCCTCAACGTTCTATCCGACCCCTGTTGGCAGCATTGCCGAGGCACAGTGGGACGACCTGATGGGAAGTAATCTCAAGGCACCCCTCTTCCTCTCGCAGGCGGCTCAGCCGCACCTCGAGGCGAACGGCGGCGCGATCGTCAATATCGTGGATATCCATGCACAGCGGCCGCTCAGGAATCACGCGGTGTATGGACCGGCCAAAGCCGGCCTCGCGATGCTGACGCGCTCGCTCGCGAAAGACCTTGCGCCGGAAGTTCGGGTGAACGGCGTTTCACCCGGTGCGATACTGTGGCCCGAGGACGGCATGACCGAGGCGGCGCAACAATCGATACTGCGGCAGGTCCCGTTGCAGCGCGCCGGCGACCCTGATGACATCGCAGACTGTGTCCTCTACCTGCTACGTGATGCAAGTTACGTCACGGGCCAGATTATTGCCGTGGATGGCGGTCGATCGATCGGCTGGTAACCGGGCGCCGGCAAGTCGGGCGTCTCGGTAGGCGTTGAGGTATCAGGGTGCGGTGGCCCGAATCGGTCGCGCCGCCACCGCAGGCCACCAAACCGGCGACGGCAAGAAGGCTGGCCAGTTTTCGCGTACAGGGCTCTCTACAGGATAATGCCTACCAGCTCCAGCGGATGAGTCGTCGCATCGAATTCCTGCCAGTGAGCCAGCATCGTCTTTCCGGTTACCGGGTGTACAAGGTCGGGGGCCAGTTCCGCCAGCGGCCGCAAGACAAAACTGTATTCCAGTATGTCGCTGCGCGGGACCCGCACCGGGCGCTCGTCAATAACCTGATCATCGTAAAGAAGCAGATCAATATCGAGCGGACGTGCGCTCCATTTATTGCTGCTGCGGGCACGGCCAACGACATCGTGCAAGCGTTCGATTTCGTTACAGATCTCGAGCGGCTGGTCGTCCGACCGGAATCCGGCGACGAGGTTCAAAAAGTCGTCGCCGTCGAAGCCGAGCGCCGCGCTGCGATAGACCGATGAAACCTGAATCTCGCCGTACTTTTGCCGGAGCTCGCGCACGGCAAGACCCAGGTTCTTCTCTGGCTCGATATTGCTGCCGAGTCCGACGTAGATTTGCGCCATACCAAGTTGTCCGGGCCGTCGTCAGTCCGACCGTTCCCCTCGTTCGATGAGGACACCCACGTCGCGTGAGCCTCGAATCGCCCCCGGCTTATTAACCCGCACTTTTACCCACTGCACGTCAAATTCATCGCGAACGATACCGGCAACGCGTTCGGCCAGCGTTTCAACCAGCTGGAAGCTCGAATCCGCCACAAAAGACTGGATTCGCTTTGCTACCTGTTTGTAGTTCAGGGTGTCCTCGACACGATCGGTCGCCGCTGCCCTGGCGATATCCGCGCTCATTTCGAGGTCGATCACCACTGTCTGGCGGATCTTCCGTTCCCACTCCCATATGCCGATGACCGTGTCGATTTTCAGCTCGCTCAGGAATATCTTGTCCATAATCTCATCCGATTCCGTGTGATGGCGCCGCAGCCGGCGTATGCAGCGTCTCCAGAGCCCAGCGCGCCTGTGCCCTGATCTCCCCGGTACGATCAGCATCACCGAGCCGCAGCGCGCCCGCTATGGCAATCATCGCGCCATTGTCTGTGCAAAACTCCATCCGCGGGTAGTAGACGGTCCCCTCGAATTGCGCCGCGAGGTCCCGGCGCAGCAGTTTATTCGCGCCTACGCCCCCTGCCACGACGATTCGCTCGAGCCGCTCCGCCCGGGCCGCCTTTATTGTCCGGCCGATCAACGTGTCGACAACCGCGCGCTGAAACGATGCCGCTGCGTCCGCCCGGCAGAGCGTTCCTTCCGCCTCTCTCTTTCGTACCTCGATCATTACCGCGGTCTTCAGCCCGCTGAAACTGAAATCGAAGCCCGGTTTCCTGAGCATCGGCCGCGGAAACGTGAACGCCCGGTCGTTCCCCTGCTCGGCGAGAGCGGCCAGGGCGGGGCCGCCGGGATAGCCAAGGCCGAGGAGCTTCGCGGTCTTGTCGAAAGCTTCGCCGACCGCGTCGTCCAGCGTGGTGCCCAGCAGACGGTAGTCGCCCAGGGCCCTCACGACGATAAGCATCGTGTGCCCGCCCGATACCAGCAGGGCGAGAAACGGAAACTCGGGCGGGTCCTTCTCGAGCATGGGAGCCAGCAAATGCCCCTCCATGTGGTGCACCGGAATGACCGGACAGTCCCACGCGATTCCGAGGCCGTTAGCCATGCCTCCCCCGACCATCAGGGCGCCGACCAATCCCGGCCCTGCGGTATAGGCGATCGCATCGGGCCGGTCGAGGCCTGCCTCCCCTAATACCTGCTGTAGCAGTGGCAGCAACCTGCGAACATGGTCCCGTGACGCTATTTCGGGCACCACGCCGCCGTAAACGGCGTGCAGATCCACTTGGCTGTGCAGGGCATGAGCAACGAGGCCGCGCTCCGTGTTGTAGACGGCAGCGCCGGTCTCGTCGCAGCTGGTTTCGATCCCGAGGATGTTCATAGGCAGCCGATCATAGCGTAAAGGGGCCCGAATATGGCGCTGGATCCTTTGCAAACAGCCGGATCCGGGGTTATCATATGCGGCTCAGTCCCGGCCTTCGCGCCGGGTTTATTTATGTTTGGACGGAATACCTGATCAATGCCAAGTGTTCGCGTAAAAGAGAACGAGTATTTTGACGCCGCCCTGCGGCGATTCAAGCGTGCCTGCGAGAAAGCCGGAATACTGACCGAGCTTCGTCGCCGTGAGTACTACGAGAAGCCGACCCAGGAACGCAAGCGCAAGAAAGCGGCAGCCATCAAGCGCCACATGAAACGCAACTCTCGAGACGACGCCAAGCGCAAGCGTCTGTACTGACTCCATTCGCGCTTCGCGTCCGCGAAGCTTTAGACATGTCCCTGAAAAGCCAGATCACAGAAGACATGAAGACCGCCATGAAGGCCGGCGACAAGGATCGGCTGAAAGTGGTGCGCCTCATTCTGGCGTCGATCAAGCAAATCGAGGTCGATAAGCGCACTGAACTGGACGACGCCGGTGTGCTCGGTGTATTGACCAAAATGGTCAAGCAGCGCCGCGATTCCATCGAGCAGTTTGAGAAAGGCAATCGCGAGGACCTTGCGACGATAGAGCGGGCCGAGATCGCGGTTCTCGAAGGCTACCTGCCGGAGCCGCTCGGGGCCGACGAAATTGCCGCTATGGTTGACGAAGTCATAGCGGCAACTGGGGCCGAGAGCATCCGCGACATGGGCAAGGTTATGGGCCAGATTAAGGCCAAAGCGGCTGGTCGTGCCGATATGGGCGCCTTGAGCGCTACGGTCAAGGAGCGCCTGAACGCCCTTTGACCACAGAGCTCGGACCGAAAAACAACAATCGTAGACCCGGCAAAGACGGGTTGACGTTAGAGCTTCTATGTCCGGACTGATTCCTCAGGATTTCATCGATGATCTGATCGCCAGAGCGGACATCGTCGAGGTTGTCGGGCGCCGCGTACAGTTGAAGAAAGCGGGACGCGAGTACAAGGCCTGCTGCCCCTTTCACGATGAAAAAACACCTTCTTTCACGGTAAGCCCGGGGAAAGGCTTCTATCACTGCTTTGGCTGCGGCGCGCACGGAACGGCCGTTGGTTTCCTCATGGAATTCGATCACATGAGTTTCGTCGAGGCGATCGAGAGCCTGGCGAACTCGATGGGCCTCGACGTGCCCAGAAGCGAAAGCGACAGGCCGGCGCGTCGCTACGACGAGCTTTTTTCACTGATGGATAGCGTCGCGCGCCACTGGCAGGCCCGGATCAAGGAATCTCCCACCGCCGTCGACTATCTGAAACATCGCGGCATCGATGGGGCGACGGCGAAGCGATTCGGCATCGGCTACGCTCCCGACGGATGGAGCAATATCCTCGACAAGTTCGGGCAGTCGAGCGAAGCCACGGAACGTCTCCTCGCCACAGGTCTTGTTATTCGCAAAGACAACGGCCAGCACTACGATCGCTTCCGCGACCGCATCATGTTTCCGATCCGTGATACGCGCGGCCGGACGATCGGCTTCGGCGGACGCACGCTGGGCGACGGTGAGCCGAAATACCTGAATTCCCCTGAAACCGTTCTCTTTCACAAGGGGCGCGAACTTTATGGTCTGTATGAAGCGCGACAGGCCCTGAGAAAAATAGAGCAGTTAGTGGTTGTTGAGGGCTACATGGACGTTGTCGCGCTCGCCCGAAACGGCATTGATTTCGCCGTCGCCACGCTAGGTACGGCAACAACCAGTGAGCACCTGAACCAGCTATTCCGTCTGACAGAGAACGTGTACTTCGCATTTGACGGCGATCGTGCGGGCAAAGCGGCGGCCTGGAGGGCACTGGAAAACGCGTTGCCGCAGATTCGCGAAGGCCGCCAGCTCCGATTCGTGTTCCTGCCGGAGGGGCAGGACCCGGACTCGTTCGTCAATGACCACGGTGCCGAAGCCTTCGTCGCTGCGATGAAAGACGGCGTGGCTTTATCCGAGTTTCTCATCGACGAACTCGCGAGCCAGGTCGACATGCAGACGGTCGATGGGCGCGCGCGGCTGGCCGAACTTGCGCGCCCGCTGGTAAACAGGATACCGGCCGGCGTTTATCGCGAGCTGCTCGTCGAAAGCCTGGCAACGGCCGTTGGTCTGACGGCCGCGAAACTGGAAAAGATGATTGCGGACGGCGCGGCAGATGGCCGTAAATCCGTGGTCGCCGCAGCCAGCACCGGCGCCAACAGGCGGACGAGCCCGGGCGCCGGCAGCCCGTCGGTCGTTCGCCATGCCCTCACGATCCTTCTCAATCACCCGGAGGCCGGACGAACGCTCGATGTCGGCAAACTGGCGGGTGTTAGTCGACCCGGAACCGATTTATTGCGTGCTGTCATTGAAACAGTGCGGGCGGAGCCCAATATAAGCACGGCCGGTTTACTCGAGCGTTGGCGGCACGACGCACAGGGCCGACATCTCGGCAAGCTTACGGCAGCCGCTTTGCCTGTCGACGAGGATTTCGATCCCGAGGCGGAACTTGATGAGTGTCTGAACCAGCTGGCGACGGCCGGCCGCAAGGAAAGAATTGATTTTCTCATTGAAAAACAGAGGCTTAACGGTCTTTCGGCTGATGAAAAATCGGAACTTCGGGCACTCACCCTGGGTCCAAGAAACGTGAAATAGGTGTAGCCCGGTCTTTCACGAGAGAGTAAAATTAACCGTTTGTATCTTCTGCCCGCAGGGGTAATGTCTTGACAGCAAAGAAAGCAGTAGTCGGCGCGAGCACACAGGCTCAACAACTCAAAGAACTGATTGCCCGCGGCAAGGAACAAGGGTACCTGACCTATTCCGAGGTCAATGACCACCTTCCCAGCGGCATCGTCGATCCGGAACAGATCGAAGACATCGTCAACATGATCAACGATATGGGTATCGCCGTGCATGAAAAGGCACCGGATGCCGAGTCGCTGATACTTTCTGACGCTGCCGCGACAGATGAAGACGCCGCCGAGGAAGCCGAGGCCGCATTGGCCAGCGTTGACGCCGAGTTCGGGCGTACGACGGACCCGGTCCGCATGTACATGCGTGAGATGGGCACGGTGGAGTTGCTGACGCGCCAGGGCGAAATCGAGATCGCCAAGCGCATCGAGGACGGCCTGAATCAGGTCAAGTACCACATGGCACACTTCCCGCCGACCAACGAGAAGCTGCTCGCGGTTGCCGATGCCGTCGCGGCGGAAGAGACGCGCATGCAGGACTTTGTCGTCGGCTTCATCGATCCCAACGAGCCCGACGAGATCAAGCCGCCCGCGCCGAAAACCGACGACGATGACGACGATGAAGTCGTCGATACGGGCCCGGATCCCGAAGAGGTCAAAGCACGCTTCAAGGTGGTTCGCCGCCTGCACAAGCGCTCGTTGACCAATATCGAGAAGTACGGCCTCAAGGACAAGAAGACCATCAAGGTGCAGGCTGACCTCGCCGACCAGCTGATGGAAATCAAGCTGGCGCCGAAGCTGTTCGACCTGCTGGTTCGCAATCTGCGCGGCATCGTCTCGATCATCCGCAGTCAGGAGCGCCTGATCATGCAGATCTGCGTGCGCGACGCGGGCATGCCGCGCAAGGACTTCCTTGCCAGTTTCCCGAAGAGCGAGACCGACCTGCACTGGATCGACAAGCACATCCGCGCCAAGCGCAAGCACTCGTCGACGCTGGCCAGGCTCAAGGACGACATCCTGCGCGCGCAGCGCAAGCTGATCGGCGTCGAGGAAGCGACGCGACTCAAGATTTCCGAGATCAAGGAGATCAACCGGCAGATGTCGATCGGCGAGGCGAAAGCCCGTCGCGCCAAGAAGGAGATGGTCGAAGCGAACCTGCGTCTCGTCATCTCGATTGCGAAAAAATACACGAACCGCGGCCTCCAGTTCCTGGACCTGATTCAGGAAGGCAACATCGGCCTGATGAAGGCGGTGGACAAGTTCGAGTACCGGCG